>Ga0228702_1000675_pt1 | contig 24805 bp, 26 predicted proteins | sample McNCre217_Aug_MG_2_FD_178018 | JGI IMG/M metagenome (GOLD analysis project Ga0228702, IMG submission 178018) | Freshwater microbial communities from McNutts Creek, Athens, Georgia, United States - 20-17_Aug_MG | ecosystem: Environmental > Aquatic > Freshwater > Creek | place: USA: Georgia...
GTGGCGGCCATCTGGACCACCTGCAGGCGGTCAGCAGCACGCACGCGCACCTGGATGGACGGGTTGATGGCCTTGCTGTCCTTGCGCTGGCGCAGGGTCAAGGCAATCGCTGCCACCATCGCCACCAGCAGGATGGCCGCAGCGATCTGGATCGGCATCAGGTATTCGGTGTAAAGCAGCACGCCCAGCGCCTTGCTGTTGGACACAGGTGCAGCACCCGCCACCAGCGCAGGGGCCTGCGACAGGCGGAAACCGCTCATCAGCACGGCGGTCATCTCAAAAGCGACCACGGCACCCAAAGTGGCGGCCAGCGGAAAGTTCTTCCAGAATCCCTGGCGCAGGGTATCGATGTTGATGTCCAGCATCATCACGACGAACAGGAACAGCACCATCACAGCGCCGAGGTAGACCAGCACCAGAGTGATGGCCAGGAATTCGGCGTTGAGCAGCAGCCAGACGGCCGAGGCCTGCGAGAAGGCCAGCATGAGAAAGAGCACCGCATGCACAGGGTTGCGGGCCGTGACCACTCGGAAGGCTGAAAACAACAGCACCACCGAGAAGAGGTAGAAGAAACCGGTCTTGACGTCCATGGGGGATATCTTTGTAGGTAGGTTCAATGATCAGCGGTATGGAGCATCAGCGGCCTTGTTGGCAGCGATCTCTTTTTCATACCGATCCCCCACGGCCAGCAACATGTCCTTGGTGAAGTACAAGTCGCCACGCTTTTCGCCGTGGTACTCAAAAATGTGCGTCTCGACAATGGAGTCCACCGGGCAGCTTTCTTCGCAGAAGCCGCAGAAGATGCACTTGGTCAGGTCGATGTCGTAGCGCGTGGTACGGCGTGAGCCGTCTTCACGCTGACCCGCCTCAATGGTGATGGCCATCGCCGGGCAGACCGCTTCGCACAGTTTGCAGGCGATGCAGCGCTCTTCACCATTGTCGTAACGGCGCAGTGCGTGCAGGCCACGAAAACGGGGCGACAGCGGTGTTTTTTCTTCCGGGAACTCCAGCGTCACCTTGCGGGCGAATGCGTAGCGTCCGGTCAGGGCCATGCCCTTGAGCAACTCCACGAGCATGAAGCTCTTGAAGAAGTCTTTGATCGAAAAGGAGGAAGCAGTCATTGTGGTCATGATCGTCAACCGCTTATTTCCAGATGTTCCAGGGTGAGAACAACCAGGCCCCCACCACCAGCAGCCACACCAGGGTGACTGGAATGAAAATCTTCCAGCCCAGACGCATGATCTGGTCGTAACGGAAGCGCGGGAAAGTGGCGCGGATCCAGATGAACATGGACACCACCAGGAAAGTCTTCAGGCCCAACCAGATCCAGCCGGGAACCATGTTGAACAAGGCGCTGTCGATCGGAGACAGCCAGCCGCCCAGGAACATGATCACGGCCAGGATGGACACCAGCCACATGCTGGCGTATTCGGCCAGGAAGAAGATGGCAAAGCCCATGCCGGAGTATTCGACCATGTGGCCCGCCACAATTTCGGCTTCACCTTCGACCACGTCAAAGGGGTGGCGGTTGGTCTCGGCCACGCCAGAGATCAGGTACACCACAAAAATTGGCAACAGGGGCAACCAGTTCCAGGACAGGAAATTCAGACCCATGCGGGCCATGTTGCCTTTGTCTTGCGACAGCACAATGTCGGTCAGGTTCATGCTGCCGGTGACCATGAGGACCACCAGGAAACAAAAGCCCATGGCGATCTCATAGCTCACCATCTGCGCCGAAGCACGCAATGCGCCCAGGAAGGCGTACTTGGAATTCGATGCCCAACCCGCGATGATCACGCCATACACCTCAATGGATGTGATGGCCATCACCAGCATCAGACCCGCATTCAGGTTGGTCAGCGCCACTTCAGGACCGAAGGGAATCGCCACCCAGGCGGCCAAAGCCGGCATGATGGCCATGATCGGGCCCAGTCGGAACAGGCCCATGCTGGCAGCAGAGGGGTTGATCAGCTCTTTGGTCAGCAGCTTCAGGGCGTCTGCGATCGGCTGCAGCAGACCGAAGGGACCCACGCGGTTGGGGCCCATGCGCACCTGCATGAAGCCCAGCAGCTTGCGCTCCCACAGCGTCAGGTACGCGACGGCCCCCATCAGCGGGGCCAGCACGGCCACGATCTTGATCAGGATCCAGAGAACGGGCCACGCCATCGTGGTCCACCAGGCATCGGCCAGCAGGTTCAGGCCGCCGTTGTAGAGCGCGTCGATCATGCGGCCTCCTTGCGTGCATCAGCCGTCTGCTGCAACGAGGCAGCACGGCGCACAATGCCATCGAGTTGGTAAATCGGAGCAACCACAGGCTCGCTCGCAGCGCCACCCAGACGCACATCGGCGCGGATGGCGTTGGACAGGTTCAAAGGCTGTGCGGTGGCACGGGCCAGCACATCCTGCGAAGTCTCAAAGGCAAAGCCCGGGATGTCCAGCAGGTTCGCCAGAACGCGCAGCACTTTCCATGCTGGGCGGGTTTCAGCCAAAGGCTTGACCACGGCATGGAAGCTCTGCAGGCGGCCTTCGGCGTTGACAAAACTGCCTGACGTTTCAGTGAAGGGCGCGATCGGCAGCAACACATCGCTGAAAGCCAGGTTGGCCTTGAAGGGACTGAGCGTGACGACCATCTCGGCTTTGTCCAGGGCAGCCACGGCGGCAGCGCCTGCAGCGGTGTCAAACTCGGGCTCGGTGTTCAGCAGGATCGCGGCCTTGAGGCTGCCGTCCAGCATTTGGGCGGCGTTCTTGCCACCGGTCTGCGGCTGGGCCTTGGCCCACTGCACACCGACCGTGTTGGCAGCTTCGGTCAGGTAGCCGACGCTCGCACCGGTCTGCTCGCCAATCCAGTTGGCCAGCAACAGCAAGCTCGACGCATTGGCGTGGTGCGCGGCACCGTTGCCCAGCAACACGGCCTTGCGCTCGCCACCCAGCAGGGACTTGGCAATGGCTTGTGCCTGCGCACTGGCATTGCCAACGGCGGGCGCTTGCACGCCCTTGTCTGCAGCGATCGCAGCAGCCACATCGGCCAAGGCTTGCGCCCAGCCGGAGGCATCGGCCACAACGCTGTTGGCCACCGGCAGGGCCCAGCCCTGGGCGTTCTGCGCAACAGAAGCAATTACATTGACTTGCGCGCCATGGCGTGCGGCCTGACGGATGCGCTGTGCGAACAGCGGGTGATCTTTGCGCAGGTTGGAGCCCACGACCAGCACGCGCTGCAGAGCAGACAGCGAAGCGATTGAGGTGCCCAACCACTGAACGCCTTCAGCAGCCACGAATTCGGCGCGGCGCAGGCGGGCGTCCACATTGTCGGAACCCAAACCACGCAGCAGGCTGCCAGCCAGATAGGCTTCTTCCACTGTGCTGTGCGGGCTCACCAGCGCCCCCATGCTGGCGGCGCCGTGGTCACGCTGGATGTTTTTGAGGCCATTGGCCACGTATTCGAGTGCGGTCTGCCAGTCGACTTCTTTCCACTGACCGCCCTGCTTGAGCATGGGCTGGGTCAGGCGCTCGGCGCTGTTCAGGGCTTCATAGGAGAAGCGGTCGCGGTCAGCGATCCAGCATTCGTTGACCTCTTCGTTTTCGAGAGGCACGACACGCTGCACCTGGTTGTTCTTGACCTGCACGATCAGGTTGGCACCCGAGGAATCGTGGGCCGCCACCGACTTGCGGCGCGACAGCTCCCAGGTACGAGCGTGGTAGCGGAAAGGCTTGCTGGTGAGCGCACCAACCGGGCAGATGTCGATCATGTTGCCCGACAGCTCGGAGTCGATGGTCTTGCCAAGGAAGGTCTCGATCTCGGCATGCTCGCCGCGGTTGGACATGCCCAGCTCCATCTGGCCGGCCACTTCCTGACCAAAGCGCACGCAACGTGTGCAGTGGATGCAGCGGCTCATCTCTTCCATCGAGATCAGCGGTCCGACTTCCTTGTGAAACACCACGCGCTTTTCTTCTTCGTAGCGCGACTTGGTGCCACCGTAGCCGACAGCCAGATCCTGCAGCTGGCACTCGCCACCTTGATCGCAGATCGGGCAGTCCAACGGGTGGTTGATCAGCAAAAACTCCATCACCGACTTCTGGGCAGAAACGGCTTTCTCGTTCTTGGTGCGCACGATCATGCCTTGCGTCACAGGCGTGGCGCAGGCGGGCATGGGTTTGGGGGCTTTTTCCACATCCACCAGGCACATGCGGCAGCTGGCAGCAATGGAGAGCTTCTTGTGGTAGCAGAAATGCGGAATGTAGGTACCGGCTTTTTCAGCAGCATGCATCACCATGCTGCCTTCAGCCACTTCCACTTTCTTGCCGTCGAGTTCGATTTCAACCATGGTCGGCCTTAACCTCAAACACCGGCATCGACCATGCAGGTCTTGTGCTCGATGTGGTGTACAAATTCGTGACGGAAATGCTTGAGCATGCCGCGCACCGGCATGGCCGCTGCATCGCCCAAGGCGCAAATCGTGCGGCCCATGATGTTGCCAGCCACGCTGTCGAGCATCTCGATGTCGCTGGCACGGCCCTGGCCGTTTTCAATGCGGTCAACCATGCGCCACAGCCAACCTGTGCCTTCGCGGCAAGGGGTGCACTGGCCGCATGATTCGTGCGAGTAAAAATAAGACAGTCGGGCCAAAGCCTTGACCATGCAACGTGTGTCGTCCATGACGATCACCGCGCCCGAACCCAACATTGAACCGCCCTCTTTGGCAATGCTGTCGTAGTCCATGGTCAGCTTCATCATCAGATCACCGGGGATCACAGGCGATGAAGAACCGCCGGGGATCACGGCCTTAAGCTGGCGGCCTCCGCGCACACCACCAGCGAGTTCGAGCAGCTTGGCAAACGGCGTACCCATAGGCACTTCGTAATTACCTGGGCGCTCAACGTCACCACTGACCGAGAAAATCTTGGTGCCACCGTTGTTGGGCTTGCCGCATTCCAGATAAGCCTGACCACCGTTGCGGATGATCCAAGGCACCGCTGCGAATGTTTCGGTGTTGTTGATGGTGGTGGGCTTGCCGTACAGGCCAAAGCTGGCGGGGAATGGTGGCTTGAAGCGAGGCTGGCCTTTTTTGCCTTCCAACGATTCAAGCAACGCAGTTTCCTCACCGCAGATATAGGCACCAAAACCGTGGGAAGCGTGCAGCTGGAAGCTGAACGTGGAGCCCAGGATGTTGTCACCCAGATAGCCTGCGGCGCGAGCCTCTTCGAGAGCGGCTTCAAAGCGCTCGTAGGTGTGGAAAATTTCGCCGTGGATGTAGTTGTAGCCCACGCTGATGCCCATGGCATAAGCAGCGATGATCATGCCTTCGATCACCGTGTGGGGGTTGTACTCCATGATGTCACGGTCTTTGCATGTACCCGGCTCACCTTCGTCCGAGTTGCAGACCAGGTACTTTTGCCCAGGGAACTGGCGGGGCATGAAGCTCCACTTCAGACCTGTTGGGAAACCCGCACCGCCGCGACCTCGCAGGCCGGACTCTTTGACGGTGGCAATCACCTGGTCTTGGGTCAGGCCTTCGCCGCCGTCCTTACCCAGGATCTTGCGCAAGGCCGCATAGCCGCCGCGCGCTTCGTAATCTTTGATGCTCCAGTTCTTGCCATTCAGATCCGCATAAATTTGCGGATTGATGTGTCGGTCATGGAAGCAGGTTTCCACGCCCGTGGACTGGAATTGGTTCAGAACTTGTTGGACGTTCATCAGACGGCCTCCGCTTTCTTCAGGCTGTCGACCAATTGATCCAGTTTGTCGTTGCTCATGAAGCTGCACATGTGGCGGTCGTTGACCAGCATCACGGGTGCATCGGCGCAAGCGCCCTGGCATTCGCTGGGTTGCAGCGTGAACAGGCCATCGGCCGTGGTCTCGCCCGCATGCACGCCCAGCTTGTGCTCCAGATGCTCCAGGGCCTTTTGGCCGCCGCGCAACTGGCAAGGCAAGTTGGTGCAAACGTTCAGTTTGAACTTGCCCACCGGCTTTTGGTTGTACATGTTGTAGAAGGTGGTGACTTCGTGCACCGCCATCACAGGCATGCCCAAGTAGTCGGCCACGCCCTGCTCGCTGTCAGGGCTGACCCAACCTTGCTCCTGCTGCACGATCGACAAGCAGGCCATCACGGCCGACTGCTTCTGATCTGCCGGAAACTTGGCAACTTCACGCGCAAAGCGTGTTTTTGTGGACTCCGAGATCATCGGTCAATCTCTCCAAACACAATGTCCATCGTGCCGATGATGGCGACGGCGTCGGCCAGCATGTGACCCTTGGCCATTTCATCGAGGGTGGCCAGGTGGGCAAAGCCCGGGGCACGGATTTTGAGGCGATAAGGCTTGTTGGCACCATCGCTCACCATGTAGATGCCAAACTCACCTTTCGGGTGTTCAACGGCCGCATAGGCTTCGCCTTCGGGAACGCGGAAGCCTTCGGTGAAGAGCTTGAAGTGGTGGATCAAGTCTTCCATGTTGGACTTCATGCCTTCGCGGGCAGGCGGCGCCACCTTGTGGTTGTCGGTGATGACCGGACCCGGGTTGGCACGCAGCCAGGCCACGCACTGCTGGATGATGCGGTTGGACTCGCGCATTTCCTGCACGCGCACCAAGTAACGGTCGTAGCTGTCACCGGTCTTGCCCACAGGCACGTCGAACTCGACCTTGTCGTAGGCGTCGTAGGGCTGCTTTTTGCGCAGGTCCCAGGCAATGCCAGAGCCACGCAGCATGGGGCCGGTCATGCCCAGGTTCAGGGCGCGCTCTGGAGGCACCACACCGATGCCAACGGTGCGCTGTTTCCAGATGCGGTTGTCGGTCAGCAGGGTTTCGTATTCGTCCACGCACTTGGGGAAGCGCTGGGTGAAATCGTCGATGAAATCAAGCAAGGAACCCTGACGGTTCTTGTTCATCTCAGCGATGGTCTTGGCGTTCTTGACTTTGCTGACCTTGTAGGGGGTCATGCTGTCGGGCAAGTCGCGGTAGACACCGCCCGGACGGAAGTAGGCGGCGTGCATGCGGGCACCGGACACAGCCTCGTACATGTCGAACAGGTCTTCGCGCTCGCGGAAGGTGTAGATCAGGATGGTGGAGCTGCCGCAATCGTTGCCGTGCGAACCGAGCCACATCAGGTGGTTCATCAAACGGGTGATCTCGGAGAACATCACACGGATGTACTGGGCACGCAGCGGCACATCCAGGCCCAGCATCTTTTCGATGGCCAGGCAGTAGGCGTGCTCGTTGCACATCATGGACACGTAATCCAGACGGTCCATGTAGGGCAGCGACTGGATATAGGTCTTGCTTTCGGCCAGCTTTTCAGTGGCACGGTGCAGCAAGCCAATGTGCGGGTCGGCGCGCTGCACGACCTCGCCATCAAGCTCCAGCACCAGACGCAGCACGCCGTGGGCGGCCGGGTGCTGGGGTCCGAAGTTCAGGGTGTAGTTCTTGATTTCGGCCATATCAGTTCAGGCCCCCATAGTTTTCTTCGCGGATGATGCGCGGTGTGATTTCGCGTGGCTCAATGCTCACGGGCTCATAAATCACGCGCTTGCGCTCGGCGTCGTAACGCATTTCAACGTGACCCGAGAGCGGGAAGTCTTTGCGGAACGGGTGCCCAATGAAACCGTAGTCGGTCAGAATGCGACGCAGGTCGTTGTGACCCTCAAAAACGATGCCGAACAGGTCAAAGGCTTCGCGCTCGTACCAGTTGGCCGAGTTCCACAGATCGTTGACCGAAGCCACCAGCGGCAAATCGTCGTCCGGGCACAACACCTTGACGCGCACGCGCTGGTTCAGACTCACAGACAGCAGGTGCACGGTGACACCAAAGCGTGGACCATCGGTACCGACTTCGCGGTAGGCCAAGTAGTCGACACCGCACAGGTCGATCAATTGCTCAAACTGGCAGTCCGCTGCACTCTTCAGGGTCTGCATCACATCGCGGTAATTTGCAGCACTCACATGCACCGTGGCTTCGCCCAGAGCGAGCGAAACCTGAGCACGGTCTGCGAGCAAAGCAGACAGTTTGGCCTGCAGGTCTTCAGGGCGGATGGCGTATTGGGTCATTCGTACTCCCTCAGACACGCGCAATGGTTTGCGTGCGGCGGATCTTCTGCTGCAGCTGGATGATGCCGTAGATCAACGCTTCAGCCGTGGGCGGGCACCCGGGCACGTACACATCCACCGGCACCACGCGGTCGCAGCCACGCACCACCGAATAGCTGTAGTGGTAGTAGCCGCCACCGTTGGCACACGACCCCATGGAGATGACCCAGCGCGGCTCGGACATCTGGTCGTACACCTTGCGCAGGGCAGGTGCCATTTTGTTGCACAGCGTGCCGGCCACGATCATCAGATCCGACTGGCGCGGACTGGCACGGAACACCTCAGCGCCAAAACGCGCCAGGTCATAGCGCGCTGTGGCTGCATGCATCATCTCGACCGCGCAGCAGGCCAGACCAAAGGTCATGGGCCACAGCGAACCGGTTTTGGCCCAGTTCACCACCGAGTCGTAGCTCGTGGTGATAAAGCCTTCCTTCATCACGCCTTCAATCATCTCGTAGTCCTCAGAGGCTGAATGTGGGGTTGTTTTTGAACGGGATCATTCCCAGTCCAGTGCGCCTTTTTTCCACTCGTAGACAAAGCCCACGACCAGAATGGCCAGAAAAATCACCACGGCAACGAAGCCGGCAACACCCACCTCCTTGAGCGCCACGGCCCAAGGAAACAGGAAAGCGATTTCCAGATCGAACAGGATGAACAAGATCGCCACCAGGTAGTAGCGAACATCAAATTTCATGCGAGCGTCTTCAAAGGCTTCGAAGCCGCATTCATAGGAGGAATTTTTTTCCGCGTCAGGACGGTTGGGGCCAAGGATGTAGCCCAGCACCTGGGGAATCACGCCGACAGCAACGCCGACCAGTATGAACAAGAGGATGGGGAGGTATTGGCCGAGGTTCATCTTGAGACTGACGGATCACCGGTAGATGGGTTCCGAACAGGTCAGAACCCATCTGTTTGTCTGGTGCCGTCGGCGAGACTCGAACTCGCACAGCTTTCGCCACTACCCCCTCAAGATAGCGTGTCTACCAATTTCACCACGACGGCGGTATGTTCTGCCCTGGATTGCGTGAGGCACACCGTTCATAGGTGTTATTGCTCTCCGGACAATCCCGCATTCTACTCTGAAAACCTCACAAAATCCTTGCTCAAATCCGGAAATTTGCGCAGTCCAGCAAAGCTGATAGCCAGCTTACTTGGCAGGCACAGAAGCTGGTGCTGCGTTGCCTGGAATCTGTGCTGCGGTGCTGTTGTCTGTCGCTGGCGCAGTCACTGCAGCGCCCTCGAGCACACTGCCCGACGCTTGTGGGCGGCTGTTACCCAGGTAGGCCAGCAGCAAGGTGCAGACAAAAAAGACCGCCGCCAGCACCGCCGTGGTGCGCGAGAGGAAGTTGGCACCACCCGTGGCACCAAACAGGCTGCCCGATGTGCCACTGCCAAATGCAGCCCCCATGTCAGCACCCTTGCCGTGCTGAACCAGGATCAGACCAATCATGGCCAGTGCCGACAGCATCTGGACCACCAAAATCAAAGTCAATGCAAAACTCATCATGCTCTCCGAAAATCAAAAAATGCAGCAGGCTCAGCGTGAAGCCGCCCGCAAAATGGTCAAAAAGTCAGCGGCCTTGAGTGCCGCGCCGCCAATCAAGCCGCCATCCACATCGGGCTGGGCCAGCAGTTCGGCGGCGTTGGCAGCATTCATGCTGCCGCCGTACACAATGGACACGCGCTCATGGTGCGGCGTTGCCGCCTTGAGCTGCGAACGCAACACGGCATGCACCGCCTGGGTCTGCTCGGGCGTGGCGGTGCGACCCGTGCCAATGGCCCAGACCGGCTCGTAAGCCACCACAATCTCGCTGATGCAGTGGCCATTTTCATGAATCACCGCCGCCAGCTGACGCTTGACGACAGCTTCGGTCTCACCAGTATCCCGCTGGGCCAGCGTCTCGCCCACACAGACGATGGGCGTGATGCCGCAGGCCAGCGCCTGCTTGGCCTTGAGCGCCACTTCCACTTCGCTTTCGCGGTGGTATTGGCGACGCTCGGAATGGCCGACGATGCAGTAACGCACACCAAAATCACGCAGCATGGCGGCCGACACCTCACCGGTGTAGGCGCCTTGCGCGTGAATGGACACATCCTGCGCACCCAGGGCAATCGGCGTACCCGCCAGCAAGAGCTGGACCTGGGCCAGATAAGGATGCGGCACGCACACACCGGCGCGGCAGCGCACCGCGCCCAGACCCACCTTGATCTCGTCAAGCAAGGCCTGGTTGGCCGACAGGCCGCCATTCATCTTCCAGTTACCGACAATCAGCTTTTGCTTGCTCATGCCTGACCCCAGGTGATCACGATTTTGCCCACATGCTGGTTGGATTCCATCAGAGCGTGCGCACGCGCAGCGCCAGACGGGTAACCATCCACCGGTGCGCAAGCGTCAAACACGCTGTGGATGACTGGCACGATGGCTTTGGATTCAAGCCAAGGCCAGACGGTCTTTTTGAGCGATGCGGCGATCAGCCCCTTGAATTCGACCGGACGCGGACGCAGCGTGGAACCAGTGATCGTCAGGCGACGGCGCAGCACCAGACCGGCATTGAAGCCGCTCTTGACACCGCCCTGTACCGCAATGATGACCAAACGACCGTCTTCGGCAAGGACCTCGACTTCACGGGCCACATAGTCACCCGCCACCATGTCAAGCACCACATCCACACCACGGCCATCGGTCAGGCGCTTGGCCTCGTCAACGAAGTCCTGGGTTTTATAGTTGATCGCATGGTCAGCACCCAGCTTCAGGCAAGCCTGGCATTTGTCGTCGGAGCCTGCGGTGACGATCACGCGCGCACCGGCTGCTTTGGCCATCTGGATGGCCGTGACGCCAATGCCGCTGGTGCCGCCCTGGATGAGCAGCGTCTCACCGGCCTGCAGGAGACCGCGGTCAAACACATTGCTCCAGACCGTGAAAAAGGTCTCCGGCAGCGAAGCCGCTTCAACATCAGTCAAGCCCGCAGGCACCGGCAGACACTGGGCCACAGGTGCCACGCACAGCTCGGCATAGCCGCCACCCGCGACCAAAGCACAAACGCGGTCGCCCACCTTGAAGCCCGCTTGCGCCATCGCATGGGCATCGCCCGATTCGATGGTGCCAGCCACTTCGAGGCCTGGCCACTCGGGTGCACCAGGCGGCGGCGGATAGGCACCTGAACGCTGCAGCACATCGGGACGGTTGATGCCACTCGCGCACACGCGAATAAGCACCTCCCCTGCCCCGGCGACGGGGTCAGGACGGGTGCCCGGCACCAGCACCTCGGGGGCACCAAAACTGTGGAGGTCGATGATGTTCATGATCGGCTCAGGCTGCGGACCTTTCGGTCCGCAGGCATCCCATCACTGTTGCTGTTGCTGTTGCTGCTGTTGAGCACCCTGGGTTGGACGGTCCAGCAGGGCCTTCATGGACAGCTTGACACGGCCCTTTTCATCGGTCTCGAGCACTTTGACCTTGACGATCTGACCTTCACTCAGGTAGTCGGTCACTTTTTCAACGCGCTCGTGGGCGATCTGGCTGATGTGCAGCAGACCGTCTTTGCCAGGCAACAGGTTGATCAAGGCACCGAAGTCCAGGATCTTGGTCACAGGGCCTTCGTAGACCTTGCCGATTTCGACTTCGGCAGTGATCTGCTCGATGCGCTGCTTGGCGATGTCGGCCTTGGCACCGTCGGTGGCGGCGATGGTGATCGTGCCGTCTTCAGCGATGTTGATCTGGCAACCGGTTTCTTCGGTCAGCGCACGGATGGTGGCGCCGCCTTTGCCGATCACGTCACGGATCTTCTCGGGGTTGATCTTCATGGTGAAGAGCTTGGGCGCGAAATCAGACACCTCGGTGTTGGCTGTGCTCATCGCCTCTTGCATCTTGCCCAGAATGTGCATGCGGGCTTCTTTGGCTTGGGCCAAAGCGACTTGCATGATTTCCTTGGTGATGCCCTGGATCTTGATGTCCATCTGCAAAGCGGTGATGCCGTTGGTGGTACCGGCCACTTTGAAGTCCATGTCACCCAGGTGGTCTTCGTCACCCAGGATGTCGGTCAACACGGCAAAACGGTTGTCTTCCTTGATCAGGCCCATGGCGATACCGGCCACGTGGGCTTTCATCGGCACGCCAGCGTCCATCAGCGACAGGCAGCCGCCGCACACAGAAGCCATCGACGAAGAGCCGTTGGATTCGGTGATCTCGGACACCACACGCAGGGTGTAGGGGAACTCTTCCTTATTCGGCAACACGGCCACCAAGGCGCGCTTGGCCAGACGGCCGTGACCGATTTCACGGCGCTTGGTCGATCCCATGCGGCCCACTTCGCCGGTGGCAAAGGGAGGCATGTTGTAGTGGAACATGAAGCGGTCTTCGAACTCGCCAGCCAACGCATCGATGCGCTGTGCATCGCGCTCGGTGCCCAGGGTGGTCACGACCAAAGCCTGGGTTTCACCACGGGTGAACAGGGCCGAGCCGTGCGTGCGGGGCAACACGCTGTTGCGGATTTCAATGGGGCGCACGGTACGCGTATCGCGACCGTCAATGCGGGGCTCACCGGCCAGAATCTGGCTGCGCACGATGCGGGCTTCGATCTCGAACATCAAACCATCGAGCTTGACGGCATCGAAGGCCACGCCCTCTTCGGCCAAAGCGACTTTGACCGAAGCGTAGGCTTCACGGCAAGCGTGCGTGCGGGCTTGCTTGTTGCGGATCTGGTAGGCAGCGCGCAGTTTGTCTTCGGCCAATGTGGCCAGCTTGGCTTCAAAAGCAGTGTCACGGGCAGGCGCTTGCCAGTCCCACACAGGCTTACCGGCTTCGCGCACCAGTTCGTGGATGGCGTTGATGGCGGTCTGGCTTTGCTCGTGGCCATAAACCACGGCGCCCAGCATGATTTCTTCAGACAGCTGCAGGGCTTCGGATTCGACCATCAGCACAGCGGCTTCGGTACCGGCCACCACCAGATCCATCACGCTGTCTTTGCGCTGGGTCTGACCGGGGTTCAGCACGTATTCGCCGTTGATGTAGCCCACGCGAGCGGCGCCAATGGGGCCGTTGAACGGGATGCCCGAGATGGACAAGGCGGCAGACACAGCGATCATGGCGGCGATGTCGGCGTCAACTTCAGGGTTCAGCGAGACGGTGTGGATGACCACGTGCACGTCGTTGTAGAAACCTTCGGGGAACAGCGGACGGATCGGGCGGTCGATCAAGCGGCTGGTCAGGGTTTCGTGTTCGCTGGGCTTGGCTTCGCGCTTGAAGAAGCTGCCGGGGATCTTGCCGGCAGCGTAGGTTTTCTCGATGTAGTCGACTGTCAGCGGGAAGAAGTCTTGACCGGCCTTGGCGATCTTGGAACCCACGACGGTGGCCAGCACCACAGTGCCTTCCATGTCGAGCAGCACAGCGCCGCCAGCCTGGCGGGCGACTTCGCCGGTTTCCATCTTGACCGTGTGCTGGCCCCACTGGAAGGTTTTGGTGACTTTATTGAAAATGGACATGTTCAGAACTCCTGAAAAACAAGGTGCATGAGGCTGCACACGGGGCCCGGAACCTGGCTTTCTGAACTCGATGCCATTCCACAAAACCTTGGACTGAAAGCCTTGTGGAATGACACAGCGCGAGAACGCCCGGACAAATTCCGATAGAAAAAAAGAATAAAGCGCCTGAGCTAGTGACCTAACTCAGGCGCTTTTCATCTGTAGATGCGTTTACTTGCGCAGGCCAAGCTTGGCGATCAATGCAACATAACGGTCAGCATCTTTGGACTTGAGGTAGTCCAGCAGCTTGCGGCGACGGCTCACCATGCGCAGCAAGCCACGGCGACCGTGGTGGTCCTTGGCGTGTTGCTTGAAGTGGGGAGTCAGCTCGTTGATGCGTGCTGTCAGCAGGGCCACCTGGACTTCAGGGGAGCCAGTGTCGTTGGCAGCACGGGCGTTGGCCTTGACGACCTCGGCTTTGATCGAAGAAGCGATCATGGTTTTTTTCCTTGTTATTCGCCAGCACCCAGAGGTGCGAAAGCGATGTTGTGGACTTGCGCTGGCGGCTGGAAGTGCTGACAGCGTGCGCCTTGCACCATGCAAAGCCCTGCAATTATAGCCCGAAACGCCCTGCACGCCCAGGCCACGCGCCTCAGCGGGCGCGCCAGGCGGTCCAGGCCAGTGCCAGGCCGGTCAAGGCAAATGCGGTAAAGGCCACAAAGGACCAGTTGGCGATTGAGCCGCCCAGAAAGGTCCAGTCCACTTTGGTGCAGTCACCGCTGCCCTTAAAGATCATGGGAATGGCGCGCTGAAGTGGAAAGTTCTCCACCATGCCGTAAAAGTCACGCCCGCAGCTGACCACCTCAGGCGGATACCATTGGATCCAGCTCTGGCGAGCGGCCGTAAAAGCCCCAAAACCCGCTTTGAGCGTCATCAACAGTGCGAACACGGCCTGCCCAGTCGGCCGATTCAGCCGGGAGCCAGCCAGCGCAATCACCGCCACCCCGATCAGCGCATAGCGCTGCACGATGCACATGGGGCAAGGATTCAGACCCACCACATGCTGCAGGTACATGCCAAACGCCAGCATGCCCACGCACGCCAGCGCCACCAGCGCAAAAACGCGCCGAACCGTCAGATCGACACCAGCCACACGGATAAAAAGAGCAGTCAATTCAGGACTCAACAAAAACACGGGCCTTGCGCGGGGTCAGCACCAGCGTATCCCCTTCACGCAGCGCCTGCTCCCTGAATTGTGCCGCAGAGATCTGGGCTTCGATCACCGTGTCCTTGCCAAAACCCAGGTTTTCAGAGGGCTCCAGCTCCAGGCGTGCGACAGGCCCCACAACGATGGTCCGTGTGAGCTTGGCCACAATGCCTTGCGCACCGGGCGTGTAGCGGGCCACATCCAGATCGTGCGGGCGCACATAGGCAAAGGCCTTGGCATCCTGCGCATCACCGTGTTCAGGGCTGTCCAGCCGGACCGCATGGTGGTCGGCACCAATCAGCATCTCGCCTTCGTGGGCGCGGCCATGGAACAGGTTCACATCGCCCAAAAAGCCATACACAAAGGGGCTGGCCGGGTGGTCCCACACATCTTGTGGTGAGCCGATCTGCTCGATGTTGCCCTTGTTCATCAACACCACGCGGTCGGCCACTTCCAGTGCTTCCTCCTGGTCGTGCGTCACAAAAATGCTGGTCACATGCAGCTCGTCGTGCAGGCGACGCAGCCAGCGGCGCAGCTCTTTGCGCACCTTGGCGTCCAGGGCACCAAAGGGCTCGTCGAGCAGCAGCACCTTGGGCTCCACCGCCAGCGCACGGGCCAGCGCGATGCGTTGGCGCTGGCCACCCGACAGCTGCGAAGGGTAGCGGTCGGCCAGCCAGTCCAGCTGCACCAGGCCCAGCAACTCGTGCACCTTGCGCTGGATTTCGGACTCGCTGGGGCGCTGGCTGCGTGGTTTGACGCGCAGACCAAAAGCCACATTCTCGAACACCGTCATGTGACGGAACAGGGCGTAGTGCTGGAACACAAAACCCACCTGCCGCTCACGCACATGCACATGGGTGGTGTCTTCGCCGCTGAAGGCGATGGTGCCCTGGTCGGCCGTCTCCAGCCCGGCAATGATGCGCAGCAGTGTGGTTTTGCCACAGCCCGACGGGCCCAGCAAAGCGACAAGTTCGCCCGACCCAATGTCGAGGCTGACATTGTTCAGCGCAGTGAAGTCGCCAAACTGTTTATGGACATTGCGGATTTCGATGCTCATGGCTCAAAACTTTCAATCGGATTCAAACCTGCGCACCTGCGGCAGGGGTCAGTGGACGCTCAGGCGGCGTGTCGGCAGCGGCGCGCAACTCGCGCTCATGGCGCCACTCCACAATGGATTTGATCAACAAGGTCACCAAGGCCAGCAGTGCCAATAGCGAGGCAACGGCAAAAGCAGCCACCGACTGGTATTCGTTGTACAGAATCTCCACGTGCAGTGGCATGGTGTTGGTCTGCCCGCGAATGTGACCCGACACCACCGACACTGCACCAAACTCGCCCATGGCGCGGGCATTGCACAAAATGACGCCGTAAATCAGGCCCCACTTGATGTTGGGCAGCGTGACGTACCAGAAGGTTTGCCAGCCCGTCGCACCCAGCACGATGGCGGCCTGCTCCTCGTCGTTGCCCTGCGCCTGCATGAGCGGGATCAACTCGCGGGCGATGAACGGGAAGGTCACGAACACGGTCGCCAGCACGATGCCGGGCACGGCAAACACGATCTTGATGTCGTGCGCCTGCAGCCAGGGGCCAAACCAGCCCTGCGCACCAAACATCAGCACATAAATCAGACCCGCCACCACGGGCGAGACCGAGAACGGCAAATCGACCAGCGTGGTCAAAAAGGCCTTGCCCTTGAACTCGTACTTGGCAATCGCCCAGGCGGCCGCAATGCCGAACACCAGATTCAGCGGCACCGCCACCGCAGCGGTGATCAGCGTCAGGCGGATCGCCGACCAGGCGTCGGGCTCCTTGAAGGCTTCCAGGTAAGCGTCCAGCCCCTTGCGCAGGGCCTCGGTGAACACTGCCGCCAGCGGCAACACCAAAAACAGGAACATGAAGACCAGTGCCACGCCGATCAGGCTCCAGCGCACCCAGGCAGGCTCGGTGGTGCCCGCTTGCGCACGGCGCGCCGAGGCCTTGAGAGATGTGCCGCCACTCATGTCGGAGCTCCTGTGTGACGACGCTGCCAAGCCTGCAGCGCGTTGATGATCAACAACAGAATGAACGAGAACACCAGCATCACCACCGCCACGGCCGTGGCCCCGGCATAGTCGTATTGTTCGAGCTTGCCGATGATGATGAGCGGCGTGATCTCGGACACCATGGGCATGTTCCCCGCGATGAAAATGACCGAGCCGTACTCGCCAATGGCGCGTGCAAACGCCATGGCAAAACCCGTCAGCAGCGCAGGCGCGATGGACGGAAAAATCACCTTGCTGAAGGTCTGCCAGCGCGTCGCCCCGAGGCAAGTGGCGGCTTCTTCAAGTTCTTTTTCAGCGTCTTCAAGCACCGGCTGAACCGTGCGCACCACAAAAGGCAAGCCGATGAAAATCAGTGCGATCACCACGCCATTGGGGTTAAACGCCAGCTGAATGCCCATGGGCTCCAGGTATTGCCCCACCCAACCGTTGCCCGCCAACAAGGCCGTGAGCGAAATGCCGGCAACCGCCGTGGGCAGTGCAAAGGGCAAGTCGACCAGCGCGTCCACCACCTTTTTGCCAAAGAAGTCGTAGCGCACCAGCACCCAGGCCACCAGCAGGCCAAACACCACATTGACCAGCGCCGCGATGAACGAGGCCCCAAAGGTCAGGCGGTACGAAGCGAGCACACGCGGCCCCGTCACCGCCGCCCAGAACTGCTCCCAGCTCAGGGTGAAGGTCTTGAACACCAGCGCCGACAAGGGAATCAGCACGATCAAACTCAAATACAGAATGGTGTAGCCCAAGGTGAGGTTGAACCCGGGCAACACTTTGGCTGGCGCCCGCCGTCTGGCAGGCGCCGCAATGGGCAATGCGGTCATGGAGAGAAACTTATTTGACGGTGTAGAGCTTGTCGAACTGGCCGCCGTCGTTGAAATGCACCTTCTGGGCCTCGGCCAGGGAGCCAAAGACTTCGTTCACGTAGAACAGCTGGATCGGCTTGAAGGTCTTGCTGTACTTCTTGAGCACGGCTTGCGAGCGCGGACGCAGCGCGTGTTTGGCCGCAATCTCCTGCGCTTCTTCGGAGTACAGGTAATCCAGGTAGGCCTTGGCCAACTCGCCCGTGCCCTTCTTGGCGACTGTGCGTTCGACGATGGCCACAGGGTTTTCAGCCACGATGCTGATGGACGGATGCACCGCATCGACCTTGCCTTCGCCAAATTCACGGTCCACCGACACCACTTCGGACTCGAAAGTCACCAGCACATCGCCGATGTTGCGCTGCAGGAAGATGGTGGTCGCGTCGCGTCCGCCCTTGGCCAGCACGGGCACGTTCTTGTAGAGCTTGCCCACAAACTCGGCCGCCTGGGCATCGGTGCCGCCCTTTTTCTTGACATAACCCCAGGCGGCCAAGTAGGCCATGCGCCCGTTGCCACCCGTCTTGGGGTTGACCACGATCACCTGGATGCCGGGCTTGATGAGGTCATCCCAGTCCTTGATGTTCTTGGGATTGCCATTGCGCGTGAGGAACAGCATGGTCGAGGTGGTGGGCGAAGCGTTGCCCGGGAAACGCTTGGGCCAGTCCTTGGCCACCACACCCGTGCTGGCCAGAAAATCCACATCGGTAGTGGTGTTCATGGTCACCACATCGGCGTCCAGGCCGTCGTTGACCGCCCTCGCCTGCGCGCTGGAGCCGCCATGGGCCTGGTCGATCTTGACGTCCTTGCCGGTGGTCTTTTTGTAATGGGCCACAAAGGCGGCGTTGTAGTCCTTGTAGAACTCGCGGGCCACGTCGTAAGACGCATTCAGCAGCGTTTGGGCGCTGACCCAGCTGCCTGAAATGGCCAAAGTGGCTGCAAGTGCAGCCCGGGTGATTTTCTTCATGCTGTTTCCAATTCGACAAGTGGGGCACCGCGCCAGGACAGCGATGCCGTGAGGGATTGCAGGAGTGCCAGGCCCAAGGGCCATTCGCCAAAGCCGGACTCCAGATTGATGTGCCCCGCATTTTGCAACCGCACGACTTCGCTTCCCCACGAGCGTGCATAAGCCCCTGCGGTGCGCACGGGGCAATACGGGTCGTTGGTGCTGGCCACCACGATGCTGCGAAAAGGCAGTGGCTGGTAAGGTACGGGGGCAAAGTCGGACAGCACACCCCGGCGCTCCGGGTCGGCAGGCGCCACCAGCAGCGCCCCCTGGATGCGCCGCGCCACCTCACTGGGCAAGTGCGTGACGGCGATGCACCCCAAGCTGTGGGCCGCCAACACCACAGGCCCTGGCTGCTCCTGGATGGTGCGGCCAATCGCCTGTACCCAGGTGTGGCATTTGGGGCGCTGCCAGTCGTCTTCGGACTGCACCACGCGCACCGCGCCTGGCAAGGCCTCGGCCCACAGGCTTTGCCAATGGCCAGGCCCGGAGTTGCGCCAGCCTGGCACGATCACAATTGCGGGAAAGTCGGACATGGCGCGATTCTGCTGCGCGCTCTTTAAAACTCAAACGACTTTATTTTTCTTTGTTAATTACTAAATCGAATAAAAAAACCTGATCACCCTGGATCAACACGCTTGAACCACACATAAATCAAATATTGGCAAAATCTGTCAAAATTCTAAGGTTTACTTTTATTTTCAATTTTTATATTTAAAAATGCCATTACGCAAGCCCTTAAGCAAGCGTGCGTTTGCGTGGCCCATCAAAAGCAGGTCTTCTGCCCCATTGGCTCAACTGCATCTTGATTCGATGCAGAGCGTACTGGTGCTGCTCGGGCTTTTTGGCGTGGTGTGGTTCTGCCACCTGATGTCAGTGGCTTTGACGCCGCCCATGGACAACATCGAGCAGCTGGTCTGGAGCCATGCCTGGCAATGGGGCTACCACAAGCACCCACCCTTGCCCACTTGGCTGCTGGCTGTACCCGCTCAATTGAGCGGGTACAGCGCCATGCTCACCGCCGTGCTGGGGGCTGCGTGCACTTTGATGTCGGCTTTGATTTTCTGGAACCTGGTTCGACACATCTGGGGGCGTCCCGCCGCCTATGTGGCTTTGCTCGCCGCTTTGTGCATCACCTTCTACAACGGGCGACTCAACTACTACAACCACAACACGGTCCTGATGCTCTGCGTCAGCCTCACCGTCCATTGCTGGTGGATGATCTTGACCACGGGCCGTACCCGCTGGTGGATCGCTCTGGGCGTGGCGGCTGGCCTGGGCATGCTCAGCAAATACCAGTACCTGCTGGTGCTGGGCCCAAGCGCTGTACTGGTCTGGCAACTCAAGCCCTGGCAAAACCGCCAGCATTTGCATGGCTTGGCGTGGGCCGCACTGACCGCATTGCTGATTTTCCTGCCCCATCTGATCTGGTTGCTGCACCAGGATCTGGAGAACAGTCCGATCCGGTACGCGCTGAAAACGTCACGCCCCACCTTTTTGCAGGGCGATGGTGCTCACATCAACACCCGCCTGCACAGCGGTCTCTGGCTGCTCGATTTGTTGCTCAATCGCTGCTTACCGGCTTTGCTGCTGTTGCTCAGCCTGAAGGCCTTGAGTGAACCGGAGCAACACAGCGTTACCGCCGATAAGGCGCCTGTATCAGGCGAGCAATTCTTGTGGTTATGGGGCGCGCTCCCGCCACTGTCCATCACGCTGCTGGGGCTGATGCTTGGCATGGATCTGCAGATGCAATGGGGCACCGCATTCGCCATCTGGATCGTGCCCGTGCTGATGATGTTCCTGGGCTTGCACCAGCGCCACATCTGCAAGCCACTCACGTGGCTTAGCCTGGGACTGTTCACTTTGATCCAGAGTCTGTTGCTCTTGCAGTCTTACCACACCTCTTTTTACGGCTGCTGCAGCCATACAGCGCCTCATCGCTGGCGCATGTTTGACAGCCAGGCTCTGGCCAACGAGCTGGATGCCTCTGCACGTGAAGCCGCTGGTGGCCGGTTCAACATCATCGTCGGCCCGACAACCACTGCTGGTGCCGTTGCACTGGCTTTGCCTGACAAACCCAAGGTGCTGATCGACCACAACCTGCATATCAGCCCCTGGATACACCCGGATGAGCTTCACTTTTCGGGTGTGGTGGAATTGTGGCCACCAGACACCGGGCCCAGCGACCGCACGGTGCTCAGCAGCGGCTGGGGCTGGCGAATTTACGCGCCGGCCACCGAATCGCCCTGAGACAGGCTTGGAGATTCAGGCCTGCACAGCAGGCGCAAATGCCTCCCAGGCGGCCAGGGCTTCGGCGGCGTACATCAACGCCGGGCCACCGCCCATGTAGACGCAAACGGCCAGCATCTCTTCGAGCTCTTGACGGGTACAACCCAGGCGGCGCAGCGCCTTGACATGGAAGCCAATGCAGCCCGAGCAGTGCTGGGTGATGCCAATCGCGAGTGCGATCAACTCCTTGTGCTTTTCACTCACAGCCCCTTCGGTCATGGCCGCCTTGGCCAATTGGCCAAAGCCCTGCATGGCCTCGGGCTGCCCTTTGCGCAAACCGCCCAGGGACTGGTTGATATTTTGAATCAGCGTGGGATGGTCAAACGTGCTCATGGTTTTTCCTTTTCTGATGGATCAAAGTCGGTCAATCGGCAAACCGCATTGCATGGACACGGCACCGGCAGAGCCGCCATTGCTGACGTGCAGGTAACCCATTTGCTGCATGAAGTTGCAGGCCATGCCCGAGCGACCGCCCGAGGCACAGCACAAAATCACCGACGTGTTCTTGTCCGGCACTTGTACTGCAATGTCCTGCGCAAAACGGTCCAGCGGCAGGTTGACCGAACCACGCACATGGCCGGTCGCGAACTCGCCAGGCGAGCGAACATCAATGATCAAAGGTGTGTGGGCAGAGGTCATGGTTGGTTTGCCTTGCAGGGTTTACTTTTCAAGACGCAGGATGCCCATGGCCTTGAGCACATACTTTTCGTAAATGGGCTCGGAATTGCCTGTCTTCATCTTGCGCAGGAAATACTTTTCAAACGCGATCTTGGCCAGATGAACCCACTTGCCCTTCTTGAACCAGTTCACGTTACGCGGCGGGATCTGCGGCAGCGCCACAAAAGCCGCGCCAGTGTCGCCCATGTCGGCCAGGCAAATCGCGTTCCAGGTGCCTTTGGCCGTAGCCGGCTGGCCAGACAACTCTGATGCAATATTGTGTGCGATCGCTGTCACCATGGTCTCGATCATGTAGCCGGTCTTGGGTGCGCCAGTCGCCACGGGCGTCACCTCAACCGGCGGAATCGCCACACACACACCTGCGGCAAAAATGTTCTTGAACTTCTTGCTGCGCTGGAACTCATCGATCAGCACAAAACCACGCGGGTTGCACAACTCGGGTACGGCAGCCACCGCATCGATGCCCTTGAAGGCGGGCAACATCATCGACAGCTTGAAGGGCACTTCGTGCTCCTTGTAGACGTTGCCCAGATCGTCCACCTGAGTCACATGCATCTTGCCCGCTTCCACCTGGGTGGTCTTGGCGTTGGTGATCCACTTGATGTCGTTGTTGCGCAGTTCACTCTCCAGCATCGACTTGCTGTCGCCCACACCACCTAAGCCCAGGTGCCCGATGTAGGGCTCGCTGGTGACATAGGTCATGGGCACCTTGTGGCGCAGCTTGCGGCGGCGCAGGTCGGTGGCCAAGATGAAAGCGAACTCATAAGCCGGACCAAAACAGCTGGCGCCCGGCATGGCACCAATCACCACCGGACCGGGATTTTTCAGAAACGCCTGGTAATCTTTCCAGAACTGTTCGGCATGGTCGACCGTGCACACCGAATGGGTGTGACCACCGTGCGGGCCAGCACCAGGCACTTCGTCAAAACTCAGCTTGGGGCCGGTGGTGATGACCAGGTAGTCGTAGGCGATGACTTGCCCATCGGCCAGGGTGATCGTGTTGCCCTCGGCCTGGATGCTGGTGACGGGTTGCGCGATGAACGCAATGCCCTTGCGCTCCAGCAAGGGGGCGATCTTGAGGGTGATGTCGTCGCGTTGGCGCCAGTTGACCGCGATCCAGGGGTTGGACGGCGTGAACTGGAAATAGTCCACCGCACTGACCACGGTGATGGTGTGCTCTTTGCCAAGCAATTCACGCATCTCGTACGCGGCAGGCATGCCCCCCACGCCTGCGCCAAGAATCACGATATGGGCCATGGTTTTGTCTCCTTTAATGAAAATTTAAAATTGAAAATCAGTTCACCAATGCAGCGTTGATCGCCTGAAGCTGGGACAGATCGAGTTGCCCTCCCATGGCGTGCAATCGCAAGCGGGCCATCAAGGTGTCGATCTGCCCTTGCAGCCAGGCCAGCTCTGCGGCACTGGCGTCGTTTTGGGCATTGAGCAGATCCAGCGTGGTGCGGTCGCCGACCTGGCGGCCCAACTGGGTCGATGCCAGACGCGCCTGACTGGCCGTGTGGGCAGCCTCCAGTGCCGCCATGCGGGCCTGCCCGCTTTGCACCGCCATCCAGGCGGCACGCATCATCTGGCCAACCTGCTGACGGCTGCGCTCCAGCTCGGCCTGGGCTTTGTCCTGCAGGTGGGTGGCCTCTTGCAATTTGGCGCTGCGCCAGCCTCCTGTGTAGAGCGGCACGTTGAGCATCACACCCACCATTTGCTGACTTTGGGTGTTGCTGGCTGTTCCAAAGTCGCCTGAGCCACTGAGCCGCTCACGCGAGGCTTGTGCGATCAGATCCAGCGTGGGCGATGACACGGCGCGGTGCTTCTGAATTTCCTGCTGCGCAGCATCGCGCTGAGCCTGCTGCAGCTTCAACATGGGGTTGTTTTGCTCAGCGCGCTGCAGCCAAACTGCCAGTGGCTCCAGGTTCACGTTTTCGGATGTGCGGCCCGGTGCTTGCAACTTCAGACTCGGCACGGGCAAGCCGGTCACGTCGGCCAACACCTGCCGCGCCATGTCCAGTTCGTTGCGCGCCACAATCGCCTGCGCGGCCAAGGCTTGGGCACGCGCCTGGGCTTCGTGGATATCGGTCACAGGGGCATCGCCCAGGGCGAAACGGTCTTTCGCTTCGGTGAGGGCTTTGTCCACGGCCTGTTGTTGTTGTTCCACCAGCGCCAGACGGCGCTCGGCCTGCACCACCTCAAAGTAGCGCTGCGTGGTCTGCAGCATCCAGTCCTGCTGAGCCAGCTGCCATTCGTGCTCGCTGGCTTGGGCTGCGATGTCCAGCTGCGCACTTTGCGCACGGCGCTCCGGGTTGTACAGCGCTTGCCGCGCACTCAGACTCCAGCGAGTGGCCGAGCCACCGTTGACCGATGTCGCAAACGAGGCCCCGCCCACAGGAGAAGTCCCGGGCATCGTGAACTGCGCCCCGTTCATCTGGCTTTGCCCATGGGCCCAGCCCGCCGTCGCACTCAGGCCCACCGTGGGTCGCCACAAGGCGGTGGCCTGATCGTGCCGCGTGTCTCCTGCCGCCCGGGCAGCTTGGCTCACGGCCCCTTGGGGGTCATGCTGGCGCGCGGCTTCCCAGACCTGCAACAGGTCCGTGGCATGGACAGCCGTGACGCACAGCGCCAGAACGGCGCCCACAAGCAACGTGCGAGACGTCATGGCGCCCTGCGCCGGGCCGCCCCAAGGAGGACACAGCCCCTTCGGAGGGCAGCGAGTACACGAAGCGACGAGCGTGGGGGTCATGCCATATCCTCCTTCGCCGCGCGATCAGCAGCCCGACTCAACACCCAGCTTGCGCAGGATTGTTTCCATCAGACACCACTTGGTCAACGCGCTTTGCAGCAGGTTGGCCCCCACAAAAGCCGTGAAGGCCAGCCACCAGGGGCTCACAAAAACGGGACTGCCTTCGATACCCAGAGCCAGCGACATGAGGATGAAGGCGCCAGCGACGAGACGAACGATTTGCCAGGATTTCATGAATTTTCTCCAGAAGGTTGATGAAACTTGTTATGCAGATTCGTACTGGCGGCGGTAGGCCGCGTAGTACAGCGTGGGAATGACGACCAAGGTGAGGATGGTCGAGACAAAGATGCCGAAGATCAGCGAGATGGCCAAACCGTTGAAGATCGGGTCATCCAGAATAAAGAAGGCCCCCAGCATGGCCGCACCGCCCGTGAGCATGATGGG
>Ga0228702_1000682_pt1 | contig 24657 bp, 3 predicted proteins | sample McNCre217_Aug_MG_2_FD_178018 | JGI IMG/M metagenome (GOLD analysis project Ga0228702, IMG submission 178018) | Freshwater microbial communities from McNutts Creek, Athens, Georgia, United States - 20-17_Aug_MG | ecosystem: Environmental > Aquatic > Freshwater > Creek | place: USA: Georgia...
CCGACGGCTCGGTGCAAGACGTGCCCCACAGCGCCGTGCAATACGTGCGCAACACCTTGGGCATGGGCGTGTGCTGCATCGCGCAGCTGTCGGACTTGCTCTCGTACTTGTCCGCCCAAGACGGCAATGAGATGGGCCAACACTTGCCCAAAGTCCAAGCCTACCGCGACCGCTACGGCGTCTGAGCCGTTGGTGCATCCACACCCAGGGGGGTGATGCGATGCTCGGCCAGCTCAAGGTAAAGAGTGCGCCACCGAAGGGGCTGCGAGACACGGTCATCGACCCCCCTGGTTTTGCACAATCGAGCGACTCAACCACAAACCCAAGCCAATGCTCTCAGGCCTGGTGGTGTAGAGCAGGTCAAACACCCGCTCCCATTGCGCCTCGGGAAGGCCCGGACCGTTGTCCGACAAGGTCAATACCACTTCAGAAGTGGAGGAAGACAGGTTCACCTGGAGCGCTTTCCTGCCAGAAACCGGCTTCATCGCATCGAGCGCATTTTTCAGCAGATTCAACACCACCATCTGCAACTGACCCTCTTGTGCCATCACGGACGAATCGGGCGGCACCCGCTGCTGCAATTGCACCTGCAATCGCTCCACTTCGGGTCTGACCTGTTGCGGCGCCTCATCCACCACCAGGTTCAAAGCCACAGGCTGGCTGAGCAAAAAATCCACCTTCAAGCGCATCGTGGCGAGAGGTTGAATCAACTCATGCGCCAACGATGCCAGCAACACCCCCATGTTTTGTAACTTGGTTGACGTCGTCAGCGCCTTGAGCATTTGCTCTTTTTCTTCCAAGACTGTTTTCAAGGCTTGGTGTGCCAGCCGTACTTCCAGGTTGTCCGAAGCGGCCTGTTGATATTGCAACGTTAACAAGTGGGTGCTCAGCGCTGTGTGCAGCACCACGCGTTGTAAATAAGTGCCGTGTTGTCGCAGCCACTCAAAGCCCACCGTTGGTCACCGTCAACAAAACGGCTAGGACGTGCATCTGCCGAGCTGCCATACAAAGACAAAGCATGGACCGTCATCCCCAGGACGATCAAACGCGTCATTAAAAAAACTATTTCGTTGGCGTAAGCCATGCAATCACCTGATCCGAGTGCTGGTCTGTCCCGTCACAGATGAAATTGAATTCATTGGATTGCTGATTGCAATCACGATTTAATTGAATTAAGAGAATTCAAGCGTTAAAAAGAATACAAATTCACACAGCTAGATGCCTATTGAACTCTCAAAATTGAGAACTAATGTCGATAATGACTCATTGGGAGCATAAAATTGATACCAATGAATGTTTTTGATTAAAAACAGCAAGATATCAGTTAAAAATTTTTTAGCCAGGAGAAACAATGAAGCCACTGACAACCAGTCAATCCGCCCGCCAGCGATGGGGCCGCTGTGCAGCATCCGTGGTCCTGAGCGGCATCACCGCCTGTGCGGTCATGCTGGGCATCTCCGGTGTGGCGCACGCCCAGGAAAAATCCGGTGCCAATCGAATCGAAGCACTGGCTGAAGCGTACGACTTGCAAAACCAGGGCGTTGCAGCCGGCCAAAGCCGTATCATTTTTTACAGCCCCACCACATCCACACTTCCTGGTGCGGCTACCGTGTATATCAATGGGCGTTACTACACTTCTTTGGTCGCAGGTGGCTACAGCCCCGTGTGTTTGTTGCCGGGCAAAGTTGATCTTGGTGCCCGTCAAATCGACATCGACAGCCGAGCCAATAAAGATGGATTCGACAGCTTGACGCAACTCAGCTTGCAAGGCGGCCAAAACCAATTTGTGCGCGTCAATGGTGACAGCAGAAAAAACATTGCGCTACTCCCCGTCGATGCAGCGCAAGCAGAAAAAGAAATTGCACAGACTCGCCTGCAAATTCACACCATCAGCCGAGTACCTGATGCCCTTGAATGCGTCAGCGTGACTGGCAATGCCCAAGTCGCTGTCGCACCCGTGCCTCAAGTCACGGCAGCAGTCTCCTTGCGTCAAATGCAACTTTCTGGTGACACCCTATTTGCCTTTGACCGAGGAGATGCTGCAGGCCTGACCCGACAGGGTCTTCGTGCCATTGAGCAACTCACTGCTCAGATCAAGTCTGAGTTCAGCCGCATCGATCATGTGCATGTCATTGGCCATACCGACCCCTTTGGCACAGACGCTTACAACGACAGGCTGTCTGCACAGCGTGCGCTGACCGTGCGCCATCACATTGAAGACCAGCGTCAAGCCAAGTGGCCAGTCACTTCCGAGGGGCGCGGTAAACGTGAGCTCCTTGTGACCCAGTGCGATACAGAGCAAAACGCAGTCAACATCGCCTGTAACCAGCCCAATCGACGCGTGACCATCGAAGTCACCGGCGCAGCCCGGACACAGTGACGCTGTTCGTTCACACCCCCACTCATTTTTAAATCAAGACAGCACAGCAGCCCCAGCGCTGTTGTTGCGCGTTGTGTTGACAAAGCGCCAACACAAGCTCCGCGCATTCCCCCACAAATTCTGAAGAGGTAACACCATGGCCAAGCAATACAAAGTTCTCGTCAACACTGGCAAAACAGAAAACAACAGCACCGTCGATGTCCCACGTAACGCGGCTGGCAAAGATGCTGTGCGCATCAAAGCCAAGGCGGGCGCCAAATACCAGCTGCAAGAGTTGAACGAGCAAACAGGCAGCAAGCCGCTTGGTCCGGATTACGTCAAGACCAAACGCGTTGGCAAAGACTTGCATATTCTTTTTGAAGGTGACAAAGAAGCCAGCGTCATCATCGAGGACTACTACGACGTCAGCACCGAAGGCTACAACGGCCTGATCGGTCAAGCCGAAAACGGCAGCTTCTACGAATACATTCCCGAAGATCCTAAAGCTGAGGGCTTGGTTCCGAACCTGCGCGATGGTGGCCAAGCCATCAACGTAGCCCTGGGGGGCAACGAAGTGCAACCGGCGGGTGCTGCCGTTGCGGTGCTCGCGTTGGGCCCCTTGGCTGGTGCATTGGGGCTGGCCGGTGCGGCAGCAGCAGCGGGCGGGGGGGGCAATAACGGTGGTGCCGTCGTTCCTGGCACACCTGCAGCGCCAACAGCGACCGACGATGTAGGCCCCCAAACAGGCACCATTGCGGCCAACGCCACCACCGACGATAACAAACCCACTTTCAGTGGCACGGGCACGGCGGGCAACGTGGTCAAAATTTATGACGGCAACACACTGATTGGCTCTGCCACTGTCGGCACAGATGGCAAATGGTCTTACACCCCAACCACAGCATTGGCCAACGGTTCGCACAGCATCAGCACCACCGAAAGCAATGCTGTGGGTGAAAGCGCCAAATCACCCGCCCAGACTTTCACGGTTGACACGAGCACACCTGCAGCCCCGGCCATCACCAATGTGGTGGACAACGTAGGCACAGTCACAGGCGACATCGTCAAAAACGGCGCCAGCGACGACAACACCCCCACTGTGAACGGTACGGGCACGCCAGGCACCGTGGTCACGGTCTTTAATGGCACGACCCCAGTGGGCAGCGCCACAGTCGGCACCGACGGCAAATGGAGCGTCACCACATCGGCACTGACTGGCCCAGGCGTGAGCCTCAGCGCCAGCGCCAGCGACAGCGCAGGCCACATCAGCCCCGCTACAGGTGCCTACCCCTATACGCTGGACACCACCGCTCCGGCCAAGCCCAGTTTCAATGCTGTCGACAACGTGGGTACCGTTACTGGGAACATTGTCAACAACAGCACCACAGACGACAGCACGCCTACATTTACTGGGACAACTGAAGCTGGTGCCATCGTCACGATCAAAGACGGCAACACCGTTCTGGGCACAGCGGTTGCAGATGCCAATGGCAACTGGAGCTTTACACCCTCGACCCCATTGGCCAACGGTGCCCACAGTATTACCACCACTGCCACCGACTCGGTGGGTAATACCAGCCCCACCAGCGACACGCTGAACTTCAACATCGATGGCAGTGCAGTCATCGTCAGCATCACCAAAGCGGTGGATGACGTGATCGGCAACACGGGTGACTTGGCCGACAAAGCAATTACCAACGACACCACACCCACCTTGGTGGGTAAAGCATCGGCCAACGCCGTGGTCACCCTCCGGGAGGGCACCACCGTCATTGGATCGACCACCGCAGACGCCAACGGTGACTGGAGCTTCACCACCCCAGTACAAAGTGCGGCAACCCATACCTACACCGCCAGCGCCACCAATGCCGCAGGCAACACAAGCACCAGCACCTTCACGCTGAGCATCGACACCAACGTCCCCGCAGCGCCCTCAGGCCTGACTGTGACTGACGACGTCGGCAGCAAGCAAGGCCCTGTGGCCAATGGAGGCGTCACCGACGACACCACCCCCACCTTCAGCGGTAAAGGCGAAGCTGGCTCGGTGGTCACCATCAAAGACGGCAACAATATTCTGGGCACAGCGACCGTGGGCGCTGACGGCAACTGGAGCTTCACCCCATCGACCCCATTGGCCAACGGTGCGCACAGCATCACCACCACCGCCACCAACGCTGCGGGCAACACCAGCGCCGCATCCACTGCGCAAACCTTCACCATCGACACCGTTGCGCCCGATGCGCCCACCATCGGCGACCTGACCGACAACGTCGGTGCCATCACAGGACCCATCGCCAACGGTGGCACCACTGACGACACCACCCCCACCCTCACCGGTAAAGCAGAGCAGGGCAGCACCGTTGAAATCTTTGACACCATCAACGGCGTCACCACCCTCATCGGCACCGCGACCGTTGATGCCCAAGGCAACTGGAGCTTCACACCACCCATGGCCCTGGCCGCAGGCGCACACAGCTGGACTGTCAAAGCCGTCGACGCCGCAGGCAACGAAGGCTCTGCATCGGCAGCGCGACCATTTACCGTTGCCGGTGATGCCAACTCCGGTCCTGCAGCCCCAGCCATCAACAACGTGATGGACAACACTGGCACCGTCACTGGCGAAATCACTAAAAACGGCATCAGCGATGACAACACGCCCACCGTGAATGGCACAGGTACGCCTGGCACAGTAGTCACGGTTTTCAACGGCACCACGCCAGTTGGCACTGCGACCGTAGGCTCCGATGGCAAGTGGAGCGTGACCACATCGGCACTGACAGGCCCAGATATCAGCCTCAGCGCTCGAGCCACCGACGGTGCTGGCCAAACCAGCCCCACCACAGGTGCCTATCCCTACACCCTGGACACCACTGCTCCAGCCAAGCCCAGCTTCACGGCCACAGACAATGTTGGAGCTAACACCGGTGCCATCACAGGTGGCAGCACGACAGACGACGCGACACCTACTTTGTCAGGCAAAACTGAACCAGGCGCTGTGGTTGTCATCAAAGACGGAACGACAGTGCTTGGCAGCACCACAGCTGGAGCAGATGGCAGCTGGAGCTTCACGCCCAAGGATCCACTGGCCAATGGCAGCCACAGCTTCACAACCACTGCAACAGATGCTGCCGGCAACACCAGCGCCACCAGCGACCCCTTGAGCTTCACGATAGACACCAACACTGTCATTGTCAGCATCACCAAAGCAGTAGACAACGTGGCCGCCAACACAGGTGACCTGGCCGACAACGCCACCACCAACGACACCACGCCCACCCTGGTAGGCAAAGCCACGGCCAACGCGATCGTCACTATTCGAGAAGGCACTACCTTGCTGGGCAGTACCACGGCAGATGCCAACGGTAACTGGAGCTTCACGACAGCAGTACAAAGCTCGGCCACACACACGTACACCGCCACGGCCACCAACGCTGCGGGCAACACCGCCAATGCCACATTTGGCCTGACCATCGACGCTATCGCGCCCACCGCACCTACGGGTCTGACCGTAAACGACGATGTTGGCACTCAACAAGGCAACGTGCCTGACAAAGGCGTGACCGATGACGCCACACCCACATTCGGTGGCAAAGCTGAAGCAGGCTCAGTGGTCATCATCAAAGACGGTGACACCATCCTTGGCAGCACCACCGCAGGGCCGAACGGTACCTGGAGTTTCACACCATCAGCCCCACTGGCCAAAGGTGAGCACAGCATCACCACCACGGCGACGGATGCTGCGGGCAACACCAGTGCCCCATCCACTGCGCAAACCTTTACGGTTGACACCACAGGTCCTTTGCCGGTGGTCAGCCCTGAAGATCCTTTGAACCCGCCTGCCGGAAAAACCAGCCTGGTGCTGGACAAAGTGACGGCAGACGACATCATCAGCGCATCTGAAAGCGCCAACACCATCACCATCACCGGCAAAGCCCGAGGTGAATTCACGGCAGGGGACACAGTCACCCTGATCATCAACAAGCAAACTTTCACTGGCGTCGTTGACAGCACAGGTGTTTTCAGTATCAATGTTCCTGGTGCTGATCTGGCCGCTGACAGCGACACCTTGATTGACGCCACATTGGTGGCTCATGACAGCGCAGGCAACCCCGGCACGATCACCGCAACCAAAGACTACAGCGCCAACACGATCGCCCCTAACGATGGCAAAGCTTTGAGCTTGGCCATTGACACCGACGCCAACAACGACGGCTTCATCAATTTCACTGAAATCGGCAACACCAACGGCACGCCCAAGACCAGCATCACGGTCTCCGCAAGCTTTGACAAAACCAAAGTGGCCGTGGGTGACATCATCACCTTCACCGATACGTCCACCGGTGGAGCAGTCAAAACTGTGACGCTTGACGCCAACGCGATCGCAGCAGGCAAAGCCAGCACCACTTTCAGCAGTCCTGGAGACGGCGGCACATTCAGTGTCAAAGCGACGATCTCGAACACCTTGGGCAACACATCGCCAGTTGCGACCGACAGTGCCAGCCTGGACTTGTCCAACCTCAATCCTGTCAGCCCATCGACCAAGCAAGGCGTCGGGATCGAGATCACCACCGACACCAACAACGACAACATCCTCAACACGACGGAACTCAATGGTGGCAGCACGGCCAATGTCAAAGTCACATTGCCCACAGACGCCAAAGCCGGGGATGTGCTTGTTATTACCGGTACGGACAACAACACGCAAAGCATCACGCTGACCTCCTCGCAAGTCAATGTTGGCGTGTTGAATTTGACTTTCAATGCGCCCGCAAATGGCAGCAAACTTGAAGTCACCGCAAAAGTCACAGATACAGCAGGCAACACCAGCAATGTGGCCACCGATTTCGTTACCGTAAACACCACTCCTGTGGGGGCACCCACCGTGGTCATCACCACGGACGGCAATAACGACGGCTTCATCAACCGTGGTGAACTCAACGGTGCATCCACTGTCACCGTTAAAACCACGCTTCCCAGTGGCTCGGCTGTAGGTAACACGGTGACTGTCACCGACGGCACCAGCACCAAAACGCACACACTGGTTCAAACTGACCTGACCAACGGCTTCGTGACCGACAGTTTCAACGCGCCAGCCGATGGCGGCGCAATCACGGTCAACGCAACCCTGACCAACAGCGCCAACAATACCAGCGCCGCAGGCACCGACAAAGCGGTCATCGACACCAGCAACTTTGCAGACCCCAACGACAGCAGCAAAACCGGTCTCAAAATCACCATCGACAGCGATGCCAACAACGACGGTTTCATCAATGGCAGTGAGCTGACCAGCCAATTGAAAGTGTCTATCGCCTTGCCAGCACAAGCGGCGGCAGGCGACACCGTTACCCTGAACGCCAGCGGTAACAATCCACGCACCATCACCCTGACTGCGCAGCAAATCACAGACGGCAAAGTGACCGTCAGCGACTTGACCCCTACCGGCGATGGCACCACTTTCACCGTCAGCGCCAGCATCAGCGACAAAGCAGGCAACACCAGCCCCACGCCAGACGCCACAGACAGCGCCAACATCAAAAGCTCAGCCCCCAATGGTGGCGTCGCTCCCACGGTTGAAATCACCACCGATGCAGACAACGATGGCTTCGTCAACGCCACCGAAATCGGCAGCGCCACCACCTTCACCGTCAAAGGCAGCTTTGACAAAACCAAAGTCAATGCCGGCGACAAACTGATTTTCACAGACGGCACCACCACCCAAACCGTCACCCTCAGTGGCAGCGACATCGGCAATGGCTTTGCCACCACCACTTTTGTCAAACCCGCCGAAGGTGGCACCCTCAGCGTGACGGCCAAACTGCAAGACAGCCTGGGCAATGCGACCGCCAACAGTGCTGCAGACAGCGCAAAACTCGACACCACAGCCCCCAACGGCGAAGCTGCGCCCACTGTCGAAATCACCACCGACATCAATAATGACGGATTCGTCAGTGCCACAGAACTCGGTAACGCCACAACGTTCACCATCAAAGGCAGCTTTGACAAAACCAAAGTGGTTGCAGGGGACATCCTCGTCTTCACAGACGGCACCAGCGTCAAAATGGTGCCACTGACTGCAGGCGCCATCAGCAACGGTTTTGCCACGACAACCTTTGCCAAACCCGCTGAAGGCAGCACACTTGAAGTCACTGCGACCGTGATGGATACCGCAGGTAATGTCGCATCAGAAAGCCTGGTCGACAGTGCCACGCTCGACACCACTGCGCCAGCACAAGAAAATAGCACACCGCTCAATCCAGCGCCAGGCAAAGCCAGTTTGGTTCTTGATGGCATTACCCCCGACAACATCATCAGCGCTGCCGAAAGCACGCAGGCCAACATTGCCGTCACCGGCACGGCGCGTGGCGAGTTCACAGCGGGTGACGTCGTGACATTGACTGTCAACGGTAAAAACGTCACGGGCACAGTTGCCGCCAACGGCACATTCAGCATCAACGTAGCGGCCGCTGACCTCTTGGCCGACAGTGACAAAACCATTGACGCCAGCTTGGCCGCACACGATAAAGCAGGCAACGCCGGCACGATCATCGCGACCAAACTCTACAGCGTGGACACCACCGCACCGACCACCACAGTCGACATCACCCGGATTTCAGACGACACGGGTATCAGCGCCACAGACTTCATCACCAATGACAACAACGGATTGACCATCAGTGCCACGCTCAGCACAGCCCTGGCATCAGGTGAAAAATTGCTCTATTCCAATGACAACGGAGTCAGTTGGACCGACATCACCGCCAGCGTCACGGGCACCAGCGTCAGCCACATAGACAACACACTGACCAAGACAGCTACTTTGCAAATGCGTGTTGTGGATGCCGTTGGCAACAATGGCGCAGCCGACACACAGTTGGTCACCATTGACACCACAGGTCCAACTCCTGTCGTCAATCCCGAAGACCCGTTGAACCCACCGGCTGGCAAAACCAGCTTGGACATTGACCTCATCACCGCTGACAACACCATCAATGCCACCGAAAGCGGGCAGACAAACATTGCCGTCACAGGCACAGCGCGAGGTGAGTTCATCGCCGGTGATGTTGTGACGCTGATCGTCAATGGAAACAAATTCAGTGGTGCAGTTGATGCCAACGGTAAATACAGCATCAATGTTAAAAGTTCCGATCTGCTGGCTGACAGCACCAAAATGGTGACAGCCAGCCTCGTTGCGCACGACGCCTCGGGCAACAGCGGCACCATCACAGCCACACACGACTACATGGTCGACAGCAACCCCGTGGCAGGTAAGACGGCACTGACACTGGACCCAGTCGCAGGCGACAACATCATCAGCAGCACAGAAGGTGTGGCCAGCACCAGCACGATCACCGGCAAAGTGACGGGCGAGTATGCGGCAGGGGACGTCGTGACACTGGTTGTCAACGGCAAATCGTTCACCGGGGCGGCAGCAGCCGATGGCAGCTTCAACATTGCAGTGGCGATGAGTGACCTCAAAGCGGACGCGGACACCAAAGTCGATGCACGCATTGCAGCGACAACAGCACAAGGCACGGTATCGGCGACAGCATCACAAGACTACGTCGTAGAAAACAGCAGCAACGCAGGCAAAGTTACCGGTCTTTCGATCGATCCGGTGACGGCAGACAACATCATCAACGCGACGGAAAACACGGGCAACATCAACGTGACCGGTAAAGTCACGGGCGCATTTGCAAGTGGAGACACGGTCAGCCTGAGCGTCAATGGCAAAACGGTCACAGGCACGGTCAATGCGAGCGGCAACTTCAGCATCGCAGTGGCGGCCACGGACTTGGTAGCAGACGCAGACACGCAACTGGAAGGCGTGGTCAACGGCACAGGTGGCAGCAAAGCCACGGCAGTGCAAAACTACGCGGTAGACACCGTCGGCCCAACACCAGGACCAACACCGACAGGCACAACAGAGCTGAGCGTGAACGTCATCGCAGGAGACGACGTGATCAACGCCACAGAGGCAGCGGTCACAAAAACCACGATCAGCGGTCAAGCGACAGGCGAGTTCAAATCGGGCGACGTTGTCACGCTCAAAGCGGGCCTCACCACACTGGGCTCGGGCACAGTGGATGCAACGGGCAGGTACAGCATTGATGTGACCACGACCGATTTGACCGGCGCGAGCACCAAAACAGTGACAGCCAGCCTCGTTGCGCACGACGCCTCGGGCAACAGCGGCACCATCACAGCCACACACGCCTACGGCGTGGACACCACAGCGCCTACGACGACCGTCAGCATCACGCGCATCACCAACGATTCCGGCATCAGTGATTCCGATTTCGTGACCAATGACAACGATGGATTGACCGTCAGCGCCACACTCAGCGCGGGACTGGCGACAGGTGAAAAGTTGTTCTATTCGAAAGACAACGGCGCAACCTGGATCGACATCACCACTGACGTCAATGGCACAACAGTCAGCCATGTGGACAGCACCCTGACCAGCACCAGAACCATTCAAATGCGAGTGGTCGATTCGTCTGGCAACAACGGGGCAGCTGCACAGCAGCTCATCACGATTGACGCCGATGGCAGCAAGAATCCAGACCCCGTCAACCCTGTTAATCCGACCAACGATGCCAACACCAGCGCAAGCGTGAGCATTGACCTGATCAGCGACGACAGCGGTGTCAGCACCAACGACTTCATCACCAACGACCAGACACTCTCCTACAAAGGCACTGTCAAAAACTTCACCGACAACGGTGACGTCATCAAACTCGAACTCAAAGACCACTCGGGCACCATCGTCAAAACAACCTTTGCCACCATCTCCAACGGCACCTGGAGCTGGGACGACATCGGTGTCACCCGCGATGACGGCAACTACACCCTGGTGGCCACCATCGTGGACAAAGCGGGCAACCGCGTCAACACCGCCGCAGCCGGTCAAGACACCCAAATCATCACCATCGACCACGACGGCAGCAAAAACACCGACAACAGCGACGGCGGTGCCACACCTCAAAACGACGCCAACACCGCAGCCACCGTCAGCATCAGCGCCATCACGGACGACACGGGCAGCAGCACCACTGACTTCGTCACAGCAGACCCGACGCTGACCATCACAGGCACCGTTGGCAACTTCAGCAGCACAGGCACGTCTACGGGCGACCAACTGTTGGTGACCATCAAAAACAACGCAGGCACCGTGGTGGCCACCCAGTTTGTCAAACCCGACAGCACAGGCCACTGGAGCATGAACAACCAAGCCAACAGCTTGGCCGATGGCAAATACACCATCACAGCAGACGTGGTTGACTTGTCAGGCAACACAGTCAAGGTCGGCACCACACAACCACTCATCGTGGACACCAACAAAGGTGGCACCGACGCCAGCAGCAACACCAACAGCGGCACCGGTGCGTCCGAAGCGGACACCAACGCAGGCAGCACCGTCAGCATCGCCATCGGCGGCATCACCGATGACACAGGCATCAGCACCTCCGACTTCATCACCTCGGACGGCAGCCTGGTTATCAGCGGCACGACCGCCAACTTCAGCAACACCGGCACCGCCACGGGCGACAAAGTGCGCGTGCAACTGCTCAACGCAGCAGGCACAGTCGTGGCAGAAAAGTACACCGACCCCGCATCCAACGCCTGGTCGTTTGACAACACAGCCAGCACCTTGGCAGATGGCAACTACACCATCAAAGCCGCCATCGTTGACAAAGCAGGCAACATCGTCAAGGCCGCAGCAGACCAAGCCCTGGTGATCAGCAACACCGCAGCGCCCACCAGCGCCACAGTGGCCATCAGCGCCATCAGTGACGACACCGGCACCAGCACCGTTGACTTCATCACCAACGACAACACGCTCACCTTCAGCGGCGTCACCAACGGATTTGACAGCAGCACCAACAAAGTGTTCGTGCAAGTGCTCAAAGCCGACAACAGCGTTGCCGCCAGCGGCTTTGCCACGGTCGACACCGCAGGCAAATGGACACTCGTGTCCGACGCCACCACCAACGCAGGCGCAGCCACAAGCCTGGCTGACGGCAAATACACCATCCGCGCAGTACTGACCAACGCGGCCGGTACAGCCGAAGTCACTGGCAGTGCAGTCACCCATGCCCTGACCATCGACACGGCAGCAGGCAACAACCCTGACAACGGCGGAGGCAGCAACGGCACAGACGGCAACACCAGCGCCACCGTCGCCATTGGCAGCATCAGCCTGGACAGCGGCAGCAGCGCCACAGACTTCATCACATCGGACAACACGCTGATCATCAACGGCAGCACCAACGGCTTCAGCGCCACAGGTGGCAGCACAGGCGACAAAGTGCGCGTGCAAATCGTGGACGCCGCCAACAAAGTGGTGGCCCAACAATATGTCACGCCCGACACCAACGGGCTGTGGAGCATGGACAACCAATCGGCCAACCTGGCCGATGGCAAATACACCATCAAAGCCGTCATCGTTGACGCCTCGGGCAACCTGGTCAACACAGTGGCCACACACAGCCTGGTGGTGGACACCAACAACGGCGGAACCGACCCATCATCCAACCCTGACAACAGCCCATCGACCGACGGCAACACCGCGGTGGCCATTGCAGTGACGGGCATCACCACCGACAGCGGCTTCAGCAGCAGCGACTACATCACCAACGACAACACCCTGGTGATCAATGGCACAGTGGGCAGCGGCTTCAGCAGCACCGGCGGCAGCGCAGGCGACAAAGTGCGCGTGCAACTGGTCAACGCCACAGGCGCAGTGGTGGCAGAAAAGTACACCGACCCAGCCTCAGGCGCGTGGAGCTTTGACAACATGGCCAGCACCCTGGCCGATGGCAGCTACACCATCAAAGCAGCCATCGTGGACGCCTCTGGCAACGTGGTCAAAGCGGCAGCAGACCAAGCGCTGGTGATCAACACCGGCAACACCCCGACGACAGCCACACTGGCCATCAGCAGCATCAGCGATGACTCGGGCACAAGTGCGACAGACTTCATCACCAACGACAACACGCTGACCATCAACGGCACCACGGACGGTTTTGTTGCAGGCAGCAGCGACAAAGTGTTTGTGCAAGTGTTGAACGGCACCACGGTGGTCAGCAGCGGCTTTGCGACACTGACCACAGGCGCCAATCCGAGCTGGACATTTGCGGCGGACGCAAGCCACAACGCCAGCGCACAAGCCACGCTGGCCGACGGCAAGTACACCATCCGCGCGGTCTACACCAATGCGGCGGGCACAGAAATCAGCACCGCCCAAACACACAATCTGGCCATCGACACTGGTGCCAGCAACAACCCTGACAACTCCCCAAGCGTTGACCCCAACGCCAGCATCACACTGTCCATCGATGCCATCAGCACCGACAGCGGCAGCAGCGCCACCGACTTTGTGACCAACGACAACACATTGGTCATCAGCGGCAGTGCGCCTGGCTTCAGCAGCGTCAACGGCGGCGCAGGCGACATCATCCGCGTGCAACTGTTCAATGCCGCTGGCACCACAGCCATTGGCAATTCAGCCACCGTCACAGTCGATGCCAACGGCAAATGGTCGTGGGACAACAGCGGCGTCAGCTTGGCTGACGGTCAATACACCATCAAAGCCAGCGTCCTGGATGCATCGGGCAACACCGTCACCACCGCCAGCAACAAAACCCTGGTCATCGACACCGACGCAAACGGCAAAAATGACCAACCCAGTGGCAGTGCCGACGTCAACACCAACGCCACCATCAGCATTGGCGGCATTGATGACGGCCTCAGCACCACCACCGCAGCTACAGGCTCTAAAGACACTGGCACCAGTGCCATGGACCTCATCACGCAAGACGGCACACTCACCTTCAGCGGCACCACAGGCAGCTTCAGCGCAGCCAACGGCAGCAAAGTGCACTTGAAAGTGGTCAACAGCGCTGGCGTTTCGGTGGTAGACCAATACCTCGACGTCTCCAACAACGCTTGGACCTACAACAACCAAGCCAACGGCACCTTGGCCGATGGCGCCTACACCATCAAAGCCGACATCGTTGACAAAGCCGGCAACACCGTGGTTGCGGCCAGCCAAAAAACCCTGGTCATTGACACCAACAAAGGCGGCACAGACCCCAGCTCCAACCCGGCCAACAACCCCGCCACCGACCCCAACAGCGGCAGCACTGTCGCCGTCAACGTCACCAGCATTGACGACAGCAACAGCGTCACCGTCAACGCCAACGGATCGAAAGACAGCGGCACCTCCAGCAGCGACTTTGTCACCAACGACAACACACTGGTCATCAAAGGCACAACGGCCAACTTCAGCAGCACCGGTGGTGCCAATGGAGACCGCGTCCATGTGCAACTGCTGGACGCAGCGGGCACCACCCTCGTGGCTGAAGCCTACGTCTTGCCCGCCAGCGACGGCACATGGACTTGGGACCGCACGGGCGCAGCGCAAGCCGACGGCAAATACACCCTGCACACCGACATCGTCGACACCTCGGGCAACGTGGTCAAAGCGGGCAACAGCCATGCCTTGGTCATCGACACCAGCGCAACCAACAACCCCAACAACGGCAGCGGCACCGACACCAACTCGGGCAGCACCCTGACACTGGCCGTCACCACCATTGACGACGGCAACAACGTCACCGGCAACGCCAACGGCTCCAAAGACACAGGCGCCAGCGCCACCGACTTCATCACCAACGACCCAACCTTGGTCATCAAAGGCACAGCCGTTAGCTTCAGCAACACCGGCGCACAAGCGGACGACCAACTGCGCGTACAAATCGTCAAAGCAGACGGCACCATTGCACGCACAGATTTTGTGACCGTTGACGGATCGGGCAACTGGACCCTGGACAACACGGCCAACCCCCTGGCCGCTGGCACCTACACCATCAAAGCCGATGTGGTCGATCTGGCAGGCAACATCGTCAAGAGCGCCACACACGCCCTGAAGGTCGACACCACCAACACCGAAAACGTCAACGCCCTTTACTTCAACAAAGACACCTCCAGCTCGGCAGGCAACAGCAACACCGACTGGAAAATCTTCAGCGACGGCGTCAGCAAAGGCCAAACCATTTTTGGCACCGTCAGCACAGGCGAGACACTCAGCAAAGCCGAAATCAGCATTGACGGCGGCAGCACCTGGATCGATGGCACCATCAACGCCAACCTCGTCAACTTCTACCTCTCAGGTACAGAAGCCGTAGGCACACACACCTACCAATTCCGCACCACCGATACCGCAGGCAACGTCTCGGCCATCACCACCAAAGACATCGTGGTCGAAGCCCTGCCCGCCGCCAGCGCCAGTGTCACAGTCGCCACCAGCGGCACCGACACCACCTTGCCAACAACCAACACGGCCATGGCATTTGAAGGCACATCGAATAACGACGTCTTCGTTTTGGATGCCAACACCATCGCCAACTACCTGGTAGATGCCACACCTGGGGCCAAGTGGGTACATGCCGGCGCAGGAGTCGACACCCTGCGCATCAACGGCGCAGGCACCACACTCAACCTCAACAACCTCACCACCGAGTACACCAACACCAAGTTGCAAGGCTTCGAGATCATCGACATGGCCAGCGACACCGGTGCCCAAACCCTGATTGCCAACGCCACATCCCTGGCGTCCATGGCCACAGCAGGCTGGCTCACCAACGTGAACCTCTTGGGCAACTACCAGCTCGTCATCCGTGGCAACGCAGGCGACCAGCTCATCCTGTCCGCTGGCGATGGCTACGACACCTCCGGTTGGACGCAAGGTGCGACCAACCTGCCATTCTCGACAGCCACTGGCGGTGGCGATGGCCACACCTACACCCGCTGGTACAACTCGTCCCTGAAGATTGACCTGCTGGTCGACATCAACATCAGCACCAGCAACAAGTTCGTCAGCTTCACCGGCATCAGCACCGACACCGGCACCAGCGCCACCGACCTGATCACCACCGACACCACCCTCAGCCTGACCGGTAACGTCACAGGCCTGTCCAACGGTGACGCAGTCAAAGTCACCGTGCTGGACAGCCATGGCGTCACGGTCATCAACGCTGCAACAGCCACGCTCGACGGTGCTGGACACTGGACACTCGACAACACCAGCAACATACTGGCATTGGACAACTACACCGTCAAAGTTGTCGTCGACAGCAACGGCGTCGTGTCAGCCAATGCCCAAGACCGCATCGTCAAAGTCATTGCCACCAACGACGCCCCCGTCGACACCGGCCTGACCGCCCTCAGCACCAACGAAGACACCGCCCTGGCCATCACCGGCCTCATCGTGGCCGACGCCAGCAACAACGGCGACAACTACACCGTCACCCTGGGCGTGACCAACGGCGTGCTCAACGTCAGTGGAGGCAGCGCCACCATCAGCGGCAGCGGCACCACCAGCGTCACCTTGACCGGCACCAAAGCCGCCATCAACGCCACCCTGGCCGCCACAGTGAGCTACGTGCCCACAGCCAACTACAACGGCAGCGCACAACTCACCATGAGCACCAACGACGGCAGCCTGGGCGACGCCAAAACCGACAGCGACAGCGTCACCATCACCGTCAACAGCGTCAACGATGCACCGGTCGTCACCCCCAGCGCCACCGCCCGCAGCTACACCGAAAACGCTGCAGGCGTTGCCGCCAACGACACCCTCACCCTGAGCGACGTCGACAGCGCCAACCTGACCGGTGCCACCGTGCAAATCACCAGCGGCCTGACCACGGGCGACGTGCTGGCCTTCACCAACGCCAACGGCATCACCGGCAGCTATGACGCCGCCACTGGCAAGCTCACACTCACTGGCACCGCCACCTTGGCCCAATACCAGGCCGCCCTGCAAAGCGTGTCCTACAGCAGCACCAGCGACAACCCCACCGCCACCAGTGCCAGCCGAACCCTCAGCTGGCAAGTGGACGACGGTCAAAGTGCCAACCACGCGTCCAACGTGGGCACCAGCACCATCAACGTGACCGCGGTGAACGATGCGCCCACAGGCGTGGCCGACACCGCCAGCGCCACAGAAGCCGGCGGCATTGCCAACGGCACAGCAGGCACCAACCCCACAGGCAACGTGCTCACCAATGACACCGACCCTGACGACGCACACAGCGCCCTGACCGTCAAAGACATCCGCACCGGCACCAGTGGCACCGTCACCGCCGTGACGGCCAGCACCACCAGCGCCAACGGCACCAGTCTGGCGGGCAGCTTTGGTACCTTGGTCATCGGTGCAGACGGCAGCTACACCTACACCGTGGACAACACCAACGCCACCGTGCAAGCGCTCAACACCAACAGCACCGCGCTCACCGACACCTTCACCTACACCGTCAAAGACGCAGCAGGTGCCAGCAGCACGGCCACCATCACCGTCTCGGTCAACGGTGCCAACGATGCACCCATCGTGGCCAACACCATTGCCGACACCACAGGCACCGAAGGCACAGCACTGAGCTACGTCATCCCTGCCAACAGCTTCAGCGACGTGGACAACGCCAGCCTGACCCTGACCGCCGCCGTGGTGGACGGCACAGGCACCGCCTTGACCACACAGCCCAGCTGGTTCAGCTTCAATGCCAGCACACGCACCGTCAGCGGAACACCGCCAGTGGGCGCAGGCACAGTGCACGTCAAAGTCACCGCCAGCGACGGCAGCTTGAGCACCAGCGACATCTTCGACATCGTCGTCACCCCATCCAACACCGCGCCAGTCCTGGCCGATACAGCCCTCAGCTTTGCCAGCGTGGCACAAGGCGCCACCGTCAGCGCACCCTCGGGTGCCAGCGCAGGCGTGACAGTCAGCAGCCTGTTGGGCGGTGACACCGACGTCGACGTGGGTGCCGTCAAAGGCATGGCCATTACGGGCGTCGACACGGCGCACGGCACGCTTTACTACAGCACCAACGGCGGCACCAATTGGACCCAAGTGACGGGCACATTGAGCGAAAGCAACGCCTTGCTCATCGGCGGTGACGGCACACAGCGCATTGCCTATGTGCCCAACACGGCATCAAGCTACGCAAGCAGCGCCATCACCTTCCATGCGTGGGACCAAACCTCGGGCACGCAAGGCAACTTGGTCAACCTCACCACACTGGGCACAGGCGGCAGCACCGCATTCTCCTCGGTGACAGACACTGTGAACCAGACGGTGACGACTTCGAGCATCGTCGTAACAAACGCGATCAATGGACAGTCGGCAAATGATCGGTCCGGTTTATCAGTGACCTATCTGGGGGATGTGAACGGTGATGGTTACGACGATGTCGGCATCGCTTCTTACGTTCAGGGCTCACTTTCGACCAAAGACTATGTTGTATTTGGAGGTTCGAACAACATCGCTCCGTTGAATCTTTCTAGCTTAACCAACGGTTTATCGGCTAACGGGTTCAATATCGTCGGTGCAGAATCTAGTTTTTACATCAGTGCCGCTGGTGACGTGAACGGCGATGGTTTGGCTGATATTTTCCTCAGCGGCTCTGCCGGAAATACATATGTTGTCTACGGAAAAGCCAACACATCCACTGTGCAATTAACGAACTTGGCTGCGGGTAATGGTGGCTTTAAGATTTCTGGCCTAACCAATGCAAACGGCACCAACGCCATATCTAATGCCGGCGATGTCAACGGGGATGGGATATCCGACTTTTTACTGTCTGAAAACATACCCACTGTTGGATGGAGTAATTATGTTGTTTTCGGCTCCACTAGCAATGCGACCGTCAATTTATCGGCACTTGCCGCAAACGGAAATGGTTATGCAGTTACGGGCGGCGGTATGCTTGCCAACGCCGGAGACATCAACGGTGATGGTTTGGCAGATGCAATCTCAGGAACCACGGTTGTTTTTGGTCAAAAGAGCAGTACAGCAGCCACAAGTGGCTTTGTCATCAACCCAATCAATGTTACTGATGGTCTTAGTTGGTCAGTTTCTGGTGCTGGCGACGTGAACGGCGATGGTTTGTCGGACCTCATTCTTTCTACCAACGCAAGTGCTAAGGCATCGTATGTTGTTTTTGGAAAGACTGACACATCAGCCATCAATGTGTCTTCTTTCACGGCCGGCACAGGAAGTCAAGGCTTCCTGATCAAGGATTCAAGTTCCGTAACCTCTGGTTCTGCGGTAGTTTCGAATGCCGGAGACATCAACGGCGATGGTTTGGCAGATCTGATCGTTTCTTCTCCATACCGAAGCAAAGTTTATGTGGTGTATGGCAAATCAGATGGTGCCGTTATCAACTTGACCAACGTGGACGCTGGTCAAGGTGGCTTCAGCATCAGCAATGGCTTAGCAGATCAAAGCATTGGTTCCGATATGAGTTACAACGGAACCTCCGTTTCTTATGCAGGTGACGTGAACGGTGATGGTTACGATGATTTGATCATTGCAGACCCAGCACTGACGAGCGGTGCAGGCGGCAGCTACATCATCTACGGCGGCCCTCAGTTCATGAGCGGCAACGTGGCCACAGGCACTGGTACTTCTGCCAACGAATACGTGGTCGGCACTTCGGGCAACGACACACTCATCGGCGGCGGCGGTATTGACCGCTTCAACGCAGGCAAGGGCAACGACACCATCGTGCTCACTGCCAGCGACGTGACCAACTTGGCCAACAACACGGCAGCCAGCGTCAAAGCGATGGTCGATGGTGGCGAAGGGTATGACACGATTCGCCTCAGCGGTGGTGCTTCGCTTGACCTGACGACAATCAGCAACGCCAGCGCCAGTGCCTATGACGGCAGCAGCCGCATCAACAGCATCGAGCGCATCGACATGGCCACCGACACGGCAGGCAACACGCTGACACTGGCTGCCAAAGACGTGAACGACATGGCGGGCTTCAACGCCATCCACACCGGCACACCCAGCGCCGACGGCAACACCTGGACCAACGTGAGCGGCACCGCACTGGCAGCCACCACGCAGTACCACCAAGTGGTGGTCGAAGGCACCAGCGCCGACACGCTGAACCTGCAAGCGGGCGACGGCTTCTGGTACAACTCGGGCGAAGTGAGCAACGGCACGAAGAACTACTACGTGTACCAAAACGACGCCATGCACACGCAAGTGATCGTGGACAAAACCGTTGGCACCAACAACAACGACCATCAGGACACAGGGCCTGTGGTGTTGACGGATGCGATCAGAGGGACATCTTTTAGTGGTGAAAACTCTGGAGGAGCTGTCTCCTACGCTGGCGATGTCAACGGTGATGGCTATGACGATGTCATTCTCAGCTCGTACACAGGTGCCTATGTGTTGTTTGGTTCTTCTGCCGGTGTGCCAGCGATCGACCTTACGTCCATCACAAGTGGCACAGCTTCAAATGGATTTTTCATTTACGAAGGTGGAAATACCACCACTAACGCATCAAGGGGTGCGGTGTCAGCTGCTGGTGACTTGAACGGTGATGGCTTGGCCGACCTCATTGTGGGTATGGCAACCACCGATATCGGCGCTAATCTGGATGTGGGTGCCAGCTATGTTGTGTATGGCAAAACCAGCACGGCAGCAGTGAACTTGTCGACGGTTGCTGGTGGCACTGGTGGTTACGTCATCAGAGGTGAATCTCAAAATGACCAAGCTGGTTACAAAGTTTCCACCGCAGGCGACGTGAACGGCGACGGCATTGCAGATTTGTTCATCAGTGCTCAGAATTCGACATTGATAAGCGGATATGAAGGTAAAGCGTATGTGGTGTTTGGTCAAACAGGCACCAATGCCATTAATTTGGCTAACGTAGCCAGCGGCGTCGGCGGCTTTGTGCTGAAAGGCAACATCGGTTCTGGCAGAGCCGGCTATTCGATTTCCAATGCGGGTGATGTGAACGGTGACGGTCTGTCTGATGTATTTCTGACCAATTCGAGCCAAAATTATGTGGTGTATGGCAAAACAGATGGCACTGCAGTGAATTTGTCTTCTGTTGGCACCAGTGTGGCGGGCATGGCCATATTGCCAACCAGCAGTAACAGTGCCTACCCGCATTTGTCGAATGTGGGTGATATCAACGGCGACGGCTTGGCCGATGTCGCGATAACCGATCAAGACAGCAATGCCAATAGCGGCGTAGGTTCTCGCGTGGGCCGTGCATTTGTGGTGTTTGGTAAAACCGGCAATGCAACCGTTAATTTGACAGATGTGCAAGCGGGCAGTGGCGGCTTCATCATCAACGGCGACACAACCTTAGGAACCATGGCCGGGGCATCAATTTCGTATGCGGGTGACATCAACGGCGATGGTTTGGCCGACTTGTTGGTTTCAGCAACTGATGCACCTGTATCGGGATCGAACACCAGCAAAGTGTTTGTGGTGTACGGCAAATCAAACACTACAGCCATAGACTTGACAGCTGTTCAAGCGGGCTCTGGCGGCTTCGCGATTTATACGGGGGGTACGACCGGAGGTGGTTTAGGTGCACAAGACAGCAGTGTGTCGTATGCCGGTGATTTGAATGGCGATGGCTATGACGACTTGATTGTTAACGCCAGCACTGATGTGGTAGTTGGCGGCACCACCTATATCAACGGAGGCAAAACCTACATCGTCTACGGCGGCCCAACGCGCATCAGTGGCAACATTGCTTTGGCCACAGGCACCAGCGCAGACGAGTACGTGGTGGGCACATCGGGCAACGACACGCTCACCGGTGGTGGCGGTGTCGACCGCTTCAACGCAGGCAAGGGCAACGACACCATCGTGCTCACCGCCAGCGATGTGACCAACTTGGCCAACAACACCGTGGGCAGCGTCAAAGCCATGGTTGATGGTGGCGAAGGGTATGACACCTTGCAGGTGTCGGCTTCTGGCGTCAACCTGGATCTGACCGCGATCAGCAACGTCAGTGCTAGTGCGTATGACGGCTCTAGCCGCATCAACAGCATCGAGCACATTGACCTCGGCGCAGACACCACGGCCAATACCTTGACCTTGGCGGCCAAAGACGTGAACGACATGTCCGGCTTCAACGCCATCCACACGGGCACAGCCAGCGCCGACGGCAAGACGTGGACCAACGTGAGCGGCACCGCACTGGCAGCCACCACGCAGTACCACCAATTGGTGGTCGAAGGCACCAGCTCCGACACGCTGAACCTGCAAGCTGGCGACGGCTACTGGGCTGTCAATGGCCAGGTCAGCAATGGCACAGGGACCTACAACGTGTATCAAAACACCAGCATGCATTCTCAAGTGCTGGTCAAGACGGGTGTGGTGGTGAACAACAATGACGCTTCGCCTGCAGGTGACAGCGTGATTGATTTGGGTTCCAACGGCAAACTGATTGCGCCCGTGCAAGTCGAAGGCAAGTGGTACTACTACTGGGATTTGTCGGGCAACGGGGGTGTCAACTCGTCAGCTTCATCTGATGGCGGCGCTTACAACGGCGGTGTGGATTTCACCACTCACAACGCCTTGGATGCCATTTTCAAGTACGACATCAACGGTGTGGCCAACACCACAGTGGCCAATGCAGATGGTGCGTTTGGTACGACCGATGTGTACCGCTACGCAACCTTGAACGGTGTGAAGCTGGCTTTGCCAACGTATGGTGGTCCGCTGGATGTCAATGGCAATGCAGCTTCTAGCGGCAACCAACCGGGCACGGCTGCTTCGGGCCAGGGCACCAGCAACAACCCAACTTACAACGACTATTTGGCCATTTGGGATGCGTTCAACGGAACGACCACGGCCACGGGGACAACTGGCGTGCCTGCGAGTACCGTCAATGGCGTGACGACGAATTGGGTGAATGGCAGTTATTGGGCTGCTACGCCTTCTACTGCGGGTCACATCACCTTCCAGATGAATGGCAACTTGGTCAACGCGCCGGACACCAACAACGGCCCATGGGTGGCTGTTCAGGTTCTGCCTGTGGTGCTGGATTTGAACCGTGATGGTGTCATCAACTACGGTCAGGTGACCATGGATGTGAACGGCGATGGTCGTTTGGATGTGACCAAGTGGGCTGGCGCACAAGATGGTGTGTTGGTCTGGGATAAATTTGCCGATGGCTTGGTGCACAACAACAGTCAGTACGCGTTTGCCCAGTACGCCACCACCTTTGCGAATGGTCTGGATGCCAAGGGCAAAGTGCCCACCGACTTGTCGGGCTTGGCCGATGCGTTTGACACCAACCACGATGGCAAGTTCAACGCAGCCGATGCGAAGTTTGCCGAGTTCAAGGTGTGGCAAGACATCAACCAGGATGGCATCAGCGAAGCCGGTGAGGTGCGCAGCTTGGCCGATTGGGGCATCACTGAGATCGACCTCACCAGCGACGGTGTGGTGCGCACGCCTGTTGCAGGTGTTACAGAAGCGGGTCAGACCAGTGCCAAGCTGGCCGATGGCTCTACTGCGCTGGTGGCGGATGCTGGCTTTGACTACCACACAGCCTCGGCAGCCGAGCTGGCCACGCATGCCATCGCCCAGGGCGAGAGCGTGTTCAAGCTCAGCGGTGGCATGTCTTTGGACTTGTCTGGCGTGACCCAAGCGGCCAAGCTGGCTGCACTGGACTTGTCTGCCGACACGGCAGCCAACACGGTCAAGTTGACGCTGGCCGATGTGTTGGGTGCTGCGGGCGCAGAGGCGGTGGCTTCGGGCAACGCGGTGCATCAGCTCAAGCTGACCGGTGACATCAACGACACGGTTGTGTTCAGCGCCAACGAGTGGAGCAACAGCGGCCATGTGGTGACCGATAACGGCCACGACTACGCTGTCTTCAACGCCACCCAAGGTGCTGCGCAATTGCTGGTCGATCAGCACATGCTGGTGTCACACGCCGGCTGATGCGACAGTCGATTGCGAAAGGCTAAAGACTGGACCCCGGGTCGGGGCCCGGGGTGACAGATGTGCGCTGTCATCCCGGTCACGCTGAATGCCATCCCGGACTTGATCCGGGATCCAGGTTTTCGGTTTCCGTGCCTTTCAAATCAATGATTCTTTTTTGGGAAAATATCTTTCATGAATGAAGCAAGCACATCCCAAGTTCAGGCGGCCCAGGCTTTCAATGAGGGCAATGCTGCCTTCAAGGTGGGCGATTGGCAAAAGGCTTTGGCTTGTGTGGATGCGGCTTTGCAGTTGGATGCGGTGCTGGTGCCCGCAGCGCTGTTGCGTGCACGGTGCCTGGTGCGCTTGGGCGAGTGGATGCCCGCGCGTGAGGCGTTCGCTCAGACTTTGCGTTTGGACGCTGCCAATTTCAGTGCGTGGTTAGAGGCGGGTCATTTGTGCAAACAGATGGGTGAGTTGTTGCAGGCGGCCGCTTCGTATCAGCGGGCCATTGATGTGGCACCTCAGCGCTATGAGTCTT
>Ga0228702_1000686_pt1 | contig 24565 bp, 28 predicted proteins | sample McNCre217_Aug_MG_2_FD_178018 | JGI IMG/M metagenome (GOLD analysis project Ga0228702, IMG submission 178018) | Freshwater microbial communities from McNutts Creek, Athens, Georgia, United States - 20-17_Aug_MG | ecosystem: Environmental > Aquatic > Freshwater > Creek | place: USA: Georgia...
GGCTCTGGCCGCGGTTCTAATCTGGGCGATTGTGGCTGGCGTGAGCGCTGTAGCCCACTGGGTGGGTGGCCTGTTTGGTGGCGCCAAGCCCGGTGTCACGGCTTCGGCAGGAGCGGACAGCGCAGTAGCCAAGACAACTACCGGTGCCGTGCAGTACACGACCTGCATGCCAAAGGGCATAGACCTGCTAGCGGTTGTAGGCGATGGGTCCAAGCCTCAGAGCACTTTCGCCGCGGCCTCAAACCCAAAGTTCTGGTTTGTCATCACCAACACCAGTCAGAAGCCTTGCTACTTCAACGTTGGAACTGCCGTCCAAAACTATAAGGTGACCAGCGGCAGCGAGACCATCTGGACCAACACCCAGTGCAAGAGTGCGGTCAGTAACTACCGGATGCTCCTGCAACCTGGCAACGCGACAACGTCTCCGGCGCTCACCTGGGACCGCGTTCACTCCAGCACCAGCGGCTGTGACCGCGCATCCGGGCAGTCGGTGGTTGCCGGCGGAGGTGCCTCGTACCACCTTCAGGTCGCGGTGAACGGGCTCTCCAGCAACGACGTGCAGTTCATCCTCAACTAGCGTTAGTGAAAACCCGGACCAGGTCTTATTCGGCCGGGCGAAGCAGGCCCAACGATGGTGCGGGCGAAGCAGGCCCAACGCTGGCCGGGCGAAGCAGGCCAGTTACCCGACGGGCGAAGCAGGCCTGTTACCAGTTGAGCCCAAGGGCTAGTGCGGCTCTGAGGTCTCCGACCTCGGAATCTACCGAGCGAATAAACCCGAGCCTGGTGGCTTCGGCCGCGCGCTGCTTGGCGTTTGTGACCGCTCGAACCTCGCCGGCAAGCGAGATCTCTCCGTAGGCCGCCAGGTTGTGTGCAATGGGTTTATCTTGAATGGCCGATGCCACCGCCAATGCAATGGCTAGGTCGGCTGCTGGTTCGGTGATTTTCACGCCACCAACCGTTGAAACATAGACATCGTGGTCTGCCAGCCGCAGCCCGGCCCGGCGCTCCAGAACGGCCAACAGCATGTTTACTCGGCTGGAGTCTAGGCCGTTGGTTACCCGTCTGGGCTGTGGCGCCCCCGACTTGACGACCAGGGCCTGAATCTCGGCGATTAGCGGGCGCTTGCCCTCCATGGTCACCGTGACGCAGGTGCCGGAGATGGGTAGGTTTCCGCGGCTGAGGAACAGCCCCGATGGGTCGGAGACTTCGGCGATGCCCTCGCCGGTCATCTCGAAGCAGCCAACCTCGTCGGTGGGGCCGAAACGGTTCTTGAGGCTGCGCACGAAACGCAACGAAGTTTGTCGGTCGCCTTCGAAGTGGCAGACCACGTCTACCAGGTGCTCTAACACGCGGGGGCCCGCGATTGAGCCGTCCTTGGTTACGTGGCCAACCAGTATGGTGGGGATTCCCTTCTCCTTGGCCACCGAGATTAGGCTGGCCGCGACCTCGCGGATCTGGCTGGGCATGCCGGCGGCGCCATCGATTTCGGCGGAGGCGATGGTCTGCACGGAGTCTACGAGAATCAGGCCAGGCTGTACGGCTTCGATCTGGCCCAGGACCGAACCGAGGTCGTTCTCGGTGGCCAAAAGTAGGTTGTCGGCGAGTGCTCCCGTGCGCTCTGCGCGCAGCCGGATCTGCCCGACCGATTCCTCTCCGCTCACGTAGAGCACGCGCGTACCAGAGCGCGCGGCCCTTGCCGCGACCTCGAGGAGTAGGGTGCTCTTGCCAACACCGGGTTCGCCGGACAGCAGAATGACGGCGCCGTCTACTAGGCCGCCGCCAAGTACTCTGTCGAATTCGCCGACCCCGGTAGGGGTGGCAGCCGCAGCCCCAGTGGAAACTTGGGTGATTGGCCTGGCCTGGGCGGACTCCAAGATTATTGCCGGTTTAGCCTTCTTGACCAGGCCGGTCTGAGCCCCAACCTCCTGAACGGTACCCCAGGCCTGGCACTCGCCGCAGCGGCCCACCCATTTGATGGTTGTCCAGCCGCAATCAGTGCAGGCGTAGGGGTTCTTGGTCTTGGTTGCCATGGTTCCAACTTATCGGCTGCCTCCTACATTATTGGCCGCCTCTAGACTTGCTTCGTGGACATTAAGAAGATTGCAATCCTCGGTTCGGGTTCTATGGGCACCGCCATTTTGAGCGGCCTCCTAAAGGCCGGTTTCGATGCGGCCAACGTTTCGGTTAGTACCAAATCGGAGGCCAGCGCGGACAAGCTAACAGAGACCTACGGAGTCACCGCGCACCCGGCGGACCTGACTTCGGAGGCAAACGCCAATGCCGTGATCGGCGCCGACGTGGTCTTGGTGGCGGTGAAGCCGCTCTATGTCCCAGAGGTGCTGCGAGAGGTGAGCCGCAACCTCGAGGCCGGAGCGCTCGTCATCTCGGTGGCTGCCGGTGTGCCCACGGCCAAGATGGAGGAGTGCGTACCGGAATCGGTTGGTGTGGTTCGCAGCATGCCAAACACTCCCGCTATCGTCGGACGCGCTGTCACCGGTGTCGCTCGCGGGAGCCGTGCCACCGATGCCCAGCTCACCAAGGCCATCTCAATGTTCGAGACCGTAGGAAAGGTCGTGGTCCTGCCGGAGGAGCAGATCGACGAACTTGGAACGGTGAGCGGATCGGGCCCCGCCTACGTCTTCTACCTGATCGAAAAATTTACGGCGGCAGCCATGGACCTGGGCTTCGATGCCGAGACCGCGCATCTGCTGGTCTCCGAGACTTTCCTGGGTGCCAGCGAATTGCTGGCCGCAAGTGGCAAGACCCCGCAGGAGCTTCGTCGCCAGGTCACCAGCCCAAATGGCACCACCGAACGCGCCATCGCGCAGCTCGAAACCGGAGATCTGCAGGGGCTGTTTACCAGGGCAACCCGCGCGGCTCTGGCTCGCTCCAAGGAATTGGCCGCAGGTAAATAGTCTTCGCCTGCGTCAGGTTGGTCCAGGCGAAAACGAGGATATTTAGTTGTAACCGGCATGGGTTACGCTTTAGCCATGAGCGACATCTTCAGTGTTCTTGCAGACCCAACCCGCCGTGCGCTACTTGCAGCCCTTGCCGCCGAATCGCGTACCGTAAGCCAGCTGGTCGCACTCACCGGCGACGGCCAGCCAACCATCAGCAAGCATCTAAAGACGCTGCGCGATGCCGGACTGGTATCGGTGGCGGCCGCTGGTCAGGCTCGTGTCTACAGCATCGATCGCGGACCACTCGCGGAGATCAGCGCCTTCCTAAACGAAATCGCACCCGGCATTAGCGGTTCCGGAGCGGGTGCTTCTGAGCCAAGCACTTCCGCTTCCACCCAGGATTCCACTAAGCCGACTCCCGGCAACGAGGTCGAGCAGACCCTCACCGATGCCGCCGTGTTGCTTGCCGGCTGGATCAATCAGGGCGCGGCCTGGGTCGGTGCCAAGGTTCAGCAGACCGTCGAGGAAAACGATCTATCCGTAGGCCGCCTGGGCAAGGATTTGGGTCGCAAGCTGGCAGACGCCAAGCTGCAAGCCACCGATGCCGCAATCGATGCCGAGGCCCAGATTCGCCACGATCTGGCAGAGTTGAGCGCGCGCCTAGGCGTGCAGGCCGCAGACCTGCGAATTGCTTTGGATGCCGCAATCGAGGATGGCAAGATCATTGCCGGCGAGAAAATCGCCGAGGTGCGCGAGGGAGCGGCCGACAAGTTTGCCGAAGCCAAAGACGCAGTTCTCGGCAGGCGAAAGGCCGCCTACGAAAACGCGGCTACGGCTGAGTCTGAGACCGACTCGGAGTTTTAAGCAGGCCACCGACCGCGCTCAGTGCGGCCACGGTCCAGTCGTGCTCCGAAACCGGCTCGGAGTCCAGTTCCGCCACTGCTCTACCCAACAGCAAGCCAAGCGACACCATTGCGGCGGCGCGTGGGTTGAGATGATCCTTCAGCAGGCCGCGCTCGCGCGCGATCTCCATGATCTCGGTGGCGTTCTCGTTTAGGTCGTGCTGAACCCTGGCCAGTTCCTTGCGCATTAGCGGACGACCGGCGCTGGTGCCCACGATCGCCGCGCGGTCTAGTGCGCTCTGGCACGCGAAGTGCTGTTTCACGAACTCGACCATGGTGTCGTAGTTTGCTAGCAGATCCTCGAAGCTGGTGAGGTTGTGGAAGAAGTTCTTCACCATCGGAATATCCGTGGCAACTACCTTGGCGTAGTTGTGCGCGTAGGTGGCGCGAATCAGCCCATCGCGGTCACGGAAGTGGTGGTAAATGGATCCGACCGAGACGCCGGTGGTGGCCGAAATGTCCTGGATTCGGACCGCGGCCTCGCCGCCCTCGCGCATGGCCAGGTCGGTGGCAACGATTAGGCGTTCCACGGTTTCCTGGGCGCGCTTTTGCTTTGGAGCAGGCAGCGAAGATTTATTCATAGTAGAAAACAATTAGCACGTTTTCTAAAAGAAATCCCCGCTATCTTCTAGAAAATGGCGGGGATTTCTGAATCTTTGAACTTACTTGCGGGCCTTCTTTTTAGCCTTGCCACCCAGCGGGGTGACAAACATGAGGCCAAGAACTGCGATCAGCACGCCGGCCACCTGGGCCAGGATGAAGTACAGGCCCTGCTCTACGCCGATTGCTGCTACCGAGTCTGCAGTGAACATGCGACCGATGGTTACCGCTGGGTTAGCTGCGGCACCCGAACCGGTGAAGTAGCCGGCGGTGAAGATCCAGGCTGCAACAACCAGTGGAATGATGTTTCCGCGATCGCGGGCAGCAAGGTAACCGATGAGCCAGACCAGGCCCGCGGTTGCGACGATTTCGCTGAGAACCTGACCGCTCTGGATGGAGATGTTGTTGACGGTCCAGAGGTTGCGGCCGTGCAGTTCGCCACCGATCCAGGCGCCGAGGATGGCACCGGCAGTCTGGGCAACCATGTAGACGGCGGCATCGCCCCAACTGATTGCACGCTTGACGGCGAAGAACAGGGTTACTGCCGGGTTCAGGTGGCCACCAGAGGTGTCGCTGGTGAGAAGTACCATGAGGCCCAGGGCAACGGCCAGGACAAGGCCGGCCAGTGGCGATACCTGAGCAGGGAAGGTTACGCCGACGATTGCGGTCAAGAATACGCCGGTACCGATGAATTCGGCTAGGGCCTTACGTAGAAGATTAGGCATGAAAATTCCTTTCAGTGTCGGTAGTGACTCTACACTCCGCCGGTTACATTCAGGCATAAGCACCCGGCAAAGTTACAAGCGCTTGCCCTTATGAAAGCTGCTCGGGATCGAACTGGAACAGGACTTCGTTTCTGCGCAGGAAATAGGGCTTGAATGGAGGATCGTATCGGGCAATCATCGGAGTCCCGGTTACCTTGCCGCCCAGTAGGCCGATCGAAACGGCATGTTCTACGAGGCCCCGAAGCTCAGCTGCCTCTGCTTCGAATCGCTTCGAACTCCAGCGACCAGAAAATCGCTTAGCTACCATAAGTTGAGGCTTAACCCGATTTACCGTAAGTCCCTGACTCAGGGGAGTCGGCGCACCTGACTGTGCCAACTTTGACGGAAGCACAAAACTTACAGCGTTTAGCCCATCCTCGGTGGAGCGTTGAATGACGGGGGAGGTCATGGCGATTCTGCTCTGATCCGTGTTTGCTCCAGTTATATATCCCAGCAGCGATCCGAACGCCGAATTGCCGGCGGAAACAAAGTCACCCGTTACCTGAACGGTTACAAGAAGGTGCTCCGGGTAGGACCGGAGTTCAAAACCCTCGAAGGCTTGGATGACTTGATAGTCCAAGAGTTCAGTCACAATTAGAGGCTAAGCCCAAACTGGACTAGAATGGAACAACTGTCCGGTGGGCACATCTGCCCGCCACCCAATCTTTGTGAGGTCTTCGTGGGTTCTATCATCAAGAAGCGCCGCAAGCGTATGTCCAAGAAGAAGCACCGCAAGCTTCTTCGTAAGACTCGCCACCAGCGTCGCAATAAGAAGTAGGCCACAAGCCTTCTTTCTGCACAAAAACCCGCCGATAGGCGGGTTTCTTGTTTAACTGGTGGTTTTTGAGCGCTAGACACGGAGTTCTCTATTTGTAACCCAATGGCCCATAGTAGGCGCGGCAGTTCAAGCCAGCTTAGGCGCGGTTCTTCGCCTTTTTGACCTTCAGCGCAGCCTTGTACTCGGCCTTGTTGGCCTTGAGTTCGCGCTTCTTGAAGTCGAGGATCGGCCAGCCCGCTGCCTTGGCGTGCACAGCCAGGATCTTGTCGGGGTTCACGGCCACCGCATTTCCAACCAGGGTCAGCATCGGTAGGTCGTTCTGGCTGTCGCTGTAGGCGTAGCTGCGCTTAAGGCTGATGTTGCGTTCCTTGGCCAGGGCCTTGATGGCACGGCGCTTGTATACGCCGTGAAGCGCGTGGCCCGAAATCTTGCCGGTGAGCACGCCATCTTTGGTCTCGATCTTGGTGCCGATTCCGCCAGTTAGGCCCAAACGCTGAGCAAGCACATCGGCGATCTGCTGCGGGGTGGCGGTAACCAACCACACCTCGCGTCCGGCCGCGCGGTGCTCCTTGGCCAGCTTTACCGTCTGGGGCCAAAGCTTTGGCTTCAGGTGAAAGTCGAAGACCTCGTCGGTCAGGGCCTCAAGGTCGGCTGCCTTGTGCCCGGCAATGAGTGCCAGCGCCTTGTCCTTGATTTCGGTGACCATCTGGTTGGTTTCACCGATGCTGATGAACCGGAACTGATGCCAAGCGAAGCGCCAGACATCGGTGCGGTTGAAGAAACCCTTGTGGAAGGCCGCCTTGCCAAACAGGAACGAGGAGGAGCCACGAATGATCGTGTTGTCCACGTCGAAAAACGCGGCCTCGATTTTAGGTGTTTTGGTGGCTGAAGGCACGCAAAAAGTTTATTGCCTGGCCGTTGCCGTAGGCTGACAACATGGCAAACGGCATCGAAATAACCCTGATTGGAAAGCCGGGCTGTCACCTTTGCGAGGACGCCCAGGCGGCCTTGGCCGCGGTGGTTTCCCAGTTCCAGGCTACGCGCCCGGCGGTGACGGTGACGGTTTTGGAGCGCAACATCCTCGAGGATGCCGCCCTCGCAGCCAAGCACTCGGAGGAGATTCCGGTGGTTCTCGTCGATGGCAAGATGCACAGTTATTGGCGCATCGACGGTGCACGTTTACTGAACAAACTGCAGGAGATAGCCGATGCGTAAGTTGATTGTTCCGCTTCTCAAGAAGTTCTGGTTCCCAATTTTGCTTGTCGTACTGCGGCTTTTGGGACGCAAATATCCTTGGGCTAAAAACACCCACACCGTACTGCGCAAGGTCAAATAAGTTTGAACTTTTCTTGCACTTTTAGGCACTGACTTTTAGCTGCATTCGAGGTCGAATTGGCTATACAAAATGTATAGCCACAGGAGGCCACCATGCAGACCACGCTCTTCCGAAACGGCGGAAGCCAAGCCATGCGCATCCCCGCCGAATATCGATTCGCCGGGGACACCGTCGACGTCGAGTGGAGTGACGCCCTACAAGCCCTGATCGTCCGTAATAGCCGCCGCGATCGCATGGCGCCATTCTTCGAGTACCTGGCCACCAGGCCAGTACCGACCGGCCCGCTTCCCTACCCAGTTGATGCGGACGGAAGGTTTGACATCGTGGAATTTATCCGACTAACGGAACTCGAAGACTAGTGGAGTTCATGCTCGATACCGACACCTGCAGCCTGGCTGTTCGAGGCGTTGAAACCATTAGCGAGAAGCTCTACGCACATCGTGGTAACTGGTGCATTTCTGCGATCGTTTATCAGGAATTAGCCACAGGCTTATTGTCTGCTAGGGGCACCAGATTGGAATCTGGCTACGAGAGGTTTCTTCGCACCGTTGAGGTCCTTGAGTTCGGCGCAAGCGACGCCCTGACTGCGGCTGACTTCATGGTCGCAAACAAACGAGTAGGGCACAATATTGGGCTTTCCGACAACCAGATTGCCGGACATGCTGCAAATGCGGGACTCACCCTTGTTACCAATAACCTCAAGCACTTTTCCCCAATGCGCGGCCTTTCGGTAGTTTCCTGGAAATAGGCATTTGTTGCATTATTACTACATAGCATTTATGCTACAAGCATGAGTCGAAAACCAAGGCAAGAAGAAGAACGGGTTGCAAACCGAATCGAGCTGCTTCGCACTCAAGCTGGTCTGAGTCGGCAAGAGCTCGCCGACCAGGTCGGCGTTCACTATCAAACCATCGGCTACCTGGAACGGGGTGAGTACAGCCCAAGTCTGGTGCTGGCGCTCAAGATCGCGGCCGCACTCGGCGCAACGGTAGACGAGGTCTTTAGCCTGGACAAGGGGGAGTGACCATGTCACCCAAAACGGACAAAATCGACGAGTTCTCCAAGGAACTGGAGCTCAAAATCGAACGCGGTGTGATCGGCTGGGTCAACAACGACCAGTGGTTCAACTGGCTTCGAAACACTGCGGCGCGCTGGGTTCTTGCTGTCTTGACGCTGGCGGTGCTCTACGGCTTTGGGTTATTTGCCTGGATCAATGAGGGTGTCTACGGGTATCTGTACCCGGTTACCATCTTCGTGGTTGTGGTACTGCAGAAGCTTTCGGTTCGATTCGTATTCGATGACGATAGCGTCATCGATGAGTACCAACACGAGCGCCGAAACCGGGCCTACCGGCGGGCATACAAGCGAATTGGTCTGGCCGTTTCGCTGGTGGTCGTGCTCTTGTTAGCACGCTCCGCCGACCTTCGGCACATATCCTTTAGCGCACAGTCGGCGTTCTGGCCGCTGCCAAACGGAACCTTCAGCGCCCAGTTCTCGGTGGAGCAGTTGGTCATCGGGTTGGAGTTCCTGATCGGTCTCTTCGCGCTCCAAAAGTACCTGTCTTGGGGCATGCGCGGCGAACGCAACTAGCACGTTCATTTTTAGGGGGAACACATGGAACGAGATTCAAATTTGTAGAGGAAAGGTGACTCCTCGCAAGAACTTACGGAAGACTCCAGCTTTAAATTCAAACAATTCAAAGAGCAGCAACGAAAACTGCTGCCGTTCCTTTCTCAGCGTGACCAAGAAATTTGGGAAGAGCGCGAGATCGAAAAGTTTGAGCTTCCGTAGTTCATGCGGGAAATGGGCTTTGAATGCTAAAGACGAGACCCCCGACCGGTGAACTGGTCGGGGGTCTCACCATAAAAATCGGACTATGGAATCAGGCGAGTTGGGCCGCGGAAGAGGTAGGTGACCTCGCGGATGTTTGGCTGGTGCAACAGAAGCATCAGAACGCGTGCCAGGCCCATACCGAAACCACCGTGGGTCGGGGCGCCGTACTCGAAGAAGTCCAGGTAGGTCTCCTTGAGACCCTCTGGGTGTAGGCCCTTCTCCTTTGCCTGCTCCACCAGCTTGTCGATGCGGTGTTCGCGCTGTGCACCGGTAGTGATCTCGGTGCCGCGCCAGATCAGGTCGTAGCTCTTGGTCAGCTTCGGGTTGTCGTCGTGGCGCATGTGATAGAACGGGCGCACGCTGATTGGGTAGTCGGTCACGAAGACAAACTCGTGGCCAAACTTCTCCAGAACGTGAGCCGCAATCTGGCGCTCGCCCTCTGGGTCTAGGTCGCCGCCGCGCTCGATGACGTGGCCGCGCTCGGCGATGATCTGGTAGGCCTCGGTGATTGGCACGCGCGGGAACGGAACGGTCGGAACCACGATGTCTACGTCGAACAGAGCCTTAATCTCCTCGCCGTGAGCATCCTTTACCGCCTGGAGGCCGCGGCTAAGCAGCTGCTCCTGGATAGCCATGATGTCCTCGTGGCTGTCGATGTGTGAGACCTCCATGTCGATCGAGGTGAACTCGGTGGCGTGGCGGCTGGTGAACGATGGGTCGGCGCGGAATGCCGGACCAATCTCGAAGATGCGGCCGAGGCCGGACATCATCGCCATCTGCTTGTAGAACTGTGGGCTCTGCGCCAGGTACGCCTTTCCCAACTCGAAGTAGTCCATCTCGAAGAGCTCGGCGTTGGACTCCGATGGCGACCCCATCAGCTTCGGGGTGTGAAGCTCCACAAAGTCGTTGGCGTACCAGTACTCGCGCCAAGCGCGCTCCAGGGTGGTTTGAACGCGGAACACTAGGTTCATCTCTGGGCGACGGTGGTCCAGGAAGCGCCAGTCGAGGCGCTGGTCGATGCTGGTGTCCTCGGCGATTGGCAGCTGTGGCTGGGCCAGGGTGGTGACGGTTAGTTCCTGCAGCTGAATCTCCAGGCCGCCAAGCTTCACGCGCTCGTCGTGGATAAGGTTTCCCTTGACGGTAACGAAGGAGCCGGTGGTTAGGCCGGAGATGATGTCGGCCTGGGCGTCGACCTCTTCGCGCTTATAGGTGACCTGAACCGAGCCGGACTCGTCGCGCAGGATCACAAACTGGATGCGCTTCTGGTCGCGGAGGGTCTCTACCCAGCCGCTGAGTTCAACCGGGCCGTCGGCGGCGGCTGCGAGGTTCTTGATAAGGGAACGATTCGACATGAAAAGTTGCTTTCTTGCTGGTCTCGTAGAGCCGGCTTGGTTGCCGGTCTTCAGGCTTTGTACAGCCAATTTGACGCTTAAAGTCCAGTCTAGCGGAGGGTAAACTAGTACCCATGGCCGCCGATCGCATCCACCTAGTAAGGCACGGCGAGGTCCACAATCCAGAAGGCGTTCTCTACGGAAGACTGCCCAACTTTGGACTGTCCGACCTCGGGCACAAGATGGCACTCGCCGCCGCCGAGGATCTCAAGGCGCAGGGTCGCCGCATCTCGGCGCTCTACTGTTCGCCGCTGCAGCGCACCAAGGAATCTGCTCGTCCATTCACCCGCATCTTTGGCCTTGATCCAATCGCCGATGACCGCCTCATCGAGCCAACCAACGTCTTCCAGGGTCACCGCCTCACTGCTGCGCGCCTGATGTTCCAGCCGCACCGATGGATCCACTTCCGTAACCCGAGCCGTCCCAGCTGGGGCGAACCCTACGTCGATGTTGTGGCCCGCATGACCGAGGCCGTCATCGAGGCGGCCAACTCGGTGGCCTCCGGTGACGTTGTCATCGTCAGCCACCAGCTGCCGATCTGGATGGTCCACTCCTCGGTGTCCGGTAAAAAGCTTCCGCATAACCCGACCCAGCGCCGATGCTCGCTCAGCAGCATCACCAGCTTCGAACTCGTCGACGGCAAGTTGGTCGAGGTGGACTACCGCGAGCCAGGCAAGAACCTAGCTGCTGGTAGCGGCTCCGGCATCGTCGACGTGGGTGCGGTCTAGAAAGTGATTGACATGATTTCTCTCGGCAGGATTGCGCGCCGCGCAGCGGCCGCAGCCACCGTCTTCGCACTCGCTCTTGGAGCCACCGGCTGCGCGTCTTCGCAGGCGGATCAGTTGGCCAGCCAGTTCAAGAGCGGCGACAACAAGAACTACATCTCGGGCGATGGCACGACCCTAGAGATTTCCCAGGCGGACCGCGGCAAGGCCATTTCTTGGAAGGGCGTAACCGATCACGGCCAGGTGCTCACCAGCGACAATCTGTCCGGCGTGGTAACGGTCATGAACTTCTGGTACGCAGGTTGCGCACCCTGCCGTGCCGAGGCCAAGGACCTCGAGTCGCTCTACAAGCAGTTTTTGCCGGCAGGTGTCCAGTTTGTTGGAGTGAACGTGCGCGATACCGCGGGAACCGCCTTGGCCTTCGACCGCGCCTTCGGTATGACCTACCCGAGCCTCATCGACAACAACTCCGGTTCGGTGGTTTTGTCGTTCACCAGCGTCGTCAGCCCTCAGGCGGTACCGACCACTCTGGTCATCGACCGCAAGGGTCGGGTGGCCGCCCGCATTCTCGGCCGTCTGGAGAAGGGCACTTTGAAGGCCATGATCCAGAAGGTAGTAGCGGAGAAATAGTTCGCAGATGAGCCCCGCCGAAATCGTCCTGAACGGATCGCTCCTTGCGGCCGTTCCTTTGGCGTTGCTGGCCGGCCTCATCTCCTTCCTCTCGCCCTGCGTCCTGCCGCTTGTGCCGGGTTACCTCGGTTACGTTTCCGGCATGGCCGGCACAACCGCTTCGGCCGATGCTGCAGGTAAGCCAGCGCGGAATCGAATCGTGACTGGAACCCTACTCTTTGTGGCCGGCTTCACGCTGGTGTTCGTTAGCTTCGGCTCAATCTTCGGCTCGCTGGGTCACCTCTTCTATGGCCGCAGCGGGCAGATCATCCAGCAGGTCCTGGGCGTGCTAATCATCGTTCTTGGTCTAGTGCTGATCGGCCAGTTCGGCTGGTTGCAGCGCACCATCAAACTCAACTGGCGCCCCCGAGCCGGACTGGTTGGCGCCCCGCTTCTGGGCATCGCCTTCGCGCTTGGCTGGACTCCTTGCATCGGCCCGACGCTGGCGGCCGTCTTGAGCCTGGCAACCCAGACCGGATCTGGCCCGCGCGGTTCGCTGCTCGCCCTTGCCTACTCCCTCGGCCTCGGGCTGCCATTCGTGGCAATCGCTGCAGGCTTCGGCTGGGCAGCGCGCTCGATGCAATTTGTCCGCCGCAATATCCGCGCCTTCAACCTAATCGGTGGCGGACTGCTGATTGTGCTTGGCGCACTGATGGCAACCGGCCTTTGGAACCTAATCATCGTCAAACTACAGGAGGCCGTAGTTGGCAACTACATCCCGTCGCTCTAAGGCTTCCGCCTCGGCAAATGTAGCCGGCACGTCCGCAACCGGAACCGCAGCTACCGGCCGGCCAGAAGACTACGTCGGCGCCCCCGAACCGGCTGTGAATCAACCCAACCTGGGGGCCATGGGCTGGTTGCGTTGGATTTGGCGCCAGGTCACGTCCATGCGCACCGCATTGATTCTGCTGCTGATGTTGGCCGCAGCAGCAATCCCGGGCTCCATCTACCCGCAGCGAACGGCAGACCCAAACGGCGTCTCAACCTACTTCCAGCAAAACCCAACCTCGGCGCCGATCATGGACAAGTTCCAGCTCTTCGACGTCTATAGCTCGGCCTGGTTCAGTGCCATCTACATCCTGCTCTTCGTTTCGCTGATCGGCTGTGTGCTGCCTCGTATTGCGGTTCACGCCAAGGCGCTGATGACGCCACCGGCGGCAACGCCAACCAACCTGGGGCGCATGGCGGCATTCGCGGAAGCCGAGGTCGGGCCCAAGAAGTTGGCTACCACCCTGGACCGCGCCCAGGCACTGCTTAAGAAGCAGGGTTACCGGGTGTTGCGCGACGACTCATCGGTTGCTGCGGAACGCGGCTACTGGCGCGAGACCGGCAACCTCATTTTCCACGTTGCCCTGGTTGGTCTGCTCATCGCGGTGGGCTTCGGCGGAGCCTATAGCTACAGCGGACAGCGCGTTTTGGTGGAGGGCGACACCTTCGTAAACAACCTGGCCGGGTACGACTCGTTTAGTCCGGGAATCGCATTCAACGAGTCAATGCTGCCTGCGTTCAGCGCTACTCTGAAGCGCTTCGACGTAAAGTACGACATCTCCAACCGCACCAACACCGGCACCCCGCTCTCGTTCAAGGCCTATGTCGATATTCGTGAGCGCGGAAGCCTGAAGGTCCAACACAAGACGGTTCAGGTAAATGCACCTGCCGAGGTACCGAACGCCAAGGTCTACCTGACCGGCAACGGCTACGCACCGGTGATCACCGTGCGCGATGGCAAGGGCAACGTGGCCTACAGCGGACCGGTCGTGTACCTGCCGCAGGATCCAAACATGACCTCCCTCGGTGTCATCAAGGTCCCGGACGCCAAGCCGCAGCAGTTTGGCATTCTCTCGTTCTTCTACCCAACCGCTGGCAAGCTCAAGACCGGGGCCTACACGTCGGTGTTCCCGGCCAACGCCAACCCGCTGGTGACCATGAACATCTACGAGGGCAACCTGGGCCTCGACGCCGGTATCCCATCCAACGCTTTCTCGCTCGCGGTTCACGGCCTAAACCAGCTCACGGGTGGCAAGACCGGCGTCAAGAGCATCGAGCTCAGGCTGGGTCAGAGCGCGGTTCTCCCTAAGGGTTTGGGTTCGGTCAGCTTCGATTCGCTCCGCCGTTACGCTTCGCTGGATATCGACTACAACCCGGGTCAGGGCTGGGTGCTGTTATTCGCGCTGCTCGCCCTCGGTGGCCTAATCATGTCGCTGGTGATTCCAAGACGTCGAGTTTGGGTAAAGATTAAAGACGGTGGATTCGAAGTTGCGGCACTTGCCCGCGGCGACGACCCCATGCTGGAACGTGTGGTCGCCGATGTGACCAAGCAGCTTCAGGCCAAGGCCCAAAAGGCCAAGGTCAAAAAGGTTAAGAAGGACGATAAATGAACCCGGTACACCTAGACGAGAATCTGTCTCGCTTCACCGAGCTGGGCATCTATGCATCGATGCTCTTCTATGCGGCCGCCTTTGTGGTGCTCAGCATGAACCTGGCCCGCGCCTCCAGCGAGAAGTCCAAGGTGCGTGCCACCGCGGGCAAGCTCGAGGGCGTCGGCGTTTGGCTGATCATCATCGCGGTTATCTTCCAGGGCATCGGAGTCGTCGGTCGCGGCGTCGCAGTTCAGCGCGTGCCCTGGGCCAACATGTACGAGTTCACAATCACCAGCACGTTCGTTGCCGTCGCCATTTATGCGGTGGCGCAGTTCATCCGCAAGGACATCCGCTTCATCGGCATTCTGATTTCGGGCTTCGTCACCCTGGCCCTCGGTCTGGCCACAACCCTTTGGTACGTGCAGGTTAAGACCCTGATGCCGGCGCTGCAGAGCTACTGGTTGCTAATCCACGTGACCGTGGCGATCCTGGCGACTGCCTTCTTTAACATTGCCGCCGCGCTATCAATTGCCTACCTGTTCAAGACCGCCAAGTGGGTCCAAGAGCCAAGTAAGAAGCTAGGCAAGAACAAGCTGTTTAAGACCTTCAAGCGCATCCTTAGCCTGTTCCCGGGCGAAGAAAAACTTGAGCAGACCAGCTACCGCTTCAACATCATCGGCTTCATTCTGTGGTCATTCACCCTAATCGCCGGAGCCATCTGGGCGGAGCGCGCCTGGCACCGCTACTGGGGTTGGGACACCAAGGAGGTCTGGACCTTCATCATCTGGACCATCTACGCCGGCTACCTGCACGCCAATGCCACCCGTGGCTGGCACGGCAAGCGATCAGCCTGGTTGGTCGTGGTGGGTTTCGCTGCGATCCTTTTCAACTTCACGATCGTGAACCTGTTCTTCAAGGGACTGCACGTATATTCCGGCTTGAAATAAAGCCAACTCATTGGCTTGATGGCCAACTCGGGTTTGAAACACGGCCGGCTCGGTAGCTAGAGCAGCTGCGCGCAGCGCTCCAGCCGCGCCAGCCACCAGGCGGTGCGGTCCGGGCTTGCCGCAAGCTTGTTCAGCTTGGTTTCGCTCACCTGCACTCGCCCCACCGGCAGTTTGCCGTCCACTGCAATCAGGGGTTCGTCGGTGACGTCGTCGGTAAGTAGTGCCACCGTACCCAGGCCGCAGTCGTATTCCAGATTTGGAATACTTGCGGCTAGCTGCAGTCCCATGCTTATGCCCACCGATGTCTCGAGTGCGCTGGAGACCACAGCCGGAAGGCCCGCCTCTTCGATCACGCGCATGGCGCGCGTGATTCCGCCCATGGGTGCGGCCTTGATCACTAACAGGTCGGCGGCGCCAGTGCGCGCAACTGCCAGCGGATCCTCGGCCTTACGGACCGACTCGTCCGCAGCTATCAGGATTCCCTTGGTGGCGAGTTTGGGTCGAAGCTCGGCAAGCTCGGCAACTGTCTTTACCGGCTGCTCGAAGTAGTCCAGGTCGATCCCGTCGTGAGCCAGCCGGTAGCCAAGCTGCATTGCGGCGGCAACCGAGTAACCACCGTTGGCATCTAGGCGGATGCGGGCGTTGGGAAACAGCTCCCGCACCTTGCGGATGCGCGCCAGGTCGTCGGCCATTTTTTGACCGGATTCGGCCACCTTGATTTTTACGGTTCTAAATTCACCGAAGGGCGCCAGCGCCCGGGGTACCTGGTCCGGAGTCACCGCGGGCAGGGTCGCGTTTACGCCGACCCAATCCCGCAGGGTTACGGGAGTCGGCTCGTTTGCAAATTCGACGGCGGCTGACAACCAGGTTGCCGCCTCGGCATCGTCGTACTCGGTGAACGGCGACCACTCGGCCCAGCCCTCGGTGCCCCTAAAAAGCAAGGCCTCGCGCACGGCAACACCGCGGAACTTGGTTCGCATGGGAATGCTAACCACGCGAGCGCTCTCGCGGGCGGCTTTCAGTCGGTCGTGGCTAACTTGCACAACAGTTAGTCTAGAAGCATGACCCAGCAGGTATCCGAGCTGTTTGACGCCTCGATTTGGCACGTTGTGCCTGGTTTCGAAAACCTAACCGATATCACCTACCACCGCCACAACCAGCTGGGAATTGTGCGCGTGGCCTTCGATCGCCCCGAGGTTCGCAACGCATTCCGGCCAAAGACCGTGGACGAGCTGGTCTGGGTCCTCACCGATGCGGCCGAAAACTCCCAGGTGGGCGTGGTGCTGCTGACCGGAAATGGCCCATCGCCGAAGGATGGCGGGTGGGCATTCTCGTCCGGCGGAGACCAGCGGGTTCGCGGCAAGGATGGCTACAAGTACAGCGACGACGAATCCGCTGCCAAGGTGGACCCGGCCCGTGCCGGACGCCTCCACATCCTCGAAGTCCAGCGCATCATCCGCTTCATGCCAAAGGTTGTCATCGCGCTCATCCCGGGCTGGGCTGCCGGTGGCGGTCACTCCCTAAACGTAATCGCAGACCTCTCGATTGCCAGTGCCGAGCACGCCAGGTTCAAGCAGACCGATGCCGATGTGGGTAGCTTCGATGCCGGTTATGGAAGCGCGTACCTAGCCAAGCAGGTCGGTCAAAAATTTGCCCGCGAGATTTTCTTCCTAGCCGAAACCTACGATGCGCAGCGTGCCTACGAGCTAGGGGTAGTGAACCGCGTTGTGCCGCACGCCGAGCTGGAGACAACCGCGGTGGAGTGGGGTCGCACCATTCTGGGCAAGAGTCCAACCGCGATCCGGATGCTCAAGTACGCCATGAACGCCACCGACGACGGCATGGTGGGCCAGCAGCTGTTCGCCGGCGAAGCCACCCGTCTGGCCTATGGCACGGCCGAGGCCGTGGAGGGCCGGGATTCATTCCTTGAGCGTCGCGAGCCAGACTGGTCGCCGTTCCCCTGGCAGTTCTAACCGCCTATACATTTCGAAGCTGACCCAAGGGCGAATCACAAAAAATGCCAATTCCGTTAAAGTTGGTGGCCGCTAACGATACCGTCGGCGCGCTGTTGGCGCTGGCCGACGCCCTCGCCGGTAAGCAGGCCGTCTTCGTGACGGCACCCGAGGTAAATGGAAAATTCCCGGAGACCCACGGCCTTCCGGCAGAAGTTGCTGACAACATTGCCCTCATCGTCGAGTCCAGCGGATCCACCGGAACACCTAAGCGCTTCCTGCTTAGCCGTGACGCGCTGCTGGCAAGTGCCGCCGCAGCCGATGCGGCCCTCGGTGGACCAGGTCAGTGGCTCCTCGCGCTGCCAATCAATTACGTGGCCGGAAGCAACGTCTTGATTAGATCGCTGGTGGCTGATCAGCAGCCCGTGCTCATGAACACCCAACTGCCATTCACCCCCGATGCCTTCGCGCGTTCGGCCGACTTCATGACCGGACAGCGTCGGTACGTGTCGCTGGTTCCCGTGCAGCTTCAGCGGCTGGTAAATGCGGCGCAGCTGGACGATTTGCTGCTGGCGAAGCTGAGGCGATTCGATGCAATTTTGGTTGGCGGTCAGGCCGCCGATGCCAAGGTCCTGGTGAAAGCCGCCGAACTCGGCCTGAAAATTGTTCGATCCTACGGCTCGGCCGAGACCGCGGGTGGCTGTGTCTACGATGGGCGTCCGCTTGAGGGGGTAGCACTTCGCATCGGCGCCGACGGTCGACTGCAAATTTCCGGGCCCACGCTGGCCGAGGGTGTTGCCGATTCCGATGGCTGGCACAGCACAAACGACCTGGCCGAGCTCGCGGCCGATGGCCGTCTGGTGATTACCGGCCGAAGCAACCGGGTGATCATCAGCGGCGGCTTGAAGGTGTCACTGGACACCATCGAAGCTGCGGTCAAGTCGATCGGCGGTGTGGTGGATGCCGCGGCGATTGCGGTTTCCGACGACGAGTGGGGCGAGCGCGCTGCGGTCATCTACATTGGTTCTCCTGAGGTGGCCGACTACATAGCAGCCGACGCCCTTAGCCAACTCGGAGCCGCCGCGAAACCGGTACGGGTGATTCGGGTCGACTCAATTCCTCGCCTAGCGTCGGGCAAGCCGGATTACCTGGCGCTCGGTGCCCAATTCGGAAAGTAGCCTTAACCTCATGGCTAAGAACAACAAACCGGCGGCCAAGGTCGCTCCCAAGCCAACACTGAGGCTTTGGTTGGCTGGTGCCCGCCTGCGCACCCTTCCGCTTGCGGTGGCTCCGGTGCTGCTCGGTGCCTGCATGCCGTTGGCCTACCGCTCTACTCAGGGCCACTTTTCGATTCTTCTCACCCTGCTGGCTCTTTCGGTTGCAGTGCTGCTCCAGGTGGGCGTCAACTTTGCCAACGACTACTCGGATGGCATCCGCGGAACCGATGCAAATCGCGTGGGCCCGATGCGCCTGGTGGGTTCGGGCGCGGTTGCACCCGCTGCGGTCAAGCGCGCGGCCTTCGCCTGTTTCGGGTTGGCCGCCGCCTCCGGCCTGGCAATGATTGCAATCGACCTTGCCGCTGGAATCACCGGCGCGCTCTGGCTGATTGCAGTCGGTGCCTTGGCTATTTTGGCCGCCTGGTTCTACACCGGAGGCAAGAAGCCCTACGGATATGCCGGCCTCGGCGACCTCGCGGTGTTTGTCTTCTTCGGGCTGGTGGCCACGGTCGGCACCAGTTATGTGCAGCTGGGCTACCTAGACCAGACCTCGGTAATTCTGGGTGCCGCGGCCGGGTTCTTCGCCTGCGCCGTTCTGATGGTGAACAACCTGCGCGACCGGGTAAACGACCAAGCGGTTGGCAAGAAGACGCTATCGGTGCGGGTTGGAGCGCGCTGGAGCAAGGTGCTGTTCCTGCTAGACCTTTGGTTGCCGTTCGCGCTCATTAGCCTGGTGGCTACAGTCTTCCCATCGGCGGTTTTGGGCTGGTTTGCGGTTCTGTTGGTTGGCCCAGCCACCATCGTATTCTTGGCAGCCAAGTCCCCGAAGGAACTGATTCTGGTGCTGAAGCTCAGCAGTTACGCGGCCCTGATGTTTGCGTTGCTGGAGTTACTCGCTTTTTCCATCCAGTAGGTCGTTCTCGACGTCCTTTGTGCCGGGCTTGGTCATGCCATCGCGCTTTGCCAGGCTGCGTTCGTGCAGGTGGATCGACATCGCGTCACGCTGCTTACGCAGGAAAATGAGGGATAGCGAGAACGAGATAATCGCTGCGAATACCGCCGCAAGTAGCCAATCCTTGACGAAGATCATGATGATTGCAAGGGTGAGGGCAAAAAGTCCGATTCGAAGGACAAAGTACTTTGCGACAGGGTTTTTCATACCTTCAATCCTAAGTATCGTTAAAGGATGAGCGCTGACTCCAAGTCGCCGGCACAGGTGCTGGCCGCCAACCTGCTCGCCCAACTGGCGGCGAACGGTGTGGATCACGTCTTTCTGGCCCCGGGTGCGCGTTCCCAGGCTCTAGCGATTGCGGCCGGGCAACTGGCTCGGGCGGGGCACATTCAACTCCACGTCCGCTTAGACGAACGGTCCTTGGCTTACCAGGCGCTCGGCGTTGGGCTGGCCAGCGGTTTTCCGGCCGCGGTAATCACCACCAGCGGTACCGCGGTAGCCAACCTGCACCCGGCCGTGCTAGAGGCCCACCACGCTGGGGTTCCGATGATTCTGCTGACCGCCGATCGCCCGGCCGAACTTCGCGGTGTCGGCGCCAACCAGACCACCAATCAGGTTGGACTATTCGCCGATGCCGTCCGCGACTGCAGGGATGTGCCCGCTCCATCGCTAGAGGATTCCGATGCCGAACTCGCCACCCTTGCAGCCGAGCTGGCCGAGGATGCGATCTCACTGGCCGTGACTTCGAGTGGGCCGGTTCAGCTCAACCTAGGCTTCCGCGAACCACTCAGTGCGGTTGAACCAAACGCCGTCCCGATTTTCGAGCGCCTGGCCGCGGCCCAACTGGAATCCGATGCCACCAAGTCGATTCCCATCATCGACGTGAGTGGTTCCACGTCTTGCGCGGACCCTGCATGCACCGATGATCACTCCAGCCACAACCACCAGGTGCAAGTGGCCGGGCAGCCGGATACCGTCATCGATTTGAGCCTGCCCACCGTGGTAGTCGCGGGAGATGGGGGCTACCTTGCGCGTTGGTATTGCACGGGGCTCCCGCTTTTTGCGGAGCCATCGTCTGGGGTTAGACACCTGCCGGAGTCGATCAAGGGTTACCTCTGGGCCCTGCGCGAGCGCGCAGACCTGGTAAACCGCGTTGAGCAGGTCCTGGTGTTCGGTAAGCCAACGCTCAGTCGTCAGGTTCAGGCCCTGGTCAAAAAGCCCGGAGTCAAAGTCTTTGTCGACCCGGGTCGTCACGGCACCTTCGACCCAGGCCACAATGCCGAGGTGCTGGGCGACGACGTCGAGTTCATCGGCGAGCCTGACCCGGCCTGGGTTAAGGCCTGGAAGGAAGCCGCCCGCGTTCTGTCGGCAGCCAAGCCCTATCCCGAAACCAACGGCACGCTTTCGCGTCGCGAACTGGTGGAGACCGTTTGGAAGAACGCCGGCAAGACCAACCCGATCGTTCTGGGTGCCAGCCGTCTCATCCGTGAGGCGGACTACTGGGCACCTCGCCGGGAACGCACCGTCTTTGCGAACCGGGGTCTGGCCGGCATCGATGGAACCGTAGCCACTGCCACCGGTATTGCGCTGACGCATCCCGGGTCAAGGGTGCGCGTGCTCCTGGGTGACCTGACGCTACTTCACGACGCCGGATCCTTAGCCGTAGACGATCACGACACATCCCTTAACATCCAGGTCATTGTGGGCAACGACAACGGGGGAACCATTTTCGAGGGCCTGGAGGTAGTTAAGAATCTGGGTGCCGCCGATTTCGAACGACTCTTCAAGACCCCGCAGCAGGTGAATTTGCAGAAACTTGCGGAGGCCTACGGTTGGAAGTATGAGCGCGTAACCACTGCCGAGGAACTGACCGTCGCCATGAAGCTGCTGGGCCGGATAGTTATCGAGGTTCCCCTGGCCTAGAGCCGGCGCCAAGCACCTGGCTGATTGGCTGGAATTTGAGCTGAGTCTCGGCTAGCTCCGCCGCCGGATTTGAACCAACCACGATTCCGCAGCCGGCGTGGGCAACCAGCTTGCCGCCAGCCACTACGGCGCCGCGCAGTGCAATGACCCACTCGCCATCGCCATCCGCTCCAACCCAACCAACCGGTCCGGCGTAGCTACCGCGGTCGGACGGCTCAAGCTCGCGAATCAGGTCAAGTGCGGTCTCGCGCGGCGTTCCGGCAACCGCCGCGGTTGGATGAAGCGCCTCGGCCAGGTCAAGCACCGAGGAATCGTTCGAGATGATCCCCTGCACGTCGCTGGCCAGGTGCCACACGTTTGGCAGCGCCAGGCTGAACGGCACGTCGTCGGCGTTGATTTCGTCGCAGTATGGCTCGAGAGCCGAAACCAATGATTCGACCGCGATGCGATGCTCCGTGGTGTTCTTGGGGGAGGCGGCGAGGGCGCCGGCGATCGCGCGGTCCACATCGGGGTCGGTTCCGCGGCTAGCCGTACCGGCAAGCACTCGAGCCGATACGCGGCCGTGGTTAACCCGCACCAGCAGCTCGGGGGAGGCCCCGAATCGCTGGTTGACCCAGTAGGTCCAGCAACTTGGGTAACGGCGGGTGAGGCGAGCGATGGCCGGGCGCACGTCGAAGTCGGCGGGTAGGGTTGCCACCAGATCGCGGGCCAGGACAACCTTTTGTAGCCGGTGGTCTTCAAGCTTGGCAATCGCTGCGGAAACTATGTCCTCGAATCCGTCCTCGCTGAGGCTGCCTTCCTCAAGGCGCAGAACCGGCGGAATGGCCCAGTTGCTGATCCAGTCATCTGCGTTGAAGACGGGATTCGTTACCGGCGTCTCGCCGATGGTGGTAAGCCAGGCCCGGCCGTCGCGGACACCAAGAATTTGGCGGGGAACGATGAGCACGCTCTCCCAGTCGGACTGATCGTCGAACGCCATCGAACCAAAGGCCACGAGCCCGCGGCCGCTGGCAGGAGTTGGATCCGAAACCTGGGCCTTGGTGCTTAGGCTTCGCCACTGAGCGGCCAGGGCGGCAATCCGGCCGGGTCCCGATGCCCGCAGGCGAAGGACCTCGCCGCGCGCAACCATGCCCTCGCCGTCGCGGATGAAGGCGATGCCATCGGGGGTTAACGCGTCTGAAATTTTGAATTCTGAAGGCAGGCTCAGGCTGACCGTGGCAACGTGAAGCACCGGAAACTGGTGCGGGTCGTTGTGCTTACTGGTCACTCGAGAAATTTTAGCCCTAGTGCCGCAGCTAAACTTGTCGAGTGAGCAAAGCCGACCTGCAGAAGAAGCCCGCCGAGGTTGCTGCAATGTTTGATCAGGTTGCAGAAACCTACGACGTTACTAACGACCTGCTCTCGTTCGGTCAGGACCGAGCCTGGCGCAAGCAGGTACTTAGGTCCGTCGATCCAAAGTCCGGCCAGGCCATCCTAGATTTGGCCGCCGGAACCGGCTCTTCCTCGGTGGTGTTCTGCCAACCGGGAGTCCGAGTCGTAGCGGGAGACTTCTCGCAGGGGATGCTGGCGGTGGGTCGCAAGCGCCACCCAGAAATCGAGTTTGTTTTCGCTGATGCGACTGCACTGCCATTCGACCGTGGCGAATTCGATGCCGTCACCATCAGCTTCGGGCTCCGCAACGTGGTGGATACCAAGAAGGCGCTCACCGAGATGCTGCGGGTGACCAAGCCCGGAGGCCGCCTGGTCATCTGCGAGTTCAGCGAGGTGGCGAACCCGGTTCTGCGTGGTTTCTACAACTTCTACCTGCGCAACTTCCTTCCGATCTTCAGCCGCCTGGCCAGTAAGACCCCGGAGGCATACTCCTACCTGAGCGAATCGATCCAAGCCTGGCCAAAGCAGGAGGCGCTCGCCGCGCTCATTGCCGAGTCCGGTTGGGAGAAGGTTGGTTACCGCAACCTGACCTTCGGCGTGGTGGCAATACATGTGGCGTTCAAGGCCTCAAACAAGGTGGGCGCATAGTGTCTAGCCTCCCGAAGCAGCTACGCAAGGTCACCGACAAGGCGCTTCTGCGACAGCTTGAGAAGGGCCTGCAGCAGGTAGAAAAGGCTCTCGATTCCGCCGTCTCGCACACCGACCCAATTGCAAAGGTCACCGCTCGTCATCTTTCTTCGGCCGGTGGCAAGCGCGTTCGCCCGACCCTGGTCCTCCTCACCGCACAGTTCGGCACTCAGCCGGTTTCCGATGAAATCATCGACGCCTCCGTGGTCGTGGAGTTGACCCACCTAGCCACCCTGTACCACGACGACGTGATGGATAACGCACCGATGCGTCGCGGTGTTCCATCGGCGCACGAAATCTGGGGCAATAGCGTTGCCATCCTCACCGGAGACCTGCTCTTTGCCCGTGCCAGCCAGGTGGTTTCACGCCTGGGGGAGCGGGCCCTGAGTCTGCAGGCCAATACCTTCGAGCGCCTCTGCCTCGGGCAGCTGCACGAGACGGTCGGCCCGCAAGAGTCCGACGAACCGGTTGCCCACTACATTCAGGTGCTTGCAGACAAGACCGGCTCGCTCATCGCGGCCGCGGCCGAATTGGGAATCATGTTCAGCGGCGCGGACCAGGCCTACCGCGAACCCGTGCGCGAGTTTGGTGAGCGGATCGGCGTTGCATTCCAGCTCATCGACGACGTCATCGACCTTCAATCGGACAGCGCAACCAGTGGCAAGACCCCGGGCACCGATTTGCTTGCGGGCGTGCCAACCCTTCCTACTCTCTACCTGCTGCAGGATGCCGCCACCGACGAGGCCTCGGCGCAACTTGCAGCCCGGGTTGCCTCGGTAGACGAGGGCACCCTTGCGTCGGTGGTTGCCGAACTGGCCGGGCACCCCGCCACCAACCGTGCCTACCTCGAGGCAAAGCGCTGGGCCGAGTCTGCCGTGGCAGCGCTGGATCCACTGCCAAACACTGCTGCCAAGCAGGCGATGATCGCCTTCGCCGAGGCCGTTGTAGACCGTCAAAACTAGCCGAACCTAACAGGTCATCCACGCCTGCTGTGCGGTTGGAATGTGCGCTTGTGTTCCGTTTGTCAGGACCCCGTTTGACTCCTAGACTTTGGCCATGAGTAAGCAGCTATTTCACCTAAACCGTGCCGGAGTTTCGCTTCTAATCGAGACTAGCCAGGGTACGCCAAACGTCTTCTATTGGGGCGCCGCACTGCGTGCCGGGGTAGACCCTTCCCAGTACCTGCTTGGCATAACCGAACCGGTAGCTCACTCATACGTGGATACGCCTCAGCGTCCGGGTGCCTGGCGCGAACACG
>Ga0228702_1000690_pt1 | contig 24438 bp, 23 predicted proteins | sample McNCre217_Aug_MG_2_FD_178018 | JGI IMG/M metagenome (GOLD analysis project Ga0228702, IMG submission 178018) | Freshwater microbial communities from McNutts Creek, Athens, Georgia, United States - 20-17_Aug_MG | ecosystem: Environmental > Aquatic > Freshwater > Creek | place: USA: Georgia...
CCAAGGTAGGTGGTGCACTGCGTATCGGCAAGCGTTGCCCATCTAATCGATAAGGCGGTGCAAACACAGGCGTGGTACCCACCACGGGGTGCGGCATGTCTTGCACCATGCGACCTCGTCGTGTTCGCTCACTTGTCAGTGCCTCATGCAAACCCGCCACTTTGCCGCAGGGAATGCCAGCTGCTGTTAATCGCTCTAACAACACACCACACGGAAATGACTGAATCAAGGCCTTGAGCATGGGGCCCAATTCTTTGCGGTTTTTGGCCCGCTCCACGTTGGTGGCAAACAGCGGGTTCTCCACAATGTCTGGACGCAAGATGACTTGGCGACAAAACTTGTCGAACTGCGCGTTGTTGCCCACGGCGATGATCAGTGGGCCATCTGCGGCTTCGTACATGCCATAGGGCACGATGGACGGATGCGCATTGCCATATCGCTCGGGGTCATGGCCAAGCTGCAAAGCATCTAAGCCGTAATAGCCAGAGACAGACAAACCGCAGTCGTACAGCGCCATCTCAATGAGCTGCCCCACTCCGCGACGCTCACGACGCAACAACGCCGCAAGAATAGCTTGAGCCGAATACATGCCCGTCATCAAATCAACCACCGCCACGCCAAACTTTAGGGGCGGCATATTGGCATCGCCATTGAGCGCCATCAAACCAGCCTCGGCTTGAATCACCAGGTCGTAGCCGGGTCGGCTCGCCTCAGGGCCACTGGTGTCGTATCCAGCCACGGCGCAATAAATTAAATCGGGTTTGATCGCCTTGAGTTGTTCGTAACCAATGCCCAGCTTTTCAGCACCGCCTGTTTTGAAGTTGTGAATCACCACATCGCACTGAGGCAGTAATGCATGGATGATTTTCAAACCTTCAGAGGATTGCAAATCTACTGTGATAGACCGTTTGTTACGGTTCATGCTGTTGTAGTAAGTCGTCTCTGTTTTACCAATGCGCATGCCCCAGTCACGGGTGTCATCACCACGGCCTGGATGTTCAACCTTGATGACTTCTGCACCAAAGTCCCCTAGAACCATGCCACACATGGGGCCTGCAAACACGCGTGAGAGATCTAAAACGCGAATGCCTGCCAGTGGTAAATCGTGTTCTGAATGTGAAGCGGTGGTACTCATTCGCTGACCTGACGTAGTGGGGTGTAGTTGGGTGATCGTTTATTCAGAAAGGCGTCAATACCTTCCTTCGACTCATCTCCGCCCATGGCCTCGACCATGGATTGCGCTTCGAGCTCAAGTTGTTCGTCTAAAGAATTTCGCATCGCATGGCGACATAAGTGTTTGATGCGACTCATCGCATTCTGGGGGCCTGCTGAAATTTCAACTGCCAATTCAACAGCCATTGACAACGCATGGCCAGACTCAACCAAGCGATTGACGGCACCCAAGGCATGCATGCGCTCACCGCTGATGGGTGCACCTATCAAACACAACTCGGTCAACACTTGCCGAGACACAAACTCCGCCAGAAAAGCTGTCGCACCACCATCGGGCGTGAGGCCCACCTTCACATACGCCACGGTGAACTTGGCGTCTTTGGCTGCTACCAACATATCGCACGCCATCGCCAACGACAGCCCTGCACCAGCAGCTGCGCCTTCGACGGCTGCAATCACAGGCTTGGGGCAGTCACGCACTGCACGAATCAAATCGTGCAAGCCTTCGAGTCGCACACGACGCTCTTGCACAGACAGCTCACGGCGTTTGGCCAATTGACGCAAGTCCCCACCCGAACAAAAGTGGCCACCTTCGCCTGTGAGCACAATGGCACCCACCGAGGCGTCACGGGCGGCATCACGCAGCGCGTCAGTCACGGCGGTGTAGAACTCAAAGCTCAAGGCATTGCGCGCAGCCACGTTGTTATTGGACAAAACCAACACAGCGCCTTCGCGACGGGTGACTAAAACTTGCGACATGGGCTCCCTTGCTCAGTGCGTTTGGCTCAAGGCGATGAAACGCGCCAAGTGATGATCTTCATCGCCAAACTCATGGTCAATCATCACCAATCGTTTGGCATAGTGGGACAGGGGTAATTCCCAAGTCATACCAATGCCGCCATGCAACTGAATGCTTTCTTCGGCCACCAAAGTGCCAATACGACCAATGCTGTACTTCGCGGCCGACAGAGCTTTCTCTCGCTTCACGCGGTCCTGCTCATCAATGGCTGCAGCCGCATTGATGACCGCAGAGCGCGCTTGCTCTACTTCTAACAGCACATCGACCATGCGATGTTGCAAGGCTTGGAAGCTGCCAATTGGTGCACCAAACTGTTTGCGCGTGCGCAGATATTCCAAGGTGTGGTCTTTGGCCACATCCATCGCACCAACAGCTTCTGCACACAAAGCCAGCAATGCATAGCCCCGCACACGTTCGAGTACAGAGTAACCATCGCCCACTGATCCGAGCAACGCATCGGCGGGTACTTGGACTTGATCCAACACCAGCTCAGCTGCTCGACCACCATCAATGCGGTTGAACGCGCGACAGCGAATACCCATCGATTGACCTGGCACGAGGAACAAACTGATGCCTGCCTCGCTCTGCGTCGCACCCGAGGTTCGTGCAGACACCAATAACCAATCGGCCTTCTCGCCGAAACTCACCAAGCCCTTCACGCCATTGAGCACCCAATGCGTGCCCTCATGTTTGGCGGTGGTAGCCACATGGTTCAACTCATGGTGAGCGCTTGGTTCATCGTGCGCCAATGCTGCAAGCTTCGAACCGTCGATCAAACTGCCCAACACTTCTTTTTGCGCATCACTGCCCGCCAACATCAAAGCACGCCCCACCAGCAACGCACCCAGTAAGGGTTCGGGCACGATGCCTCGACCCAAACATTCAAACACCACACTGATATCAAAGCCTGCGCCCCCAAAACCGCCCACCTCTTCTGGAAACAACGCACCAATGGTTCCCAGCTCTGCAAACTGGGCATACAGCTGAGGGCTATGACCTTCAGCACCATATGCCATCGCATTGCGAACGTCTGTGCCGTACTGTTCTGACACAAAACGATTCAGGCTGTCCATCAACATGCGACGGTCTTCGGTATGTTCAAAATTCATTTGTCAGTCCTTTCACACGCAGCCAGCCGTCACAGGCCCAAGATCATTTTGGAAATGATGTTTTTCTGAATTTCGTTCGAGCCACCAAAGATCGACAACTTGCGGTTATTGAAATAAGACGAGGCAGCTTTGGCCGAAGCTTCATCACCCAAAGGCGGTTCAGCATCCGAGACATCATGCAAATAAGGCGCAGCGTATGGCCCCATGGCACGACGTGTGAGCGACAAAATTTCTTGACGAATTTCTGTGCCACGAATCTTGAGCATCGAGCTTTCAGCGCCTGGTGCACCGCCACCAGCTACCGCTGCAATCACGCGCAGATTGGTGGTCTTCATGTTCTCTAGGTCAATCTCAACCTTCGCCATGCGTGCGGCAAACAATGGGTCTTGCGACAGCGGCTTACCGTTGCATTGCACACGATCAGCCACCACTTTCAGCTTTTCTAAACCCGCTACCGAAAATCCCACACCTGCAATATTGGTGCGCTCATAGGTGAGCAAATACTTGGCATACGTCCACCCCTTGTTTTCTTCGCCCACCAAGTTGGCCACGGGCACTTTGACGTCAGTGAAAAACACTTCGTTCACTTCATGCGCACCATCCAAAGTGATGATGGGGCGAATCTCAATGCCAGGCGACGTCATGTCCACCAACAAGAAGCTGATGCCCGATTGCGACTTGGCTTCACGATCTGTGCGCACAAGGCAAAAAATCATGTTGGCGTATTGACCCAGCGTGGTCCAGGTTTTTTGGCCATTGACGATGTAGTGATCGCCATCACGCACAGCGGATGTTTTGACCGAAGCCAAATCCGAACCCGAGCCTGGCTCTGAGTAGCCCTGACACCACCAGTCTGAACCATCCAAGATGCGTGGCAGCCAATGTGCTTTTTGCGCTTCGCTGCCGTACTTCATCAACACAGGCCCGAGCATGCTCACACCAAACGGCACGATGCGCGGCGCGTGTGCCACAGCACATTCGTTTTCAAAAATGAATTTCTCAACCGCATTCCAGCCAGGGCCGCCCCACTCCTCGGGCCAATGGTTGGCCAACCAACCACGTGCATGGAGCTTGGCATGCCAGCCTTCCATTTCAGCCTTGGACAAATGTTCGCCCGCACGTACTTTGGCGGATAACTCAGGCGACAAGTTTTGCGCTAAAAACGCACGCACCTCATCGCGAAACGCTTCTTCTTGAGGGGTAAAGTTCAAATCCATATCGTTCCCTTGATCAGAAAATTTCGAACAAGCCTGCGGCACCCATGCCACCCGCGATACACATGGTGACCACGCCCCACTTGGCTTTGCGGCGTTTGCCCTCTAACAAAATGTGCCCCGCCAAACGTGCACCCGTCATGCCAAACGGATGGCCTAAAGAAATCGCGCCGCCGTTCACATTCAGCCGCTCGTCTGAAATGCCCAATGTCTTTTGGCAATAAATGGATTGCGATGCAAAGGCTTCGTTGAGTTCCCACAAATCAATGTCGTCCACTGTCAGGCCATGACGTGCCAAGAGCTTTGGCACGGCAAACACAGGGCCAATACCCATCTCGTCAGGCTCACATCCTGCCAACGCCATGCCACGAAATGCGCCCAAGGGCTGCAGGCCCAATTGCGACGCCAACTTGCCATCCATCATCACGCAGGCCGATGCACCGTCTGACAACTGCGACGCATTGCCCGCCGTGATGAAGTGCTCTTCACCACGCACAGGCTGCAGCTTGGCCAAAGATTCATAGCTGGTGCCGGGACGGTTGCTGGTGTCGTGGTCAACCGTCACTTCTTGGTACGACACTGCTTTGGTGTCTTTGTTGGTCACGGCCATGGTGGTGGTAACAGAAATGATTTCGTCTTTGTAACGACCCGCCGCTTGTGCCTCTGCTGTTTTGCGTTGGCTCTCGACTGAGAAATGGTCTTGGTCTTCGCGGCTGATGTTGTAGCGCTTGGCCACAATGTCTGCGGTCTCAATCATGGGCAAATACAAATCAGGCTTGTGTTGTGTCATCCATGGATCAATGCCATCGTCCACCGTGGTGCCAGGGCCGCGACGCAACCCCGAAATACTCTCTAAGCCACCCGCCACCATCACCGGTGCACCGTCCACCACAATGCGCCCTGCGGCCATGGCAATGGCTTGCAAACCCGACGCGCAAAAGCGACTCACTGTGGCGCCCGCAATTTGCAATGGCAAACCAGCACGCAGCACACTGGCGCGTGCCACGTTGCGGCCCGTGCGTCCCTCTGGATAGCCGCAACCCAACACCACGTCTTCAATCAACTGTGCATCCACGCCAGAGCGCTGCACCGCAGCCTTTACTGCGTGTGAGGCCAACTCTGCGCCCGAGATGGCGTTGAACTCACCACGGTGCGATTTCGTCAGTGGTGTACGAGCCGTGGAAACAATGACCGCTTCACGCATAAATATTCCTTCAATGAATGTCTGATCAGCGGTTCAAGCTGTCAAAGTTTTTGCCGTCTTTCACCAACTGCACCAGCAGTGGTGAGGGCTGCCAAAACAAAGGGTCTTGCTTGGCAAACTCTTGAATATCGGCCAAGATGTTTTCTAATCCAACCATATCGGCGTACTTCATGGGGCCACCGCGATAACGCGGAAATCCATAGCCATGCACAAACGTCACGTCTACATCCAAAGGGCGCAGTGCGATGCCTTGGTGCACCACATTCGCCCCCTCGTTGATCATGGCTGCCATGTATTTGCGAACAATCAGCTCTGGCGTCATCGCACGCGGTTGGATGTTGGCGCGCACACGCTCGGCATCAATGATGTGCAACACCTCGGGATCTGGCACACCGGTGCGTGAGCCTTCGGGGTAGAGGTAATAACCGCGCCCCGTTTTTTGCCCAAACCAACCCCGCTCGCAAATGCGATCGGCAATTTGCACATAACGCGCTTTCGGGTCACGCGTGGCTGCGCGTCGCTTGCGGGTGGCCCAGCCAATATCACCGCCTGCCAAATCTGACACTTGGAATGGCCCCATGGGGTAACCAAACTCGCGCATGGCGGCATCAATCTCGTAGGGCGAGCAGCCGTCTTCCATCATGTGGTCTGCCGCTGCGCGGTACACCGCCAAGATGCGGTTGCCAATGAAGCCATCACACACACCGGCACGCACGGGTACTTTTTTGAGTTGCGTGGCCAAGCTAAACGCGGTGGCCACCACATCTGCACTCACCTTTTCAGGCACCACAATTTCAAGCAGCTTCATGATGTTGGCGGGCGAGAAAAAGTGCAGGCCAATCACATCTTGCGGGCGCGACACGCTGGCAGCAATTTCATTGATGTCTAAGTACGAGGTGTTGGTGGCAATCACCGCATTGGGTTTGCACACACGGTCGAGCTCTGCAAACACAGCTTTCTTGACCGACATTTCTTCAAACACCGCCTCAATCACCAAATCGACTTGTGCCAAAGCGTCGTAGTGGGTGCTGGTGCTGAAACGCGCCATCACTTGCGCTTTGGCTTGCTCGGTCATGCGACCTTTGGCGATCAAGCCGTTGTAAACCTTTTCGACGTTCTGTCTGCCTCTGGCCAAAGCTTCGTCATCGCGCTCAATCATGGTCACAGGCAAACCTGCATCCAACACCGACACCGCAATGCCCGCACCCATGGTGCCGCCGCCGATCACACCCACGCTCGTCACTGGGCGTGGCGCCACCGCTTTAACTTCGGGCACCTTCACCACTTCACGTTCTGCAAAAAATGCATGAATCAAACCCGCACGCTGTGGGCTGTCGATGCATTGCAAAAACAGTTGGCGCTCGTTGGCCAGTGCGTCGTCAAACGGCATTTGCAAGCCCGCACGCACCGCCTCAATCACCTTGAGTGGCGAGAACAAACCACGCGATTTTTTTTCAACGTCTTTTTGGATTTTGTCGAGCACTTCGAGCTGATGGTCGTAACCCACTTTGAATGCATCCAAATCACGCGTGCGGCGAACGGGCGCGCCGTCGGCCAATAACGCGCGTGCAAAGGTCAAGCCTGCTTGCAGTACATCCGTGCCTTCGCCCAACTGATCGACCAGTTTGCAGTCCACCGCTTCTTGGGCTTTCATGTGTCGGCCACTGAGCATCAAGTTCACCGCGGCTTCCACGCCCATCAAGCGAGGTGCGCGTTGTGTGCCGCCAGAGCCTGGCAGCAACCCCAGTTGAACTTCGGGCAGCCCCAGCTTGGCATCGGGCATGGCCAAACGGTAGTGCGCAGCCATGGCTACTTCTAAGCCTCCACCCAGTGCAGGACCATGAATGGCGGCCACCACGGGTTTGGTACACGCCTCAATGCGGTTGCACACCTCGGGCAAGATGGGATGCATGGGTGGGCGACCAAACTCGCGAATGTCAGCACCGGCAATGAAGGCGCGGCCCGCGCCCAACAGCAGCACACCCTTGACGGCAGCATCCGCCTCTGCCTCATCCATCGCGGCCATCAAGCCACGACGCACATCCACACTGATGGCGTTGACGGGAGGGTGGTCAATCGTGACGACCAGCAAGTCGCCGTCTTTGGCAGTGCGAACCACGGTCGTTTCGGAATGAGCGGTCAAACGGGTCTCCTCATTGTTTTTGTCTTGCACACCATTGTTTGGCAGATAATATTTCTTGACAATCTCAAACTTTATTGACGCTATGTCAAAGAATTTTTACTTATGACCGTCGATTTCGCCTCCCTCACGCTTTTGGTCGACATCATTGACGCGGGCAATCTCAGCAAGGCCGCTAGCAAGCTGAAGATGACCCGCGCCAATGTGAGCTACCACCTGCGCCAGCTTGAAAAAACCATGGGTGCAGAGCTCATCCGACGCACCAGCCGCCGCATGGAACCCACCGAGCTGGGCTGGCGGCTATGCGAACACGGGCGTGCCATTCGCAACGAAATGGCCAGCGCCCACGAAACCGTGACCAACCTAGGCCAAGGCCTGCAAGGCCGCGTGGGCATCAGCGTACCCAGTGGTTATGGCCACATCGTGATGACGCCTTGGCTGATTGAATTCAAACAGCGCTACCCCGGCGTGGTGCTGGATGTGGTGTTTGAAAACCGAATCGACAACTTGCGCGACGACGTCGACATCGCCATTCGCGTGTTGCCGCAGCCGCCAGAAACCATGGTGGCCAAAGACATGGGCACGGTGCGTTACCTCGCCTGTGCCTCCAAGGCATTTGCCCAACAGCACGGCATGCCCACCGAGCTGTCACAGCTGCGCACACAACCCATCATCACGGCCAACGTGGTGGGGCGCCAACTGTCCTTGCGTGCATATAAAGGGGAAGAGCGCCAAGAGGTGATGCTCACGCCCACCCTCATTTCAGACCACTACCCGTTTTTGAAAGAAGTCATTTTGGGCGGCTTGGGCATTGGCCTGATGCCCGACTACATGGTGGCCGATGTGATTGCGAGTGGTGAAGTGGTCACCACCCTAGATGACCATCGCTTGAGCATCTTTGGCACGCAGATGTATTTGCTGTACTTGCCCTCGCGTCATCGCACGCGAGCCATCCAAACTTGCATTGACTTCTTGGTGGAAAAAGCCAACGTGCATTGAGCACACCGCCTGAGGATTAAGGTGTGGTTCTGAGCAAGGTTTGAATGTCTTGCGCCAGCACTTTTGCACCCGAGCCATAGCGGCTGTAAAGGCGCACATTGCCTTGCGTGTCATACACATAGCTACCCGCTGAGTGGTCCATGGTGTAGCTGGTGGGCGTTTTGCCTTCTTGCTTTTTGTAGTAAATCTTGAAGCGCTTGGCCACATCGGTCAGCTCGTCAGCCGTGGGCACAAAGGCCACAAACGTGGGATCGAAGTTGGTCATGTACGCCTTGAGCAACTCGGTGGTGTCGCGTGCTGGGTCCACCGTCACAAACACGCCTTGCAGCTTGTCGCCATCAGCGCCGAGCAAGCGTTTGACTTCAGCCAGCTCGCTCATCGACGTGGGGCACACATCGGGGCATTGCGTGTAACCAAAAAACACCACCACCACTTTGCCTTTGAAATCACTCAAGCTGCGGCTTTGGCCGTTGTGATCGGTCAGGGTAAAGCCTTTGGCGTAGTCGGCCCCTGTGATGTCGATGCCGTTGAACTTGGGTTTTTCTGGGCTGCATGCGGCCAAAGCCAACACAGCCAAAGACGACAACACAAGGCGGCGGGTCAGCGTGAACATGGTGAGACTCATTTCTTAGACAACAAGGTGCGCATGTCTTGCAAAGACACTGTGCTTTCGCTCTGCACTTTCAGGCGCGGAATGGGTTTGAGGGCGTGGCCGTAAATCACTTCGACGGTTAGTGTGAGGCGGCCATCCTGCTGCGGCTTGGCCAGCGCCAGCAAAGCGGTTTTCAGCTGCGCCAGCCATTGCTTGCCGCGCAAACCTGCAAAGCGCTCGCGGTGCAAATTGCGGCCTAGCAAACGGCACTCGGCCAGCAAGCTATCAGCATCGGCATAGGTGAGCGTGATGCGCTCCATGTCCATCACCGGTTCGGCAAAGCCGGCTTGCACCAGCATGTCGCCCCAGTCGTGCATATCTGTAAACGCATGGCTGGCAGGCGGCCAGCCATGGGCTTGGTACACCTCGGCCAGTTCACGCAAGGTGTCGGGGCCAAGGCACGAGAACATCAAAAAGCCGTCCACCGCCAACAGCTGATGCCACTGCTGCAACAAGGTTTGCGGGTTGGCACTGTTGTGCAGCGCCATATTGGCCCACAGCATGTCGGCACTGCCAGCGGCAGGTGCGCCAAAGCGCAAGGGATTGCTAGATAACCATCGCTTCCACAGCGGGGCTTGCAGTGATTGACGCGCCAGTTGTTCAAGCTTCGGCGAAGCCTCCACCACACTGCACTGCGCTTGTTGGTAACGCGCACGTAGCTTGGCGTGTGTTTGCAGGCCACCACTCACGGGCGCCCAATCCACCCACGAGGTGGGCTGCAAACGAATCCACTGCAAACGGTCTTCCATGCGTCGGCCAATCTCCTCGTTCAACCAAGGCGATGCGGCGTGCGGCCACGCAGCCCAACGGGCACAGGCCACAGAGTCAAGCGTGGGGGGCGTATCAGAGGAAGACGGTTCAGACATGGTCTCTATTATCGACACCGCGCCCTTCGCAAACATTGCGCTGTGCTTCAACCCAAAACTGCGCAATGTCTTTCCAATGCGGAGCATGTTAAATTTCTCAATGTCGCTACCCAGCGTTTGCCACATCTGCCACCGCTGGCCCAGCCAGCCCCTGTGTGCGCCGTGTGTCGAACGCTTTGCTCAGCCCACGCAGCGCTGCCCCACATGCGCACTCACCCTCACACACCGCCATTGCCGCCACTGCGCCGAGCACCCCAGCCCGTTAGACGCCTGTGTGGCCGCGGTGAGCTACACCTTTCCTTGGACAGGCTGTATTGCGCGGTTTAAGTTTCAGGCCGACCCCAGCCTCGCCCGCGCTTTGGCACACCTCATGCGCCACGCGCCGTGGGTAGAGCCCGCACTCGACGCAGCCACGCTGGTCGTGCCCATGCCCCTCTCGCCCACCCGCTTGCGTGAACGCGGCTTTAACCAAGCGCTAGAGCTGGCCCGCCACTTGGCCCCACACAAAAACCACGCCCACACTTTGCTGCGGCGTGGCGACAGCGCCCACCAAGTGGGCGCTTCACGCCAAGAGCGGCTAGACCATGTGCGCGATGCGTTTTGGGTCGCATCCGAACGTGTATCTGCCGTGCGCGGTCAGCGCGTGGTGCTGGTGGACGATGTGATGACCACGGGGGCTTCGATGTACGAAGCGGCGAGGGCTTTGCGGGTGGCGGGGGCTGCATACATCACAGGCTTGGTGCTGGCACGAACAGAGTCACTGCGGCCAATGGTTGCTCATTGAAAAAACAATTTCAAAGCAGTCCAACAATTAAATAATGTTAATTTATTACTAATTTGAATTACGATTTATCCAATAGTTCCATCCTTGTGGATCTTCATTTGCTGGAGTTGAAATGAAATTAAGTCTTAGATTTGCATTAACTGCTTTGAGTGTTTTAAGTCTTTTTGGATGCGCCCAAAATTTATGGATTAAGCAAAATTCAACGCAAGGAGAATTTGAGCGTGACAAATACAACTGCTTACAACAAGCGCAGCAACGTGTGGGAATCGCCCAAGTTAATGCCTACGGCGGTGCGGCAACCAACGCAGTACAAACCAATGACATGCTGTTCTCGTCATGCATGAATTCAAAAGGTTGGTCATTGCAGAACAAAAATGTTGTTGAAGCACAAGCTTCACAAAACCAAGTTAGAAATAACGAAATCAAGCAACGCTTTGATCAAATTACATCCGACATTGTTGCCATGTGCGGCAGAGAAGAACTCAAGGACTATTACAAGAAAACAGCATGCAAAGCTCCTGATATCAGCTTTGAACAAATTGCTGACACAACCAAGATCACATCGATACAGAAAGCCGCATTAGTAAAACAACGTGAACAAGTCGCATTGCTTGAAAAGGACCAAGATAATGTCCAATTTATGAGGGGTGAAGCAGGACAGAAAGTAATCTCTATCTCAGTAAATTTTGTTCGCCCAGAAAACGAAAAAAACAACCTGGATCTTTACAACGGAAAAATAACTTGGGGCCAATACAACAAAAAAAGAAAAGAGATGTACGTCGAAGCGCAAAACAAAATTAGACAGTAATCAGAATTGCTGCGCATCTCGCATGCGGGACAATGCATGCATGTTCCACATCGTCCTCGTCCACCCCGAAATTCCGCCCAACACGGGCAACGTCATCCGCTTAGCAGCAAACAACGGCTGCACCTTGCATTTGATTGAGCCTTTGGGCTTCTCGATGGATGACAAGCACATGCGCCGCGCGGGCTTGGACTATCACGAGTACGCACCCGTGCTGCGCCACGCCGACTGGGCCACGTTCTTGAACGATGCCAAGCCCGACCCCACCCGCATGTTTGCCATGACCACCAAAGGCTCTAGCACCGCACACGACATGGCGTTTCAGCCCGGCGATTGGTTTGTGTTTGGGTCGGAGACCAGCGGCTTGCCGGTGGACATTCGCGAAAGCTTCCCGATCAGCCAGCGCCTGCGACTGCCCATGCGTGCGGACCAGCGCAGCTTGAACCTGTCTAACTCGGTCGCCGTCATCACCTATGAGGCCTGGCGACAAAACGGCTTTGTGGGCAAAGCCTAAAGCAGCGCCAACCCCGATTGATTCAAGTCAAGGCTTATAGCGTTCTGCATAGCAACATATAGCCCTAGGTTTTAAGCCCTCGCCTACACTAGAGGGCTTGATTTATATAGATTTATTCCAGTCATGAGTGCATTCCTAGACGAAGAAGTTTTGTCCGTCCACCATTGGACCGACCGCCTGTTCAGCTTCACCACCACACGCGACACCTCGCTGCGTTTCTCCAACGGCCACTTCACCATGATTGGCTTGCGTGGTGAAAACGGCAAACCCTTGTTGCGCGCATACAGCATCGTCAGCGCCAACTACGAAGAACACTTGGAGTTTTTGAGCATCAAGGTGCAAGACGGCCCCCTCACCTCTAAGCTGCAACACATCAAAGTGGGCGACAAAATCGTCATCGGCAAAAAGCCCACCGGCACCTTGCTGTGCGACTACTTGTTGCCCGCCAAAAACCTGTACCTCATCGGCACTGGCACTGGCTTGGCCCCGTTCCTCAGCATCGTGCGTGACCCTGAGACCTATGAGCGTTTCGAAAAAGTCATCTTGGTGCACGGCGTGCGCGAGGTCAAAGAACTCGCTTACCGCGAATACTTGACGGAAGAGCTGCCCAAGCACGAGTTCTTAGGCGAGATGGTCAGCGCACAAATGCTGTACTACCCCACCGTCACCCGCGAGCCATTTAAAAACCAAGGCCGCGTGACCGACTTGCTCACATCCAATAAGCTCACCCAAGATTTGGGCTTGCCCAACATCGACCCAGCCAACGACCGCATCATGATTTGCGGCAGTCCTGAGTTGAACAAAGACATGCGTGCTTTGTTGGAAGCGCGTGGCTTCAAAGAAGGCTCTACCACCACCCCCGGCGACTTTGTGGTGGAACGTGCTTTCGTTGAACAGTAACCAAAGCCACTGATGTTCGAACCCAGCCAAGCCGACGTACGGCGCTTCTTCTGCTCGGTCTACGCCAAATGGCGCGACCGGCAGCCCATGGATGCGCTGGAAACCTTGGCCAGTCAGTGGGTGGCCGAACACCCCGAATACCACGCTGATTTTTCAGACGTGGACGCCGCGCTAGAGCGCATGTACGAAGTCAAAGACGGCAAGACCAACCCCTTCTTGCATTTGTCCATGCACCTATCCGTGAGCGAGCAATGTTCGATTGACCAGCCGCGCGGCATTCGCCAAGCGGTGGAGTTGCTCACCGCCAAACTCGACTCACTGCACGACGCCCACCACCAAACCATGGACGCCTTGGGCCAAATGATTTGGGAAAGCCAACGCAGCGGTCGCCCGCCTGATGGGCAGGCTTATATTGATGCGGTCCAACGCCGCGCTACCAAAGACTGATCACAAAGGCGCATTAAGATCTCCCAAAATACGAATAGGAGACAAACCATGCGCCAGTTGCCACTCAGCTCACTGCTTCGACGCACCCTTAGCGCTGCACTTGCAGTCGCGGCTTTAGGTGGCTGGGTCTGCACAACAGCACACGCCCAAAGCTACCCAAATAAACCCATCAAGTTTGTCGTGCCCTTTAGTGCTGGCAGCGCCACCGACAACTTGGGCCGCATCTTGGCCCAAGCCATGAGCGAAGCAATGGGCCAACCCATCACAGTAGAAAACAAAGCTGGGGCCAACGGCATCTTGGGTGCGGAGGTGGTCAAAGCCGCTCCCGCTGATGGCTACACGTTTTTGGTGACCACCAGCACCACGCAAGCGGCCAACGTGCACCTGTACCGCAAGCTGCCGTATGACCCTGTGAAAGATTTCACGCCCATCGGCAAAGTGGGTGAAGTGGGTTTTATCTTGATGGTCAACAACGACTTTCCGGCCAAGGACATGAAAGAGTTCATCGCCTACGCCAAAGCCAACCCAGGCAAGCTCGCGTTTGGTCATGGTTCATCAGGCTCGCTGGTGTCTGCGGCCATGCTCAGCGAATTGGCCAGTTTGCAAACCATCAACGTGCCCTACAAAAGCATCCCACCTGCACTGACTGATTTGCTGGGTGGCCAAATTCAATTCGCCTTTGCAGACACGGGTAACGCCGTGTCGCAAATGAACGGTAGCCGCATGCGTGGCTTGGGCGTCACCACTAAGAAACGCGCCAGCAAAGCGCCCAACGTACCGCCCATTGGTGACACAGTGAACGGCTACAACGTGAGCGCGTGGTTCGGCCTCATGGCCCCCGCAGGCATGCCTGCCGATGTACAAAAGAAAGCCACCGCCACATTGATGGCTGTGCTGGCCAAACCCGAGGTGCGCGAAAAGATTCAAGGCGTGGGCATTGACCTAGATGTGGAAGACTCCGCCACACTCGCCAAAACCATCGACGCCGAAATCAAAAAATGGGGCGGTTGGGTCAAGACCGCTGGCATCACACCTGAATAAAGCATGAACACCGCAGAAAACACAAATCTGCAAGGCGCGCTATCAGGCTTGCGCGTGCTTGATTTAACAGGCGTGGTGCTTGGCCCCTACGCCACGCAAATCTTGGGCGACTACGGCGCAGACGTCATCAAGATTGAGCCGCCCAGCGGCGACATCATGCGTCACGCTGGCCCCATGAAGCACCCAGGCATGGGCCACATCTTCATCAACGCTAACCGCAACAAACGCTCGGTGGTGCTAGACCTCAAGCAACCCGAGCAACGCGAAAAGTTGCTGGCCTTGTGCAAAACCGCCGATGTACTGACCTACAACATCCGCCCTGCCGCCATGGCGCGGTTGGGTTTGTCATACGACACACTGCGCGCCATCAACCCACGCTTGATCGTGTGTGGCGCTTATGGCTACAGCGAAGGTGGCCCCTACTCTGACTGGCCCGCGTATGACGACCTGATTCAAGGCGCCGTGGGCATGCCGTGGCTGATGACGCAAAGCGGCAGCGCCGAGCCACGCTACGCGCCCACCACGTTTGCTGACCGTGTAACCGGCCTCAACATGGTGCACGCCGTCATGGCCGCCATCATTGCGCGCTACCGCACAGGTGTGGGTCAGCATGTGGAAGTGCCGATGTTTGAATGCTTGTTGCAGTTTGTGTTGGGCGATCATTTGTGTGGCGAAACTTGGAAGCCCTCACTTGGCGGCATGGGCTACGCACGCTTGCTTGCGGTGAATCGCAAACCCTACGCCACACAAGACGGGCACATCTGCGCGCTCATGTACAACGACGCGCATTGGCAAGCATTTTTAAAACTGGTGGGCGCGCCTGATTTATTCCAAACCGACGCACGCTTTGCCACACATGCCGAGCGCTTGAAAAACATCGACGCGCTCTATGGCGTGGTGGGGCAACACATGCGCAAGCGCACCAGCGCAGAGTGGATGAAAGACTTCACGGCACACGACATCCCCGTCATGCCCATGATGAAGCTCGACGACTTGCTCACCGACCCGCACCTCACCGCCACACAAGGCTGGCTCGATGTACCGCATCCGTTTGAAGGCACGTTGCGTCAGCTGCGCCCGCCTGTGCGCATGAGCGGCACACCCACAGGTGTATGGCGACCTGCACCGCGCTTGGGTGAGCACACAGAAGAAGTGTTGAAAGAGCTAAGCTAAGCTCTGACACGTTGAATCAAATTCAAAATCAAACGGAACGATCGATGAAATTCAAAGGCACAGACAACTACGTTGCAACCCAAGACCTGATGCTGGCAGTCAATGCAGCCATCGCCCTCAAGCGCCCACTGTTAGTCAAAGGCGAACCCGGCACGGGCAAAACCATGCTGGCCGAAGAAGTGTCTGAGGCGCTGGGCATGCCCTTGCTGCAATGGCACATCAAGTCCACCACCAAAGCCCAGCAAGGCTTGTACGAGTACGACGCCGTCAGCCGACTGCGCGACAGCCAAATGGCTGATGCCGAAAGCGCCGAGCGCGTGAAAGACATCAACAACTACATCCTCAAAGGTGTACTGTGGCAAGCATTCACTGCCGAGCAGCCCGTGGCCTTGCTGATTGACGAGATTGACAAAGCTGACATCGAGTTTCCAAACGACTTGCTGCGTGAACTCGACCGCATGGAGTTTTATTGCTACGAAACGCGCCAGCTGATCAAAGCCAAGAATCGTCCACTGGTGTTCATCACCTCGAACAACGAGAAAGAGTTGCCAGACGCGTTCTTGCGCCGCTGCTTCTTCCACTACATCAAGTTTCCTGATGCCGACACCATGCGTCACATCGTGCAGGTGCACTTCCCCACCATCAAGCAAGACTTGCTCACGGTGGCGATGAAAACCTTCTTTGACATTCGCAACTTGCCGGGACTGAAGAAAAAGCCATCAACTAGCGAGTTGATCGACTGGCTCAAGTTGCTGGTGGCTGAAGACATCCCACTCGAAGCGCTGCAAACGGCTGACGACAAAGTGTCTATCCCGCCACTGGTGGGTGCGCTGTTGAAAAACGAACAAGACACCACGCTGTTTGAAAAACTGGTGTTCATGCAAAGCCGTAATCGCTAAACACGCGAGCTGCCATGCTGATCGATTTTTTCTATACGTTACGCGCTGCGAAAGTGCCCGTATCGGTTCGCGAGTACCTGACGTTGCTCGAAGCCCTACAAGCCAATGTGGTGGGTCCAGCGTCTGATGCATGCAGCATGGATGATTTTTATCACCTATCACGCACCATTCTCGTCAAAGACGAAAAGCACTACGACAAGTTTGACCGTGCGTTTGGCGCGTACTTCAAAGGCGTGGAGATGCTGACCGACTTCACCCAGGAAGTGCCGCTCGATTGGCTAGAAAAGATTCTTCAAAAAGAACTCACCCCTGAGCAAAAAGCAGCCATTGAAAAAATGGGCTGGGACGAGTTGATGGAAACCTTGAAGAAACGTCTCGAAGAACAGAAAGAACGCCACGAAGGTGGCAACAAGTGGATTGGCACAGGCGGCACATCGCCCTTTGGCAATGGCGGCTACAACCCACAAGGCATTCGCATTGGTGGCAAAGGCGGCAACCGCAGCGCGGTGAAGGTGTGGGACCAACGCGCTTACCGCGACTACGACGACACGCAAGAGCTGGGTACACGCAACATCAAAGTGGCCTTGCGTCGCTTGCGTCGCTTTGCGCGTGAAGGCTCTGCCGAAGAACTCGATTTAGACGGCACCATTCACAAGACCGCTGCGAACGCAGGCTTCTTAAATATCTTGATGCGCCCCGAGCGCCATAACAACGTCAAGGTGTTGTTGCTCATGGATGTGGGCGGCACGATGGACGACCACATCGCACGCGTAGAAGAAATGTTCAGCGCGGCCAAGGCCGAGTTCAAGCACTTGGAGTTTTATTACTTCCACAACTGCGTGTACGACTTCATGTGGCGCAACAACAAACGCCGCTACGCGGAGAAGTTTGAGACCTGGGACATCATTCGCAAGTACAACAAAGACTACAAGCTCATCTTTATTGGCGACGCCACCATGAGCCCGTATGAAATTGTGCAGCCCGGCGGCAGTGTGGAATACAACAACGAAGAAGCGGGTGCCGAGTGGCTACAGCGCCTGCTGCACGCCTTCCCTAAATTTGCGTGGATCAACCCCGAACCACAAGGTGTGTGGGAATACCGCCAAAGCATCAGCATCATTCAGCAGATCATGAGCAACCGCATGTATCCGCTCACACTCAAAGGCTTGGAAGATGCGATGCGGATGCTGAGCAAATAACGGCAACGTAAAATACCCATCGGTTGCCGCCGTAGTTCAATGGATAGAACGACTCCCTCCTAAGGTGTAGATACAGGTTCGATTCCTGTCGGAGGCACCATCTCACTTCATGTGGGCTTGCGCTTGCTGCGCATCAATCAATCCCTGCTGCACCAGCGCAGCCAAACTTTGATCCAAAGTTTGCATGCCTACCGTTCGCCCTGTTTGCATGACCGAATACAGCTGAGCCACTTTGCCTTCGCGAATCAGGTTGCGCACCGCAGGTGTGCCTATCATCACTTCGTAGGCAGCTACTCGCCCTGCACCATCTTTGCGTTTACACAGCACTTGCGAAATCACAGCGTTGAGTGATTCCGACAACATGCTGCGCGCCATCTCTTTTTCTTCGGCGGGAAACACGTCCACGATGCGGTCTATGGTTTTGGCCGCGCTGGCTGTGTGCAAGGTGGCCAACACCAAATGCCCTGTCTCGGCAGCGGTGATGGCGAGCCGAATGGTTTCAAGGTCACGCAGCTCACCCACCAAAATCACATCGGGATCTTCGCGCAGTACGGCACGCAAGGCATTGGCAAAGTCGTGGGTATGCGTCCCTACCTCGCGCTGCTGAATCAGGCATTGCTGTGGCTCATGCACAAACTCAATCGGGTCTTCAATTGTCACGATGTGTTGCGGTGTGGTTTGGTTCAAGTCATCCACCATCGCAGCTAAGGTGGTCGATTTACCTGAACCCGTCGGCCCCGTCACCAACACCAAACCACGCGGGCGATGCACCAGCTCTGAAAAAATTGCAGGCGCGTGCAAGGCATGCAAACTGGGAATGTGATGCGGCACAACACGAAACACCGCAGACACGCCACGCGCTTGTTGAAACACATTCACACGAAAGCGCGATGCATCAGGCAGCGCCAGGGCGAAATCGCATTCCAAACGTTCTTTGAAATACGCTTGCTGTTTGGATGACATGATGCTCATCAATGCACACTCAATCTCATCGTGTGACAACAGCACATCTGACAACGGCTGTAAATGGCCATCCACCCGAAGCATGGCGGGTCTGCCAGATGACAAATGCAAGTCAGATGCGTGATGCGTTTGGCATTGCGCCAAAAGATTTTGAAGAAACATCCGGACTTTCTATCCCAACACTTCCCTTCATTTGTAACTAATCAGGATTCATTTTTGAAGGCTTTGTCTCATAGTGGTGCAGCATCAGGGAAGTTCCTAATCAAGCTTTCGCAAATGCAGGGCCCTCAGCCGCAAAAACCCTGAGCAAAACTGGCACAATGCACCCGTTTTAATAAGGAAATGACATGAACAAAACTGAATTGATCGAAGCAGTGGCAGCACAAACAGAATTGACAAAGGCCGACGCTGGCCGCGCTGTCAATGCCATCCTCGACGTCATCACTCACGCCGTTGCCAAAAAAGACGACGTGCAATTGATCGGCTTCGGCACTTTCAAAGCTGCTGCACGCGCTGCTCGCACTGGCAAGAACCCACGCACTGGCGAAGCTTTGAAAATCGCAGCTGCTGTGGTGCCTCGCTTCACTGCCGGCGCAGCCTTCAAAGCTGCTGTGAACACCAAGAAGAAGTAATTCTTCGCGTTCACGCACAAAAGCGGCGTCGGGCAACCGAGCCGCTTTTTTCTTTTCTGAATCGAGTTGGAGACACGCATGTTCACACACGTCTTTTTGGGCGCCAAAGACATTGAGGCATCACGCCAGTTTTATGACGCAACCCTCGGTGCATTGGGCCATGCGCCAGGCGCAGGCGGCGGTAACCGTTATGTGTACCGCACACCCACTGGCACGTTTGGTATTACGACACCCATCAATGGTGAACCTGCCACATTTGGCAATGGCAGTACCTTTGGTTTTGCAGCCAAGTCTGAGGACGAAGTGAATGCATTTCATGCCGCAGGCGTGGCCAACGGCGGCGTGACCTGCGAAGACCCGCCAGGCCCTCGCACCAACCCTGCTTTCACTTATTACATCGCTTACTTGCGTGACCCTGCGGGCAACAAGATTTGCGCGATGTACCGTCCGCCTGCTAAGTAAGCAGCATCAAGCCTGACGCATCTCTCGCAGCTCTGCGTTGGCGTGGCGCAAACGGTCGGCAATGGCGAGTGCGACTGAACGCATCACGCTGATACTCATCACAGGGTCTCCCGCTGCCACGATCGCAAAGGCTTTGCGATCGATGGCAATGAGCTCAGTCTCACGCGTGGCGTACACATCCGCCGAGTGAGCGCGGCCATCTAAGAACGACATCTCGCCAAAGAACTGACCGCGACTGAAGGTGGTCAAGTGAATGGTTTTGCCATTGGCCAATGGCAAACTCACCTTCACTTCGCCACGGCTGATGAGCATCAGCTCATGGCCTGTAGAGTCCGCACCAAACACCAAGTCACCTGGCTCGTACACGTGGCGCTGCGCGCAACGCTCAAGGGCTTCGATCTCTTGCTCATTCAGGCCGTGGAAGATTTCAAACTTACCCAACGGAATACCTTCGTGCGACACATGGGCATGGCCTGCCAAGGCCAAGGTTTCTTCTTCAATCCACTCCAGTGCTTCATCAAACTCATCAAAAATTTTGGCAGTGCTGTCCGACAACAAACCAATGTGATTGACATACGAGCGTAGATCGCGGCCGCTAGGCAAGCGATCGGGTACGCGGGTCAGCACCAGACGTGCATGACGCTCTGACAGCATGTTGCGAATGCGCTCAATCATGTGGCCTGCCGTCATGTCCATGGACTGCACGCGCATGAAGTCGAGCACGACAAATTTGGCTTTGCTCAACTCTGGCTCAATCGCGGTGTAAAGCTGATCGGTGGTACCAAAGAACAAACTGCCTTGCAATTCAAAAATCACCGTGTGCTCGCCCGTCTCCACCAACACATCACGTTCGCGTTGGCCGCGTACGCGCGACGAGAACATGGTGTTACCAAATGATTTGCGACGAATCGTGGTGGTGTGAATTTGCTCGCGCAAGAACAGCATGATGGCCATAGCGACGCCCACACCCGATGCTGCAATCAAGCTCACCGTGTTAGCCACAATCACCACAATCAAGATGACTGCAAAGTCGAGCATGGTGTCCTTGGCTTTGAGTAGCTGAAGCGAATGCCAGTCAATCATCTTGACGCCAATGACAATCAGCAACGCAGCCAAAGCAGCCACAGGCACCCAAGCAATCAGCGAGGTCAACAACAAGATGGCCAACAACGACCACACGCCTTGAAACACACCCGACAAATACGTGGTGCCACCGCTGGCCTTGTTCACCAAGGTGGCGCCCATGGTGCCTGCACCAGGTGCGCCACCAATGAGTGAGGCAGCCAAGTTACCCAAGCCTTGACCGATCAACTCTTTGTTGGAGTCATGGCGTGAGCCCGTCATCGCATCGAGCACCACACAGGTCTTGAGTGTGTCGATGGATAACAGCACTGCCAAAGTCACAGCTGGAAATGCAATTTGTGTCCAGTTAGGAAAACCAGATTCGCTCAAACTACGGAAAGGATCGAGCAAAGATTCAAAGAAGCCTTCGCCACCCACAGCCAATGGGCCAATGATGAATGGGTTGTCATGCAAATTTCGCAACTCTGGCCATGTGCTGAAAGCCAAGAACCAATACGAGGCCATGCCGCCAAGCAAACCCACAATCACAGCTGGCACTTTGGTGGAAATGCGAGGGGCCAACAACATGAACGCAGCCGTTGCGGCACCCACAATCAAACTAGGCGCTTGCCACAGCTCCATGGCATGCAAGCCTTGCCACCAATTCATGCCTTTGGGCAGCGCCATCCACTTGGGCAACTGACTCATGATGATGATGAGGCCCACGCCGCTGAGGTAACCACTCACCACAGGAAACGGCATGTACTTGATGAGTTCACCAATGCGTAACAAACCAAATGAGATTTGCACCAAGCTACTGACAAACGCCACCAAGAACAAGGTGAGCACCACCGCGCCCACGCCTGTGCCTTGCTGCGTCATTTGAATGGTCAGCGCAGACAGCACCGCCGCAGCGGGTGCGCATGGTGCTGAGATGAGGCGCTGTGTGCCACCAAAAGTAGCAGCAATCAAACCCAGTGCAGTGACGCCCAGCATGCCTGCCAATGCACCTTTGGCACCAAAGTCTGCACCAAGCGGCGAGAAGATAGTGACGCCAAACGCAATCGCAGAAGGCAGTGCAACAAGCATGGCGGCAAAGCCACCCCAGATGTCGCCCGAAAGATTTTTAGAAGAAGAAATAGCGTGTGTATTCATACAAATAGGTTACCACTTGAGCGAATAAGAAAAAGATACTCATACACCAATCGCCTAGGCGACTCGAGCATTTGGACATTGCGCTTCAAATCTAATTCCTTACTTAGGAGACACACGTGAAACTTCAACGCTTTACTCGACAGGTTCAAAATGTCGCGCTCACCATGGGATTGACCCTGAGTGGTTTTGCAATTGCTCAAGCGCCTGCAGCACCACCCGCATCGGCCATTCCACCGACATGGGCACAGGGTCGCACAGCTGATCAAGTCGCACTGAATTTGGTCCCGCATCCACCAGGCATGACAGCACTGCCAGTGTCGGACATTCCCACAGACAAACTCAAAGTACCCGCTGGCTTCAAAGTTGAACTCTGGGCTTCAGGCATGCCCAATGCGCGTTCAATGGTGCAGTCACCCAGTGGCACATTGTTTGTTGGCACACGTTTTCCAGGCAACGTCTACGCGGTGGTTGAAAAAGACGGCAAGCGTGAAGTCAAGACAATTGCGAAAGGTTTACACCGCCCTAATGGCGTAGTGTTCAAAGACGGCGCGTTGTATGTGGCTGAGTTGTCACGCATCATTCGCTACGACAACATCGAAGCCAACTTGGACAATCCACCTGCACCTGTTGTCGTGTTTGATGCATTACCCAAAGACGAAGCGCACGGTTGGAAGTTCATGAAGCTCAGCCCTGATGGCAACTACTTGTATTTCCAAATCGGCACACCAGCCAACATCACCGTGCAGCCTGTGACACATGCCGTCATTGTTCGCTTAAACCTCAAAACCAATATTTTGGAAACCGTCGCTCATGGCGTACGCAACAGCGTGGGCATGGATTTTCACCCCATCACCAAAGAACTCTGGTTCACCAACAACGGTCGTGACTGGGTGAACGATGAGTTGCCTAATGACACACTCCACCGCATCACCGCCAAACGCATGAACTTTGGCTACCCCTTCTGCCATCAAGGCGATTTGCTCGATATCGACTTCGGCAAAGGTCGCTCTTGCGATGAGTTTGACAAACCAGTTTTGAAAATTGGCCCACACGTAGCGGCTTTAGGCATGCGCTTTTACACAGGCAAGCAATTTCCTGCCGAGTACAAACACAACATCTTCATTGCTGAACACGGCTCATGGAACCGCACTAAGAAAACCGGTTTCGATGTGGTGCGTGTGGCTTTAGATGCCAAAGGCAACGTGACCAAGAAAGAAGTGTTTGTATCTGGCTGGATTCAAGGCGACGACTTCTGGGGCCGCCCAGCTGATGTGCATGTCATGAAAGACGGTTCAATGCTCGTGTCTGACGACGTCGCTGGTGCCATCTTCCGCATCTCTCACAGCAAATAATGTTTAAGCATGCTTCAAAGGCCATTCATGGAATGGCCTTTTTTTTCATACTCCTGAGCTCTCAGATGGCATGGTCTGCACCTGATGCAATCGCTGGCAAAGCAAAAGCGCAAGTGTGTGCAGCTTGTCATGGTGAGCAGGGTGTGTCATCCATGGCAGGCACACCACACTTGGCAGCACAACCGCAACTGTCTATTTTTTATCAGTTGCTGCAATTTCGTGACCAACGTCGTCTCGGCGGTGGAATGGAAGCCATTGCAGCCACACTGAGCGAACAAGACATGCGTGACATTGCTGCGCACTACGCCTCGCAGCCTGCACCGCCGCCACATACCGGTGGAGATGCCTCAAAAATTGCACGTGGACAACAAATTGCACAACAGCAATACTGTTCTTCATGCCATGGTGCACAGCTGCAAGGACAAAAACATGTGCCCCGCTTGTCTGGGCAATCCAGTGAATATTTCGTCACGCAATTGCGGAATTTACGCTCTGGTGCACGCGCAGACATGGACGGCACCATGGCCAGCGCAGCGCGCAGTTTGACAGACGAAGAAATCGAGGCCATGGCCGTGTACGCACGGAGTCTTCCTTGAGAAGTAATAAATTGAGAGTCACCTAGATTTATTCATCGATTGATTTGCATCAACCGGAAATCACCATGTAGGTGTCTAATGACAACTTCTTAAGGAGAAACTCATGACAGCAAACGTTGGCGGCATTGACCGCATTCTGCGCATCGTCGCAGGCTTGGCACTCATCGCATTGGCGGTCGCTGGTGTGGTGGGCGCTTGGGGTTATTTGGGGGTGATCGTGTTGGCCACAGGCGTGTTCCGTTTTTGCGGCGCGTACACCTTGTTTGGTGTGAACACTTGCCCTATGAAACCAGCCGAA
>Ga0228702_1000691_pt1 | contig 24429 bp, 25 predicted proteins | sample McNCre217_Aug_MG_2_FD_178018 | JGI IMG/M metagenome (GOLD analysis project Ga0228702, IMG submission 178018) | Freshwater microbial communities from McNutts Creek, Athens, Georgia, United States - 20-17_Aug_MG | ecosystem: Environmental > Aquatic > Freshwater > Creek | place: USA: Georgia...
TGAAATTGGTAGACTCAGGGGACTCAAAATCCCCCGCCGCAAGGCGTGCCGGTTCGAGTCCGGCCCCGGGCACCACTTTAAAAATCAAGCACTTAGCGGTGCTTGATTTTTTTTGCCAACCGCCATAGGCGCAAAGATTGGTGCACCGTAGGCGCAAAAACTTTCTATGGTGTTTTATAGACGGTTCAAACCATAGGAATTGAGTACCAATCCGTTGTGTAGTGTGGAGATTTGCGCTCTAGTTTCATCTGCAACTGCTTGTATGCACCCTGGGTTGAGACCTTGACTTTCCCTCTCCCAAATCGCTGGTTGAGCGTATCCAGCGCCAGCATCAGCTTTTCATTGGTTTGCGTTACAGGCTCCAAGAGATCCCCCTGACGCTGCGTGACTGGCGTGATCTCACTCAATACGATCCCAGCCTTCTTGTACTTGTAGCCCGACTTGAAGATCTTGCCCACCAGGTAATCGGCCCACCTATTGACCTCCAAACTGTCACTGGTTGGGTATGGCAACGGCACTGCGATCGAGGGCGAGTATTGCGGCTGATCCTGCCTGTGCCTGTTGGTCAGCAGGAACACCTGGATCAAGGCAGCCTGCCCTTGCTGTGCACGCAGCTTCGCACAAGCATTGGCCACAAACATCGACACCGCATCCTTGAGGACATTCAAGTCCTCCACCGACTGGCCGAACGACCGGCTTGAGATGATCTGTTTCTTGTCAGGCTGTATCTCCTGGATTTCTATGCAAGGGACCTCGTGCAACTCCCGCAGGGTCTTTTCCATCAGCACACCAAACCTCGAACGCAACGTGGGGGTGTGCGCCACCATCAAGTCCTGGACTGTGTGGATATTCATCTCAGCGAGTTTGCCGGTGAGCTTGCGACCCACGCCCCATACCTCTTCGACTGGGAGCTTTTGCAGTAAGTGGGTCTTTTGCGCTGCCGTGAGTGCGTTGTAGTTGAAGACACCCTTGGACCTGGGGTGCTTCTTGGCCACGTGATTAGCCAGCTTCGCGAGAGTTTTGGTCGGACCGATGCCCACACACACAGGCATGCCGATCCACTGCCCTACCCGCTCACGCATTTGGTAGCTGACTTCACGCAGCTTGAGCATACCCGTCAAATCGACAAAGCATTCGTCGATCGAATACACCTCGGCCCGTGGAGAGAACTCGCGCAGCACCGTCATCACCCGGTTGGAAATGTCGGCGTAGAGGGCATAGTTTGAGCTCAGCGCCAGGATGCCATCGTGCTCCGCTCTTTCCTGAATCTCAAACCATGGCACCCCCATTTTGATGCCCAGTGCCTTGGACTCGTTGGAGCGGGACACAACACAGCCATCGTTGTTCGACAACACCACGATGGGGGTGTTGCGCAGGTCCGGACGAAACAACCGCTCACAACTGACATAGAAGTTATTGCAGTCCACCAAGGCCAGCTGCTGGGTCATAGCATCAGTACAGCTTGTGCAGGTTATGGGTGACAACGCCCCAAACGGTCAGCTCTTGGCCATCCTTCACCACGATAGGTGGGTAAAGGTTGTTCTCTGCAAGCAGCTTGAACTGGTGGGTGGGTGAGTGTATTCGTGGCGAGCATCGTCTCATTTGGCGTGGGCTATGACGCTTTAAGCTTCAGGCTTGAATCCGGAGGCCTTAACGCGCTCTCCCCATAGTTTGTGATTTTCACGCAGCAATTGAGCATACCCGACCGGTGAACTGGCATAAGGTTCCATGCCTAGGCTGGCCAGTGCTTGCACGACCGTGGGTTGCGTGAACACCTGAGTGATCGCCTTGGCCGCAGCTTCCACAATCTCTGGAGGTGTGCCCTTGGCCATTACTACAGCCGAAAATTCGTCTCCGATCTTGTCCGTAAAGCCTTGCTCCGCGAGAGTGGGAACTCCAGGCAAAAGTTTTGACCGGTTGCGGCTCGCTACGCCCAGCAGGCGTAAGCGGCCTTCTTTGATATGTGGCATGGAGTCGCCGATTGGCGAAACAAATGTCGCGATCTGGCCACCAAGTAAATCGACGATGCCAGGCATGGAACCCTTGTACGGAATATGGTTTAGCGTGATACCTGCTTCGCGTAACAACTCCTCCATCAGGAAACGCTGTGGCGAATTGGGTCCCGGCGTTCCGTAGTTGGCCACCATTGGGTTGGCCTTGGCCCAAGCCAGAAAGTCCCGCATTGTTTTCACCGAAGCGGGCACCATAGGGCCCACAGCAAAACCCTGTCGAAATATCGCGCAGGGAGTAACGGGTACCACATCTGCTAGCGTGGGAGTGCTCGGACTGGGATCTACGTGGGGTATCAGAGTGACAACGGTCTCCGGCAATACCACCATTGAACTGCCGTCAGAGGGATAGCGCTTCATTGCGGCCAACGCAAAGCGGCTTGCCAATCCGGGTTTGTTTTCAACAATCGCGGCACGTGCGTAGCTTGGTCGCACCCCCTCAGCGATATGGCGGGCTATTGCATCGGTGGCGCCACCTGCCGGAAAGCCTACAAAGATGCGCAATTGGTCAATCTGCCCCTGAGCATGCGCCACACGCGGTAAGGAAAAGTACACGCTCAGTGCGGCAGTTGTGCCGCAGAAGTCACGTCGGTTCATCTATTTGTCTCCTGATCGCTTTGTGCGAAAAACTTGAATGCGAGTTGCCCGATTTAGTCATTTAATGGTGATTAAGAGCCGCTAACACTACCCTGCAAATCTTCAAATTGCGATTCATGTGAGGCGCTAAGCCAAAGGCCGTACAGAAGTATGACAAGGCAAAGCAACGACGTATCAAGGGCAGTGGTGCGACTCTAAACGGCGCCATTAAGACGGTCTAAGGCCGGCTGAACACTTGTGTCAAAGCTCATCGGTTTCATTCGACTCCTCACATGAAAGATCAAAAGTCTCATGATACGAGATTTTTCTCAATGAAAAACTATGAATAACCCTAATGCAAGCCAAAAAGATGACACAAATCTCCCAGAAACATGAGCTTATGGGAAAACGAAGTGGGAGTCGGCAAAAAGCCTCTACGCATTGCAACGCCTGTGTTCATGCGAGGCGGGATTCTTCAGGGAGACGAGATAGCCACCTGAACCTCCGGATACGGTCTAACGCTTATACCCATAGGGGTGTGCAATACGTATGAGCATTGCAGCCGCGTCCCCCCAACCCGCTCGACTGACCCATCTACGTAATCATTGAAAAAGTAGCTGCGATCTCCGAAATGCAGGCTAGGCTTTGTTCGCAAATTAGTGGGGCCAGTCAGTGGGGCAAGGAGATCCATTTGCCGTGTCTAGTGCGGCCCAAAGCAAAATTACTGCTTTGGCAGACAGAAGTGCGCAACGTCCAATATACGTGCCAGCACGTCATCGAGCTCCTGTGCCAAGCATTCGGCGGCAACCACATGGTCAGGACGAACGACAACCACACCGACCGGCCGAGCGTCGAACCAGGCTTGCAAGCTGGCCTCTCCACCCAAGTCACCGATCACCGTAACTCCCGAAGGAGCGTGATGAAGCGCCCACGGCAGTTGTGCTTTAGGCACCACCTGAACAAGTCGTGCGCGCAGATGCGCTAGCGCAGCGCAACGTTCGGCCGAAATAAAAGCCATCGGATTGTTGTTCCACATCAGTACGCGCCAACCCTGGCCAGTGGCGTCGTCGAGCAGCATTTCGACGCCTTCAGCGTTGGTTGCGCGTGGCTGCGGGAAGATGGCACCGGCCATACGGGGCACATCGCGCGCCGGCAGCGTCTTGAAGCTCGGCAGCGGCGTGTGTACCAACACACCTTTGTCGAACTTGGGTTGAGGCTTGAAGGCCTGCCGCTTCTGCGCATCACGTTCCTCGGGTGTACGGTTGGCAGCGATACGATCTCGTTCCGCAGCTTTCACGGGGTCGTGATCCGTCATTTCCTTGGCCATGCCAAGTGATACGGCGACCATCTGCTTGACGTGCCCCATTCGCTCCATCTCGTACGTTTCGAGCAGAGCATCGCCACATACGCCATTGATCACCGCACCAAGTTTCCACGCCAGATTAAAAGCGTCGCGTATACCGGAGTTCCATCCCTGTCCAGCGACCACCGGCATCACGTGCGCGGCATCACCCGCGAGGAAGATAGAGCCAAGCCTGAACTGTCCGGCCACACGCGCGTGGTGCCGATAGACCCGACGACGAATGAACTCCAGCTTGGTTGGGTCAGGCACATGAGGTGCAAGTAACTCGTAAATGAATTCATCGCTTTCCACCAACGTAGGATCTTCATTTTCGAACAACGTGAATTCCCAACGGCGGATGCCGTGCGGCAGTGCAATGCTGGCATAGCTGCGTTTCGGATCACCACCGAACACCGCATGCGGTGTTCCGATGGGGTCGTTGGCGACGTCAATGACGAGACCACAGGATGGTCGAGTTTCGCCATCGAACGAAATATTCAGTCTGGTTCGAGTGGCCGAAGCACCACCTTCTGCTGAGACTACGTAGCGTGCACGCAGCTTCTCCCCGCGCTCAGTCGTGGCTACCACGCCATCATCATCTTGGTGCAAATCGACAACTTCGGTACAGAAACGCACCGATGTGTTCGGAAAACGCTTGAGCCCGTCAAGCAGTACCTTATCCACCAGCGGTTGCACAAATCCGTTACGTCGGGGCCACCCAAACTCGCGAGTCGTCGGATTGACTTCAGAAAGGATTTGTCGATCGCCATTGACCATGTAAATCTTCTGATCGGGGATTGTGTGAGGCAGCACTTCATCCACAAGACCAACCGTCTGCATCGCACGCAGGGCTTCGTCGTCGATACCCACTGCGCGTGGGTAGTCGATCAGCGTATCGTTTTTCTCAACGACAAGAACATTAACGCCCTGCTGTCCTAGCAGGTTCGCTAGCATGAGGCCAACAGGTCCTGCACCGATAATTAGAACATCCGTGTTTTTTTTCATGATGTATTCCTTTTATTTATTTAGATAGTGCGATATTGAGTTCATTGATGTTCTCGCCGAACGCGCGATTCAACAAAACGAGGTCGATACCAAATGCAACATAGTCGACCAAGCCATCGGTCAACAATGCCGCCGTGTATGTAGATTTGCCGGAATAAATGCCAAGCGTCACGCCATGTGCCTGGGTGAGTTCGCGCAAGTGGAGGATCGCCTCGCGAACAGGTCCGTCGTCCCAGTCACCACGCCCTGGCAATCCATAGGAAACAGCAAGATCGGCAGGACCGATGTAAATCGAGTCCAATCCCGGAGTGGAGATGATTTCTTCCGCGCGCTCGACGCCGATCCGGGTCTCAATCTGTGCAATGGTCGACACGGCGAGGTTGCCTGCCTCGGCATACGAATCACCGATGTAAAGCCCTGGCCTGGACGGTCCCATGCTGCGGTTGCCAACGGGTAGATATTTGGTCGCAGCCACCAGGGCTTGCGCCTGCTCACGCGACTCGATGGTGGGTGCAACGATTCCACGCGCACCACTGTCAAGCAGTCGCAGGATCGGCCCGGGGTCAGTCGAGCCGACGCGCGCCCAAGCGTAAGCGTTGTCGCGAGGCATCGAACGCAGGATGCCACATGCGGCTTCGAGACCGAGTTCCCCGTGTTGAAGATCAAGTACGATGCCGTCGTAGCCGGCAAGTTTCGCCCATTCGGGAATGGAAAACGAAGGTAGCGTCTGATGCACCAATATCTTGGGACTACCCCCCAGAGCGGCTGCTTTCATTACTTGCTCTCACCTTCTGTTACCCGTGCCGCATGCGCAGCCGCAGCGTTGCCGCCAAAGACAGGAACGATCTCGCGGCGCACAAATCGCCACTGTCCGTCAACTTTGCGATATCGCTCGCGGAACTCGCCCACAGAAGCTGGCTGTGTCGGCGGCTCGTGGGTGTCGCGGAACGTCAGATACTGCACGTTGCCAGACACTTCATCGCCGTCCCAGATCAATCGAATTCCGCCAATGAAATGGCGGCTGACGATGTCGGTTTGCTTCGCCCGCTTGGCACCCCAAGCCTTGCTTTGCTCGCGGTTCATCGTGCCCAAGGGCCCAACTGAAACGCCGTCTTCGGTATAAAGCTCCCACGTGGTATCAGCTTGGTTGTGATCTAGACGGTAAAGCATCTCGGAAATGAGTTGCTCAATCTCGACGCGTGTGACCGTATCAACGGGGCAATAGTTATTCATTGTGTAGCTTTCTCTGTCACGCTCTCTGGAAACTCATGCCTTCGAATCGACACTCGCAACCACACGGCCAAGACCGGTAATGGTGGCAACACATTCGACATCCATAGGCCAAGGCTCGATGTAACCGATCGAGCCGGAGAGCAGCACTTCTCCTGCTCGCAACGGCTGCCCCGTACGGATGGCGGTTTCAGCCAACCAAAGTACGGCATTGATCGGGTCGCCGAGCACGTTGCTGCCAATGCCACGCGTAATCTCTTGGCCACCGCCAGTAATGACCATTTCGACAGCTTTGAGATCTACCGAGCCGTAGGGATGCTTTTCCTCTCCAACCACGATGCCACTGCATCCAGCGTTGTCAGCAATTGTGTCTACGATTTGCCCCACACTGCCGTCGTAGCGGAAATCAACAACCTCAAAAGCTGGTGTCACGTAGTCAATGGCAGCAGCTACCGCTTCGGGTGTGGCATCAAGAATGTCGCTCTTGAGAACAAATGCCACTTCGGCTTCGATCAGCAATCGGTTGTAGCGCGACTTGGGAAGCACCACACCCGACTGGAAAACCATGTCGTCGTGAATGATTCCATAGTCAGGTTCACTGATACCAACGCGCTTTTGCACGTTCGGATTGGTCAAGCCAACCTTGCGACCGACTCTGCGCACGCCCAGATGGCGTTCACGCAGTGCGGCGAGCTCCGCCGAGATTGCATAGGCTGCGTCCAGGTCACGCTCAGGCAAGCGCGGGCTGACGTAAGGGACGGTGTAGACACCGACGCGAGCATCGTAGAGCTCACGAGCGATGCTCTGGATAGTTTCTGAAGAGATGGTCATACTGGTCACTTTCTGGCTAGCTCTGGTGGTACTGTTTATCTAGGAAGGTGATGGCCGCAGCATTGAACACCTCCGCACCTTCCCATTGGGGCCAGTGCGAAGCGCCTTCAACAAGCAGAAACTCGCCTTGAGGCATAAGCGCAGCCAAGCGCCGACCTTCTGAAGCGTCACCAGTGGGTTCATGGTCGGTCCAGACAAAGAGCGCTGGTACGGGAATAGCCGCGAAATCCTGATCTGTGACACGGTTGCGCCAACGCGGCTGTGGCTGACGCAACACAGCGATATGAGCCATGTTTGCCCCGCTCGGATCCCTGCTGTATATGGCTTGGCGGACGCGCACTAACTCTTCGGTAATCTTCTGTGGGTCGTGGATCACGACCTGAAGGCGCTTTTTGACGTTCTCAAACGTCGGCTCGGTAACCGCTTGCCTGCTCACGGATTGCGCCTTGTCCACCTTCTGCTCGCCAACTACACGACCGCCTGGCGCGCTCAGAATCACGCTCAGCAATCGTTCAGGATGTTGGGCAGCAAACTTGACAGCAATCCATCCGCCGAGGGATTCGCCTGCGAGATGGACATGCTGGAGATTCAGTGCATCCAGCAACCCCAGCAGGTGCGACTCGTATTCAGGGATTTCCAAATCATGATCAGTTAGGGTTGTGTATCCATGACCGGGATAGTCGTAACCGATGACACGGTAGCCCGCTAGAGCCAGCGCACGCACGTTCTGCGTCCACGCCTCGATGTGGCCACTGGTGCCATTGGCGAGTACGACTACTTTGTCACCTTCTCCAATGTCGAGCACGCGCGTGCGCCACTGTCCAACATCAACATAATGCAGACGATGCGGAATATCCGACACTGCCTCCCAGAAAGTCACGAGTCGATTCATGCTACACATCCCGCCTGAACGGCAAAACCAGCACCCCAAGTATTGACTGCCCAGTAGCGATCCACTGGTAGCTTGTATTTACCGGCCATCGACAGCGCTGCATAAGCAGCTATCCAACTGCGCATCTCATGTGCAGCAGAGCCACCATCAATGAGGAATTGCTCGTTGTCCCATGAGTCAACCGGCGATAGATCGCCCGATCGGAAGGTATCAAGCAGCAAGTTGTCCCACGCTTCGTTCAACGGTGAACTCGGGGCCTTACCATCTGCGATCTTCTGGATTCCATCAACGATGGCCTTTTCGCGCGCGCGTCGCTCCTCGCACGTGGGAGCATAAGAAACCAAACGTGCTTTCACCTCGGCAGGTGCACTCTCCCAACGCGGAATTGGTGGGGAATGCGAAATCCCCCCCGAAGCGATGAAGAGCACTCGCTTTCCAAGCTGTAGTGCAGCTTTCCCAAACGCCTCCCCCATCTCGCGCACACGCTTCATTGGCGTCAGGGGATGGGCAATCGCGTTGACAAATACTGGGATGATGGGCCGTGTATTGTCCTTACCAAGCAAGAAGTCGACGGGCTGCATGACGCCATGATCCACCGTCATTCGCTCCGATCGCGCGATGTCGATACCTTGAGCCAGCACTGCGGCATGCAACTGACGTGCAGTGTCGCCATCAACATTGATGGGACCATCGGTCGTTCCGTAGTCACCGACCCCCTCGGCCTTTGCACCGATCACCCAAGGAGCGATGTTCGAATACAGCTGGCCATTGAGATGATCCGGGCCGAAGACCACTATGACCTCAGGATTGAAATGTTCAATGAAGGCGCGAACCTCCTTGATGCCATCCATGATTTCATCGAGCGTGGAGCCACCTGGATCGACGTTACCAAAAGACGGTGCGTGGGATAGAGCTGCGACTGCGAGCGACATGTGTGTTCCTTTTAGGGGCGACCTGAAGGCCAGCCCTTTTGCCTATTGTTATCAGACCTACCAACGGAGGTCGACCTAATTGCAACTGGACCCCATAGCCAAGGTTGCGCTCTCGCGTGTTGCCGAGCGCTTAAGTCCAGCATGCAGTACCAACAGGCCGATTGCTGCGATCAACATCGGGAGCGCAAACAATGTGAATGCCATCGTCATGTCCATGCCAGCATCAAAACACATACCACCAAGGATGGGAGCTACGATCCCGCCGAAGCGCCCCAGCCCGATCACAACCCCGTAGCCGGTCGAACGCACCAATGTCGGGTAAAGAACTGGAATGATGCCGTAAAAGCCAGCAGTACCGGCACATACAAAGAACGACGCAATGAACAATGTCCACCAGGCAGCAGGCATAGTCGCGCCGGCAAAACCGAAGTACGACAGCGCTGCCGTGGCAATGATCAGAAAAATGGGCGTCAGGATGCGCAAGTTGACGCGGCTAGCGATGAGCCCAAACACAATGTTTCCTGCAATTCCACCGATGCTGAACGCAACGACGAGTTGTGGCGCGAGCAACGGGTTGTGGTTGATAACAGCGACAGTGGTGGGCGCCCAGGTGGTCATGAAGTAGAAGCTCACCATATACGCGAAGTAGGCAGCAATCATCAGAGCTGTCTGCCAGAGCAGTGAACCACTTGCAATGGAACGAATCCCAACACTCTTTTTCATAGCAATGTTGCTGTTGTTCGACTCAGGCAGCGCCGTCAAAGCAGGCTTTCGCATCATCACCAAGATCTTATTCAGCTGCACTAACGAATCGCTGCGACGCCCTTCCGCCAGCCAAGTAAGCGACTCAGGAAGCAAAAAGTAAGCACCGATCGCAGCCAGAGTGCTGAGGACGAATCCAACCCACCAGCCGAATTGCCATCCATGCGCAGCAAGCATCGGACCCACAACCAAGGCGCCGAATAACCCACCGATATTGATCGCCGCAGCATAGATCGCCATTGCCAAAGGATAGACGCGCTTAGAGGTGTACTCGGACAAGATAACACCGACCACTGCAACAAGAGCACCAACGCCAACACCGGTGACGATGCGACTAACAACCAGCAGAAAGGTTCCTCGTTCAGCGGAGGCAAAAAGGCCAGTAAACATGCCGATCGCTATAACGACCGCACCGATCACACCCGTTAAACGACGCCCTATGCGGTCGGCAATAGGAGCAACGATGACCGAGCCAGCCAGCATGCCAATGAGCGCACCGGACAAAACCATTCCTAGCTGTGTCTTTGAAACACCAAAATCTTTTGCAATGAACGGCGCTGCAAACGCCGCCAGCGCGACATCGTAGCCATCGAGCACGACAAGAATGATCGAAACAATAACGACACGCAGCTGCAAGCCGGTCATTGGCGATTCTGCAATGGAATCAGATATTTTCATGAAACACAGTCTTTTTCGTATAATCAATAAAGTAAATATATCTCAATAGTTGGGAAAAATTTTACTCTCAACATCAGTATATTCCCTGAGTCACCGTTAGCACCACACACTTAAAGGAGTCAGCGCATGGCCGAGATTGGAGTTAGCCCACGAGGCAAGGAAAAGGAAAAGGAAAAGGTCGGCATTGTTGTCGCTGGAGGTTCCGGCATTGGTGCGGCCTGCGTGCGTGAGCTGGCGGCCAGCGGCTGGCGTGTCGTAGCTCTCTCTCCGTCCGGCCGTGCTCGCCTGCTTGCCGAGTCGCTGGGCGGCGCTGGCATTGATGGCTCCAACACCAACGTTGCAGACCTGCGCGCGACAGTAAATCTCGCAATAGAAAAGTTCGGGCGCATCGACGCGGTCATCAACAACAGCGGTCACGCTGCACGCTCAAGGCTACTAGACCTCAGCGATGACGACTGGCTACACGGTATGAACTTGTACTTGTTGAACGTCGTTCGCATGACTCGCCTCGTTACCCCACACCTTCTTGCTTCGGGTGGTGGCTCAATCGTCAACATATCTACAGCCGGGGCTTTCGAACCCAACCAAATGTTCCCTATCTCAACGACTCTGCGCGCTGCACTGGGCTCGTTCACCAAGCTGTATGCCGATGAGTACGGGCCGCAAGGCATCCGCATGAACAATGTGCTCCCCGGATTTACAAAGGACGACCCCACAGCAGTGCCCCCCGAATGGACCACCAAGATCCCTTTACGTCGCGCACAAAGTACTGCTGAACTGGCCCGTGTCGTTCGCTTTCTCGCGAGTGATGAGTCTGCCTACATCACCGGGCAAAACTTGCGTGTCGACGGCGGAGAGACCCGCTCGGTCTGATGCAATGCGTTTTTCCACGCAATGGCGGCTATCAGCCTGGAATCGTGTCCGCCATCGCGTGGAATACGCACTCAAACTGCGGCCGTATCGCTGGACGCCGGCGGCGAGCTGATCCCATCTGGTCAGCACATCGGCACGCAGGCGTCAACGTGCCGTGGCTGGACGCATACCAATCAAGGCCTACAGACGACTCGACTTGAAAAGACTCAGCTCAGCAGACTGTTGGCTGTTGAGGATTTATGCACTCAGCTTGCGATCAAGAAAACCGCTTATTCTTTCCAGCGCCTGATCACTGGCCGGTAGGATGCCTGTCATATTGAAAAATCCGTGCATCTGGCCAACCATCTGATGATGCTCTACATACACTCCAGCATCAGCCATTGCGGCAGCATAGGCCTGTCCTTCATCACGCAGGATGTCGTGCTGGCCTGTCACGACAAATGCCGCAGGCAAGCCCGACAAGTCCTTGGCACGCAGCGGAGATGCATCGGGATGAATGCGTTCCGACGAGTCGGCCACATACTGATCCCAGAACCAGTTCATAGATGGCGTTGACAGGAAAGTCTGGTTCTCTGGCTCGTGATATGAGGCACGCTTGAAATCCGCATCGGTGACGGGATACACCAGCACTTGCGCAGCCAGCTTGGGGCTGTTTCGCTCCCGAGACCAACGAGCAACGACAGCGGCCAAGTTGGCGCCAGCACTGTCCCCAGCAATGACCAGCGGAACATCGCCTCCTGCGATCTCCTCCTTGTGCTCATTGGCCCAAAGCAGAGCATCCCATGTGTCTTGCAAGGGGATTGGAAACCGATGCTCTGGAGCAAGACGGTATCCCACCAGTAATACCGCCGCCCTTGTGCATGCAGCAAGCTTGCGCCCGATGGCCTCGAATTCGGACAACTCGCCCAACACCCAGCCGCCACCATGCGCATACACCAGCAAACCTCGCGGCTGCTCAGTCGGCACCAGCAGCCGGGCAGGGATCGAGGAGCCATCCCTGACCGGAATCAAGACATCTTCGCATCGAGCCATCGCTGGCCCAGGGGCACGCTGAAGCGCTTTGCGCTTGGCCGCCGCCCGAGCTTGTAAGGCATCAAGTTGCCATAGCGGTGTCGGATTCGGCCCAGCTGCTGCTGCCCAAGACTGTAACAAGGCCTTCGAGGCACTGTCTAAAGCCATATTCTTCTAAGCTCCAAAGGCCTGTTAGTTCAATGCGAGCTGAAGTCCCCGTCATAGTCAACGTCATGGGTAAGTTGCCAGTACTCACGATGGCTGAATGGCCACACCTGAGAGACCCGCCCAAAGCGATTCTTGTACCAATTGCTGATCTGCGAACGACCCCAAGCGCGGCGCTGGTTCTCAGCATCGACGCGCTCGACAAAGGCATCAAGCACCTCTTGTTTGACTTCGATGCCTTTGATGCCCCGGCGCAGAACTTGATGGATCGATTCGACAGCGAACTCCGCTGCACACTCCATCATGAAGTGCTGACTACCGTGCACGACATAATTCGTATTCGGCCCCAACAGCATGAAGAAATTGGGGAAGTCAGGCACGGCAATGCCGCCCCACGCTTTTGCGTCGCCCTTCCAGTATTCCTTGATGGTCTGGCCTGAAACGCCACGAATCTCCATTGGATCAAGAAACTCAGCAGCAGTGAAACCTGTTGCATAGACAACAACATCCACTGGATGTTCAACGCCATCTTCAGTCACCAAGCCCGTTTCCGTGAAGCGAACAATAGGATTGGTCACCAACGTTGCGTTGGGACGCTGCAACGCGGCTGCCCACACGCCGTTGTCGCGCAGCATTCTCTTTCCTCCGGGCGGGTATGTCGGCACGATCTTGTCGAGATGCTCTGGATGGTTTTTCCATTGCTCGAGAATGATTTTGGTCAACGTTTCGCGCACTTCCAAGTTTTTGGCCGAAACTGAATCCTCTCGATTCCAATTCGGGTCGGTGATGGCAGTATGCAAACGTCCAGTGGCAGCTTGGTAAAACCCTGAAAGTCGGAACCATTGGCCGTAGCATGGAACATGCTCTACCAACCAGCGCATCGCCTTCGGAGTTTCGTCATAGTAATTCGGGGCAGGGACCATCCACGGACCAGAACGCTGGAACACAGTCAGGTGTTCAACCTCATCAACAATGGCCGGGACGATCTGGTATGCACTTGCGCCAGTACCGATGACTGCGACGCGCTTTCCGCGAAGCTCTACATCGTGGTTCCACCGAGCGGAGTGCATGCACACGCCTTTGAACTCGCTTTGACCTTCAATCTTAGGGATATTGGGGCGCTCCAACTGACCCACAGCCGAAATTACTGCATTGAAGCGATGGTGCACCAACCCGCCATTGACTGTGCGAGTCACTACATCCCAGTAACCAGTGGATTCGTCCCACTTGAGCGAGACAACTTCAACACCAAAGTGAATGTTCTCACGAAGCCCGGCACGCGCAACGATGTCGCGCGCATAGTCATGGATTTCGCTACCGGTTGCAAATGCATGGGGCCAATCTGTGCGCTGCGCAAATGAAAAGCTATACCCGAACGTTGGTGTATCGAGTCGCACGCCTGGATAGGTATTGGCCAACCACACGCCGCCAACGTCCGGGTTCTTCTCGAATGCTGTGAATGGTACGCCCGCCTGTTTCAGACGATACATTGCACCAATACCAGACATACCGGTACCAATCACTGCGACAGAGAATTCGCGATCAGTCGCCACATCGTCGAATTTCCAACCAGGCGCACCGAGCTTTTTCGCAGCGATATCCAACTCATGCGTGAGGATCTTCGCATCGGTTTCTCCGGCACCATTCGCGAGAAAATCTATCACGGTTCGTGTCTCGACTTCGTCAAGAGGGCGCGGACGATTCAGACCCTCGTCGCGCAATTTCTTGAGTGCGGCTAGAGCCAGTGCACGGGCTTCGATTTGTGCGGCTTCGCTCATACCACCATTAGCATGCGCAACCGTATCAATCGGAGGAAACGGCGGGCGCAAGTGCGGACGGAGCATCGTCATGTCTCCGGTGACGGCGGAAAGCGCCATGAGAAGCGTAGGCATATCCGCTTGCGCCACGATTTGGGCGAGAAAGGCATCGTCTTCGCAGATCTTCGCGTACTCCTCGCGCCAATAGACGTCGTCAACACCCGGGGTTTCAATAGCAGCAGCGGTTAAAGGCATAGCAGAAAGGTTTCTCATTACTGGACAGGAGGCAGAGACGCCTATTGGGCCACGATGCGCGTGGAGGCATCCTCCGCCCCTCCGGGGAGGAAGGGTACGACGATAGTGATGGGTTTGGACGGAAGCGCTTGTCCGTGCGCGACGGACAAGAGGCTTGCGAAAACAAGGCCGGCAGCAGCCAAGAAAGATTTCAGCAACATAGAACTCCTCACGGTGTAGAGAACGATTCGCAAATCACGCCGGGATTTAGGTCATACCAGCGCTTCGTGGAAAATCGATTATCTCAATATTTGAGATGAAATTTTAATTTGCTATCGCCGAACTTGATATTCGCGTTTTCCCTACATCTCACTAAATGGGATACGTGATCTTCGCTTGTCGCGGATGCCGTTGAAATGGGCCAGCGGGCTGCAAATGGGGCGGAAATCGACCCGAAATCCACTCAGAAGAGCCCAAAAATGTTGTCATCTGAAAATTCAAACGCCAACGGTCTCGTCAGCAACAGTTGTGCAGACCTTCCCCAACAACTTATTGTTATGCTGGATATTAGAAATATTTAGCAGCACGTTTCAGTTTGCGCTGCATCTATCCTGCGCCCACCCGCTGGGGCTGAGGCAAACTACGGCCAGCAGCTCTTTTTGGGGCTGACGTGGCCTTTTGAACCCAATCCACCGGGCCCTTGGCGACAAGGGCCGGCACACCAACGAAAGCACCGATTGCATGACCAGCCTTGCCAAGGGATTCGCCGTCCTCGACCTTTTCTGCGAAGTACACCCGGTATGGCACGCCGACGAAATCAACCATGCCCTCGGGTACACCCGTGCAACCGGTTACCGTTATGTGAAGGATTTGGTGGAAGTAGGTTTTTTGCGCAAGGTCTCCGCAGGTCGCTATTCGCTGGGTCCACGGATCATTGAGCTGGATTATCAGCTCAGACGCAGCGACCCCGTGCTGCTGGCTGCAAGCCCCGTGATGGACGAGCTGGTCAAGAAGACAGGCCTCGATATCGTGCTTTCCACCCTGTTTGACGACCGAGTGGTTGACATCCACCGTGCCAGCGGGGATCCCACGCTGCGCCTGAGCTATGGACGAGGCAGGCCGATGCCCTTGTTCCTTGGCGCGGCGGCAAAGATCCTGGTTTCGCATCTGGGGCGGCGTCAACTGCTGCGCATCTATGAAGCGCATGCCCAAGAAGTGCAGAGCCTGGGATTGGGCGACAGTTGGTCGGATTTCCGGATCCGCATGCATGCCATCCATGCCGAAGGTTTCTATCTCTCCATTGGTGAAGTGGAGTCCAACGTAGGCGCCGCAGCGGTCCCGCTCTTTGATATGGACGGTGAGCCTGCCGCCGCTTTGGCGCTGGTGGGTTTGACCGAAGCCCTCGCAGCCATCGGTGAGAAACAGCTGCGTACGCTATTGCGCAAAGCCCAGGATGATGTGTGCCTTGCGATCAGCACGAGATCCACGCCGCCGCCGCCAGCTGCTGAAAACGTATCCAGACTGCATAACACCCGGCTTTGAAGCGCAACTGGCGGCCTTCCTTGGCAAAGTTTGGTTGCGGGCAATGCCTGCCTCTTTGGCTGCCTGCACCAGTTTGTCCCGGGCTGTCTCCAGCAGTTTGGCATCCGTGGGGTGGGCGACGGCTTTCTCTTACACGGTGGTGTCCACCACCACGCTGGCCAGCGCCTGTGTGGGAATTAGCTACAAGTCCACTGCGAGCTTGATGGTCTGGGCGAGCTGTTCTTCCACACTGAATGGACCCGGGTATCAAGGAGGCTGGTTGGCTTAAGTTGATGCCTCTGTCGAGGTGCTGGCAGCGACGAGCTGCCGCCAGTAGTTTGCCTCAGCTTCTGCCGGTCAATCGATTTTCGCGAATGATGATTTCCCTGACAGACGGGTTGAGGCCTTGAAGTGGCTCTTCATCGCGGGTGTCTTGGATGAGGAAGCCAGCCCCGCTGGCGATTCAGGGTTTGGGGTGCGTAGACACGACTTTGCACACCGCCACGGCGGTGGCGACTTCTTTTCCATCTTGCAGCAGTGTGCCCATCACATGGCACACATCGCGCCCAAGACGCAGCATGCGCGCTTCGCCCTGAAGCGTGCCCACCTGCGCCGGGCGTAGGAAGGACAAGTTCAGGTTAAGTGTGGCCACGCCTTTCCCTGCCGCCAACGTGGCGTCCACCATGCTGGCGGTCAGGTCATCGAGCATCGCGCTCAGCATGCCGCCTTGCACCGTGCCTGCCGGGTTGCGGAAGTCGGCCTGGGCTTGGTAAGTGGCACTCAGCGTGCCGGCTGCTGCGTCCACCGCGTCGATGCGGCTGCCCAGCAACGTGAGCACGGGTGGGCGTTCGACCTCGCCGCGCAGCATGCGGCTGAGATAACCGTTGGCATCGGCGGTTTTATGAATTCCGCTCATGCGTCGTCGCAAATACCGTTGCGTAGTGTGCCGATCGCGTCCACCACGATCTCGCACACATCGCCAGGCTTCATGAAAATTTGTGGATTTCGCTTGTTGCCCACACCACCGGGGGTGCCGGTCACGATCACATCACCAGGAGAGAGCGGGATGAAGGTGGAGATGTAGGCGATCTGACGCGGGATGCTGTGGATCATCTTGTCAGTGGTGGTGTCTTGCAGCACCTGGCCATTGAGAATGGTCTGCATGTGCATGACCTGGCCCGGGGCGATCTCATCGCTAGTGACCAGCCAGGGGCCGAAGCCGCCGGTTTTGTAGAAGTTCTTGCCAGGCGTCCACTGCGAGGTGGCGACCTGCCAATCGCGCACCGACCCGTCGTTGTAGCAACTGTAGCCGGCGATATGGTCCCACGCGTCCTCTTCCTTGATGCGGCGGCCGCCCTTGCCGATCACGATCGCGATCTCGGCCTCGTAGTCCAGGCGGTGCGACTCGGCCGGACGCAGGATGTCCTGGCCATGTGCCACCTGCGAGTCGGCCAGGCGCAAAAAGATGACGGGCGTCTCGGTCACTTCGCGGCCGGTCTCGCGCACATGCTCGCCGTAGTTCAGGCCGATGCAAAAAATCTGGCCCGGGTTGGGGATCACGGGCAACAGTTCGAGTTGCGAGAACTTCAGCGTCGGCTGGTGCTTGCTGGAGGCTTCTGCGACGGCGCCGAAAAGGTCCTTGGCAATCAGGGTCTTGAGGTCCTGTGCCTGGGCGCCGAGGATGGGAGTCAGATCTAGGACATCGTCACCGTTGACGACGCCATAGGAATGAACACCCTGGTTCAGGAAGCTGATGAGTTTCATGGTCTGCTTTTCAAGTGAGGAAAAAAATGAGAGGGTCAGTGGAGCCGTGCGGAGATTTCCTGTGCGGCGCGCTGGACAAGGGGGGTGAGCTTGCTGCGGTCGATCACCGCCATGCGCTGCACCGTGGTTACGAGCGAGAGGGCCCCGATCACCGAACCGTCGGCCTCGTGCAGCGGCACGGCAAGCGCCGCGAGCTGGGATTCAAGTTCACCGTTCGAGAAGTAATGGCCGTCCTTGCGGATCTGGCTGTAGTAGCGCCGAAAAGACGGCCAGTCGGTGGGCAGCCCGGCGGCGGCCACTTCATCGATGCGGCTGTCGAGCAGCCGGTGCAGCTGGGGCGTGGGCAGGCCCGCCAAGATGACCTTGGCGGCTGCGCCCTGGAACAGCGGGCGTGGGCGGCCCCTGCCGTAGCTCAGGTCGACCGGCATGGTGCCGTCCTCACGGTGTGTGTCGAGCAGCTGGTCGCCGTACAGGCCGGAGACCACGCAGTCGAAGCCGGTCTGGTTCACCAATTCCCGCATGAAGGGGATGCCCCGTTGCAGCACCGGATCGGCTTGGCGGATGAAGTGGTCCAGCACGACAATGCGCGGCCCAAGCGTGAACTCCGCGTCCTGTCCGCGCCGCAGCAGGCCCGCCTCGCTGAGGGTCTTCAGATAGCGGTAGCTGGTCGGCAGGGACACGCCCAGCGCCTCGCTGATGTCCTCGGCGCTCCAGTGCAGGCGCTGGTCGGAGAACAGGTCGAGTACGCTGAGCATGCGTGCGAGGCTGGTGTCGGCTTTGTCGGTCATGGGTGGTTCAGGAACGCATCAGTGGACGAGGGCTGCCGTGGCAGGCAGTAAGGCACTGATGCTATCGAGGTCCCTGCCCGACCGGGCCACGCCCATGATGTAGCGGTCCGGACGCAGCATCACGGCACGCACGCCGTGCTGCTGCAACCAGGCCTGAACCTCCGGGTCACGTGCCGGCAGCGTGACCAGGCCATGCGCCTGCCAGCGTTCGCGGGTTTCGTCGCTCACACTAGTTAGAACGTCATCGTCACCGATGACCGCGAAGTTCAGGCCCAGCGCGGCGTCGAGCAGGCGGCCGTCGGCCAGCAGGGGCTGCGGGAACACCTGCGCCACGGGAGTAGTCTCGCCCTGCCAGACGCCTGGGCCCAGGCGCGGTGCCGGGAACTGGAAAATCTCGGGCTGGCCTGCCTTGAAGCGGGCATCGCGTTCGCGCGCGGCCTGCGGGTCGGTGGTCTGGATGATGTCGCCGAGCTTGACGGCCAGCTCGATGAAGGCATGCACATGCGGCGAGCGTTCGCTGACGTAAGTGTCGAGCAGGACGTCGTCGGCGCAGCCGCGCAGTACGGCTTCTAGCTTCCATGCCAGGTTGGACGCATCCCGGATAGCCGCGCACATACCCTGGCCCAGGAAAGGCGGGGTCTGGTGGGCGGCATCACCGGCCAGCAGCAGGCGGCCCTTGCGCCAGTCCTCGGCGATAAGCGAGCAGAAGGTATAAATCACGGCGCGCTCGATGTCGGCTTGCTCGGGCGTGACCCACTTGGCGACCAGCTGCCACAGCGTTTCGGGCTTGACCAACTGCTCGGGGTCGTCGCCGGGCATCAGCATGATTTCCCAGCGACGGCGGTTGCCCGTGACGTTGCAGTAGGTCATGGGGCGGGCCGGGTCACAGTGCTGCACGGTGTGGTCGGGCAGCCCTGGCATTTCGGTCTTGAGCCGCACGTCGAACACGAGCCAGGACTGTTGCAGGCCTAGATCCGTCATCGGTGTCCCCATCACCTTGCGCACCAGTGAACGGGCGCCATCGCAGCCTACCACGTAGCGGGCCTGAACCTCGTACTCACGTTCGCCCTGCAGGTCCTTGACACGCAGGATGGCGGCATCCGGGCCGTCCCCGATGGCCGTGACCTCGTGGCGGCAGCGTGCCTGCACTTGTGGGTACCGTCTCAGGCCCTCGCGCAGTACGGCTTCCAGCTCAGGTTGGTGGAAGTAATGGTTGTTGGCACAGCCTTGCGGGCCGCGTTCGCTGGTGCCGGCGCGGATCAGCAGAGTTTCCCCCGCGGCATTGTTGAAATGCATGCCCTTGAGGCCCGGGCGCGAGATGGCCTCGACCTGGCGGCGCAAGCCTGCGGTCTCGAACACGCGCATGACTTCGCCGTCGAAGTGGATGGCGCGCGGCAGCGGGTAGATGCCGGCTTCGCGCTCAAGCACCAGCACCGACAGACCGTACTGCCCCAGCAGGTTAGCCAGCGTGGCGCCAGCCGGGCCGTAGCCGATGATGGCGACATCAAAAATCTGGTGGTTCATGCCCGGTACCCCATGAGTTGTTCCATCTCGGCCTGCCACTGGGCGCGGCTGCGGAACTTGGGTCGGCTGCGGGCCAGCGCCTCGGCAGCGGCCATCACGGCTGCGTCGCTTTGGTCGAGGTCGATCGCTTCGCGCAGCGGCTGCTCGCAGTACCAGGGCATGTCCATGAACACCTCGAGGCGGTTGCCTTCGGGGTCGCGGAAGTAGATCGACACCGCGTTGCCGTGCGTGGCGCAGAGCAACTCGGTCACGTCGGGGTCGGCTGCCACCCGGTTGCGCACTTCGCGCAGCGTGGCTAAGTCAGGCACGCGCAACGAGATCTGGTTGATCACGCTGAACGAGAGGTCTGCCGGGCGGCCGGTGGCGAGCACGATCTGGTGGTGCTCGGATGGATCGCGACTGAGGAAGACCAACTGCACCGGCCCCAGGTCGCCCTGGTCAGTCTCGAAGAAACACAGCACGTCCTTGTAGAAGCGCGTAATGCGTACGAGGTCGCGCACATAGAAGCCCATATGGCTGAAGACCAGCGACTGGCGCTGACTCAAGGGACTTGTCACTGCATATCTCCTGTTAGAAATCGATTGAATTTTATGTCTTTATTGGCGAAAAAAATATAGTGGTTTCTCCTAATGTGAGAAAAATCTTTATTATTTGACAATCCAGACAGACCCTCAGGTCTTGACCCACCCACACTAGGAGACATCTGAATGAATCACATCACGCGCCGCCTGAGCCTGGCTGCCATGACCCTGGCCATGTTCAGCGCCTGGCCCGCCATGGCGCAGGACTATCCGAGCAAGCCGATCAGAATCATTGCGCCCTTTTCTGCAGGCACTGGCCCCGACGTCGGCGCCCGCGAGATCGCCGCCGAACTGAGCAAGGTGCTGGGCCAGTCCGTGATCGTGGAAAACCGCCCCGGCGCGTCCAGCATGATCGGCATGGAGGCTGCGGCTAAGGCTGCACCCAATGGCTACACCCTGGTGATCGGGCCGACCACCGCTCTGTCGGTGGTGCCTCACCTCTACAGCAAGGTGCCCTACAAGGCCGACCGCGATTTCGTGCCCATCAGCATGGTGGGCCTGCTCAACACCGCATTGATTGCACACCCCAGCGTGAAGGAGAACAGCGCGAAGGAGCTGATCGAGCGGCTCAAGAAGCAGCCTGGGTCAGTGATCGCTGCGAGCTCTGGCATCGGCAGTTATTCACACCTGGCGGGTGAATGGTTTGCTGCCAGTGCGGGTGTCAAGATCGACTTCGTGCCTTACAACACCAGCAGTCCTTATGGCGATCTGGTGGGCGGGCAGGTGCAGCTGATGTTTGATGCGCTCCCTGCAGCCATCGGCAACGTCAAGGCCGGCAAGCTCAAGATCCTGGCGCTCACGGGAAAGACGCGCCATCCGAACTTCCCGGATGTGCCGACCTTTGCCGAAGCCGGCTTATCTGACTACAGCCCCACCGCATGGACAGGCCTTTTTGCACCGGCCGGCACGCCAGCGCCCATCATCAGCAAGCTGGCCGATGCCATGCAGAAGGCGGCTGTACAGAACCCCGACTTGATCGCCAAGTGGCGCTCCTGGGCTGGCGATCTCAAAGCGCAGACGCCTGTCGAGTTCACGGCTTTCCTGAAGCAGGACAGCCAGCTCTGGGGCCAGGCCATCCGTGGTACCGGCATCAAGCTGGACTGAGCCCATGGTCAGCGCTTGCGAAATCCTGGCGCTGGAAGAGCGCCGTCGGCATACGCTGCTGGCGGGCGATCTGCCCGTCCTGCGGCAATTGCTGGCAGACGACCTGGTCTATGTGCATTCCACCGGGGCCTGTGACTCCAAGGACAGTTATCTGAACAAGCTCTCCGGCGGCAGCCTGAAATACCTGGAGCTGAACTTCAGCGACCTGCAGGTGCAGTCCTTGCAGAAGGTGGCCGTGGTGAGTGGCCGCATGGCTGCGGTAGTGAGCAAGGACGGCCAGAGCAAAAACGTGGCCAGCTTGTTCATGACGGTGTGGGGCTGCGGCACGGATGGTGCTTGGCGTCTGCACGCGCATCAGGGCACGCCGTTGCCGGCTACCTGAGAACTTGTCCATGATCAACAAGACAGCGACCCATGTGGCCGAGGCCATTGCAACGGTGATGGACGGTGCCACGGTAATGATCGGTGGCTTTGGCACGACCGGCATTCCCAATGTGCTGATCGATGGCCTGATCGCGCAGGGTGCCAAGGACCTCAGCGTATTTCTTTGCAGCCTGCTTTGCTCAAGGGCTTAATCACCACCCCTGACGGAAGATCGCTCACCCCAACCGCATCCGCAGCCAAGAACGTCCGCAGGTACCCCTACTACGTCTCCACCCGTGATATTCACGAAGGGGCATCCTTTGAGTCTTATCCCATACGACTTGAGATATTGCGCGCACGCTGCAGCAGCGCGGGCAAATACCGTTGCTGCATCGCCTGCACGTCGGTGCGATTGACCTGACCGCTGATGTTGATGGCCGCGACAACACGGCCGCTGCGGTTAAGGATCGGTGCGGCCACCGAAATCAGACCTTCCTCCAGCTCCTGATTGACCAAGCTCCAGCCCTGTTGGCGCACCTCGCCAATGCGGTCCACCAACTCATCGATGTCGGTGACTGTGTGAACCGTGTTGCGCTGTACCCCTGATCCCATCAGACGCTGGCGCAAGTCGGCTTCTCCCAAGCCAGTCAGCAATACCCGGCCAAGCGCGGTGCAGTAAGCAGGCAAACGTGAACCCACGCCCAACGAAGTCCGCATGATTTTGTGGGTGTGCACCCGCAAAACATAAACCACATCGGTGCCCTCAAGCACGGCCGCCGAGCACGACTCTCCAATTTCATCTGCCAGTGATTCCATCTCTGGCTCAGCCAGGCTCCAGAAAGGCATGGACGACAGGTAGGCAAAACCCAGATCAAGAATGCGTGGCGTCAGCCTGAATTGCCGCCCGTCGCTGTCCACATAGCCCAATGCCTGGAGTGTCAGGAGGATGCGCCGTGCGCCAGCGCGCGTCAGCCCGGTGCGTTGGGCAACTTCACTCAAGGTTTGCGTTGGTGCCTTTTGGCTAAAGGAGCGAATGACCTCCAGTCCTCTTGCAAAGGAACGCACATAGCTGTCTCCTGGCTGTGGCAACGAAGTATCTGAAGGTGAATTTTTGTCCATTTTTTGTGCCTATAATTCCAAGAATTCATTATACGAACATTTGTTCGTACAAAGAACTTTTAAACCATTCAAGCAAACATTTCATGATCAACAAAATCGTCCATTCCGTGGCCGAAGCCCTGTCCGATGTGAAGGATGGATCAACCGTTCTGATCGGTGGCTTTGGCACCGCAGGCATACCGGCTGAACTCATCGACGGACTCATCGAACAAGGTGCGCGCGACCTGACCGTCGTCAACAATAACGCCGGCAACGGAGACACTGGCTTGGCCGCACTGCTCAAGACAGGGCGGGTACGAAAAATCATTTGCAGCTTCCCAAGGCAGACCGACTCCTGGGTGTTCGACGGTCTGTACCGCAGCGGCAAGATCGAACTCGAGTTGGTGCCGCAAGGCAATTTGGCTGAACGTCTGCGCGCAGGCGGCGCTGGCATTGGGGCCTTCTTCACCCCGACTGGCTACGGCACAGAATTGGCCAAGAACGCTGATGGCAGCCCCAAGGAAACACGCATCATCAACGGCCGTGCCTACGTACTGGAAATGCCCATACAAGGCGATGTGGCACTGATCAAGGCTGAAGCCGGTGACCGCTGGGGCAACCTGACCTACCGAAAATCGGCGCGCAACTTCGGTCCAGTCATGGCCTGCGCCGCCCGCTGCACGGTGGCCACGGTTCACCGCATCGCGGAACTCGGCGAGCTCGATCCCGAAATCATTGTCACGCCAGGCATCCACGTCTCACGCATCGTCAAGATTGACCACGTGGCCACGCAGGCTGGTGGCTTCAAAAAAACCGCTTGAAGGAAGAAGATTCGATGAGCAACTACCAAAGACGCAGCAAAGAAGTTCTAGCCCAACGTGTGGCGCAGGACATGTTCGACGGCGCTTATGTCAATCTCGGCATTGGCATGCCCACCCTGGTGGCCAACCACATCCCCGCGGGCCGTGAAATCGTGCTGCAAAGCGAAAACGGCATCCTGGGCATGGGCCCGGCACCGGCCACTGGCGAAGAAGATTACGACCTGACCAATGCAGGCAAGCAACCTGTGACCTTGCTGCCAGGCGGCTGCTACTTCCACCACGCCGACAGCTTCGCCATGATGCGTGGCGGCCATCTGGACATCAGCGTGCTGGGGGCGTTTCAGGTCTCTGCCAACGGTGACCTCGCCAACTGGAGCACAGGCGAAACCGACGCCATCCCCGCTGTGGGGGGTGCGATGGATCTGGCTGTAGGTGCCAAGCAAACCTGGGTGATGATGGACCTGCTGACCAAGCAGGGACAAAGCAAGGTTGTTTCCCACTGTACATACCCGCTCACCGGACTGGCGTGTGTCAAGCGCATCTACACCGACCTGGCCACCCTGGCCTG
>Ga0228702_1000693_pt1 | contig 24364 bp, 19 predicted proteins | sample McNCre217_Aug_MG_2_FD_178018 | JGI IMG/M metagenome (GOLD analysis project Ga0228702, IMG submission 178018) | Freshwater microbial communities from McNutts Creek, Athens, Georgia, United States - 20-17_Aug_MG | ecosystem: Environmental > Aquatic > Freshwater > Creek | place: USA: Georgia...
GACCACCATCACCAGCACGATCACCGGCAGAATGATCGCCTGCAACCGCTCAAACACGCCCATGCCGGGGAACACCATCGACATGGCGGGAAACAGTTGCCACTTCACCGCCAGAAAATACAAAACGATATAGCCCGCCACGAATTCCGGCAGCGAAATCGTCGCCAGCGTGACACCCGAAATCAGCTTGTCAGGCCAGCGCCCGTTATAGCGTGCCGCGACCAGCCCCAGCGTGATCGCCAGCGGCACCGAGATAACAGCCGCCCAGAACGCAAGGAAAATGGTGTTGCCCAGCCGCTGCCCGACCGACTTGGCAATATCTTCGCCATTGGTCATCGACGTGCCCAGATCACCGGTCACAAAGCCGTAAAGCCAATGCAAATAGCGCCAGACCACAGGGTCATTCAGCCCCATCTTTTCGCGCAGGTTTGCCAGCGCTTCGGGCGTGGCCGATTGGCCCAGCATCGCCTGCGCCGTATCACCCGGCAGCGCTTCGACTCCGAAAAAGATCAGCGCCGAAACTGCCAGAAGCAAAATCAGGCCCAGCGCAATGCGCTGGACCACAAGGGTTATGACAGGATGCATCCGTTCCTGCTCAGGCGTTCAGCCAGCATTTGACAAGGCCGCGACCATCCATCACCTCGCCATTGCCATTCGGCGTCCAGCCGCCAACTTCTTCGCGACGCGCTTCGACAAAGTCGTTGAACATCGGGCAGATCAGACCGCCGGTGTCACGCAGAATGTTGGCCATTTCCGAATACATCGCCTTGCGCTTGGTTTCGTCCAACTCGCCGCGCGCCGCAATCAGCAGCTCGTCGAAATGCGCGTCCTTGAACTTGGTGTCGTTCCAATCGGCGGTGGACAGATAGGCGGTGGAATACATCTGATCCTGCACCGGACGCCCGCCCCAATAGCTGGCGCAGAACGGTGCGACGTTCCAGACGTTCGACCAGTAGCCATCATCCGGCTCGCGCTTGATTTCCAACGGGATACCGGCAGCGTTGGCCGATTGCTGGAACAATTGCGCCGCTTCAATCGCACCGGGGAAGGCACCGGCGGCAACCTGCAACACAATCGGCGACCCGTCGTGGCCGGATTTCTTGTAGAACTCTGCTGCTTTCGCCGCATCGTATTCGCGCTGCGCAATGGTGTCGTCAAACAGCGGATAGGCCGCGTTGATCGGGAAGTCGTTGCCGCGCGACCCAAGGCCACCAAGGATCTTGTCGACCATCTCCTGACGGTTGATCGCCAGTTTCAGCGCCATGCGCAGGTCGTTGTTGTCGAACGGTGCCTGATTGCATTCCATGATGAACACATAATGGCCACGCCCCGCCACCGCCTCGATAGAGATCCCCGGCGCGCCTTTCAGCAGCTCGATGATCTTGGGGTCAACCCGGTTGATCATATGCACCTGACCGGCTTGCAGCGCGGCGGTGCGGGCGGTGTTGTCGTTGATTACGATGATTTCGACCTGATCGGCATGGCCGATGGTGCTGTCGAAATAGTTGGCATGCTTTTCGAACGTGTGGCGCACGCCCGGCTCGTTGGTGACCACCTTATAGGGGCCAGCGCCAATACCCGCCGCTTCCGCACCCACACCGCCACCGGGCTGGATGATCAGGTGATAATCGGCCATCAGGAACGGCAAGTCGGCATTCGCCGCTGCCAGCTTCAGCGTCACCATATCGCCTTCGGCTTTCATCTCTGAAATGCCCTGCACGATGCCCAGCGCGCCCGATTGCGATTTTTCGTCGGTGTGCCGCTTCAGCGTCGCCACCACGTCATCGGCTGTCAGGGTCTTGCCATCGTGGAATTCCACACCGGCGCGAATCTTGAACTTCCATTCGGTCGCATCGGCGGACGACGAGATCTCTTCGGCAATGCGGTAATCAATCTGCCCCGTGGCGCTGACATCCACCAGCGTTTCGCCCCAGGTGCGGTTCACCGCGAACGGCACTTCCGAAGCGGCCAATGCCGGGTCAAGCGAGTTGGTCGATTCACCGCCCTGCATACCTGCACGCAAAAGCCCGCCCTTTTTCGGCTCTTCGGCGCGCGCAGCGCTAGACAGCAGCGTTGATGCCATCGCCGCCGAAACGCCCAGCGCACCGGCGCGGCCAACGAATTCGCGGCGGCTCATCAGCCCCTTGGCAGCCCGCGACAGCAGATAATTCAACTCATTCGACATTCATATTCTCCCTGATTGGCCCAAGCTTTGGCAGGCCGTTTTTTGTTATTCGTCAAATAGTAAACCGCGTTTTTTTGATGTGGCAAGGATTCTTGCGCATCCCTTACACAAAACGCCGCGCCACCTCGTCGTCAAAAACCCGCTCAAAGATCAGCGCCTCGCCCTCATAGGCCGCCAGCCGCGCCGTCATGCGCAGATGCGTGGCGGTGGCGGTCATCTCGGCCCGCGCCTCGGTGCGCACCGCCCAAGTGCCGCGCGACAGCCGCTGCTCCCAAGTATGCACCGCCCGCGCGGACAGCGGATCGTCGGGCCGAATTTCCCAAAGCTCGCTCATGGTCTCGCCGGTGCAAAGCCCGTGGCTCAGGTTTTCCACATCGCCCAGATCATCGTGCACCACCAAGGCGGTGGTCCCGGCGATCAGGTCGGTTTCAATCTTGCGCGTGGTCTTACCAGCGCGCAACACCTTATGCGCCCAAGGCTTTGCGCCCTGCGGCGGCGGCGGCACCCATTCCGTGTCAGATCCGGCATGCACCGGCAAATCAAGATGCCCGGCCGTCACCGTCAAGGTCGCCGCCTCGGGCGATGGCCACAAGAACGGCCAATAGGTCGTCGACAGCGCCAGCCGCAGCTTGTGTCCCGCCGCCAGCCGATAGGCCATCTGGTCAATCGCAAAGCTGACCGTCACCGCTTGCCCCACCGGCATCGGCGCAGGGGCTTCCATGCTGTCGCGGTGGCACAGGTTCAACATGCCATGCGCAATCCGCACCGATGATCCATCGGGTGCCACATCGCACAACCGCGCCACCACAAACCCTAGCGGCTTGTCCGACGCCACCCGCAGCGTCAGCCGCGCCGCGCCCAACAAATCCAACGGGGCCGCCAAAACCGCGCCATCAAAACAAACCGACATCGCATCATCGCTGGCCTGATCGCCGGGCATTTCCGCATTCAGCCCCATCGGGAAGAATTCGCCGGTGTGCATCCCCAAATGCTGCGGCGTATTCACCACAACCGAAATCCCGCCCCCATCCTCTTGGCCTAAATATCCCGGGTGCGTCAGTTGGTTCGCCATTGGTTCAAGAACCAACGGACGTGGGGGCAGAGCCCCAGCGCCTTCCCCCAAAAACAGCCGCTGCGCCGTCACCCGCGGGCTCGGCCAAGCGGCTTCCGCCACCCAATGCCCCGCCCGCTGCTTCGCCGACGCATTCGGCGCTTCGGAATGCAGCATATAGGCGCGATAAGCCGGGTCGCTTTCCGCGCCGTTTTCGATGCCCTTCAGCCAACGGTCCCACCAGCGGATCGCCTCTTGCAAGAACCCCACCGCAGGGCCGGGCACCGCCGTGTGCGGATATTGATGCACCCACGGCCCGACAATGCCCTTCACCGGCCCAACACAGTTTTCGACCAAGGCCGATACGGTGTTCATATAGTTATCGGCCCAGCCGCCCCAAGACAGCACCGGCACCGTCATGCGGTCGTAATCCTCGCACACCGACCCATGCTGCCAATAGGCGCCCCGCTCTTGCATCTCGGCCCAGCGCGGCGCCAACCACGGCTCTGCCTGCAACCGCGCCAGCCAAGCCTCGCGCCAATCGGGGCGCAACACCGGGTCGGCGGGGCGACTGGAATACGACAGCATCACCGCCCCCCAGCCGAAATTCTCGCCCAACAGGCAGCCGCCCTTATAGTGAATGTCATCGGCAAAACGGTCGGTGGTGGAACACACCGAAATCACCGCTTTCAAAGCAGGCGGTTGCAGGAAGGCGGTCTGCAAACAGTTAAAGCCGCCCCAGCTTTTGCCCATCATCCCGACGCTGCCTGAACACCACGGCTGCGCCGCCAGCCATTCGATCACCTCGCAGGCATCGGCCAGTTCCTGAATGGTGTATTCATCCGTCATCAGCCCGTCGCTGTCGCCATTGCCGCGCATGTCGACCCGCACGCAGGCATAGCCGTGACCAGCCACATAAGGATGCATCATCTCGTCGCGCGGCAAGGTGCCGTCGCGCTTGCGATAGGGAATATACTCCAGCACCGCAGGCACCGGCGCCGCGCCTGCGTCTTTTGGCATCCATACCCGCGCCGACAACCGACAGCCATCCGACAGCACGATTTCCATATCTGGGGTTTCGACCACATCGCAGGGAAACTCGGTAATAATCTGCATGGCGCGCTCCCCTATGGCCTACCGCCATCAGGCGTCGGTAAACCGCCAAATTCCGCTTCTTTTGCGGCACTTTGCCCGACATTTACGACACCCGCCCGCAATGAGCCAAATTGCCCCCTTGCAAGGTTGATCTTGGCGCGGCACCACATTCGCCAACCGCCCAACAGAGTTAGGAGCCCGCATGACCAGCCGCCCGAACATCCTTATCGTGATGGTAGACCAGCTGACCGGAACGCTGTTTGAAGATGGTCCGGCAGAGTTTCTGCATGCCCCCAACCTGCGGCGGTTGGCCGATAACTCGGTGCGCTTTGCCAATGCCTATACCGCGTCGCCCTTGTGCGCGCCCGCCCGCGCCGCCTTCATGTCCGGCGCGCTGCCGCGCCGCACGCGGGTCTATGACAACGCCGCCGAATTTGCCTCGGATATTCCCACCTATGCCCACCACCTGCGCCGTGCCGGATACTACACCGCACTGTCGGGCAAGATGCACTTCGTCGGTCCCGACCAGATGCACGGCTTTGAAGAGCGTCTGACAACCGACATTTACCCCGCCGATTTCGGCTGGACCCCCGATTACCGCAAGCCCGGCGAACGCATCGACTGGTGGTATCACAACATGGGGTCGGTCACCGGCGCGGGCGTGGCCGAAATCACCAACCAGTTGGAATATGACGACGACGTTTGCCACCAAGCCGTGCAGAAAATCTACGACCTGTCGCGCGGGCTAGATCCGCGCCCGTGGTGCCTGACTGCCAGCTTCACCCATCCGCATGACCCCTTCGTTGCCCGCCGCAAATACTGGGATCTGTATAACGACGCCCCCGAACTAGAGCCGCCAACCCCCGTCGCCTACGAAGACATGGACGCGCATTCCAAACGCCTGATGGATGCCTGCGACTGGCGCAGCCTGGAGGTAACGCCCGCCCATATCCGCCGCGCGCGGCAGGGCTATTTTGCCAACATCTCTTACGTGGACGACAAGATTGGCGAAATCTTCGCGGCCCTCGAAGCCTCGCGGCAAGAGGCCATCGTGATCTTCGTATCAGACCACGGCGAAATGCTGGGCCGCAAGGGGCTGTGGTTCAAGATGAACTTCTTCGAAGGCTCGGCCCGCGTGCCCCTGATGATCTCAGCCCCCGGCCTGACCCCGAAACGCGTGGAAACCCCGGTGTCCACCATCGACCTGACCCCGACACTCTGCGATCTGGCGGGCATTTCCATGGCCGAAGTCATGCCTTGGACCGATGGCGAAAGCCTTGTTCCGCTGGCCAAGGGCGGTGCGCGCAGCACGCCCGTTGCGATGGAATACGCCGCCGAAGGCACCATCACCCCGATGGTCTGCCTGCGCCAAGGTGCGTGGAAATACATTCACTGCCCCGCCGACCCCGACATGCTGTTCGATGTCAACGCCGACCCCGAAGAGCTGACCAACCTTGCCACCGATCCGCGCGCCGCCGAAATTCTGGCGCATTTCCAGACCGAAGCCCAAGCCCGCTGGGACATTCCCGCCTATGACGCCGAAGTGCGACAAAGTCAGGCCCGTCGCTGGGTGGTCTACGAAGCCCTGCGCAACGGGTCCTATTACCCGTGGGATTACCAACCGCTGCGCGCCGCGTCAGAACGCTATATGCGCAACCATATGGATCTGAACATTCTGGAAGAAAGCAAACGCTTCCCGCGCGGCGAATAAGCTGCAAACATAGGTCAGGCCGCCCCGTTCGGCCTGACCCCATTCGCCGCGTCACGCCTGTTGCGAAAATCCGGCAACGCGGTATCGTTGCATGATCCTTCCCCGAACAGGAGCGTATCATGGCAACCCTTTGCCGCAACGACCTTCCCGCCACTGACCGGGCGCAGCCACGCGCCGCTTATGCCGCACCAACCGTGACCTTGCTGTTCGTGCAAGAAACCGCGCTGCGGCCTGACAGCTGGCTAAGCCGCTTCGTCGAACTTCAGGCCGTCAGCTAGCCCAAGCCGAACACCCGACCCAAAGCGTCCCCGCGCCCAATTCACCGCCGCGCGCGAAAAATTCGTTTGGTTTGCGCGCGCCAAGCGTGTAGCCGTGACCACATTATATTTTTCCGCTCATTCAGCCCAAGTTTTTACAACGTAAAGGATAGTTCCATGACCATGCAGACCCCAGCCATTACCACAGCAAAAGACCAGCGCGCCGCCTATACCACCCCCACCGTAACCCGGCTTTACCTGATCGAAACCGCGCTTCCCTTCAAATCCGGCGCGGCCAACGATTTTGCGACACTGATCACCGCAAGCAACGGGTAAGACACCCCCTGCCCACATTTTGCGGCGCCCCTTGTGCGCCGCAAGCTCCCCGCAAATAATCAAATTTCACACCCACAGCCCGTTCTGGTCGGGCGACGCCAGATCATGTTGCATGGCGATTTCGGCTTCAGTCAACGGCAACAAGACTTTCAGGGACGCTTGACAGCGGGCACAGAACGTTACAACCTATCCGTGCATTTAAACATGAAGGTTTGATTATGAGTACTCCATTTGCCAATCCCACCACCGACACAGCGAAAGCCCCGCGCGCTGAGTATGCCGCACCGACGCTAAGTCGGCTTTTGGTGCAACGCACAGAAAACGGCGCTGGCCTGGCAAATGATGGGTTCACAATAGCCGTCAGTCAGGACTAAACCCGCGGAACTGGCAGCCGCCCCGCCGACGCAGCGGCGGACTTCAGTCTAGATCGGCGCAAAACCGGGTCGCTGGGAGTTGCCGCGATGCTTGACACAGCACGCGGCAGCAGCCGCTCTGCGCTTTGCTTGAAGCATCAAGCTTCAATCATACGCGTTCATTCCGCCAAACCCCTCATCGAACAGGCGCAAGCCCCGCGTGCAAATTATACCGCACCGACCCTAAATCTGCTTTTGGTGCAACGCACAGAAACTGGCGCGGGGCTGTTAAATGAGGGTGTGGCGTTTAGCACCAGCAAAATTGTGGATTAAAGCAGGCTCTGCCATCGGCCCAAACGGGTTTCACCGCATCGAACCAACACCTTAAGCCCCACGCATTTGCAAAGCCAAAGCTATAGCCGGAATTGCAGACCCAGCCGCGCGCCGACGACGCGGCACCAAGGCTAGGCCTGTCGTTCGGGTAAGCGCACCATACGCCTTGTCGTATCCTGCAAGATCAAGGGCTGCGGGCTTGTGGCGCGGCACTGGCTTCTGGACGAAACAGGATCAGCTTCTGGACGGAAATCTTTTCGCAGCGTCAGGAATGGGTAATTTAGCGCCTGCGGATCACGGTCGAGCAAAGCGGCCGAAGACAAACTAACTCCCCGGCATCTAGGTACTTACTACCTGAGCCCATTCCACATCACGCTAAGGTCTTCATTGCACCGGGTGCAGTGAAGAACATCCTCTTGATCAGTGCTTTCGCGAGATTGAAGAGCAGCCTCGATACCGTCAAAAATCCAGCATGTCGGGCATTTAGGCTCCCTGCTTTTCTCAGTTCGAGGAGTGTATGGTTCCGACGGTCTTGCTGGCTTAGCACGGATGCCTTTTTCAATGTCAGCTTCAATGGCTCGAGCCTTTTCGTTCAAGCTGTCGTCGATTCCCATAGGGCAAACCTCCAAAATGATTCTGATAAGTACACTACCATTTTTTGATCAAGACCTCAGCTACTTCCAGATCTGCCCTTTCCCCCGAGATCGCATAGGTTCTCGTGACGTATTCGAACTGGAACCAGGCTAAGATTTCTCTTGCGTCATGTAGCCTGAGGATGAAACGCCCCTTCAACGTGCGCAGCGGAGCCTCCCGTTTAAACGTGGGTTAAACGGCGAAGTTCTGCGCGGGATTGGCCTCCAGCGCGCTTAGGATTTTGTCCAGGTCCGCCTCGTTTTGCGCGGCATCAATTGCGATCAGCGCTGTCATCCGCATGCCTTCGATCTGGGCCGCAGCATAGCGCCAGAGCGCCCCCATATTGGCCCAGATTTGCGCCAGCTCATGGGCGCTAGGGGCGGTGATACCAACCTCGGCAGACAGCAGCGGATATTCAGACAGATCCGGTTCGGGCAGCGACAGATAGCGCAGCGCCTCCGTTTCCTTGGCCATGTAGACCATCTCTTGGCCCGGCAGTTCGGTGACGTAGAGGCGGCGGGCGGCGGTAACGGCTCCATTAACCCGCGCCACAACCTCGGCCTTGGCAACGGCCAGACGCCGCAGACGGGCGGCTTCTATGGCATCACGGTCACGATAAATCAGCATGTCAAATGGCCCTCCCACGGCATCCATGGCAGCGGCGCATCAGCGCGGATCAGATACTCGGCCGAGTCGGCCAGCTCAAATTCGACGACGCCATCCACCGCCGCAATGGTGGCCAGATCAAACCCGGCCTCGATATCCGTGACCGTTACAATGGCACCATCGGGCAACTGGCTGAAGGTCACCGTGCCGCCCCTGATCGCGGGCGCTGCTATCGCGGGACGCGCCTCCCACAGCCCATCGACAAACATGCACAGGGCATAGTCGATTGCGTCGAAATCCACCTCGACGGCCCCGGCCGGGACAACAAAATTCGCGCCGGTGCGCATCGGGTAAGTGCCACTCTCATCCAACTCAACGTAATTTTTTATCATCACTTCACCAAGTTTACGCAGGTTATGTAGACGTTTTTGATGAAGTTTGTGGGAGGACTGCCAATAGATCCAGGACGATAAACTACCAGCCTGACTTCCACATCGTCATACACGCCTGAGAGAGTCGCGCTATAGCCAGCGGCCTGCCATGTCGTAAGCGGACCCGTGTCGGTCATTTTCGTAATCCACCCGCCCCAGACCCCCGCATACTTGAAGCGAATATCGCAATGGACTTCATAGACAGCGCCGTTGTTGGTCAGCCATTCGTAGGCAAACCCATATTTACGGATCTCGTTTGGTAGCGTCTGACCAATGCTCATGGTCAGGATTGTGACAGAAGCGCCGGAGGCAAGTCCGGTGCTATATGGACCCAGATAGGAGGCGTAAATTTTGTCCGTTACAGCGCCGTCGACAATCGACGAGCGCACGATCAAGGCGTTGAACTCGGCGGCACCGGTCTTGTCGATCTTCCAGCCTGACACGCCAGTGACAAAGTTTGTTGACTGCAATGCCCCACTGATCTTGGCATTGGTGATGATGCCATCCGCGATCTGCGCGGTGTTTGTGATCAGGCCCGAGGTCGCCAGCAGCCCTGCGGTGATCGTATTGGCCGCGATCTTGGCCCCCGTGATGGTGCCCGCCGCAATCTCAGTCGCGGTCACCGCCCCAGCCGCCAACTTGGCGGTGGTAACGGCCCCTGCTGCCAGCTCTGATGCCGAAATCGCCCCGGCCGCAATTTGGCCTGCAGTGATGGTATTGGCAGCGATCTGGGCAGCGGTGATCGTATTCGCCGCGATCTTGGCGGCCGTGATTGTCCCGTCGACCACCAGCTCTGCAGCCGCCATTTCACGCACAGAAAGGTTGGTCCAGTAGACAGAGCCAGCCGCGCCGGACGACGAATAAACATAGGCCCATGCACCAACAATGTCTGCTGGCGCGGTGAAGATGCCTGTGAACTCGCGCCACGTTGAGTCCAGTGTCACAGCATCGTTAATGACTGCACCCCCACTTGGAGTCGTGCCATCCGTTTTCCGATAGTAGATAATGACTTGGAACACCGAAGCGGCGTATGTCGCATCTTCGGCAGCCTGAATAGTTACGCGGTATTTGCGACCCGGTAGCATCGGCATGGATGCGCGGTCAGACCCGGCGTCAGTATAAGCCACAGATCCCGAAAATGCTGAGATGACTTGGCTGGCTGCAGTGGCGGTAAATTTCGCCACATTCAAGGTCGGCGCACCCGTTGGAACACCTGCCGTCGCGCGCGGCACAACGGTTTGCTGCGCTGGCAGGTTCCACTTCCGCCAGTCGGACAAATCGCCGCTGACAAATTTCGAGTTCGAAATCATATTGCCGGACTGAAGCAGCATATGCTGAGCCGTGACCGCTCCGGCGGCGATTTCCGTCGCGGAGATCGCGCCAGCGGCGATGTTACCAGCTACGATGGTATTGGCTGCAATCTTTGCGCCCGTGATGGTGCTCGCCGCAATTTCGGTCGCAGTGATCGTATTCGCAGCGATCTGGCCCGCCGTGATGGTGTTGGCAGCGATTTCACTGGCGGTGACAGCGCCCGCAGCCAGCTTCGCTGTGGTGACCGAATCTGAAGCCAGCTCGGTTGCCGTAATCGCCCCGGCAGCGATCTGGCCTGCTGTGATTGTATCGGCAGCGATTTGTGAGGCCGTGATAGTGTTGGCCGCAATCTGGGTTGCAGTAATCGTGCCCGCAGCGATCTTGGCAGCGGTGATGGTGCCATCGACCACCAACTCGGCGGCTGCCATTTCACGCACAGAAAGGTTGGTCCAGTAGACCGACCCTGCCCCACCGGCGATAAAGTAGACATAAGCCCAAGCGTAAACCAGATCAGCAGGTGCAGTGAATACGCCACTGAACTCGCGCCACGTCGAGTCGAGAGTGCCTGCTGCGCTAACGGGAAATAGCGAAGCTATCGTACCATCTGTCTTGCGCCAATATATGCCGACGTAGAACGTGGTTGCCGCAAATGTCGCATCCTCTGCTGCCTGAATGAAGACGCGGTAGCTGCGCCCTGGAAGCATTGGCATAGCTGTGCGCTCAGACCCAGCATCGGTGTATGCAGGTGAGCCATTGAAAGCAGCAATCTGTTGAGCTGCCGCAGTGGCGGTGAATTTCGCCACGTTCAGAGTCGGCGCACCTGTCGGCACACCGGCAGTTGCCCGCGGAACAACAGATTGCTGCGCAGGCGCTTGCCAAGACCGCCAGTCTGTCAAATCACCACTGACGAATTTCGAGTTCGAAATCAAATTGCCGGGCTGCAGCAGCATATGCTGAGCAGTTATTGCCCCAGCCGCGATCTCATCGGCCCCGATCGCACCCGCAGCGATCTTGCCCGCGACAATCGAATTGGCGGTGATGTCTGCGCCATCGATGGCACGGGTAAATGCGCCGCTGGCATAGCGATAGAGCTTGCCATCGGTGGTCAGCATAACCGTGCGGCCCGTGAAGTTTCCGACCGTCGGCAGGGTCGCGACCACCTCGACGGGGGTCAGGCCGCTGGCAAACTTGGTCAAACTGATCGCCGAATCCGCGATCTGCGACCCTGCAACTTGGCCGGTCAGGTCAGCAGCAGGCACTACAGAGGTGAACCCAGCTGATCCGGTCGGGGAACCAGTATGGCGATAAAGCTTGTTATCCGTGGTCAAAAACACGGTCCGGCCTTGGAAGTTGCCCGTCGTCGGCAGGGTAGCCAGAACTTCAACTGGCTGAATACCACTGGCAAACTTGGTCAAACTGATCGCCGAATCCGCAATCTGCGACCCTGCAACTTGGCCGGTCAGGTCAGCGGCAGGCACCACAGAGGTAAACCCGGCCGATCCGGTCGGCGAACCGGTATGGCGATAAAGCTTGTTGTCCGTGGTCAAGAACACGGTCCGGCCTTGGAAGTTGCCCGTCGTCGGCAGTGCGGCCAGAACTTCGACCGGTTGAATACCGCTGGCAAACTTGGCCAAACTGATCGCCGAATCCGCGATCTGCGACCCTGCGACTTGGCCGGTCAGATCGGTCGCAGGCACCACCGCCGTAAACCCGGCCGATCCGGTTGGTGAGCCCGTATGACGGTAAATCTTGTTGTCCGTGGTCAACATGACGGTGCGACCTTGGAAGTTGCCCGTCGTCGGCAGCGCGCTGACGATCTCGATCGGGCGAACGCCAGAGGCAAAGCTGGTCGCGGTCACGGCCCCTGCGGCAACGTCTGCGACAGCCAACTGCCACGCCGACCCGGTCCATTGGTAAAGCTTGCCGTCGGTGCGGTTGAAGATCTTCTCGCCGATAAAGGAGCCAGAACCGGGCAGCGAAGTGACATCGCGGATCGCATAAAGGCCCTGTGACGTAAACAGTGTCGAATAGGCCCCGCCGACAAAATCGGCGTTGGTAAAGCCTGTGGAAGGTGCGGTGCAATCCGTCCAGGCGGTCCAGCTGGTATCGCGGCTGCGCGCGATCGGCAGGCCCTGCGCCTGATACAGCACATCCGGCAAGATGCCCTCGGCCAAGATGATCGCCCCACCTGCGACATCGGTCGTGGTGCCAACCTTGATCACCACCCCCGTCGCCGCGACCCGCACCTGATATTGAACGGAATCGACGCCATCCATGTCAGAGGTCGACCAGGTCATCTTGATCGCCGCCCGCCGCGCCGTACCCGCCGCATCCGCGATCGACACCGGCGTTACCGTCCAAGCGCTCAAGGTCTGTGTCGCGGGCACAACGGGCTCTGCCGACGGCACAGACACAGCAATCAGAGACCCGGTCGACCAACTGTAATCTGTCGGGTCAACCTCGCGGGCAGACACGCGCTGCAGCAACGTCAACACATCGTCAGCAATCTGCGAAATATCGAACTGTTTTGACGCATAGCCGTTTCTAACGGAGGTCCAGCTGATCACGTCCAGCGGTTCAAGGATCGCGGCATCCGGCGGCAAGGTCATGCCATGCCGCCGGAAGCGCCGCTCGTCGGCGATGTAGGCTGCCATCACGCGCTGCACCTGGTCCGGGTATGGACACGCCGTCAGATCAAGGCTGGCCATCCGGCGCGAGCCATCTTCCGCTTCCCAAGTCGCGTTGTAGCGCGACGGTGCCGACTTCGGCTTCCAAATCGTGGCCGGATCAGGGTATTTCGCATCGACGCCGTTGCGGCGCTGATCGGCCGCCGGGAATGGATCGAAGTCTTGCGGCTTGCTCACGACGAGATCATCATCTGTGATGAACATGACCGGCAAACCCGGACCGCCAATGCGGATTTTCAGGGCCCCACCGACCTCGGCGGTCTGACCGAGGCAGCCTTTCAGCAGCTCCTCGATGACCGTGGCGGGCTCCATATCGACGCGCACTTCATATCCTGCTTGGAACTGCGCGACAGCGGGCGTGCCAATCGTGGTGTCGCAGGTATTCATCGCCGCGAACCAGTTCGCAACCGGCAGATCCTCGGCACCGAAACCACCGCCCCAGACGCCCAACCCGCTGATCGTGATGCCGCGCGCGATATTGTAGATCAGCACGGCGTTGTTGCGCGAAGGCTCATAAGTTGACGGAGTATCCCAACGATGCGCCCCGGACCCGCCGACGGTCGTATCCTTGCGCGGATCATACATTTTGATGCCGCCGACCTGAAACAACATTGCCGGGAACGCCTGGAACAATTTGCGGCTGAACCGAAATGTGCAAATCGCATAAGGAACGCCGGTGCCGACCATATCGGCAAGCCACGGCCGCTCTGGGTAACTGCCATATTTCGCGATCAGCATCGGGTCAGCCACCGTCTGGCTGCCATCATAATATTTGACCCACGCGAACCCGGCGTATTTTCCGGTGACCGGTAGCCCGTAGTCAGCATGTGGCGTGGGGCCAAGATCGACCCATGCACCGTCGATGGCCACGCGCTCGAGCGTCTGCCCCGCAATGTCGCCTAGCGCCACAACGTAGGTCAGATAGGCATTCGGGGTTTTGCCAACCACGCCATGGGTCATAGGCGGGCAAACCGCATCGCCGGCCGTGGCGTATTGGCCAATGACAAATCCGGCAGGATTGGTGCCACCTGTCGCCGTCTGTTCGGTGACGATCCCAGGAGTTTTCGGTTTCGCCCGCGTTGCTGCCTGAAGTGCGCTCAGCGCGACAGACGTCAGCATGCGTCCCGTGAAGGTCGTTAGAAACGTGCCAACGGTGGTTGCACCTAACGCCGCGCCAAAAGATGCGCCGCCAGACAAAGCCGCAAAAAACACCGGCCCGGCGGCTGCGAGTTGTACAGATAGCAACAGTGCGATGATCGCACAGATGATCGTTGTGACAAACCGCATCATTTCACCCTGAATGCCCGTTTTGCGAAGGTCATCGGGACCACGCCCAACCTCGCCAGTGTCAGAACGTAGATCGCCTCGCCCTGTACGACGCCCAGCACATCGCCCGCCGGACCTTCCAGCACCGCAATGTCACCCGCCGCCGCAAAGGCCGGCGCGATTTCATCGAAAGCCCTGGCGGCAACATCAACGTGGCTCTCATAACCTGCATCAGACAAAGCCTTCAGACCGTCTTCCCGGTTGGAATATTGGCCGCGCCATTGGGCTGCCAGATCAACGCCGGTCATGGCTGCAACTGCCCCGGCTGCGAACAACGCACAGTCATTTTCGCCAAACTCGAAGGGCTTGGTTGCGGTTTCGGCCAGATAGCTGATCAACCGTTCGCGCCAGTCGTCAAATCGCTGATCCATCGCCACCCTCATTTGCTGCTGTTCGTGCTGGTCGTGGTTTGACCACCCGCTGCCGCCGCTTTGATTTCACCCCACGCCACGCTGACGGACCCCGAAATGTCCTTGTAGCGATAGAACCGATCCCCGCCGCGCTGGCTTTGGGTGGCGTCACTGCGCGTCAGGGTCAGGCCACGCGTCAAAGTTTCTGACGCACTGGACAACGTCAGGTCGACGTTCGCCTCGCCGCCAATCGCTGGTGTCTGGATGGGAGAGCGGTCGATCACACCCTTCCAAATCGACCGCGGTGTCGCGATGGCATCGCCCGTCAGCGGATCGAAAAAGGCGCGGAAAATCTGGGTCGGCGCGCGCCAAGCGTCATATCCGCGCAAAAGCTGCGCAACATCAGCCAACAGCGGTGACAGCGTTACGCGCTGCATCCGCACCGTCAGGCCGGTCTGCATCACGATGGCATCCAGACTCCGCAGTCCACCGCCACCGACAAAGCTGCGCATCGTGCCGTTTATGTTGAAATCACGATCATCCTCGCCGGTCCAAAAGCCCGAGTAGACCCGGTTCCCGGTTGCGCGATCACGGGGCTGGACCAGCACCAGCCCGCGCACCAGATAGCTGGTGCGGCTTTGCAGGTAGGTAAGCTCAGAGGCGGAATAGCTGCGCATGGATCACTTCAAAGTTTGCATGAAACGGAAAGACGCACCGGAGGTGATCGTCTTCGAGGTTTGCCCTTTCGAGACAGAGTTCGGCACGATGATCGCCTTGCACGCAGGCTTGACCAGCGTGACAGCGGCCCCCGTCACGACGCCAGGTCGCAGCATCGGCGTCACTTCGAAGGTGGGGCTGATCCCGCCAGCGCTTGCCCCGGCCGTGTCGGCAACGACCCGATGCAGGGCACGGCGGACCACCGAGGCGCTGGTATAGTCGAAGGCCAGATAATCGCCGGCCGACAGTCGATATCCGACCGGTAGCCCCTGCAGCTGCATTTCGCGGTTGCCCGCGACCAGCGCGTAGATCGACGGGGTACTGGCCCCCAGAATACTGCCCGTCGGATCAAGTCGAGGTGCTGGTCGCCGCAGATCATAGGCGTAGAAATTGCGGCCAGCGCGCAGCAAATCCAGCCGCACTTCAATCGGCGCGGCTTCGATCTGGGTCATGTCACCCAGCTTCACCTCGCCTTGCCAAAGCATCGGCGCGACGGCCGCCAACATGATTTCGCCGCCGCCGGTCTGGCTGACTTCAACCTGTTCCGGCGTGTCAAATCCCAACTGCTGAACCAGCAGCAAGTCCATGAAATTGGCTGTCGAGAGAGGGAAGGTCAGTGCCACGGTTATCTCCCACTCACACGATCATTTTCGAGCACGTCTTTGACGCGGAATGGCAATACCTCGCGGTCGTGCAACTCGATGCCATGACGGACCCCTTCAGCCACCGTTTCGCGGATCTCGGTGTTTCCGGTCGCGCCAGACACATGGATGTGCTGCTCCAGCGTATAGCTGCGCCCGGTCGATGCATTGTCCTGGCTGCTGCCCGCGCGGCTGCCGCTGTTTGTCGGCCAGAAGGTTGCCGCAGAAGAACCCGTCGATCCGATCAACCCGCCATCGGCATAGGCCGGCCGCTGGCCGCCGATGAAATCGATAAGCCTGCCAATCGGCACTCCGGCGTTGATCGCCTGCAGCAATGGCAGCGCATTCGCCGTCGCAGCTGCGTTGACGATATATTCTCCGGTTGACGCGGCAATAAGATGATTGTCTTCGCGTGGACCGCCAGAGCCGCCGATCAACCCGCCGTCGGCGTGCTGTGGGATGCCCAGAACCGACCCGATTATGTTGCCCACAAGCCCGCCACCACCACTGCCAGAGCCGCCCGATGGAAACAACAAATCGAATGCCGAATTTGCGGCCAGTTGGGCCAGTTTGCCCAAAACCTGACCCAAGGCATCGCGCCAGTTCATGGTGCCGGTGACCAGCCCGACAAATGCCGAACGGCCCGCTTCTCGCACTTCCTCTTGCGCGCGCTTGACCGCCTCGAGTGCGGCTTTTTCAGCGATCCGGGCGCGGATCAGGCCCTCCAGCTGCACCTTCTGCTCAGTCGTTGCATTTTTCAGCTGTTCGGACTTTTGCAGCAGCTCGACTTTGACCGGATCAGTTTCGCGCAACACTGCCAGTTCGCGCTCTTCAGCAGCGATCAGCGCGAGCACGCTGTTGGTCTCTGAGGCACGGCCACCGCCGCCCCTGCCAGTTCCTGCGCGGGGTGTAGCCGAGGGGAGGCGCACCGAGTCTGTGCCCGGATTGTCGCCAAAGCCAAGATTGCCGGTGCCCGTGATACCTAAAGCCGTGGTGGCAGATGGGCCGCCAAAGCTGACCCGCGAAGATCCGCTTGCAGCTTTCGCCGCCTTCCCGGCAAGACCCATCAGGCCAATTGCGTGCTCCAGCGAAATGCCCAAGTTGGCCGCCAGCAAAATCGCTTCACTGGCAGCAGCGCCGATGCCGGCCGCCATGTTAACTGCTGCGATCCCGCGCGCCGCATCCCAAGCCCGCATCGTTTCGTCAGCCAGCGCGCCGGTCACGCCTTGCGATGCCAAAAGCTCGACCTGCGCAGCACGCTCGGCCGTGACCCTGGCGTAAGATACCTCCAGGCTATCGGCGCCATATTTCGCAGTCAGCTTCACGATCTCTGCTTCAGTATTCAGCTGCGTGATCATCTGTGCCGCAGACGTTTCGATCGCGGAGTTCCGCGCTTTTTCATCGACGCCCTGACGTTCCTTCAGTTGGGCCCGCATCTGGTCGGCCTGCGCGCTTTGCTGCCCGATGCCAAGACGCCGGATTTCGACCTCAAGTGCATCTCGGGCTTGCTGAGCCTCCAGCGTGCGGTACTGCAGGCTTTGTTCGCCATACGTCGCTTTGGTCTGGGCGATCTGCAGTTCGCGCTGACCTGTGGCCAACAATTCCGACGCGCGGGCACGCCCATCTGCCAATGCTTTCAGGGTCGCATCACTGGCCGCACGATCGGCGGCAGTCGGGCCTCCCATCCGATCATTTTCGATACCCGCCGCGCGCTTGATCGCAAGCTGCTCACGGGCAGCGTCAGCTTGTGCGGCAATGATGCGGCGCGTGGCGGCCTCGGTTTGCACCAGACCGTCATAGAACTGCAGTTGCTCGGCCGACATGTTGGCAATGCCGCCGGTAGCTTCGACAAATTGCCGGTTCAACTCCCGTACCGCAGACAGCTGCTCTTGTGGGCCACGGGCTTGAGCCAATCCAGCAGATGCCTTTTCGAATTGGCCGACAATCGGATTGGTCACGCTCCAGCCATCACGATCCACCGTAACAGGCACTTTCAGCAGATCTGCAATTTTTGCCTTGGTCGCATCCAGATTAAGGTCGGTTGTCAGCCAGTCCCAAAATCCGGCCTTGGTTTCGGCGTTCAAGGACCGCATCGCATCGCGCAATGCGTCCAACGCCTTGATCTGGCCGATCTGCATTAGCTCGAGCCGCATTGCGACCAATTCGGGTGTGATTTTCCCGAATTCGCTTTCCAGTCCCTGCAAGCCGGATTTTGTAATATCGCCCCAGGCACGGGTTGCATTCGCGACATCCGACAACGCGTCAGCCAGAGACTTTGTCTCCTCACGCAGCCCCATCAGCGCCTGAACACCGTAGGCTGCCAACGCAATCGCACCCATGGTTACCAGCGACATCGGGCTGAGCATCGACAACAACGCGCCCTTGATCGCCGGGCCAAGCGCCATGCCATCGGCCTTCATCATCTGGAACACCTGGCTGACCTGCGTCCCTTGCTGCATCGCCAGCATCATCGGGTTCTGGCCGGCCGCCAGCATCATCATCACATCGTTTGCCTGGAACCCCAGTTGGGTCACATAGGCACCGGCATTTTGCGCGGCGGTGCCGACTTGCGACAATTGGCCGGCCACGGGCAGCATCGACTGAGCCGCCCGGTCACGTGCCTGCGCCGCGCCACTTGCAGAAATCGCCCCGAGCCGTTCAGCCTCGGCGATATCGCGCAACTCCATTTCATAACGGCGCGATGCCGCGAACAGCGGATCAAACCGGGCGCGTATCTCGTCGAGTGCGGCCCCATGTTGCAGCTGGGCTGCAATACTGTCCCCAGTTGAAGCCGCCATGCCTGTGCTTGCAGCGATCAGCTGCTGCAACGACGTTTCAAGGCGCGCGTTGGCCGCTGCAGCCAAATCAGCCGACGAGCCGTATTGCGCCATTTTGGCGGCGATCTGTTCAGCCGAGCGCGCCAGCTGATCATGCGCCAAGGCAGCTTCACGCGACGTCAGGACGCCAAGTTCTTCAGCCGCCGCGATACTGCGGATGCCGATTTCGGCCTGCTCCAGCGCCGCCGCCAGCGGGTTGACCGACTGCCTCAGGGCGGTGATCGTCGCATCAAATTCAGCGGCACCGGCTGATGCGTTGATGATTTCGGCAGCGGTCTTGGTACCCGCTGTCGTCAACGCATTCAGCCCGGTTGCCGCACTGCCCGCGTCTTGGCCTGTCGCACGGGCGGTTTTGCCCAGGGTATCGAGTTCATTGCGCAACGCCGACGCTTCAGCACGACCGCGCTGCGCGTTCAGTTCGACCAGCATGGATATGCGCAAATCACCGGCCATTTTGGTTCAACTCCATTAGCGCGCCTTCTTCGATGACGCGGACATCGGACCAGCATTCCGGGGTGATGCTGATCCCGGCGAGTTCGAGGCCGGCGCGGGCGGCGGTGTAGTCCAACCCGATCCAGACCACCTTCGCGGCGCTATCAGCCACCAGGGCCAACGTGCGCCACTGCCCTGAGATGGCGCACCAGGCGGTCCAGGCCGCCCGATGCTCTTCCCATAACCCGGCGTCGGTTTCCTCTTCGCCGAGATCGAGTGTCAGGCCGAAGAACGCAGCATTCTTGATGGCCTGTTCAACGTCAGGACGGCGGCTGGTTTCTGACGCGGTGTCGCCCCGCGCCCATGCAGCCCCCGCCCAGGTCAGTTTCCCCGCTTCATGCCCGAGAGCGAGGCGGCATAAACATCCATCACCGCACGCCGGATATGAAAGTCGCGGATCAGCAGATTGCGGTTCTCTTCCGAAAACGCGAACGGTGCGTCTTTGCCTTCGGTGTCATCGGTCATGCCATCCCAGCCAACAAACACCCGGCGCAGATAGCTTTCCTGCTGATCGACGGTGTCGAGCGGCAACGCCGCCAGTTCGTCCATCGGCAGAGACACAAAATGGCCGGTGAATTCCGCAACTTCAGAAGCGTCAGGATCGGCCGAGGGAAACTCGACTTTGACGCGGGCCTTAAACGGGCGGTTTTTGATGAACTTCATGATTTTTTCCCGACTTTTTTAAGTGAATGCCAGTGTGGCTTGGTCGTTGCCGCTGACCGCCGTGGGGATCATCTTCAATTTCCACTCGACGATGCCGTCTTGCTGATCGAGCCCCTCGGGGCGCTTCAGTTGCGCGGCCGGCACAGCCAGCGTGCAAATCTTGCCCGCACCCGTGCCATGCACCAAACTCAGCGCCTGCGTCGTCGCGGCAGCTGCCACCGAATAGGGGTTGAACGTGGCCAGCGGGACAGCTTCGACCGTCATGTCGATGCTTTCGGCCGCATCCGTGATCAGGATCGATTCCGAGCCGATCAGGAAGCGCGGCTTAACTTCGTTACCAGCGTCGAACACGAATTCGCGCAGGGCCAAGGCCACACCGCCAACGGTGAAGGTCGGGGTGTTTGCAGAGCTTGCGACCTGCGGCAATTGGGTCAATTGGGTGCCCAATGTTACGGTCGGCAGAGCAGAGGCACTCGGCTGGACAAACAGACCGGTCATTTCGAATTCAAGATAGACGATGCCCATCGTATTGACGCGATAGCGCCAAGTGCCGCGCGCACCGATGATCTTGTACAAAACCCCGTCAACGTTGAAATAGATCGTCGCACTTTCCTGCACGCCGCTGTGCGGGTTGTAGGTGACGGAGGTCGAGGCAACGATGGTCTGCGCATATTTGCAGGCGCGCAGCAGCGGGCCAAAGGCCGGTGCTGTGCCGGCCACGCCGGACCCCTTGGCTTCGACCTTGAAACTGATGCTGGCATGCATGCCTACCGGAATGGTTGGCGATGCCGAGAAATACGGGCGGTCGTAGTCGCGCTCAACATCCGAACCCTTCATCGGCGTGATTTTGACATCCGATGCGAGGATTGCGTTGGCGGCACCCGTTGGCACGGGGTCGGTGCCGTAGGTCACTTCGGTTTTGACAAGCAGGGCTTGCAGACGCCAGAACATGTCAGACTTCCTTCACGGTTTTTGCGGTCTTGACCGCGATGGCGGGTTCGGGCGGTGCGACGGCTACGTCGATCACGGCCGGCGTAGCGGCATCGATCGGCTGTTCCAGCGTCAGGCTGCCGTCAGGATTTCGGATGTAACTGCCGCCAGAGGCGGGCAAAGGTTGGTCGTTCACGTGATTGCTCCTCTGAGGTATCGGGTCGTTTGCCAGATCTGCACGAAGAGGCTGACCGATCTCGAGCGCGCGGGGCGCTTCTTGTACCTGCAGCGCACTGCGTTCGGCGGCAAGGTTTCAGGCCGAAACTTCGGTGTGTCCAAAGACCGCCCCGGTCGGTTCAACCTGACAACGCTTGAGCCGATGCTCGAAGATCTGCACAGCCGGCTGGCTGGCGTGGTGATCGAATGCCTGGACTGGTCCGAGTTTGTACGTCGCTATGACGGGCAGGGCACTCTGTTCTATTGCGACCCTCCCTATTGGGGGTGCGAGACGGATTACGGCAAAGCCATGTTTGATCGCGAAAGCTTCGCGCGCATGGCCGACCAGCTCGGACGCATTCAGGGCCGCTTTCTGCTGTCGATCAACGATGTGCCTGAGATCCGCGCCATCTTCGCGGCCTTCCATATTGAACCGGTGACAACCAGTTACAGCATCGCAAATCGCACCAGCGGCGGCACCGACAGGGCCGAACTGCTGATTTCCAACTGGCCGATAGGCGTTAGAAACCCGGTCAAAGGCTGATTTTCTGACGCTGAATGCGCCGATCTTCAGTTCGGAGTCTGAATTTGCTGTCTTGGTGCGAAGCCATGCTTTTTGCCACGTTATTTCAATAGCTTGCCAGAACTCCGAAACGGCTTGGCAAACTCCGCATGAATTTCGGAGTTTGCCACTTTTTGACCCACCCTCATTCATCGCAATCATGGCCGGCACCGACGCGTCAATCGACATCCAGACGCCGGAATTATCCTTATTTTATTGATTGATGGCTGGCTGTGTAGTGGTGTTCGGTCTTTGCTACCACAATGCAATTTAATGCGCACTATACGGCCTATTTCCGCGCATCTTTGGTGCCAATCTTGCATCGTCGTCCACGGCACCCGTTAGCTTTGGCAGCGCTTTAATGCACGCTTTTCAACGCCTTGGGTGGTTCTTCCCAACTTTTCCTGTTCGTCCAGAAGGTAGCCCCCCCCTACAGGGCTGCGCACTGTCGCAATCGCCACGGGCCAGCGACAAAACCTAACAAACCGTAAACCCGCGCCCGTAACCACTTGATCTGTCGTGCTCATTTTGGCGTCGCACTGGCGGACACGGGGAAAACTGGCGGTTAGGGCATCACCTCGAACCGATCCACATCGACCATACCGTGATCGGTGATTTTCAGGTGCGGGATCACCGGCAAGCATAGGAAGGCCAGTTGCAGGAACGGTTCTTCCAGAACCACCCCCAGCGATTTCGCCGCCGCCCGCAGCGCCACCAGATCGCGATGCACGGTTTCAAAGCTGTGCAGGCTCATCAGCCCCGCCACCGGCAGCGCCAGTTCGGCCAAAACCTTGCCGCCTTCTACCACCACAAACCCGCCTTCAATCTGCCCCAGCCGGTTCGCCGCCAGCGACATATCGGCGTAATCTGCCCCCACCACTGCAATATTGTGATGGTCATGGCAAACCGTCGACGCAATCGCGCCGCGCTGCAAGCCAAAGCCCTGCACGAACCCCGTCGCACAGTTGCCGTTCACCCCATGCCGTTCAATCACCGCGATCTTCACCAGATCCCGCGCAATATCGGGCACCTTGTCGCCATCCTGCGGCGCGATATCAAAGGTCAGATGTTCGGTGATGATCTTGCCGGGCAAGATGCCGATCACCGGCGTTTCCACCCGATTACCGCCAGTGCGGAAATCCTGCGCCGTGATCGGCCGCGCTTTCACCGAATGCCGCGCCACTGGCGCGATCACATCGCGCGCCGCAAAGGCGGCGTCAGAAATCTCGACCCCGCCAGTAAACACGCGCGCCACGCGGCAGCTTTCCAACGCATCAATCACCACGATGTCGGCCCGCTTTCCCGGTGCGATCAGACCGCGGTCTTTCAGCCCGAACGCCTCGGCACCAGAAAGGCTGGCGGCGCGATATACCGCCAAGGGCGGCGCACCCAAGGCAATCGCAGTGCGGATCAGGTAATCCAGATGGCCATGCTCGGCGATGTCCAGCGGGTTGCGATCATCGGTACAAAGGCACAGATAGGGCGCGTGCCGTTCGGTCAGCAGCCCCACCAACGCGTGCAGATCCTTCGAAACCGACCCCTCGCGGATCAGCACCCGCATGCCCTTGCGCAGCTTTTCCAAACCTTCGGCGTAAGAGGTCGCCTCATGCTCGGTGCGGATGCCCGCCGCGATATAGCCGTTCAGATCATTGCCCGACAACAGCGGCGCATGGCCGTCAATATGGCGGCCCTTGAACGCCTCCAGCTTGGCCATGCAGCCCGGATCTTTGAAAAGCACGCCGGGATAGTTCATGAACTCGGCCAGCCCGATCACCCGCGGATGATCCATCAGCGGCGCGATATGTTCAGCCTCCAGCCGCGCGCCGGTGGTTTCCATATGGGTCGACGGCACGCAGGAACTTAGGTTCACCCGAATATCCATCAGCGTGCGGCTGGACGCCTCAAGAAAGTAGTTGATCCCGGTCAGGCCGCAGACATTGGCGATTTCATGCGGGTCACAGATGGCGGTGGTCACGCCATGCGGGCTGACGCAGCGGTCAAATTCGAACGGCGTCACCAGACTGCTTTCGATGTGCAGGTGGGTGTCGATGAACCCCGGCACCAATATCTGGCCCGAAACGTCAATCTCGCGCTGCCCGACATAGCTGCCAAACACCCCCACGATGCAATCGCCACAGATCGCCACATCGGTTTCCACCAACTCACCGGTGATCAGGTCAAACACCCGACCGCCTTTCAGCACCAGATCGGCGGGCGTAACGCCCCGCCCCTGATCAATTCGGTCCGCCAAGGCTGCTTTGGGCATGGTATTCTCCTTTTGAAGATGGAAACCTACGGCAGCGGTTTCGTCCAGTGCGATTTGCCACAAAGACTTACCCGAAAAGCGAAAGAGGTTGCCATGCGCCCGCTGCGCGGAATTGCCCTGAAACTGGGCTCGGTTCTGGTGTTCATTGTGATGTCGTCGCTGATCAAGTCAACGGCGCAGCATGTTCCGCCGGGGCAGGCGGTGTTTTTCCGGTCGTTCTTTGCGATCCCGGTCATCGTGGCATGGCTGGCGATGCGGCGCGAACTGGCCACGGGGTTTCGCGCGAAAAACCCGTTCGGCCATGTCTGGCGCGGGTTGATGGGCACTTTGGCCATGGGCATGGGCTTTGCCGGCCTTGCCTATCTGCCGCTGCCC
>Ga0228702_1000701_pt1 | contig 24107 bp, 23 predicted proteins | sample McNCre217_Aug_MG_2_FD_178018 | JGI IMG/M metagenome (GOLD analysis project Ga0228702, IMG submission 178018) | Freshwater microbial communities from McNutts Creek, Athens, Georgia, United States - 20-17_Aug_MG | ecosystem: Environmental > Aquatic > Freshwater > Creek | place: USA: Georgia...
CTGTCTACTGACTACTGGTTACAACACATAAATAAACCTCGAGCCATCCACATCAATTCCCTCCAACTTCACCCGACCTTTACGAGATTCTAATAATTCGGCAGCTTCTTTTGGGTTATTGACAACCTTATCGTTAATCTTGGTAATGATGGATCCTTTTGATAAACCATACATTTCCAAACGGCCGTCTGGTGAAACCTCAATCACTTTCACACCTGTGCTTACATTGAATTTCTCTTTGTCTGAACTACTCAATGCACCAAATTTAGCTCCTAAGAATTCTGATTTGAATGATTCTCCCGCTTCGCTTTTTACAATGGATGTGTTACCATCTTTGTTTTTCAGCGTAACCGTGAAATCTTTGCTTTGACCATCGCGGTTTACGGTCACGTTCAGGGTTTCTCCTGGACGCTTACGACCTACGATTTCCATCAATTTAGCCGTTGTTTTTGTCTCAATGCCGTCGATTTTAGTGATTACGTCATTGATTTTGATTCCGGCTGTTTTCGCTGCAGAATTCTCAGAGAAGCCACCTACGTATACCCCCGTATTAACTTTTAGGTCCTTTTCTTCCACTAATTTGGCATTGACCTCCATGATGCTCACGCCCAAGAAGCCACGCTGAACATTACCGTATTTGATTAAATCAGCAGACACTTTCTTGACGATACTCACAGGAACTGCAAAAGAATATCCAGCAAATTGGCCAGTACGGGAATAAATGGCCGTATTGATGCCCACAAGCTCTCCCTTCAAATTTACCAATGCACCTCCTGAATTACCTGGATTTACCGCAGCGTCTGTTTGAATAAAAGATTCCAAAGGATTTGCGGCACGATCTTCGTTGCGATCGATGATATTCTGACGACCTTTAGCCGAAACGATACCTGCAGTGACCGTAGATTCCAAATTAAATGGATTTCCCACGGCAAGTACCCATTCCCCCACTTTTAAGGCATCTGAGTCGCCGAATGTCATGAAAGGAAGATCGCTCGCTTTGATTTGAATCACTGCTAAATCCGACGATGGATCCGTTGAGATGACCTTTGCCTTGAACTCACGCTTGTCATTTAAAATGACCGAAATTTCGGACGCATCTTCCACCACGTGATTATTTGTAACGATGTATCCATCGGCGCTGATGATTACCCCTGAACCCGACGCTTCTGCTTGTTGGGGTGCTTGCCGACGACCTCCGCCGCCAAACGGATCGCCAAATCCGCCAAACAAATCATCAAAAGGACTTGAATATTGACGTTGTCTTTGCTCCATTTTGGTCTTGATGTGTACAACCGCTGGCGTTGATTTTTCAGCCGCGTAGGTGAATTCACCTGGAGATCCCGCAGCTGTTATGTTTGAAACATTGGATGAGAAAGCGGATGGAGAATCGCTGAAATTCGTTTGATTCCCTAGATTTAATAATTGATAGGCTCCCAAGGTTACCCCACTGGAAAGGAGCGCAATGACTACATAGGATTTTAATTGATTTTTCATTTCCATCTTGCGATTAATAAAAGGGTTAGAATTTGATTTACGAATTTAACGCAAAAAATGTTCCAACATACATGTTTGAAATTCGAATTAACAAGTTTTAAGAATTCAAATCAACTTTTATTTGCGAGGAGAAATGGCTAATTTTGTTGCTTCATTTTATCCCATACATTCTGATGATTTTAAGTGAACAAGAACAGCTGCGTAGACAAAAGCGACAAGAGTTAATGGCCTTGGGGATTGATCCCTATCCGGCGGCTGCTTATCCTGTCAATGTACATTCGACGGAAATTTTAGCGAATTACGCACCTGATAAGGGAAATTACCAGGAAGTTGTTTTGGCAGGTCGCTTGATGGGCTTCCGAATCATGGGAAATGCGTCCTTTGCCGAGTTGCAAGATGCGGAAGGGCGAATTCAATTGTATTTCCGTCGGGATGATTTATGCCCCGGTGAAGATAAAACCTTATACAATACCGTTTTTAAGAAATTACTCGACATTGGTGATATCATCGGGGTCAAAGGATATGCCTTTACCACGCAAGTAGGGGAGATCTCGGTTCACGTGCGTGAGTTTACGATTTTGTCGAAGGCCTTGCGTCCACTACCCGTGGTAAAAGAAGCAGACGGTCAAACGTATGATGCCTTTTCAGACCCTGAAATGCGTTATCGTCAGCGTTATGTGGATTTAATTGTTAACCCTCAGGTAAAAGACATTTTCATCAAACGCGCGAAGATTATTTCAACGATGCGTTCGATGTTCGATGAGCGCGGTTGGTTAGAGGTAGAGACTCCAGTCTTACAGGCGGTTCATGGGGGTGCGGCGGCTCGTCCGTTTAATACGCATCACAATACCTTGGACATGCCGCTTTACTTGCGTATTGCCAATGAATTGTATTTGAAGCGTTTGATTGTAGGAGGTTTTGATGGCGTATATGAGTTCGGTAAGATGTTCCGTAATGAGGGCATGGACCGTACGCATAATCCGGAATTCACTTCGTTGGAATTTTACGTGGCATATAAAGATTACCACTGGATGATGGATTTGACTGAAACCATCTTCCAAACCGTGGCGCAAACCTTGCATGGTCAGACCAAATTACGTGTAGGGGATAATGAAATTGAATTTGCGGGACCGTATCCTCGTTTAACGATTTCGGGTGCGATCCAACAATACGCAGGGGTGGATGTGGATGCGATGTCGGAAGAGGAATTGCGCGCGCATTGCCTAGGTCTTGGTATGGAGGTTGATGCACAGATGGGGAAAGGGAAGTTGATCGATGAATTATTCGGAGAGAAAGTGGAGGCGAATTTGATTCAGCCTACTTTCATTACGGACTACCCCGTAGAAATGTCGCCATTAACGAAGAAACATCGTTCGAAAGCAGGGCTTGTTGAGCGTTTTGAATTATTTGTCAACGGAAAAGAAATTGCGAATGCTTATTCAGAGTTAAATGACCCGATTGATCAAAAGGAGCGTTTTGAAGATCAATTACGTTTAGCAGAGAAGGGTGATGATGAGGCGATGGCGATGGATTATGATTTCTTACGTTCGTTGGAATATGCGATGCCACCTACTTCAGGAATTGGGATCGGAATTGATCGATTGACGATGTTGATGACCAATCAGGTATCGATACAAGAGGTCTTGTTCTTCCCACAAATGCGTCCAGAGGTAATAAAAGAGGTGTCCTCGGATAGCGAATTCGCGAGTGCGGGTGTACCTGAGATTTGGATTCCAGCATTGCAAAAAATGGGGATCTTGACATTGGCTCAATTGAAAGAAGCAAATCCGAACAAAGTCTTTAATGACTTGGGAGGTATGCGGAAGAAATTAAAAATTGATGCTTCGATGCCCACGAAAGATGAGGTAATCGCTTGGATTGCTTAAAATGACAAACCTATTGAGTACAAAAAAAGCCTTCCGAAGAAGGCTTTTTTTAATTCTCTTTAACTAGAGATCAATGGGGCAATACGATATATTGAAATCTACTGATTTGCTCTAATCAAATTAAACGAAAGAAAAATTAGATTTTCTTTACGTTGATTGCGTTTGCTCCGCGCTTTCCATCAGTTACCTCGTAAGATACTGAATCGTTTTCGCGAATCGTAACACCTGAAAGGCCAGTTACGTGTACGAAAATGTCTTCGCCTGTTTGATCATCAACGATGAAACCAAATCCCTTAGTCTCGTTGAAAAATTTTACTTTACCAGTTTGCATAAAAATAATGTTAAAAAATTAATACTTAAATCGACTGTTCTGCGAAGAAAGACTAAGCAAACTTTAGAATCAAAAACTATAAATAGAGGAAGATACTAGAGGAGGGAAGTCTGAACTGTGGCTGAATTAAATCTTTTAAGTGTCCAAATGTAGAAAAAATAAAATTGTATGCAAGCATTTTACAATTAATTATCAGTTATTTGAAAATATATTTTAATTATTTCAATTATTTATTGAACTTTTTTTATTCAAAATGGTTTTTTCGTTAATTGAATAAAAAAATCTAATTTTGTGGGACTAAAAATAGAACTCAATGTACAGATTGAAATACTTTGTTGAAAATCAGGCTTTTGGAGTTTGCACACGTCTTGGTGAAAAGTTTAAAATCTCTACAAGCAGCATTCGATTGTATTTTATTTATACTTCGTTTTTGACACTCGGATCACCGATTATCATCTATTTATTCTTGGCTTTTTGGATGAATATCCGTCGGTATCTTCGTCAACGGAATAACCCGTCGGTCTGGGATATCTAGAATTTTATTTCGGAGAAGTATTTAATCTTCCTGATAAAATAGTCCCAAACGATACTTCCTTCGTAACTACTGACGTATTTCTTCTGTAGGGTTTGCGGCAAGTTTTCTTTGTTTTTTACAAACAGTACGTAGTGGTAGAAATCTCGATGTGCTTTGAGAATGGCAATTATTTGGCTGAATTCTGCTTTGAGCAGAAATTGAGCTCCCGCCAAACCATCTAAAATCATACGAATGAATAGGATTCCAAAACGTTTGTTTGGCTCAATATTCTTGTAAAGTAAGATGAGGTTGTTTCTGAAATTCAAATAGGTCTTTTTCGGATTCCCTTGAGGCAGTGTTCCTCCGCCAACGTGGTAAACTTCACTTGTTGAGACGGCTGCAATGTCGTGGCCAGCCCGTTGGAGGCGCCAACAAAGATCTATTTCTTCCATGTGGGCGAAGAAATAGGCATCAAGTCCACCTACTTCCCAGTAAGCCTTTGATTTAATCATCAAACAAGCGCCAGTTGCCCAATTGACCAGGCTGCTTGGGTATTGGTGGTTTTGAGTTTCGATTGAATCAAATATTCTTCCCCGACAAAATGCATAACCGTATTTATCCCAAAATCCGCCTGCGGCTCCGGCATATTCAAATTTATCCGGTTCATGGTAGGAGAGAATAAAGGGTTGAGCGGCTGCGACATTGGGATTTGAATCAAAATATGCCAATAAATTGCCAAGCCAACCCCTTTTGGGCTCAATGTCGGAGTTCATCAAGACATAATAATCAGCCTCAATTTGTTTGAGTGCGTAATTATAGCCCCCCGCATAGCCTAAATTAGTTTCGGATTCAATGCAATGGATATTCGGATATTGGGTTTTTAACCAATTGACCGAATCGTCTGTTGAACCATTTTCCGCCACATAAATCTCCCCTTCCGGGCTCGTGGCAATAACTTCGGGTAGGAATTTTTCTAAGAAATCCCTGCCGTTGTAATTCAAGATGACGATGGCTACTGACATGCTGCAAAGGTAAGGCTTTTCGTTTAATTAGAATTTCTTTGAGAAAGATGTATTTTTGTCCTTCATTATACTAATCAACCAAAAAATATGATGTGGTCGACCTTTTTTCGTAAGAAGTCCATTGATAAAATTATTTCGGACCAACTGGAAATTGAGCAGTTGGAGGGCGGCCAAATGCATCGCAACTTAGGTGTTCGTGATTTAACATTTATGGGTGTGGCGGCCATCATTGGTGCGAGTATTTTCTCTGCGATTGGTCAAGCGTCAGCGAATGGAGGTCCTGCAGTTTCCATGCTTTTTGTCTTTACAGCCCTTGCCTGCATGTTTACGGCATTTTGTTATGCGCGTTTTGCTGCCACCGTTCCGATTAGTGGCAGTGCGTATACGTATGCCTACACGAGTTTGGGTGAAATCGTGGCTTGGATTTTGGGTTGGAATTTATTGTTGGAATATGCTATTTCCAACGTGGCGGTTGCCATTTCCTGGTCAAAGTATTTCGTAGATCTCCTAGAGGGACTAGGTCTGCATGTCCCTGAATTCTTGACGATGGACTTTTTGTCGGCCAAACGAGCATTCCTCGAAGCCACTCCACTTTTGCAATCGGGTCAGTCGTTGGCCTCATTGCCGGTGAATTTAAGAGAAGGGTATTTAGCTTATGAGTCGGCTCCTACGATTTTGGGTTGGCATTTTGTCGCCAATATGCCGGCCCTATTGATCACGGTAGCTATCACCTATTTAGTATATATCGGAATCAAGGAATCCAAAAACACGAATAATATTCTAGTTATATTAAAGCTTGCCGTAATTGCAATTGTTATCGGTGTGGGAGCCTTTTATGTTCAGGTAGAAAACTGGACGCCTTTCGCACCGAATGGAATTGCGGGAGTATTGAAAAGTGTCGCGGCGGTTTGTTTCGCATACATTGGATTTGACTCGATTTCAACTACGGCCGAGGAATGTAAAAATCCCCAACGGGATATTCCCAAGGCCATGATGTGGGCATTGATTATTTGTACGACCTTGTATGTTTTAGTGACTTTGGTTTTAACCGGAATTGTTCCATCACACATGTTGGCCGGCATTGAAGATCCCTTGGCATTTATGTTCATGAAGGTGAATTTGCCGGGCGTTGCCGGGGTAGTAGCGGCCAGTGCTGTGATTGCCTTGACCAGTGCTTTATTAGTTTATCAATTGGGTCAGCCGCGTATTTGGATGACCATGTCGCGGGATGGACTCCTACCGAAAGCATTTTCAAAAATCCATTCCAAATACCGTACCCCCTCATTTTCGACGATCATGACAGGTGTTTTGGTGGGAGTTCCGGCACTATTTGCCAATTTGGAGGAGGTGATCAACTTGAGTAGTATCGGTACGTTGTTTGCCTTTGTGTTGGTCTGTGCGGGTGTATTGATTTTGGATTTAGATCCTGAGAATCAAAAGAAGTCTAAATTTAAGATTCCTTATATCAATGCATCGATTTGGGTGGGATTGGCTTGGTTTATCGCCTTGTATCTATCCTTGCCTGATTCAGCTTCTTGGTCTGCTTGGATGTCGGAATATTTCCACGGCGAAGCCAAAGCAGATCATTGGATCATGACAGGTTTCTTCTTGATTTGGGGTGTATTGTCGATTTACTGTTACAGCCATAAACTCTCATTAATTCCAGTTCTGGGATTATTGGTGAATCTATATTTGATGACTCAAATGGGGTCGACCAACTGGGAGCGATTTGCCTACTGGTGTTTGGCGGGGGTGTTGATCTATTTTGGGTATAGCTATCGGAAGAGCAAATTAGGAAGTATGAACGAAGAGCTAAGAACTAAGAACTAAGAATTTATTCTTAGAAACTATTCCTTAGCCCTTGTAAATCAACTCTTAATTCTTAACTCTTAACTCTTAAATCTTAGTTCTTAACTCTTAGTTCTTAACTCTTAATCCTCCCTTCTCCCACCCAACAAATTAAGGTAGTAAAGAAGTTGGGCCAACATGCCAAGCGCTGCAACCACATACGTCATAGCGGCCCACCAAAGCGCATCTTTTGACATTTCATATTCCGCAGGAGTAACAATATTGTTGGATTTAATCCATGCCAAGGCCCGATTTGATGCATCAAATTCTACCGGCAAGGTAACGAAGCTAAATAATGTCGCCAATGCGAATAAGGCTACGCCAATCGCCAGAATCGTTGAGTTTCCTGTTGAGTAAAGGACCATCATGCCCGCCATCAGTAAAAGCGGCATAAATCCGTTTGCGATATTTAACATAGGCACCATCGCACTGCGAAATTGTAAGAAACTATAGGCTCTCGCATGCTGAACTGCGTGCCCACATTCGTGCGCAGAAACCGCTGCTGCAGCCGCATTCCGACCGTAATATACATCATGGCTTAGATTTACGGTTTTGTCGGCCGGATTGTAATGATCGGTCAAACGACCTTCTACAGTGATTACTCGAACATCTTGAATACCATGGTCGGTCAACATACGTTCCGCGATTTCTTGTCCCGACAAATTACTTTGTAAGGCAGTCTCTGAATAGGTCTTGAATTTGGATTTTAAACGCCAAGAAATTAGCATTCCCAATACACCAAAAATAATTGCTATGTACATCGTATTAATTTTTAAGTTTTTGAATAATGTTTGTGGTTGAATAACTAGGTACTAACGGAATGGTCTTTACTTTTCCGCCATTCGTAATGACTTCTTTGGCACCGACGATGGTTTCAATCGAATAGTCATCACCTTTAACCAAAACGTCTGGCAATAAGGTATTGATCAAATCGAGTGGTGTTTCCTCTTCAAATATAATGACCATGTCGACGAATTGCAACGAGGCTAATATTCGTGCCCGAGCATATTCATTGTTGACCGGTCTTGAAGGCCCTTTCAGTTGGCGCACCGATGAATCCGCATTCACGCCTACAATCATTTTGGTCCCCGCTTGCCTGGCCTTCTCTAAATAATCGACGTGTCCGAGGTGTAAAATATCGAAGCAACCATTGGTGAAAACGACTATTTCTTTGTTTTCTTTCCATGAAGCCCGACGAACGGTTGCCTCCGTCAAAGAGCAAATTTTATGACTCGATTCCTGCATTCTTTTTAGGTAAGAAAAATGTGATAATAAAACTCAATCCGCCAAATAACAAGATCGTGGCCATTTGAGTTCCATGAAAAAAGGTTGCTAATACCGTCGCTTCTTTGAGCGGGATCAAATAAAAACTAAGTGTAGAGGCTACGAGACTGTGGTATGCCCCAATTCCACCTTGCGTGGGCGTCGCCATCCCAAAAGTTCCCATGACTAAAACGGTTAACCCAGCGGCCAAACCTAAACCTTCGCTACTTGGAAAAGCTAAGAGCAAAGTATATGTGTTCGCATAATACGCAACCCAAATTAAAATGGTGTATAGGATGAATTTAGAAGGGTTTTCTACCTCTTTGATGCTTAAGATTCCGGTAAACCATCCGTTGAGTAATTGACCGACTTTATTGGTCGCGACAAATTGATTCCATTGAACAATCATTCGATCTCTTAAAATCCAAAATAGTGCAATGAATGCAATTACTCCGGCGGCTAAGCCGGCAAGCAAAATCGTAGGAGGGAGCTGGAAATTTGGAAAAAGGAATTGTTGAATCGGTTTCCATTCGACTACAAAAGTAATCGCCACGATGGCTGCTAAGCCCAATAAATCAACAATCCGTTCCGTGATGACAGTTCCAAAGGATTTTTCAAATGGGATATTGGCTGTTTTTTGAAGCGAACCACAGCGAGAAACTTCTCCCATTCGAGGAACGATGAAATTGGCGAAGTAACCAATTAAGACGGCTGACAACGTTCTTGTTGTTCCAGGGTGATACTGCATGGCTCCTAATAATTGCTCCCAACGCAGGGCTCGAAGCCAATGTGATACCAATGAGATGACAATTGAAATGATAATCCATTGATAATTAGCTGTTTGAGCCGTTTGATAAATATCAGCCCAGTGTAAGTCGCTTTTTGAAAAGGCCCAGTAAAGTAGACCAGCAGCCAATAAAGTGGAAATTGAATATTTTAAGATTGCTTTGAGCATGCAATTGCGGATTCAGTTATGAAAATCAATAGGCAAAATAAAGACCTTTAATTAATAAAAGTGAGGATTTATGGTATATTTTTTATATTTTTGCGTTTGTTTTTTGGGATAAATTCCCCTAACTAATTTTAGCATGTCTAAATTGCGTATTCTTTACGTTTCCAGCGAGGTTGATCCTTTCCTCAATACATCCAAAATAGCTGATTTTGTTCGCGCACTTCCGACAGCCATGCAAGAGCGTGGAATGGAAATCCGAATTTTAGTACCGCGTTTTGGTTCCATTAATGAGCGTAAAAATCGCTTACATGAAGTTGTTCGTTTATCGGGAATTACGATTCCGATGGGTGATGAGGAAAAACCATTGACCATCAAGGTAGCGAGTATTCCAGCAGCGAAATTGCAGGTGTATTTTATTGATAATGAGGATTATTTTCAGCGTAAATATGTGTTGACCGACAAGGAAGAGGCATTTTATGCGGATAATCACGAACGTGCAATATTCTTCTGTAAGGGCGCTTTGGAGACAGTGATTAAGTTAGGTTGGTCGCCAGATGTGATCCATTGCAATGACTGGATGTCGAGCTTTGTTCCTTTGTACATTTCGTCATATTACCGTAACCATCCGATATTTAAAGATTCGAAAACCATTTTCTCGCCACACAATACGAGCTTTGATTTTACGTTTTCAGCAGACGATTTGAAAGAGAAAGTGAAAATTGGCGACATGGACGATGAACATTTGTCTAGCCTAGATGCAGCGGATTATGGTGCATTTATTAAAATAGGTGCCGAGTTTGCGGATAAAATAGTTTCTTTAGTAAATGCGGATAATAGCCGTATTCAACCGATTATTGATGAATTTCAAGATAAAACCTTCCAAAATATTGCCGATAATGACCTCGATTTCTTCGAAAAAACGTACATTGAGTTGGCCGGCAATTAAATGGGTAGGGATTATTTCCCTTTTTCTCGCTTCCTGTGATGCTCCCAAAGAAATTGGAGCCGACCTATTCAGCGTTGAAGTAGGCCTTAACTTTACGGATACCCTGCGCGTTAATTCGAGTACGGTTTTGATGGATTCGATTCAAACTCAGTCGAATACTACCTTTTTAGTTGGTTCGTTTTCTCACCCTACTTTAGGTACTTTTGAATCATTGGCCTATACGCAAATTGCCAATGCAGATTCTTTATTCGCAAAAAAAGAGTCAATTTTGGACTCCTTGAAAATGCATTTGGTATACAAAAATTTTCAAGGTGATACCAATCAGATCCAAACGCTAAATGTCTACAAGTTAAAAGACAGTTTAAGTTTAGGTAAAGATTATTTTACGAATTCTTCTGTGGCTTACCAGTCCTCATCCGTAGGTTCTGTTACTTATCGCCCTCGTCCAATTCGTTCACGTGCTTCCAATGGGGATTCGTTGAAATTGGATACGCTGCGATTCCACATGTCCAAGGCATTAGGAAGTGAATTGTTAGCGAAATATGCGGATAAATCACTTGCGGGTGGTGGTTCTGCATTTCGTGTCTCTTTTCCAGGTTTAGCATTCAAGTCGTCGAGTGCAGCAAAATCTGCTTTGATCGGTTTTTCACCGGCCTATTCACGTATGACGCTGCATTGGCACAATCCAAATGATACGACGAAATATGCCCTAAATTATTATTTCAGTCTTTCGAGTGCCATGATGACGGAAGTGCATGCTCGTTTTAATCAATTTTCAATCAACCGTTTAGGGGCTTTGGCAAATTTGACTAAATCGGGTAATTCAGTTCCCGCGTCAACCACAGGTCAAGTTACTTATGTACAGTCGGGTTCAGGACTTGTCACAAAACTTGATTTCCCAACCCTACTAAAATTAAAGGGTAACCGAAATATTGCAGTTAATAAGGCGGAATTAGTGCTTCAGACGACGGATGATATCGATTTGAATCAAAGTTTGAATCAATTAACCTTATTGCAAGTTGATGCGAATAACCGACCTATTCGTAATACTTATGGTTTGGGTTATGTCATTTCCGAAGGTGGATCGGGAATTCAGACGGCAAGTTATAATTCAAGTTCGAAATCATTTACCTTCAACATTACGACGGAATTGCAATCCATTTTGAATGGTCGTAAGAGTAATATGGGCTTTTTGGTAACTCCTACGCTTCTCGCAAGTCAAACGGGATATACAAAAATGGTCAGTGAGTCTGCCCGTTTTGTACCGCTGAATGCGATGAAGACGAAAATCCGGATTTATTATTCCTATATTGCCAACTAATTCTTAGGTACCATGTCTACCCCGAATCAAGATTTACGGGTAAGTTACGTGCAAACCGATCTGGTTTGGGAAGATCCCATTGCTAATTGTGCAAATTTAGAAGAACGCCTACAAGGCTTGCAAGGTCATACCGATGTAGTCGTATTGCCTGAAATGTTTAGTACAGGCTTTAGCATGTCGGAAAAAGGTGCTGAAATTTCGGGAGGTCCTACTGTTCAATGGATGAAATTACAAGCGCAACGCTTAGACGTGCTTTTGATCGGAAGTGTGAAGATTAAAGATTCAGGTATTTATTACAATCGTTTGTTTGCCGTACATCCTTCGGGTAAAATTGATACCTACGATAAGAAGCATTTGTTTCGAATGGGGCAGGAGGATGGCTTTTATACGGCCGGTCAATCGCAGACAATTATTTCCTATAAATCTTGGCGGATCGCGGCCTTTATTTGCTATGATTTGCGATTCCCGGTTTGGTCCAGAAATGTTGGTTTGCAATATGATCTAGCCATTTATGTTGCGAATTGGCCTGCTGCTCGAACCCATGCCTGGTCGAGTTTATTGCGGGCGCGTGCCATTGAAAATTTGGCTTATGTCGTTGGGGTTAATCGCATCGGTGTGGATGGGAATCAATTAGCTTACGAGGGCGCCTCAAGCTTTGTAACCTTCAAAGGAGAGGACATGTTGGCGCTTCATTCGAATGAAGCGATCGAAACTCAAAGTCTATCTTATGAAGCTCTTACTGATTTTCGGGCGAAATTTCCGGCACATTTAGATGCGGATTCGTTTACGCTTTTACCTTAGTTTTTTCTTGGAAAAATTGGCTGAGTCCACCCGGAAAAGCCTTGGCCTCTTGCATGCTGCAATCCGCCTGTAATACTCCATGGTTGATGATTAACAATCGGTCACATATAGCTTCTACCTCGCTAAGTATGTGGCTTGAAAACAAGATGGTTCGCCCCGGTTTTAAGGACTGAATGAGTTGGCGGATTTCTTCCATTTGATTGGGGTCCAAACCGCTCGTCGGTTCATCCAAAATTAAAATCGATGGATTATGAAGTATAGCCTGAGCAATTCCCACACGTTGTTGGTAGCCCTTGGATAGCATGTGAATCTTTTTGTGCTGTTCTTTTTGTAGGCCTGTCAGTTCAACGACCTCCTGAATCCGAGCATTTCTAGTTTTAGCGGGCAGCTCATGCACCGAAGCGATAAACTCTAAGAATTCCTTTACATACATGTCGGGGTATACCGGATTATCCTCTGCCAAATATCCGAGTGCTTTCTTAATGGCTACCGAATCCGATTCCACGCGCGTTTCGGCTAAATATGCTTCTCCAGAACTGGGTTTGATGAGGCCAACCAACATTTTAAGGGTCGTTGATTTACCCGCGCCATTGGGCCCCAGAAAGCCAACGATTTGCCCGGCATCTGCTTTAAACTGAATGCGATCAACTGCATGTTGAGCGCCATAGGTTTTGCTGAGGTTTTTGGCTTCGATGGACATACGCAAATCTTTGATTTTATCTGACAAAGGTAGCTAAAATGGGAACTATTTCTGCTTACCTTTGTGTTTTCGTTTTTAAAATAGGACATTATGCAGGAGGATAGTATACGTTTGGACCGCATTGAAGATGCGATTGAGGATATTCGTCAGGGGAAGATGATTATAGTGGCCGATGATGAAAATCGGGAAAACGAGGGAGACCTCATTTGTGCTTCTGAGGCAATTACGCCTGAGATTGTCAATTTCATGATTCGTGAGGCGCGTGGTTTGATGTGTGTCTCTTTAACGAATGATCGTTGTGTGGAGCTGGGATTGGAGATGATGGTCGATCAAAATACGACCTCGCATGAAACGCCATTTACGGTTTCGGTCGATTTATTAGGTCATGGATGTACCACGGGTATTTCTGCACAAGATCGTGCCAAAACGATCAAAGCCTTAGTTGATTCCAATACGAAACCCTCCGATTTAGGTCGGCCGGGGCATATTTTCCCCTTAAAGAGTCGCTCCGAAGGAGTTCTTCGTCGGACGGGTCACACGGAAGCTTCCATGGATTTTGCTAAATTAGCCGGATTTAAGCCTTCGGGTGTTTTAATTGAAATCCTGAATGAGGATGGATCGATGGCTCGCTTACCTGATTTGCGGAAGATTGCCGATAAGTTCGATATGAAGTTGGTGACCATCAAGGACCTGATTGAGTATCGGTTAGCGACAGAATCCTTAATCCAACGGGAAATTGGAGTAGATATGCCTACCGAATGGGGTCATTTTGACCTTATTGCGTACAAGCAGAAGAATACAGGTGATACACATTTGGCCTTGATTAAAGGTACTTGGGACGCTGATGAGCCTGTCATGGTACGTGTACATAGTTCATGTGTGACGGGAGATATTTTTGGCTCTTGTCGCTGCGACTGCGGTGGTCAATTACACCAAGCGATGGAGATGGTCGAAAAAGCTGGAAAAGGAGTAGTGTTATACATGTTCCAAGAAGGTCGTGGAATTGGTTTATTGAATAAGTTAAAGGCCTATAAATTGCAGGAGCAGGGACGTGATACGGTTGAGGCGAATTTGGAATTAGGCTTTGCGATGGATGAGCGCGACTATGGAGTGGGGGCGCAAATTCTCCGAGATTTGGGTATTCGCAAGATTAAGTTGATTTCAAATAATCCGAAGAAACGTGCGGGATTATTGGGGTACGGGTTGGAAATCGTTGATTCGCTTCCAATTGAGATTCCCTCGAATCCGCACAATGAGCAATACCTCAAGACGAAACGCGATAAAATGGGTCATACCATTTTGAAGAAATAAAAAAAGGCTCCGATTTTTCGGAGCCTTTTTTGTTAGTTATTTCCCAAGATAATGGGTGCTGATTTATTACCTCCCATGATGATGATTTTGGTATTGGGGGATTTTGCAATTTCTTTTTGAGCAATAATCGATTCGTATTGCAACTGTTTGTCGCTAAGTCCAGTCGAAAGAATTTTTTGGTAATCCGCGATACCTTGCGCCTCTACACGCTTTCTTTCTGCTTCTTGTTTTTCCTTCAGTAAAACGAATTGCATTTTTTGGGCATCTTGTTCGGCATTAATTTTCGACTCGATTGTTTGCTTCACCGAGTTAGGAAGATTGATGTTACGGATGAGGAGTTGTTCCAGAACCAAACCTCTTTTCTTGAAATTGCTCTCAATATCTTTGTAGATGCGGGTTTGGAATTCATTCCGTTTCAAGGAGTATAAGGCGACGGCATCGTAATACACAGCATTGTCACGAATCATGGTTCGCGTAATCGGACGAACCACTTTGTCCTTGTAATCAGGGCCAATTTCCTTCAAGATGGTGGGAGCCTTGGATGGTAGGATACGGTAAAGAACGGTTAAGTCAACCACAACCTCGAGTCCGTCCGCTGTTAAGACACGAATGGCATCATCCCCCTCGCGATCTCCTTCGTCATGGACGGCCGACATCGTATAGTTTTGGGTTTTGGCATCAAAAACAGTAATTGAAGCTAAAGGGTTGACAAAATTTAAACCGCTGGATAGCGTTCCTTCAGAGACCTTTCCAAAAACACTTTGTACGCCAACTTCTCCGGCATCAATTTGCTTGACGGTCGAAGTAGATAGACCCAAAATGAATAAAACGAGTGCCGTGATTCGCAATGGAGCCGCAAATTTTGAGAAAATCAGATTGGGATTGTCGATGGCTTTGCTGGCAAGATATGCCAAAACGCTTAAAATGATGAGTAGCATAATTTGTTTAATTTAGGCTGAAAGGTACATATTTCTTTGCGTTTAAATTCAAATTGGCGGTAACGTTTTTTGGTAAAATATAGCTAATTTTGAATATGATTCAGTTGAAGCGCATACACAAGGAATTTGACGGACGAGTTGTTTTGGATGGGATAGACGCAAGTTTTCAGCCTGGGAAAATCAATATGGTCATTGGGGGGAGTGGAACAGGAAAGAGTGTGTTGCTGAAGTGTATGATTGGAATTTTAAAGCCTGAAGCCGGAGAGGTCTTATATGATGGTCGGGATTTTTTACAGGCCGACCAAGATACGGTCAAAGCGATTCGTCGGGAAATGGGCGTTCTCTTTCAAGGAGGGGCCTTATTCGATTCCAAGACGGTTTTAGAAAATGTTCGTTTTCCGTTAGATACCTTGACTTCGCAGACGGTGGAAGAAAAAAATGCACGCGCGATGCTTTGTCTACAACGTGTGGGTTTGGAGGCCGCGGCGAATCAAATGCCATCGGATATTTCAGGCGGTATGAAGAAGCGTGTGGGGATTGCCCGCGCAATTGTGATGAATCCGAAGTATTTGTATTGCGATGAACCCAATTCGGGACTCGATCCCTTGACGGCTGTTAAAATTGATTTGTTGATCCAAGAAATTACCAAAGAGTTTAATATCACCACTATTGTGATTTCACATGACATGAACTCAGTGATGCGCATGGGCGAATACATTATATTTTTAAAAGACGGTAAGAAGGTTTGGGAGGGAAGTAATCAGAATTTGTTGACCAATGACGTTCCTTCGCTGCAAGAGTTTTTATCGACTAAATTGACTTAATATGCCCTTTGCTAAATCGGCTCCACGCGTTCGTGAAAATGTTTCCATGCTGCCCTACAATACCTTTGGTATCGATGTGTCAGCCCGATATTTTGTGGAAATCAATCATTTGCAGGAATATATCCAACTCGTTCAGGAAGGTCAATATGTGCATGTTAAACATTTGTTTTTAGGTGGAGGGAGCAATTTATTGCTGACAAAAGACATCGATGCCCTGGTGGTGAAGATTCAAATGTCGGGCATCGAGGTAATTGATGAGAATGCAGATTACGTTTGGGTGAAAGCGGGTGCCGGGGTAGTTTGGCATGACTTTGTCTGTTATGCAGTGGACCATCATTGGGCAGGTATTGAAAATATGTCCTTGATTCCGGGGACCGTTGGAGCGGCCCCCATGCAAAACATTGGAGCCTATGGGGTGGAGATAAAAGATACATTTGACCATTTGGAGGCATTGAATTTACAGACCCTTGAGGTTGAGCGTTTCGATGCGATTCGTTGCGCATTTGGTTATCGCGAAAGCTTTTTTAAGCATGCCGGAAAAGGGAATTTCCTGATTTCGTCCGTTTGTTTTCGTTTGAATAAAAAGCCAAATCCACAAACGTCTTATGGGGCGATACAAACGGTTTTGAGTGAAAAAGGCATCGATCATCCGAGTATCAAGAACGTGGCCGAAGCTGTGATTGAAATTCGGCAGAGTAAGTTGCCGGATCCGAAAGAAATAGGAAATTCGGGAAGTTTCTTTAAAAATCCGACAGTTTCTGCCTCCGAAGCCGAACGTTTAATCGCATCATATCCGGCTATCCCGCATTATGCAGTGGAAGGAAGTACGGATATTAAATTTCCCGCAGGTTGGTTAATTGAACAGGCCGGTTGGAAAGGTTATCGAGCTGGGGACGCTGGAGTTCATGCCAAGCAGGCCTTGGTTTTAGTAAACTATGGAAAGGCACAAGGAAGTGAAATTAAAGCACTCTCCGAACAAATTAAAAAATCGATTTTGGACAAATTTGGTGTCGCTTTAGAGACCGAAGTAAATATCTTATAATATGCAGTTACCCTCATTAGAAAATTTAGGAAAGGGGCCATTCTTTTTGATGGCTGGAAGTTGTGCCATTGAAAGTAGGGATCTTGCCTTTGAGATCGCTGAACGGATCGATGGTATTACCAAATCGATGGGGATTCCCTACATTTTCAAAGGTTCTTATCGCAAGGCCAACCGCACAAAAATCGATTCCTTTACGGGGATTGGAGATATTAAGGCGCTTGAGATTTTGAAAGAGGTGGGCGCGCATTATGACTTGCCTACTGTTACGGATATACATGAAAGTTCAGAGGCGGCGATGGCAGCTGCCTATGTGGATGTTCTTCAAATTCCGGCTTTTTTATGTCGGCAGACCGACCTACTCGCTGCTGCGGCACAAACGGGTAAAGCGGTTAATATCAAAAAGGGCCAATTCATGTCGGGCGCCTCGATGAAATTTGCCGTGGAAAAGGTCTTGCACGAAAATCCACAAGCGCAGGTTTATTTGACAGATCGTGGGAATTCCTTTGGGTATGGGGATTTGGTGGTCGACTATCGTAATTTACCTGAAATGGCGAATTTTGGTGTGCCTGTGATCATGGATTGTACGCATTCGCTGCAGCGCCCGAATCAGGGCAGTGGGGTGACAGGTGGCCAACCCGCTTTAATTGAAACCATCGCGAAAGCTGCCATCGCTGTAGGTGCTGATGGTTTATTTATTGAGACACATCCGAATCCTTCGATTGCAAAGTCGGATGGTGCCAATATGCTTCCTTTGGATCAATTGGAGGGTTTATTAGAAAAGCTTTTGAAAGTTCGTCAAGCCATCGTTTAGGGGCTGTAAACCATTTGAATTCCCAGGTCCGTTTTATGTGATTTAGGAATGGCATCTAATCCAGAACCGATTTCATCCTTTTGGAAGAAGTCGGTTCTTGCTATTTTTACGGCCAAGGATATTCGATTAAAACCTTTATACTCCACGACGAGCACATGTCTTGTACTGGGATCATAGTAAGCGGGTAGTAGAAAGGCGAAGGGTAGGCTGGGTTCGAAGGCATACAGGCGGGTTTCGTAGCTGGCCGACCACACCCAGGCGCTTCTTATTTGAATTTGGAAGCGTTTATAATGAAAATCGAAATCATGCAGATTTAGATATCCGGATTCAATTTGTTTTCCTGCACGAATATGCGCCCACATGATTCGTCCATGCCATTCGAGAAAGCGATATTTTTTATTCCAATCGAGACTGGCTTGATAAAGATTGAATTTGGCATCCTCCCGTACTTTTTGCGTCCATTTGACTTGCAGGAAGTACTGTCCTAATTTTCGTCTGTCCCATTGGTAGCGGCTTAGTAATTCAAAACCAAGTTTATTCGATACCCATCGACTGCTAGTTTCGGATGGGAATTGAAATAGATCGATGTAGCTTGACAGTCGGCGGTATTTACTCAGCTGATACTGATGACCAATGTATAGGCCTATTTCATTTTTATTCGTGGAGCTCTCCCGAAAAGCATTGGCCATCGGACTAAAGTAGCCAGCTTGGTAATAACGCACGATGGAAGAAAAATCCATCTTTTTAGTGGCAGCCATGGAAAAGGATTGAATCATAGCCCAAGCTGAAAAATTAGTATGAGCCAATTCACCGGAGAATCGTTTATTCCCATGTTGTACTAAATAACTCAAAGAGCTGTTGGAAAGATTTCTCCCCGACCAATCTAATGGCTCGCTGGGGCGATACACGTAATTCCAGTTTGTCCAAGTATGCGATAAGGTTATATCAAAGTGGGGTTGAATATACCGAAAGTTGGCCCCTGCCGCATTTTCATTTAATCGGTTTTTCTGACTTATTTCGGTGGGTGTTCGATGCAATCCGTCCAATTGAAAGGAACGGAAATAACTGCTATCCTTGGAAAGGATGAGATCTTTTTTACGATGTGATACGTAGAATTGATACAGCCAATGACCCTGTGATCGTTGATAATTTACACCTCGATAAAATTCTGCTTCCCCAGAAGATGTGTAGGGCAAGCCTCCACCATGAAATTTTTGGGTAGCTCGTATACTCTCATAACTCTTTCCTAAGGTAAAGGATCCGGATTGAACGAGTCCTTGGCCCCATTGGTTGATAAAGTCTCCTAGGATCCATTTATAGTGCCCCTTTGGGTCTTTTATTTCGATAAAACCACTGGAAAAATCGAGGTAATTAGGTTCGCCGGCATCTTTGGCAATCAGTAGGCCGCCGCGCAGAAATGGATTCACATAACCTCGGTAACGAAATACCTGACTCAAGGGGTTTCCCAAGTAACGCGTTTTGCTACGTGAAGTAGGTGCCGAAAAGCCCTTCCGTTGCTCAAGCGTTCGTTCTGATCGGATAAGTAGTTGGTGTTTCGGATTATCAGGGCTTAACCAGTTTTGGGGGATTTGCCGACAAACCATCAATCGCTGAATGATTCGTAAGGTGCTTATTTCCCAATGCGGAATGCTTTGTAATTCATACATGGATAGAAAGCGACCGATTTGTTTACGGTGATTGATGAAGGCTTTTATTTGAATCGCATCCAGGATGCCTAATGCGGTCAATTCAGCCTCCTCGACCAGGTTGATATCCAAGGGATTTTGTTCGTAAAAAGCAATCAGGCCCTGTTTCTCTTCGGTTAGCACGAGTGAGTTTTGTGCCAGGATTGAAAAGGGGAGGAGCCAACAAACAAAAATGAGCTGTTTCAAGTTTTTTTTTTCTTGAAACTAGCTCATTCGAATATTTTGGTAGAATAAAAAACTGATAAAGAAAATCAGTTAGCTGAATTTACGTTCGATTAACTGATATAACTCTTGTTTGGCCGCATTTTCCTCGAAAGAATAACGTGTTTCTATTTCTTGTTTCCATGTAGCAGGCTGAGCTTCGAAGTCGATGAATTCAATGAACCGACTGAAATCTTCGGCGTTTCCGTCGAACAATTCTTGGATGAAATTGAGACGTTGGAAAAGGGAAATGCTTTCGGCCAACAACGATGTCATTTGATTCGCGACCAAATTTTTCAAGGTATGATCTTCCACTTGAATGGTATCCAATACCTTTTCTTCCGTGGAATCCGCGAGCATGTCCTTGATGCTTTGTGGTTTTTCTTCTTCTGTAGGGCTTAATTCACTGATATCTGGCAACTCATTGGATACGTCGAAGTAATCTGCAACAGGGCTAGGGATTAATTCCTCCTCTTCTTGAGTTTCAGCTTCCCATGCCACCTCGGCTAAATTCGAAGGCGCAATTTCGATTTCTGGGGTAAACTCAGGTTCTTCAGGTAGATCTTCCAAAGTATCGGATGGACGTTCGTAATATACCTCCGCATTGAGTAAATCCGCAAAGCTTGGAATTTCAGGTTCTGGGCTAGTCGCCTCTATTTGGCCACCCAATGCTTGAATCCAGGACATCCAGATTGGCTCAGGTAATTGGACTTGCATCAAAAGACTTTGTGCCATCGATTGCCATTTTTCTTGCATGCGTGGATTCGACCAATCAAAGTTGGGTAAATTTTCTTGCAGACGCTCTCCGCTTAGTTGTTGGAGTAAATCGGCTTGAATCGCTGCTAAAATACTCGGGTCAATATCGAGTGAAAGTATTTCTTGAAAGGTAACGAGGGATTCGTTGGCTGACCAGTAATGGTAATAAATATTGGGTGAGTTGGTCATGATCGTATCTTATTTAATTTCGAGTGCGTCGCAGGCCTTCATGGCGGCATTTTGTTCAGCCTTCTTTTTCGAATAGCCTTTGCCTTCGGCGATTTTCTCATTTTCGAGCAAAACGAATGCCGTAAATTCTTTGTTGTGGTGTGCCCCTTCCTCATCCAAGGTGAATTGTACCTTTTTTCCCTCTTTTTGCGCCCATTCAATAAGTAGAGATTTGAAGTTAGGGTTGTTTTGCACGACCGTATCCAAATCAAAATACTGGGCTAAAATCTTTTGGGTAACGAATTTTTGGGTAAAACTAAATCCCTTGTCTAAATAGACGGCTCCAATGAATGCTTCCAAGGCGTCACCGTACATGCTTGAACGCGACAGCGAAGTTTTACGTTGGTTTTCATATTCAATGACTTCCTCCAGACCTAATTTGCGACCCAGGACATTGAGGGATTCTCTACTCACCATTCGGGATCGGATTTCGGTTAGAAAACCTTCGTCTTTAAATGGAAATTTCTTGAACAGATAGGACGCGGTAATCATGCCTAAAACGGAATCCCCTAAGAATTCCAAGCGTTCATTGGACTCTTTGTAGGTTTTTGAAACGGATTCCCGGGATGCCGAGGCATGCAAAAAGGCTAATCGGTATAATTCGAGATTAGACGGATTAGCCCCGATAAGGTGTTTGACAGATTGATAAAGGTGTTTCTCGCGTTCATCTTTGGGATTTAGGCCGAACCAGGACAACGGAGAAAATAACTTCATAAACTAGATCTTTCTAAAAATAACGGTTGCATTGTGTCCACCAAAACCGAATCCATTGCTCAAAGCCACATCGATTTTGCGTGCCTTACCTACGTTTTCTGTTAAATCAATACGTTGATCAATTTCTGGATCGCGATTGAATACGTTGATGGTTGGCGGAACAAATTGATTTTTAATCGCTAATACCGAGGCAACCGCTTCGACAGCTCCTGCGCCACCTAGCAAGTGGCCAGTCATTGACTTCGTGGAAGAAATAGCCATTTTATAAGCATGTTCTCCGAAGCAATCTACGATGGCTTTAATTTCTTGTGGGTCACCAATCGGAGTTGATGTACCGTGTGTGTTGATGTAATCTACTTCCTCCGGTTTGATTTGTGCGTCTTCCAAGGCATCTTGCATGGAAAGTAAGGCACCATAACCATCTGGATGCGGAGCGGTAATGTGATAAGCATCGGATGAGAATCCTCCACCGATTAATTCGGCATAGATTTTCGCACCACGAGCTTTTGCGTGTTCGTATTCTTCCAAAACCAAGGCCCCTGCACCTTCTCCTACCACGAATCCATCACGGTCCACGTCGTAAGGACGCGATGCCGTCGCTGGATCATCATTGCGTGTAGACATCGCATGCATGGCCGTAAAACCACCTACCGAAGCGATGGTTACTGGGGCTTCCGAACCTCCGGTGATACAAACGTGTACCCGACCGGTACGAATGTAATTGAAGGCATCGATGATGGCATTATTCGCTGACGAGCAAGCTGAAACGGTTACGTAATTCGGGCCACGGAATCCATTCCGAATGGAAATTTGTCCAGAACTCGAATCAGCAATCATTTTAGGAATAAAGAAGGGATTGATTTTCGGTGTTCCATCTCCTTTTCCGAAATAAATCATTTCGTCCTCAAAGGTCTTTAATCCACCGATTCCCGATCCCCAAATAACACCCACCTTGTTGAGGTTCAATTTCTCCATATCGAATCCTGCATCTGCAATCGCTTCATCGGAAGCAACCACAGCGTACTGGGTGAATGGGTCCATTTTACGGGCCTCTTTGGTATTGATAAAATCTTCTACTTTAAAGTCTTTTAACTCACAGGCAAATCGCGTTTTGAATTTTTCAGCATCAAATCGTGTGATGGGCGCACAACCACTTTTACCAGCGGCTAGGCCTTCCCAGAATGCGTCAACTGTATTACCGATGGGTGTCAGAGCACCTAGGCCCGTTACCACTACGCGTTTTAACTCCATGTGTTGTTTAATAGACTTTGTTACAATAAAAAATGTCAATTAGTCAGGGGTTCAACTGAGGATAGAATCCTTAGGAATTACCATGTACTAATTGACATCATTATGATCGTGTGATTCGATTACTTTGCGTTTTCTTCCAAATAGGCTACTGCTTGTCCTACCGTTTGGATATTTTCAGCTTGGTCATCTGGGATAGAAACATTGAATTCTTTTTCAAATTCCATGATCAATTCTACCGTGTCTAAGGAGTCAGCTCCCAAATCGTTTGTGAAAGACGCCTCAGTTGTAACTTCTGATGCCTCAACACCTAACTTCTCTACGATGATGCTTTTTACTTTTTCTGCAATATCTGACATTTTATAAAAATTTTGGGGTTCAAAAACGATGCAAAGATTAGAATTAAAAGTTAGAATATCAAACAAATTTTATTCCATTTTGCACTTTAAAAATATTAATTATAAACGATTTAATTCTTTTTTGAAAAAACTTCGCTGACCTAGTCTGTTTTTACTTAAAAACAGAGCGAAGCCGCTCCTAAAAGTCCGGCATCATTTCCCAATAATGCCTTCTTAATATTTAACTTTTCCAAGTAGGCAGGGGTCAACCAATAGTTTAATTGACGCTCCATACTCGGTAAAATAAAGTCATAGGATGCCGATAAACCACCGCCGATGAAGATGTTTTTGATGTCTAAAATTCGGATAAGTGATACCAACATATCTCCTAACAAACTCCCAACTTCATCCCAAATCGCTAAGGCTAATGCATCACCTTCTTCTGCGGCTACGACTAAGGCAGTCGTTGATATGGTACCATCGGATGCCAAAACAGTTTGGCCTGTGTAATTCGCGCGCATTTCAGTCGCCAATTGAAGTAATTCTTTCTTACCTACGTTACGCTCTAAAACCTTTCCGTTTTTCGAAGGCACGTGACCCGGCTCCATGGCATTTCCATCGCCACCCAAGAAGATTTTACGGTCGATGATCGCTGCACCTCCGACACCTGTACCTAAGGTTATAAATATGAAATCCTCTGGCATGGTATTTTTCTCCGGAGAGAAATAGAATTCGCCTAAGGCTGCCGCATTTGCATCATTTTCCATGAAGAACTCATGTTCAGGAAAGCGCTTCTCCAGCATATCGATCATGGGTGAACCATCAATCTCCGGGATAGCCGTGATCTCAATCAAGGTCCGACGATTTTTCGTCAAGATACCGGGTAGGCCAATGCCCACTTTCTTGACATTC
>Ga0228702_1000705_pt1 | contig 24044 bp, 20 predicted proteins | sample McNCre217_Aug_MG_2_FD_178018 | JGI IMG/M metagenome (GOLD analysis project Ga0228702, IMG submission 178018) | Freshwater microbial communities from McNutts Creek, Athens, Georgia, United States - 20-17_Aug_MG | ecosystem: Environmental > Aquatic > Freshwater > Creek | place: USA: Georgia...
ATGGCAGGAACAATCAGCCAGCCGTAGTACTGTGGCGAACCAACTTTGTTGAAGACAATCATGTCCAGGATCGCGGTCAAGACGGTCCAAGCAAATACTTCGTTGCGTCGCGCGGTGTCTTCCAGATCACCCCTGCGGATGATCCACCAACCCAGGCCAACCGTGATCATGAGCGCCAGATACATGAGCGGACCAAGCAGTGCCGCAACCTGGTCGGCGAAAGGACCCTTTACCTGGAACGTTTTGAGCGCGTAGGAATAGTAGAGCCCCCAACCCTGAAGATGAGCGACCCTGCCCCACAACCATGGGGTAGCCCAAGGTGATTCAATCTGGATACCTCGGCCGGTCTGTTCAAGCACAAACGAGAGAGTGTTTCTGACACCGCCAAGCAGGAATCCAAGGATCAGGATTGAACCGCCAGTCGCCAAACCCCAAATTGCAGCCGGTTTCCATTTCTTGGCTTCTGCAATAGTCACCACAAGAAGGGTTACCGGCCAGACCTTGATCCAGGTGGCGGCAGCAAACCAGGCTGCAGCAACAGCTGGTTTTGCCCTAAGCCAGGCGACTAGTCCGACAACCGTTACTGCCACCGAGATACTGTCGAGGCGGGATATCGAAACCGGACCCAGCAAAACCTGTGCGAGCATCCAAAACCAAGCGGCTCGGATTCTTGCTCGGTCATAGCCCGTTGGCCAAAACAACAGAACCCCGAGCGCCGCCAAATCGATGGTTCCACCCATGATCAACCAAGCGTCCTGGTAGTGACCAAAAGACAACCAGTAGGGCACAAACATGAAGAACAGGTCCGGGTATGGATACACCCATGGCTGACTAATGCCCATCAGGCTATGAGTGGCTGCCATGTCTCTAACCCACGGGTGATAAGCAAAAATGATGTCGCCCATCGGGAAATCGATGCCCTTTAAACCAGCCCAAACCAGCCACAAGTGCTCTAGGCCGAAGGCAAGCAGCACGAACCATCGGCTGAATCCGATGCGCTTAAGTTTTGATATGAGTTGGGAAGTCATCTGGTAAATCGTTCTGAGATTGCCTGCGAAACCGCTGAAGCCACGCTGGATGCCGTGACGGGGCCTGCACCTTTGGTAGACCCCTTAGCCGCTATTTCGGCTGCTTGCGAATGTAATTCAACGGCCAGACGCGCAATGTCTAGCCAGTTCACAGCTGCCACTTCGGGGTTCTGTGCGGCGATTCCACCGAGGATTCCAGCCAGCACATCGCCGGTTCCGGCCGTGGCCAACCAGGGTGAGTTTGGGCCAATCTTAACTTTTTCGCCGTTGGCAGCAACCACCAGGGTTGTCGAACCCTTGAGCAAGACCGTCTGCCCGGTGACCTCGGCAGCCACGGTGGCAGCGGCTTCTGCCTGTGCTGCGTCGTCCAGAAGCTCCGGATGCCAAACTCGGGTTGGAGCCAGGCGATTGAGCAGCCGACACAGTTCGCCCTGATGCGGGGTGAGTATTAGGTGCGCATCAGCGGTCAGGTCCGCCTCACCAATAAGGTCCAGCGCTCCGGCATCCACGACTGCCACCGAATTTCGGGCCAGGACAGTCCGAATATTGCCAAGTTGCTCGGTGGACGATTTGGCAACACCGGAACCAAGAACCCAGGCTTGGGCCGGCCCGGTTGGAGCGGTGCTAACCACTACCTCCGGATGACTGAGAACCACTAGATCACAAACTCGCGATGGGCCGACATAGCGAACAAATCCTGGATGAGTTGCCTGTGCGCCGGCTATACCCAGCAGCGCGGCTCCGGGATAGTCATCGGAGCCGGAGACAAAACCCACAGTGCCGCGTGAATACTTGTCGTCGTTTGGGGTGGGAAGTGGAAGCAGCAGCCCCAGCTCATTCGCGTCCATGTTTCCAAGTTAGGCTAAAGAAGCCCAACGTTGGGGATAAAGCGAGGATCGAAATGTCAAAACTATTCACGCCAATCAAGATTCGCTCGGTCGAGTTTCGTAACCGCGCCTGGATTGCCCCAATGTGCATGTATTCCTGTGAAAACCAAGACGGAATCGTAGGAAACTTTCACCTGGCTCACCACTCCAAGTTTGCTCTCGGTGGCGCCGGGTTGATCATGGCTGAGGCCACCGGAATCACACCTGAGGGTCGCATCAGCCCCTGGTGCCCAGGCATTTGGAACCACGAGCAACAGCTGGCTTGGAAAAAGGTTGTGGACTTAGTTCACGATTGTGGGGGCAAGATTGGCATTCAACTGGCCCACGCGGGTCGCAAAGGCAGCACTAATCGCGGTTGGCCAGGCTACGAACCTGGCTCGGTGGCAATCCAGCACGGCGGTTGGCAAACCGTATCCACTGGGACCGAAGCATTCGACGGTTACGTCGCCCCTCGCGCCCTACAAACCGATGAAGTTGCAGACCTGGTGCACCACTGGGCGGCCGCGGCACGTCGAGCCGTTGATGCCGGATTCGATGTTGTTGAAATCCACGCTGCCCACGGTTACCTGCTGCACCAATTTCTGTCGCCATTGACCAACCACCGCAGCGACATCTACGGCGGCAGCACCGAAAATCGTGCCCGCTTCCTGCTTGAGGTAGTTGCTGCCGTTCGCAAGACCGTCGGAGATTCTTATCCCGTCATTGTGCGGGTTAGCGCAACTGACTGGCACGCGGATGGACTGAACCAGGAAGAGACCGCCCAGATTTTGAAGGGGGCCAAGGAGGCCGGTGCCGACCTGTTCGATGTCTCCACTGGTGGACTAGTTACCGGCGTTCATTTTCCGGTGGCTCCCGGTTATCAGATTCCGATTGCGGAATACATCGCCAAGCACAACGGAGACCCTGTGGGTGGCGTAGGACTAATCACCGGCGGCATTCAGGCCGAGACGATCCTGCAGGAGAACCAACTGGCTGTGGTTTCGGTGGGGCGAGCCGCCCTTCGCGACCCATTTTGGCCGGCACGCGCGGCAGCCGAACTCGGTGAGCGGATTGATTACTGGCCACCGCAGTATGACCGCGGCTGGTTTCCACAGCAGTAGCGGAACATAGCCGGCTAAAAACGAGGCGACTAAGAGCTAGCGCCTCGTGGCGTCCTGAACCTCGCCAACCAGTTCCTCCAGAATATCTTCGAGGAAAAGCACACCGATAACCTTGGCATCGGCGTCCAGAACGCGCGCCAGGTGTTGTCCACCTCGACGCATCGATGCGAGCGCGTCTTCTAGTTCGGTCTCGGTGGCAAGCGACATAAGCGCACGCACACGTTTCGCCGGGAACGGATCGTGGTACTCGTCGTCGTCCAGATCAAGCACGTCCTTGATGTGCAGATAACCCTCCAGCTGGCCGTCTTGAGTCAACGGATAGCGGCTAAAACCGTGCTTTCCGAGCGCCGATTCCACGGCGGCCGGTGTGACGGACACATCGAACGCAACAAGGCGATCGGTAGGAACCACGATGTCCTTCACCTGCTTTTCGGTGAACTCGAAGGTGTTCGAAATCGCGCCAGAGGAGTCGCTCAAAACTCCCTCGCGGGTGGAGTGTTCCACGATGTCTTCCACCTGATCCAGCGTGTACTCGGTGTGGGCGGAATCGCGCGGAACCACACCAAATGCTCGAATCAACAGGTTGGCAACACCGTTCATGGCCCAGACAATCGGGCGCAACAACATTGCAAGGCCGTAAAGCATCGGCACCAGCACCAGTGCGGCACGTTCTGGGATCGCGAAGGTGATTTGCTTTGGAATCAGCTCACCGAGGATTACGTGCAGCGAGGCAACGACAACCAGCGCAAACACCAGAGTGATGGTCTCGGCGGTGGCAGCACCGATACCAAGACCGATGAGGGGCTCCACAACGAGAGTGTGAATCGCAGGTTCGGCAATGACCAGGATGCCGAGCGAGAACACGGTGACACCAATCTGGCTGGTGGCCAGCATGATTGGCACGCGCTCCATGGCCTTGATGGTGATTCTTGCTGCACGACTGCCCGCGCTGGCGCGGGGTTCAATCTGAGCGCGGCGAGCCGAAATAAGTGCAAATTCTGCTGCCACGAAGAAACCGTTTCCAAGCAGCATCAGGAAGAACCACAGCAGCCCTAACCAGGCGTTAGCCATTTGCCTCACCGCCCTGCGGTAAGGCGTCAGGTGTGAACCGCACTCGGTCCACTCGTCGGCCATCCATGCGCTCCACGCGCAGGGTTCCACCGTTGATTGCTACTTGGTCCCCCACGACCGGAATCTTGGCAAGCGCAGACATCAGGAAGCCGCCGACGGTCTCGTAGGCACCGTGCTCCGGAATGCCAATGGCCAAGTCTTTGAGCTCATCGGGACGCATCATTCCAGGGAAAATCACGCTGTTGCCTGCACCGCGACGGATGCCAACTCGGTGGCGATCGTGTTCGTCGGCAAGTTCGCCGACCAGTTCCTCGACAACGTCTTCAAGCGTTGCCAGACCGGCAGTTCCGCCGTATTCATCGACCACGATTGCCAACTGCAGACCCTTGAGGCGAAGCAGACCCATGAGCGACTCCAGGGACATCGTCTCTGGGACGCGCTCGGCCTCCACCGAAATTGCCGACACCGGAACCTCTGCGCGCTTGGACCTTGGAACCGATGCCGCCTGCTTGACATGCACCACTCCGACCACGTCATCGCTGGAACCATCGATGACCGGGAAACGACTGTGGCCAGTCTGGTTGCAGAGCTCTACCACGCGAGCAACGGACTCATCGCGGTCCACCACGTGCATACGAGGGCGCGGCGTCATGATGTCCGCGGCCGTCAACTGGTTGAGGGTAAGGGTCTTAGTAATGAGCGTTGCAGTCTGTTGATCTAGCGCACCGAGACTGGCCGCGCGACTAACCAGAGCAGCGAGCTCATCGGCGGTCCTTGTGGAAGAAAGTTCTTCGCGCGGCTCAATACCGAGGGCCCGAACTGCCGCATTTCCGATGCGCATCAGGCCGGCAATCATGAAGCCGAACACCCAGGTGAAGGCCAACTGGAAACCGATTACGAAACGATTGACCGCAATCGGGTTAGTAAGCGCCAACTTTTTAGGGATGAGCTCGCCGAAAAGAGACGAAAACAGCGTGGCAATAACCAGTGTGAGCACAGCGGCGGTGGCGCTTGCTGCCGCGGTACTCATGCCCCAACCGGTTAATACCGGGTCAAGTAGGGCTTCGAGCGCCGGTTCTGCCAAGTAACCGGTGAGCATCGTGGTGATGGTGATACCAAGCTGAGCACCGGAAAGGTGACGACGGGTCTCTTTGAGTGCACGAATCGAGTTGGTCAGTCCCTTTTCGCCGCGTTCACGTCTGGCTTCAAGGTCATTGCGTTCGAGGTTGACGAGCGAAAACTCGGAGGCCACGAAGAGGGCGGATCCGGCAGTAAGAAGGATGCCTACGGCAAGCATGAGCCAGTGCTGCATTACGCCCACCCGCGCTGAGTTCTAACAAACAAACTATGGTCATCCATGGTTACCTACAGCATAGCCCGCCCATTCGACCAAAAAACGAATGTGAACTTCCTTTTAACCGGTAAAGGCAAACCAGCCAAAAGGGTAGGCTTAATGGGCTATTGAATGGACAATGCGGGATTTAGAGGTGAACTCTTGTCGACTGAAAACGGTCACGGGGAAAACGAATTCGGAGCTAACGAATGGCTCGTCGAAGAAATGTACGAACAGTACAAAAAAGATCCAAACTCAGTCGATGCCTCATGGGTTCCAACTCTGCAGCGCTATGAGCAACACCTAGCTAGCCGCGCGGCTGCTGCGGGTTCTGCCCCGATTGCAGCTGCATCGGTAGCCGCACTAACTCCGGTTGCTACCCCGGTTGTCGCAGCACCGGCATCCGCAACCAGCACCGAGACCACCAGCAACTCCGTTCTGGTAGCCAAGACCACTCGCGTTGAGGCCAAATCTGCTCCAATCCCGGCACAAGCCCCAGTCACTTCCTCCATCCCAGTCATCGACGGCGAGGCCGAGGACCAGGTAACCGTCCTGAAGGGCATGCCGAAGGCACTCGCGGCCAACATGGATGCTTCCATCCAGGTTCCTACCGCAACCAGCGTTCGTACCATTCCGGCCAAGCTGATGATCGACAACCGCATTGTCGTCAACAGTCACCTGGCCCGTACCCGCGGCGGCAAAATCAGCTTCACTCACATCATCGGCTACGCCCTGGTGCGCGCACTGAAGGAATTCCCAAGCCAGAACGTCTTCTACACCGAGGTAGACGGCAAGCCAGCCATGGTTCAGCCGGCCCACATCAACCTGGGTCTTGCCATCGACATCCCGAAGCCAGACGGCACCCGTGCACTTCTGGTGCCAAACATCAAGCGTGCCGAACGCCTCAACTTCGCAGAGTACCTTGCCGCCTACGAGGCCATGGTCAAGCGAGCTCGCAAAAATGAGCTGACCGCTGGCGACTTCCAGGGCACCACTATCTCGCTAACCAACCCTGGCGGTATCGGAACCGTTCACTCGGTGCCACGCCTAATGCAGGGTGCCGGTTCGATCATCGGTGCCGGAGCGCTGGAGTACCCAGCCGAGTTCCAGGGCATGACCGAATCTCAGGCCGCCAAGCTTGGCGTTAGCAAGACCATCACCCTGACCAGCACCTACGACCACCGCGTCATTCAGGGAGCCGGTAGCGGTGAGTTCCTGAAAAAGGTTCACGAGCTACTGCTGGGTCAGCGCGGCTTCTACGACGAGATCTTCAACGACCTGCGCATCCCTTACGAGCCGGTTCGTTGGACCACCGACTTCGAGAGCGACGAGCAGGACGACCGCAGCAAGGCAGCGCGCATCCAGGAGATGATCAACGCCTACCGCACCGCCGGACACCTGATGGCCGACGTAGACCCGCTGGAATACCGCCAGCGCAGCCACGAGGACCTAGACATCCTGAACCACGGCCTTAGCCTGTGGGACCTGGACCGCAGCTTCAAGACCGGCGGCTTCGGCGGCAAGTCCAAGATGCTGTTCCGCGACATCTACAAGATTCTGCGCGACTCGTACTGCCGCACTGTCGGTGTGGAGTACATGCACATCCAGGACCCTGCCCAGCGCAAGTGGTTCCAGGACAAGCTGGAGCACCCTTACAGCAAGCCAAGCCACGACGAGCAGCTGCACATTCTGGAGAAGCTCAACGAGGCCGAGGCATTCGAGACCTTCCTGCAGACCAAGTTCGTTGGCCAGAAGCGCTTCTCTCTTGAAGGTGGCGAGTCGACGATTCCATTCCTGGACGAACTGCTCCAGCAGGCTGCCAACACCGGCATGTCTGAGGTTGCAATTGGTATGGCTCACCGAGGCCGACTGAACGTACTCACCAACGTTGCCGGCAAGACCTACGGTCAGGTGTTCCGCGAGTTCGAGGGCAACTTCGACACCACCAGCGTCCAGGGTTCGGGTGACGTCAAGTACCACCTGGGCACCGAGGGCACCTTCACCAGCGCAGAGGGCAACCAGGTTGCGGTCTCGCTGGCAGCCAATCCAAGCCACCTCGAGGCTGTAAACCCAGTCCTAGAGGGAATTGTTCGCGCCAAGCTTGACCGCATGGGTCAGAACGCCTACAAGGGCGAGTTTGCAGTGATGCCGGTTCTGGTTCACGGTGATGCAGCATTCGCCGGCCAGGGCGTAGTTCCAGAGACCATGAACATGTGGAACCTGCGCGGTTACCGCACCGGTGGCACCATCCACCTGGTGATCAACAACCAGGTTGGCTTCACCACCCCACCATCGGAGAGCCGCTCCACCACCTACAGCACCGACATCGCCAAGGGAATCCAGGCTCCAATCCTGCATGTGAACGGTGACGACCCTGAGGCCGTGGTTCGCGTGGCCCAGCTGGCATTCGAGTTCCGTCGCGAGTTCAAGAAGGACATCGTTGTAGACCTGGTTTGCTACCGTCGCCGTGGTCACAACGAGGGCGACGACCCATCGATGACCAACCCACTGATGTACAACCTGATCGAGCAGAAGCGCTCGGTTCGCACCTTGTACATGGAGAGCCTGGTTGGCCGTGGTGACATCACTCAGGACGAGTTTGACGCCGTAAACGCCCGCTTCCAGGCCAAGTTGGAGAACACATTCAACGAGGTACACGAAGCCATGAGCAAGCCTGCAGAACTGCAGCCTCGCCCAGCCGGCATCGGCACCACCGCCAGCGACAAGCCAGTGGTTTCGCGCCCAACCGCGATCAGCCAGCAGATTGTGGAACTGATTGGTGATGCGCACAACAACGTGCCACCAGCCTTCAGCGTTCACCCTAAGCTGCAGCAGCTTCTTGCCAAGCGCGTTGAAATGTCACGCGAAGGTGGCATCGACTGGGGCTTCGGAGAACTATTGGCCCTTGGTTCGCTGCTACTCGAGGGCAAGCCAGTTCGTATGGCCGGTCAGGACTCGCGTCGCGGCACCTTCGTGCAGCGTCACGCCGTGTTCCACGACCGCGTCAATGGTCAGGAGTGGATGCCTTTGCGTAACCTTTCCACCGACCAGGCCAAGTTCTGGATCTACGACTCGCTACTCAGTGAGTACGCAGCCATGGGCTTCGAGTATGGCTACTCGGTGGAGAACAAGGACGCACTGGTTCTCTGGGAGGCTCAGTTCGGCGACTTCGCCAACGGCGCCCAGACCATCGTGGACGAGTTCATTTCTAGCGCCGAGCAGAAGTGGGGCCAGACCAGCGGTCTGGTGCTGTTGCTGCCACACGGTTACGAGGGTCAGGGACCTGACCACTCCTCCGCCCGTATCGAGCGCTACCTGCAGCTTTGCGCGCAGAACAACATGACCGTTGCTCAGCCTTCGACTCCGGCATCGCACTTCCACCTGCTGCGCCAGCAGGCGTACATGGAAAACAAGCGTCCGCTTGTGGTCTTTGCTCCAAAGTCGATGCTTCGCCTAAAGGCCGCTTCGAGCCCGGTCTCGGAGTTCACCAACGGAACCTTCCGTCCGGTAATCACCGATGAGCAGGGCCTAAACCCAGCCGAAGTCACCAAGGTGATCTTCTGTTCGGGCAAGGTCTACTGGGATCTGCTGGCCGAGTCGCAGAAGCGCGGCCAACGCAACACCGCGATTGTGCGCGTTGAGCAGTTGTACCCTACCCCGGTTGACGAGATCAAGGCTGCCTACGAGCAGTACCCTGGCGCCGAGCTGGTCTGGGTTCAGGATGAGCCTGCAAACCAGGGCCCTTGGACTTACATCGGCCTGTTCCTGCCCAAGTACATGGGTGGACAGGTTGCCAAGCTGGTTTCGCGACCAGCCTCGGCTTCCCCAGCCGCCGGTAGCGCTAAGACTCACGCAGCCGAGCAAGCCGACCTAGTTGCGCGCGCGTTCGCGTAAATAACCAATGGAGTTGTCGCGCAAAGATATTCGAATCGTCGTTCTAGGCGATTCGACTATCAGCGCGGCCGGTGACCCTCGTGGAATGGGCTGGGTGGGTCGTGTCACGGCCAAAACACCGAGCGACTCCCCCAAGGTTGAGATCTACGCGCTGCCGGTACCAAACGAGACCAGTGGACGTTTGGCGGAACGCTGGAAAGATGAAGTGAATCGTCGGTTCAGCCCAGACACCGACAATCGCCTGGTTTTGGCCCTGAATAATTTGGACCCTGCCAGCGGAATCAGCATCAGCCGCAGTCGCCTAAATATTGCGACCATTCTGGACGAGTGCAAACGCGCAAACATTGGCACCTTCGTGGTTGGTCCACTGCCGAGCCACAACCCAGAACTAAACCGCGAAATCGAGCACCTGGCATCCGGTTATGAGGATGTTGCCAGCCGTCGTGGTATCAATTTTGTTGACTGTTTCCGGCCCCTGGTGAGCCACGAGGGCTGGAATGCAGAGCTGGATGCATCGGATAACAACCTGCCGGGCCAGGTTGGTTATGGATTAATTGCTTGGTTGGTCCTCAACCGCGGTTGGTATGAATGGCTTGAGCTAGAGGCTCCAGAAAACTAAGCCTTTAGTGACCTTCTTCGAGGGTCTGGCGAATCTTAGAAAGAATCTGGTCCGCCAACTCCTGGGGTGGCACATCGGTGCACGAGCGCTGAATCACCTTGGTGAACAACACCTCGAAGTCGTACTCTTCCTCACACGAGTCGCATCCTGCGAGGTGTGAGGTGATATCGGTCAGTTCCTGCTCGGTGAGTTCTTGCTGCAGGTATTCGTGAACGTGACGCTTTGTCTCTTGGCAGTCGTATTCGGTCATCGCTAGTTCTCCGTGGTTTCGTGGCCGGCTTGGGCCGAAATCTGGTAACCCTCTTGCAGTGCATATTCGGCGAGCGCCTCGCGCAATGCCTTCTTGCCGCGGTGGAGGCGGCTCATTACGGTGCCAACCGGGGTGCCCATGTTTTGAGCAATCTCGGCATAGGGCAAGCCAAGCACGATGGCTTCCAGCACCACTTCTTTGAACTCGGGCGCCAGGTTGTCCAGCGCCTTCACTACGGTCTCGGCCGGTAGGTTATCCAAGGCCTCAGCCTCGGCCGATCTGCTTGACCTAGCGGTGAGAGATTCCGCGGTACCAACCTGCCAGTCCTCTAACTCATCGATGGACCCGCGAGTCTTGTCACGGTTCGACTTTTCGAGGTTGTTCAGGTTGGTGTTTTTCAAGATTGTCAGCAACCACGCCTTTAGGTTGGTTCCCTGTTGGAACTGACCCCAGCTACGGAAAGCCTTGATATAGGTCTCTTGAACCAGATCTTGGGCGTCTTCTTCAGACTTGGTGCTGCGCCTGGCCATGGCAAGCATCAGTGGCATGAGGGGCATGGTTTGCTCCTCAAAATCACGTGCCTGCTGAACTGCGGCTTGCTTTTTTGACTGTGGCATCGCTTGTGATTTTAGCGGCGTACGCGCAGCAAATACCCCACCGAAAGGGGTTGCCGCTATTTGCGCCATCTGCCTGCTACCTTCCGATGCTCGCTGTGATTTGGGTGCGTGCTGTATTGCCCGTGGTAATTTTGAAACCAATGTCGCAGCTAAATCATTCCGCCCAGCCTTGGAAGGCACCGCTTGCCAGCACCCCGTTGCGCGCAACCGTACCTCTGCCGGGTTCTAAGTCGCTCACAAACCGCGAGCTGGTGCTTTCCGCTCTAGCAGCCGAGCAGACCGTTCTGACTGCTCCGCTGCACTCGCGCGACTCCAAGCTGATGATCGAAGCCCTACAAGCGCTTGGCACCAAGATCGAACAGAACCCAAACGGTGACCTGCTGATCACACCAAAGCCACTGGTTGGACCGGCCACCATCGACTGTGGTCTCGCCGGCACTGTGATGCGCTTTGTTCCTCCACTTGCGGCACTTGCCGATGGCGAAGTTCGCTTCGATGGCGATGCCGCCGCCCGCCGCCGCCCGATGCACACCACCGTGGATTCGCTTCGCGCACTCGGTGTGAGTGTTGACGACGGCAATAGTGGTTCACTGCCATTCACCCTGAATGGCACCGGTTCGGTGCGCGGTGGACAACTAACCATCGATGCCTCGGCCAGCAGCCAGTTTGTATCCGGTTTGCTGCTGAGCGCTGCTAGTTTCACCGAGGGTCTGACCCTCACCCATCAGGGCGAACACCTGCCGAGCCTGCCGCACATCGAAATGACTTTGGACACACTACGTAAGCGTGGCGTGGTTGTCGGCAACCCCGAACCAACCGTTTGGCGAGTGGAGCCCGGACCAATCCGCGGTGGAGTGGTTGCGATCGAGCCGGACCTATCGAACGCTGGGCCATTTTTGGCTGCAGCAATGGTTGCCGGTGGCAGCGTGACTATTCCGGGCTGGCCGGACACAACCACTCAGGTAGGTGACGAATTCGATGGCATTCTTCAGCAGATGGGTGCCACCATCGTGCGTGACGAACTCGGCTTGACCGTCACCGGTACCGGCGTAATCCATGGCATCGAGATTGACCTTTCAATCGGCGGAGAACTGGCTCCGGTTGTAGCAGCGCTGGCGGCGCTGGCCGATTCACCGAGCCGCATCTGGGGAATCGCCCACCTACGCGGTCACGAGACCGATCGCCTTGCCGCACTTGCCACCGAGATCAACCGCATCGGTGGTATCTGCCGCGAGACCGCCGACGGGCTTGAAATTGATCCGAGCACCTCACTTCACGGTGCACTGTGGCACAGCTACGAGGATCACCGAATGGCTACCGCGGGTGCCGTCATCGGCCTGCGAGTCCCGGGTATTGAAGTCGAGGACATCGCGACCACTAGCAAGACCATGCCAAACTTTGCCAGCATGTGGCAGCAAATGGTTGAGGCCAACTAGTTGAGTTGGCTCTATGAACCAGACGGATCCGGTCACGACCTAGACGAGACCGACGTACGGGTTCGCCCAAATCCGAAGGGAAATAAGCCGCGCACCAAGATTCGCCCACAGCATCAAGCGGCACCAATCGGAATGGTGCTGGGCGTCGATCTAGGGCGATACCGCGTGCTGTTAGACACCGATGGTCGCATGGTGGACGCCACTTTGGCCAAGGAACTGCGCAAGCAGGGACCGGTGGTTGGCGACCGAGTTGCGCTAGCCGGTGACGTCAGCGAAACCGTTGGTGCACTCTCTCGCATTGTGCGCATCGAACCACGCAGCAGCCTGCTTCGCCGCAGCGCCGACGACACCGATCAGGTTGAGCGAGTAATCGTTGCCAACGCCCAGCAGATGATGATTGTGGTTTCAATCACCAACCCGGAACCGCGCACTCGGTTGATTGACCGCTACGTTGCCGCGGCTTTCGATGCCGGTTTGAAGCCCATTCTTTGCATCACCAAGACCGACCTCGCCAACCCCGATGAGTTCATTTCGCACTTTGCCGGTCTTGATATTCCTGTGGTTTTGAACCGCTCCGATGCACCGAGCCTCACCGCCCTGCACAACGTGCTGGACGGCAAAACCAGCGTCGTGGTCGGTCACTCCGGTGTGGGTAAGAGCACGCTGGTGAACGCGCTCGTACCCGGGGCCATGCGAGCCACCGGTGGCGTGAACCAGGTGACCGGCCGAGGCCGCCACACTTCCACCTCGGTGCGCGCTATTGCCCTTGACGGCGCAGCTGGAGCCACCGGTTGGATCATTGATACCCCCGGTGTACGCTCGTTTGGCCTTGGTCACGTGAAGTTTGAGAACCTGATTCGCAGCTTCGAAGACCTCTTTCGAGAAATCGAGCGCTGTCCACGCGGCTGCAATCACCAGGCCGACGCACCGGACTGTGAACTGGATGCGGCGGTTGAGGCGGGTCGCCTCGGTGCGCACGGCGCAGCCCGAGTAGATTCCCTGCGACGCCTAATGGGATCGCTGGCGGACAAGACCGAATACTAAGTTCGCCAACTCGCGTTTGAGCGGTGTTTGCTTGGTTTGACTAAATTTGTCTCATGACTGATTTCACCTCCGACCTAGCCCTGGCACAGCAACTTGCCGATGCCGCCGACGAGATCGCGCTGGCACGCTTTAGGGCTCTGGACCTCAAGGTAGAAACCAAGCCGGACCGGTCCCCTGTCACCGATGCCGACAAGGCCGTCGAGGCAGCCCTCAAGCAGCTGCTAAGCGAGCACCGTCCTCAGGATGGAATCATCGGTGAGGAGTTTGGCAGCAGCGGCAGCCAGGATCGCAAGTGGATCATCGACCCAATTGACGGCACCGCAAACTACATGCGCGGTGTGCCCGTTTGGGCCAGCCTCATTGCCCTGTCGATCGACCAGAAGCCGGTTCTCAGCGTGGTCTCCGCACCAGCTCTTGGTCGTCGCTGGTGGGCTGCACCAGGCGTTGGTGCGTTCACCCGGGACATCGATGGCTCGGTGCGTGCAATCAACGTCAGCGGCATCACCGATCTGGAGTTTGCCTCGCTCAGCTACAACAACCTGCAACTCTGGGATAGCTACGGCTACCTAGACCAGCTGATGGGCATGAGCCGCCAGGTCTGGCGCACCCGCGCCTACGGCGACTTCCTCAGCTACATGTACCTTGCCGAGGGTTCGGTAGACATCGTTGCCGAGCACGACCTCAAGATCTACGACATTGCAGCGCTTGTTCCGATTGTGGAGCACGCCGGAGGACGTTTCAGCGCCATCGACGGCCCACTCACCGAGGACACGACCTCGGTGCTGGCAACCAACGGGAAGTTGCATGACGCCAGCCTGAGCGCCTTCGCGAGGTAAATGTTCGGTAGTGCTATTGTCATAACAAGGTGTCAAACTCCTTGACATGACAATCACGAGGTGAACATTGTCCCAGCAGGAACAAATTCTGCCGCTTACGCTTTTCATTGATCTTGAACGCAGCGGCCCAATTCCGCTCTATTTTCAGGTTGCAACCCGCGTAGAAAAAGCCATCATGGATGGCACCCTTCCGGCCGGTGCGCGTCTGGAAAACGAAATCTCTTTTGGTGAGCGCCTGGGTCTAAGCCGCCCAACCGTCCGCCGTGCAATTCAGGACCTGGTAGACAAGGGCCTGCTGGTTCGCCGCCGCGGCATCGGCACCCAGGTCGTTCACGGTCAGGTCACTCGCGGAGTCGAGCTAACCTCGCTACACGAAGACCTGATTCGATCCGGCAAGAAGGCAACCACTAAGTTGCTGTCGCTGGCCAAGATCAAGGCCACCAAGCAAGACGCCGAGCACCTGGGCGTTGCCCTTGGTGATGAGGTGCTCTGGATTCGTCGTTTGCGTCTTGCCGATGGTGTTGCTGTCTCGGTGATGGAGAACTGGCTGCCAAGTGACTTCACCGACATCACCTTCGAAGACCTATCGGAGCACGGCTTGTACCAGATTCTGCGTAGCCGTGGGGTTAGCCTGCGCGTTGCCAAGCAGCGCATCGGTGCCCGCAAGGCCAACGCCGAAGAGGCCAAGCTTCTGGAAATCGACAAGGGTGCCGCGCTGTTGACCATGGACCGCACCGCCTACGACAACAGTGGCCGAGCCATCGAGTACGGACACCACTGCTACCGTCCAGACCTCTACTCGTTCGAAGTGACGCTCGTAGAGAAGTAGTCAGGACATGACTCACTAGAGCGCAAAATGGCGTGTCCTCTCCCTACAGAGGCCACGCCATTTTAGTTTTTGTAACCGTTACGGTTACAGCTGAATCGGCTTTCGGGCAGCCGCCGACTCAACTGCGGCATCAACGACCTTCATCATCTGGTGAGCCTCGGCAAAGCCGGTGCTCATCGTGGTTCCGGTGTTTACCGCGTAGAGGAACTCCTGGATCTCGGCAACAAACGCCTCGGCGTATCCGGTACCAACGCCACCTCCAGGCATTGCCGCTACGTCGTTGAAGTAAGGGTGGGCCGGGCCGGTGATGACGCGCTTGGTGCCATTGAAACGACCGTCACCGAGGCCGGCCTCAAACACGTGGAATTCGCCACCGGACATGGAGTCGAACAGGCCGGAGCCCTTGTCGCCAAACACTTGAACCCCGAGCGAGTTTGGCTGACCGTGAGCAATGCGGCTCAAGGTAACCTGCGAAACGGCTCCGTTGATGTGCTTGGCAGCCAGAAGTGCGATGTCGTCGTTATCCACCGGACCGGTCTCGGTGCTGGTTGATGCGCCATGACCGATGCTGCCAGCGGCTGCCTTCGGACGCTCCTTGATGACGGTCTCCAGGTTGGCGCTGGTTACCTCGGCAACATCGCCAACAACAAACTGCAGTGCGTCTATGGCGTGCGAACCGATGTCTAGCAGCGCACCGGGGCCAGCCTGCTGAAGTGAGTAACGCCAGCTGAGCGCACCCTTTGGATCGGCCGCGTAGTCGGCCAGGTACCAGGCGCGAGCCGAGTGGATCTTGCCAAATACGCCTTCGCGGGCGGCCTGTGCAAGCGCGGCAAGACCCGGGAGGCGACGGAACGAGAATCCAACGCCGGTGACGGCATCGATGCCATTGGCCAGCGCCAGCAACTGACCGGACTCACCGGTGTTGCGGCCAATCGGCTTTTCGGCAAACAGGTGTTTGCCGCTGGCGATAACCTTTGGCAGGATTTCGGCGTGCAGGAAGTTCGGCAGTGCAACGCTGATTACGTCCACATCAGACGCGATTAGCTCATCGATGTTGCCGATTGCCTTGCTGAAACCGTAGCGATCTGCAACGCGCTGTGCGAGTTCCAGGTTTGGGTCGGCGATGGCCACCAGTTCCACACGGATCTGGCTGCTGAGTGCCATGGAGGCGTTGCGGTAACCGAATGCGTGAGCCTGTCCGGCCATGCCGGCACCGATGATTCCCACCTTGATGGTCTTGGTCATTTAGTTTCCTTTAGGTCATTGAGATGTGATCGATAAGGGGTGACTGGTAGCAGCCGAGTGTAAGGGCCTAGAACTGCACCGGAACGCCGAGATTTTCGATGTACGCCTTGGTGCGGATAGCGATCTGCTTCGGCTCGCTGAAGTCTTTCAGCGGGTACATGTCTTGCTCGATGATTGCGAAGATGTTTGGCACATACCGGTTGGCCTCAGCCAGGATGTCGCCGTATTCCGGAACACCAAACGGTGGTTCGACCATGATTCCGTGCTGAACTGCCTCGACGAATGAGACCTCGTTTTTCAGCACATCGGCAAGGAGGTCTGGTTCCACCTGCTTCAGATGCAGGTAGCTGATGCGCTCCTTGAATTCGCGAACCAGACGTAAGTTGTCACCCCAGTAATAGGCAAAGTGACCGGTATCTAGGCACAGATTTAGGTAGCGAGCATCGGTTTCGTTCAGCAGGCGGCTGACCTCGCTGTAGCTGCCTACCGGGGTTTCGGCGTGCGAGTGGAAGATCTGCTTCAAACCAAATTCGTTCAGCAGACGCTTGCCGAGTTCGTTGTGGTTAGTGGTAAGCAGGTTCCACTCGGCGTCGGTGAAGGTGCGAGGGCCAGAGTATGGCGCAGTGCCTTCCGGACCGCGGTCCCACATCTCCGGAATGACCACAATATATTCGGCACCCTGAGCCTTGATCATCTCGGCAACCGGGGCTACCTGCGCCAAGTATTTTTCCACCGAGTCCGCACCCTTGTGGAGGCCGGTAAACACCGTGCCACCGCTGACAATCAGACCGTGCGCGGCAATTCGATCCGCCACCTGGTTTTTGTCGGTGCCAAGGTAGCCGTATGGGCCTAACTCGGTGTAGCGATATCCGGCCTCGGCGATCTCGGACAGGTACTGCTCTGCGCTTGGCTGTTTTGGATCAACTGCATTCCAAACACCCCAGGAGTCTGGGGCGATTCCAATTCTCGGTGCGGACACTGATTTCCTTTCGTCTGGGCCGGTGCTTCCGATACTAGAGCGCTCTAGTTATTATTGTCAATAACGAACCATTCAGGAAAGGCGTGTCGTGGCAAAAGTGACGATCGAGGAGGTTGCCAAGGCAGCCGGAGTCTCGCGCGCGCTTGTGTCAATCGCCTACCGCGGTGCCGCTGGAGTTTCCAAGCAGACCGCTGAGAACATCTTCGCCGTGGGCAAGAAGCTCGGATACGTTCCAAACCTGAATGCCGCCCGACTTGCCAGCAAACAGACCGGGACCATCGGCGTGTTTTTGCAGGACTTACACAACGAGGTATTTGCCGACGTCTACGACGGTATCCGGGATGTGGTGGGTGATTCCGCTCCCCTGGTCTTGGCCGTCGGTTCCGCTAGACCTGGTGCAGACAAGACTGCACTGGAGACACTGATCGGGGCCCGAACCGATGTGATCATCGCCGTTGGTTTGACCATCACCGACCGCGAACTCAAAGACTTTTCCCACCGCTCCAAACTGATTAGCGTGACCAGAAAGTCAGCCCTAGTGCATTCGGTCACCGCCGATGACTACCTGGGCGCAGAGCTTGCCACCAAGCACCTGATTAGCCAGGGGCATCGCAAAATCGGATTCCTCGCCAACCCACAGACCGACGGTTATCGGGAGCGATTACGCGGTTATCAGGATGCGGTTGGAATGGCCAACCTAGAGCCGCTGGTGGAGCAGACGACATATGCACGTACCGATGCCGAACGCGACGTTGTAAAACTGATTGAAGCCGGTGCCAGCGCGATCTTCGCCCACAACGACACCACTGCACTCGGTGCCATGGACACGATCGTCTCCCGCGGCCTGCAACCGGGAAAGGACATCGCAGTGGTCGGTTTTGACAATACCTCGCACAGTCAGGCTCCGATGTTGGCGCTGACTACCGTGGATCCACACAGTCAAGAGCTCGGTCGTGCAGCCGCCGAGATTGCCTTGGCAGTGTTGGCCGGAACCGAGAGCGTGCTTGTGCAGCGCGAGCTCGAACCCGCGCTGATTGTCAGATCCTCTAGTTCTGCAGCTTTCCGCTAAAAGCCTTACGGAATCGCTCCAGAGCCAACTCTGAATCGCCGCTTGCCCAGCCCTCTAGACCAATGACGCCGGTGTAACCCAGGTTGATTAGCTCGTCCGATACTCGACCGTAGTTGATTTCACCAGTCCCTGGCTCGCAACGACCAGGCACATCGGCAACCTGAATCTCACCGATTAGGTCGAAGCCGTCGCGCACCAACTGAACCAGGTTTCCCTCGCCGATTTGCGCGTGGTACAGGTCTAGATTTAGGCGAAGGTGCGGATTGTCAACAGCCGCAACCAACTGAATGGTGTGCTCGGCGCGGGCAAACGGAGTTCCAGGGTGATCAACTAGCGTGTTCAGGTTTTCCAGCATAAAGACGCGGTTGTGCTTTGCTCCCAAATCCGCGATTCGCTTGAGCGTGTCCAAAGCCTTGCGCCATTCGCCGGCGGTGACATCGGTGCGCTGAATGATTGCCTGCCCATTGGAGTCGAGACCGGTTCCGTGCAGGTTCAGACGTGGGCAGTCAATGATCGCGGCCGAGACCAACGATTGTTCGGCAGTCTGGAGCAGCTCGCCGATACCCAGATCGGTGAGCAAATCACCGGTGATGTACCCGGTCATGGAAGAAAATGTTGCACCCGTGGCAGCTAGCGCGGCAAGGTCCTTTTTGGTCCAGTCCCAGATCTCCACCTGGTACCCGAGTTCATGGATTCGGGTTACACGTTGGTCAAATGGTAGTTCGGTAAAGAGCATTTCTGCCGAGGCTGCTAGCTGGTACATAACGATTCCATTTCGTGCCGAATCCGGATATTTCTTTCATGTTAGTATGTTCTAACAAACTTCAATACCCTAATTGAAAGCCGCACTCAAATGACTCAAAAGATTCGCATTGGCCTCATTGGCACCGGCCGCATCGGTCAGGTTCACGCCGCCAGCATCGCAGACTCGAAGGACTTCGAGCTCACCTATGTTGCCGACACCATCATCGCCGGTGCGGAGCGTGTTGCTGCACAGTACGGCGGCAAGGTCACCGACGACCCTGAGGTGCTGCTTACCAGCGGCGAGGTTGACGCGATTCTGATTGCCTCCCCAACCCCTACTCACGTTGGGTTGATTCGTCGTGGAATCGAGTTGGGTATTCACGTTCTATGCGAGAAGCCAATCGATCTAGACATGGCACGTGTGGACGAGCTTCGCGAGGCTGCGGCAGCCGCAAAGACCGTTATCGCTCTTGGCTTCAACCGCCGCTTCGACCCAAACTTTGCAGCCGTCCAGGCACGCGTTGCCTCCGGTGAAGTTGGCAAGTTGGAGCAGCTGATCATCATCAGTCGCGACCCAGCCCCAGCCCCTCAGGAATACATTGCTGTCTCTGGCGGAATTTTCCGAGACATGACGATCCACGACTTCGACATGGCTCGTTTCTTTGTGCCAAACATCGTTGAGGTAAGTGCGATTGGCGCCAACTCGTTCAGCGACTACATCAAGGCCGAGAACGACTTTGACAACGTGACCGTCACCATGCGTGGCGCCAACGAGGAAATCATCACCATTGTGAACTCGCGCCACGCATCGTTCGGTTACGACCAGCGAGTTGAGGCCTTCGGCGACAAGGGCATGTTGGTTGCCAGCAACGTGCAGGCAAACAGCGTAAAGGCATACAAGGCAGATAGCGTCGAGGTTAGCGACCCATACCCTAACTTCTTCCTAGAGCGCTACGCAGACGCCTACCGCCGTGAACTACACGACTTCGGCCAGAGTATTACCACTGGCAACGTGACCAACCCAACCTACGAGGATGGACGTGCGGCACTGCTCCTAGCTAACGCTGCACTGGAGTCCGCAACCACCGGTAAGGCCGTAAAAGTTTCGCTGTAATCCTCTCCTAAGAAATTTGAGCCCCGGAATTTATCCGGGGCTCAAATTTTTAACGAACCTGGAGAAACCAGAAAAAGTTTGGGCCTCGGGTGAAAACCCGAGGCCCAAACTATTTACTTCTAGTACTAGATCGAAGCAATCACTCCGCGCAGGAACTCTACGCTCTGCTTTGCGAACTCAACCGGGCCAAGGCCATCGCCAGGCTCGCTGTTGATGACCAGGTCTTGCTCCAAGACAAACCAACCCTGGTATCCGCTGGTGAGCAGATTACGAACGATGTCCGCGATACCTACGTCACCCTGGCCCAGTGGCTTGTACATACCGGCTACTACGCCGTCATAATAGGTGATTTCGCCGGACTGAACCTTGGCGGCCTTTTCCGAGTCCACGTCTTTCAGGTGCGAGTGCGCAACGCGACCGGCGTGCTCCCCCGAGAACCAGACAGGGTCGGTGCCACCGATAAACATGTGACCGGTGTCGAGGCAGAAGGCAATAGAGCTGCCTTCAACCACGCGCAGAACATCCTCGCGGGTCTCGATGATCGTGCCAACGTGTGGGTGCAGAACAGCCTTAATGCCCTTGCTGGCCGCATACTCGCTGATGCGGTCGAGGTTGCTGAACACTCGAGCCCACTGCTTGTCGTCAAGCTCCGGACGCTTTACGTCGTAACCATCCAGGCCACTGTCAGCCGCCAACACCAGGGTGTCTGCGCCAGCCTGGATGTAGGCCTCAAGTTCTGGAATGACGATGTCCATCGGGTCTACATCGTCGCGGTGCAGGATTGCTGGGAAGAATCCACCAACGGCGTGCATGTTCAGAGTTGCCAGAGTCTTGGCGCGCTCCGAAGGCTCTACCGGCAGGAAGCCAAGTGGGCCAAACTCGGTGGCGACTAGGCCAAGGTTGGCCATCTCCTGAAGCACGCGCTCCGGCCCCATCTGGTGACCCCAGCCAGGGACCTCGCACACACCCCAGCTGATTGGGGCTCCGGCAATCTTGTTGTATTCCATGGTTATGCCTTTCGCTTTGCGCTGGTGGTTCCGGCGGTAGCAGAGATGGTCTTCCAGCTGCGGTCTGCGGCCGAGGCCTCTGCTGCAGCCAACACGGCGGCAGATGCCACGGCGTCGTTAATGTTTGAGTTTCGGTGAGCCTCACCGAGGATGGCCTCGACGAACTTGCGAGCCTCGATTACCTTGAGGTCGTCGTAGCCCATGGAAGTTCCGGCACCAGGCTGGAACGCACCAAAGTCACCCATGCCGTGACCGGCCATGACGCGACGGTAACCCATCTCGACACCGCGGCGCGCGGTGGTAATCTGCATTTCGTTCATTCGCTCGAAGTCCCAGATGAACGAGCCCTCGGTGCCATAGATCTCAATCTCGTAGCGGGCACGTGGGCCAACCAGCGAGCGCGAGGCCTCTAGGGTTCCCAGAGCTTCGTCACCATAAGAGTTGCCTGCGAAGCGAACCAACATTCCGGCGTAGTCTTCGTTTTCGACATCGCCCATTGGGCCACCTTCGATTACGTCGAAGTGAGTACCCTTACCCATTTGCTGAATCGGGCGCTGCTTGTAAGTGGTTCCTGTGAATGCCGTGACCTCAGCGATGTCACCGATTACATACTGAACCAGGTCGACCAGGTGACCCATTAGGTCACCGAGTACACCGCTGCCGGCGAGGTCGCGCTTGAAGCGCCAGCTTAGGGCGCCATTTGGCTCTGAAGAGTAGTCCGCGAAGAAAATTCCACGAACATTTGTGATGCGACCGAGGCCGCCGTCGGCGATCAGCTGCTTTGCGTATTCGATTGCGGGAGCGTGGCGGTAGTTGAACCCAATAGTGGTGGTCACACCAGCTGCAGCGGCAGCCTCAGCGATTTCACGAGTCTCGTCAAGTCCGCGACCGGCAGGCTTCTCGAGCCAGACGTGCTTGCCGTGTGCAATCGCAGCCAGAGCAATCTCCTTGTGCAGGAAGTTTGGCGAGCAAATGCTCACAACATCCACATCCGGATTGCGCAGCACCTCTAGGTAATCAGCGGTGGCCTGTTCGTAACCAAGCGCTTCAATCGCAAACTGCTGGCGGCTCGGCTCTGGGTCGGCCGCGATAACGAATCTAGGAGCGACTGGGAGATTTGGGTAGTTTGCGATCAGATCGGCATAGGCGCGACTGTGCACCTTGCCCATCCAGCCGACACTGATAAGGCCAACGCCTAGGGTTTTGCGAGTAGTCATAATGTTTTCCTACATTAGGGGTTTGATAGGACATAGTAACAATAGCAACCTTTGTCACCTATCCCCGTCGATTCAAGCATAAAAACCACTAGAGACCTTGGTATCGGTTTGGTAACGGAAAGATTTTTCGGCGTTGTTTTTGACGATTGTTAGAACATACTTGCTTTTGTTGGGTCTTGACCCGACGACCCTAATTACTCAAAGTTGAGAGGTAACTCATGTCGTTCAAGTCAAAGGCAATTGCAGCTGTTGCAGCAGTTGCTCTTGCTGGTGCCGTAGTTGTACCAGCAACCGCTGCTAACGCAGCAGCTCCACTAAAGATCTGTGTCTACACCCACGGTGACGGCGGTACCTTCTGGTCCGTATTCCAGAAGGGTGCAGTTGCAGCTGCCAAGTCGCTCAAGGTCAAGCTTGACTACCAGGGCGCTAACAACGATGCAGCCAAGCAGGCTTCGACCATCAGCGCAGGCATCGCAGCCGGCTGTAAGGGTCTTGCTACTTCGGTTCCAGACCCAGCCGCAATCAAGACTGCAGTTGCTAAGTACGTTGCAAAGAACATCCCAGTTGTGACCGTAAACTCCGGTTCGGACGTTTCGCAGTCGCTCGGTGCATTCACCCACATCGGCCAGGACGAGGTCATCGCTGGTGAGCAGGCCGGTCTGAAGTTCAACGCAATGGGCCTGAAGCACATCCTCTGCCCAATCCAGGAAGCCGCAAACATCGGTCTGCAGGACCGCTGCAAGGGTCTGGCCAACACCTTCAAGGGTAAGGTCACCAACTTCAACGCAGACGGCGCACTTGCTGACCTGAACGCTGCAACCCAGAAGATCCAGGCTGCTCTTTCGGCAGACAAGACCTACGATGGCGTATTCGCACTGAACGCTGACGTAGCTGCTAAGGCAGTTCTTCCTGCAGTTACCGCACTGAAGGCAAACATCAAGATCGGTACCGTTGACATGTCGCCAGAGGCTCTGACCGACATCAAGGCTGGCACCATCGCATTCGCAATCGACCAGCAGCAGTACGCACAGGGCTACATGGCCGTTGTGCTCCTGTACTTGGCTCTGACCAACGGCAACAAGCTCGGTGGCGGTCAGCCAATCTACACCGGCCCTGGTTTCGTAACCAAGGACAACGTAGCTCAGGTAATGGCCCTCGTAAAGGCCGGTACTCGCTAAGAGTCCCCAGAGGGTTTCTACTCTCTAAATGAGAATGGCGGGCTGCTGTCCCAGCAGCCCGCCATTTTTCTTGTAGCAGTTTTTTGAAAGGCAACACAATGTCAAATACAACTGACGAGCGCGTACGCCGCGCCTCAGTTTGGACGCAGATTCTGCGTCGACCAGAATCGGGTGCACTACTCGGTGCAATCGCAATCTTCATCATGTTCAGCTTCACCGACACCACTGGCAACTTCGCCAAGCTTGGCGGCGTTGCTGGCTGGACCGACGTAGCCGCCCCAATCGGCATGGTCGGTATCGCAGTGGCACTTCTCATGATCGCGGGCGAGTTCGACCTCTCCTCCGGTGTAATGGTGGGTACCGTTGGTCTGATCATCGGTATGCTCGTGGAGCTTTTCCACATGAACATCTGGCTGGCAATCGTGCTAGGCATGGCTTTCGCCGGTGGCGTGGGCTTCCTTAACGGTTGGTTGGTTGTAAAGACCAAGCTGCCTTCGTTCATCGTGACCCTGGCAACCTTCTTCGTTCTTAAAGGCGCAAACCTAGC
>Ga0228702_1000707_pt1 | contig 23947 bp, 21 predicted proteins | sample McNCre217_Aug_MG_2_FD_178018 | JGI IMG/M metagenome (GOLD analysis project Ga0228702, IMG submission 178018) | Freshwater microbial communities from McNutts Creek, Athens, Georgia, United States - 20-17_Aug_MG | ecosystem: Environmental > Aquatic > Freshwater > Creek | place: USA: Georgia...
CGGCGACATCAGCCTGCCCATGACGCAAGTCGTGGCCAAAGAAGTGGACATGCGCGGCACCTTCCGCTTCCATGCCGAATTTGCCACCGCCGTGCGCTTCTTGAACGAAGGCCTGGTCAACGGCAAACCCGTCATCACCAGCGTGCTGCCCATGGACCGCGCCCTGGAAGCGTTCGATCTGGCCGCCGACAAGAGCCAGTCCCTGAAGGTGCAAATTGCCTTCGCAGACGCTGCCGTCTGACAAGCCCCCATACTGAAACTCTGAAAGACATCCTGATGAAAAAAGTTGCCCTCGTCACCGGCGCCAGCTCTGGCATCGGTCAGGCATGTGCCCTCGGTTTGCTGCAAGAAGGCTGGCAAGTGGTGCTGGTTGGCCGCCGTGCCGACGCACTGCAAGACACCATTGCCAAAGCCGGTGCCAACGCCGCCAACGGCGTGGCCATGCCCGCCGACGTGTCGAGCGAAGAACAGGTCAAAGCCTTGTTTGACCAGGTCCGCGCCCGCTTTGGTCGCCTTGATCTGCTGTTCAACAACGCAGGCATTTCGCTCCCCACCACCTTGCCCGGTGATGTGACGGGCGACGACTGGCGCCGCATGGTGGACGTCAACCTCAACGGTGCGTTCTATTGCCTGTCGCATGCCTTCAAGCTGATGCAGGAGCAAAGCCCGCAAGGCGGCCGCATCATCAACAACGGCTCGATCTCGGCCCATGTGCCACGCTATGGCTCGATCGCCTACACCGCCACCAAGCACGCCATCTCGGGCCTGACCCGCGCTGCATCGCTGGACGGCCGTGCCTTTGGCATCGCCGTCGGCCAGATCGACATTGGCAACGTGGCGTCCGACATGACCGAGCGCATGGCCAAAGGCGTGGCGCAAGCCGACGGCTCCATCAAGGCCGAACCGCGCATGGACATGTCGGCCGTGGTCGAGACCTTCCTGAGCATGTCGCGCCTGCCCCTGTCGGCCAACGTGCTGTTCACCACCGTGATGGCCACCAACATGCCTTACGTAGGACGCGGCTGATCCAAGCGACCAGCGGCCTGCTATTAAAAAAACCTGCCAGAGCAATCTGGCAGGTTTTTTTATGGTCTGCGTTGTTGGGTGGCTGCCGTCAGGCGTGCAAAGCGGGGTGAATGCGAAGCTTAGGCTGATGGCGGGACTTCAATGGTTGTAGATCAGTGGCTTTAGCCGACCCAATGCGGTCATTAGACCTTCGACAAAGCAGTCATCCGAGGAATCGTGGTTTATTTGATAGCTGTCATTCGTTGCGGGCAAACCGATGCTCTTAAATTCCCCTGATTGAACATACCCAAACCAAATTCAACTGGTCCCGAAGGACCAGTTGAAGATGAGTTTCTGAATTTATTCAGGTTTGAACCCAGCCCCCTTGAGCAGGTCTGCGCTCTCTGTCACATATCCAGCCATGTATTTTTTAAAGTCATCCACGCTTTCGATCACTGGTTCAATACCTAGAGGCTCAAATGCGCCAGCCTTGGCCAATTGCTGAACAGCTTCATTGATTGCTTTGTTCAAGAATTGCACCCGGTCATTTGGAGTGTTTCTGGGTGCCCACACGCCGTACCAAGATTCAGTCACAAATTTGGGGAATCCGCTCTCAACAGCTGTAGGTACGCTAGGCATAACCGCGCTGCGTTTGGCAGATGTCACGATGATGGGCTTGACCTTGCCTGATTTGGCCATCCCTTGCAAAGAAACAATGGAGTCGATCTGAATTTGAACATGGCCACCAGCCACATCGGTCAAGGCAGGTGCAGTTCCTTTGTATACCGCTGTAGTCAAATTGGTGAGCCCCCCTTGCTTCGCGAACATCAAGGTTCCAAGATGGCTCGCAGCACCCAAAGCAGGCAAGGCCACTGTCCACTTGTCTGGATTTTGTTTGGCTGCCGCCATCACATCCGACAATTTTGATTGAGGCAAGTTTGGTGAAATCACCATCAACAAGGGTGCCGCGCCAACACGTGCGACATAAGAAAAATCTGTCAAAGGGTCATATGGCGGGACAGCCATCACCTGTTTAATCAGCGCCTGTGTTGAAGCTGAAAAGAGGATGGTTTGTCCATCAGGATGTGCAGTTTGAACTGCCTTGCCTCCCACTGAGCCGCTACCCCCTGGTTTGTTTTCAACCACAACAGGCGTATTGAGCTGAGTTCCCAGTTGCTTGGCAATCAGTCGGGCGGCGCTGTCCACTCCGCCACCGGCAGCAAACGGAACGATCATCTTGATTGGACCGTCAGGGTATTTGTTTTGTGCCATGGCGACCGTGCCCAGCAACAACAAGGCTCCGGCCACCATTTTCTGACCAGCATTTTTCATGTTCTGTCTCCGTAATGTGATTGGAAATTTGCTTTCAATCATTTCGATAACTTCTTCGCCAGGCGGACGAACCTCCAAGCAACGGCGCTTCTGGCGCCGGGCCATGCAATTTGGCGTATGACTCAATGGTTTTTGTCATGCGAGCCAACAGCCAATCGGCGACTGCTTCTTCGGCTTGACCTTCCTGCAATCGTGCAAGAACGCCTCTGATGGCCTGCTCTTGTTCTGCGATGGGGCCGGGTGTCAGCAAAAAAGCCACCACCGCGAATTGCCCCAGTCGCTCGCTTTCAGCCCACAAATAATCAGCAATGTCTCGCTCGAAATCTTCCAGCGTGACACTGATGCCCGTCATGGTGCAGGAACACCCCAGCGCAATGTGCTGTGCCGATAACCGATGCCACAATTCCGCCAGATAGGCGGCCTGGGCGCGGTGGGTGTTCTCTGCCATGACATCAAACATGAGCGCGAAGAGCTGAAGTTTCTGCCTGCCTGACCTGGCACTTATCATCCAGCGCCACACCATAAAGCTTCTCGGCAGCTTCCCGGCTCACATAGCCCTCACGAACGTCTTCTGCCACCTTTTGTGCATCGCGCTTTAGCGGATTGCCAAAACCACCACCGCCACCGGACAACATCTTGTAGGCGTCACCGCGTTCAAGGCGCACGTTGAAGATCTTGGCGTTGGGAAGGTCCTCTTCCCACTGCCCTTTATGACGGATGGCGATGCCGTTGCCAGCAGCCTCGCCACCACCTTCCAAGCCCCAGGGTTTGCAGTGCATGCGGTCAATACGCGTGGTGACGGAGAACGGGGACAGAGCCTGAACCACCATTTCGGCGCCCAAGCCGCCCCGGAATTCGCCTGCGCCACCGCTGTCCTCACGAATTTTGTAGCTCTCGACCAGCACCGGGTACTTGGCTTCAAGCTGCTCGGTGGGACTGTTGTGAGTGTCACCATCGTTGATACAGACCGTGACTGAAACACCGTCCTCGCGGCTCTTCGCCCCCCAGCCACCACCCAACGGGCCGATACCTACGATAAAGAGACGACCGTCTTCAGGTGAAATGCCATGGATGTTGGGAAACACCAAATCGGCGTGATGGCCCGCAATGGAGCGGTCAGGAATCGCCGGTGCCAGCGCTTTGAAGATCGTGTCGATCACCGTCATCGGGAAAGTCATCCAGACCCGCATGGGGTAAGGGCGCTCGGCACTGATGACGGTCCCCATGGGCATGACCACCTTGAGTGGGCGGAAGCTGCCATCGTTGACCGGGTAATCGGTTGGCGTGGTCAGGCATTTGTAGGCCACCTGAGCGCAGGCAATCCCGGTGGTAAAGCCAGAGTTATAAAAGCCTTTGACCTGGCGGCTGACATCGGAGAGGTCAATCTCCATTTCGTCGCCCTTGACAGTCACTTTCACACGGATCGGAATGCGCTTGCCCACTTCCAGACCGTCGTCGTCCATGAAGGACTCGGCTTCGTAGACACCATCGGGAATGGTCAGCGTGTTCTGGCGTGCAAGGGCTTCCGAAGCGTTCATGATCTCGCGGATCGAAGCTTGCACAGCCTCGTTGCCATAGCGTTGCACCAGCTCCAGAAAACGGCGCTCACCAGTGGTGATGGCGGTGATCTGGGCACGCAAATCACCCAATGCACGCTCGGGCATGCGAACGTTCATACCAATAATGTCGATCAAGTCCTGGTTGACCTTGCCAGCGCTCTGGTACTTGACGATCGGAATCTGGATGCCTTCAGAGAAGATGTCTGTCGTGATCTGCCCCAGACTACCGCCCACATCCAGCCAGTGGGCCATGCAGCAGGTAAAGCCAATCAACTCGCCTTCATGGAAGACCGGCATGGTGAAAGTGAAGTGGTTCAAGTGACTGCCGGTGGTATAGGCATCGTTGGTCACCAAAATGTCGCCGGGATGGATGTTCTCGTAGCCAAAGTGTCGAATCTTGGATTTCACCGTCTCGGACATGCCGCGAATGAACATGGGCAGACCCAAACCGATGGAAACGGTATCCCCCTCCTTAGTGAACAGGCCCACTGTGAAATCCAGCGCCTCATAAATGATGAGGTTGTAGGCTGTTCGCATCAGGTTGGTTTTCATCTCCTCCGTCACGGCAAACAGGCCGTTGCGAATGATCTCCACAATGACGGGGTCTACCGTCTGTGTTGGGGTTTGAAGTGCGTTGGTGCTCATGTGCGGTCGCTCCCGATGGAAATTTGCAGATTGCCGAACTGGTCAACACGAACCGTGTCACCAGGCTGAACCACGGTGGTGGACGCATGCTCTTCCACGAGTGCAGGGCCTTGAATCAAGTTGCCGTTCTTGAGGAAATCCCGCTTGTAGACGGCGGTAGAGACGTAGTCACCTGCGCTGCGGAAATACACCGGCTTGTGCGCACGCAGGGCCTGTGCGTCAGGCGTTTCCTGTCCTGCAGCCACTTCATTGCGCGGCGGCTTCTTCATGCGCCCCATCACGGTGACACGCAGGCTCACGATGTCAGCGGCCTCCTTGGGCGCCGAGGTGCCATAACGCACCTTGTGCACTTCATCAAAGTGATTCTTGATGCCCGAGCGATCTTTACGCTCGAAGTATTCCTGCGGCAAGTCCACCGTCACGGCATGCTCCTGACCGAAGTAACGCATGTCAGCAGCACGCTCGAACACGATTTCTTCAGGACGAATCTGGGAAGCCCCGATGGCTGCACGACCCTCGTCTTCCATTTCCTTGTAGATCGCCTCGATTTCTTCGAACGACAAGCCATCGAGGCGACGGAACACCGAGCGCACATAGTCGTAGCGCAGATCGGAGAACAGCATGCCGTAGGCCGAGAAATAACCGGGTGCGTAAGGGATCAGCACGTTGCGGATGCCGATCTCGCGGGCAATGGCCGACGCGTGCAGAGGACCTGCGCCACCATACACCACCATGGTGAAGCTGCCCGCATCCAGGCCACGTTCCGTCGTCACCGCCTTCACGGCGTGCGACATCTGCGTGACCGCAATGCGCAAGATGCCATCAGCGGCACGGGTGGCATCCAGACCCAAAGGTTTAGCCACTTTGTTGTCCATGGCTTCATGGGCACGCTCCAGGTACAGCGGCATTTCGCCACCCAGGAAGTTGTGCTCGTCCAGACGACCCAGGATCAAATTGGCATCGGTCACTGTCGGTTCTTCGCCACCACGGCCATAGCAAACCGGACCAGGCATCGAACCGGCCGAACGGGGTCCCACGCGCAATGAATTGCCCAGTTCCACCCGTGCAATCGAGCCACCGCCGGTGCCGACCTCGAAGATGTCCATCATCGGGATCTGGATGGGCAGGGCTTTCTCATAGCCACCAATCAGTGCACTGCCTGTGGTCAGTGGGCGCCCCTCGCTGATCACGCCCGCTTTGGCGGTTGTGCCGCCCATGTCGAAAGCGATGGAGTCTGGCAGGCCCAGTTGTGCACAAATGGCTTGTGCGCCGATCACACCTGCTGCGGGGCCGGATTCCAGCATGCGCACGCAGTCACGGCGGGCATGCTCCAGCGGAAACAGCCCCCCCGTCGATTGAACGGCATAAAAATCACCATCGAATCCCTTTTCTTCGAGGTGTTCTTCGAGCTCGCCCAGATAGGCAGAAACACGCGGTCCTACATACGCGTTGGCCACTGCAGTCGAAACGCGTTCAAATTCGCGGTATTCCTGAGACAGCTCATGCGAAGCACACACGAATGCGCCCGGGATCTCTTCCTGCAAGATGGCTTTAACGCGGCGCTCGTGATCGGGGTTGCGGTAAGAGTGCAGCAGCAACACCGCCACAGCTTCGATGTTCTCGGCTTTGAGCTGACGTGCCAGAACGCGCACCCGGTCTTCGTCCAGGGGCTTGTGCAGAGAGCCATCTGCACGCAGACGCTCACTCACCTCATGGCGTTGCGAACGCGGCACCAACGGTACGTGCTTGGAGAAGAACAGGTTGTAGGCATCCGGGCGGTTGACTCGACCGATTTCGTAGATGTCACGGAAACCTTCCGTGATCAGCAAGGCCGTATTGGCACCATTGCGTTCCAACAAGGTGTTGATGGCAATCGTTGAGCCGTGCAGAAAAAGGTAACCGTTGGTCAGGTCAATGCCCGCACCGTCGAGGGTATTTTGAATCCCGTCATGCAAATGGCCATGGGTGGACAGTGCTTTGCCGAACGAGATCTGTCCATTGGCTTCATCAAAACAGGCCATGTCGGTGAAAGTGCCACCGATGTCCACCGCGATGCGCAGTGATTTTTTGTTTGCAGTCATGTCGTTTCCTTCAGATGCCGGCGTCTGCCACCACATTACGCAGGGTGCCCAGTCCGGTGATTTCGACTTCGATGACGTCACCTGCGTTCATGTAGACCGGTGGTTCGCGCTTGTCGCCCACGCCACCTGGCGTACCCGTTGCAATAACGTCACCGGGGGACAGCTTGGTGAAGCCAGAGAGGTATTCGATGATCACGGGCAAAGTGAAAATCAGATCGGCCACCGAGGCGTGCTGCATGACCTGGCCATTGAGGCGGCTTTCTAGCGTGAGTTGATTGACGTCAGGAATAGCCTTGCGGGTCGCCATGAAAGGACCTAGCGGACCTGTAGCTGGAAAATTTTTTCCAGGCGTCCACTGGTGCGTGTGACGTTGCCAGTCACGTGCAGTGCCATCGTTGAAACAGGCATAACCTGCAATGTGGTCCCAGACATCGGCTTGGGAAATGTTGCGACCCCCTTTGCCAATGATCACAGCCAGCTCACCCTCGAAATCGAATCGCTGGGTGGCGGCAGGCTTGGGAAGCGGAGCGCCGTGGGCGCTCAGGCTGTCTGCAAATCGGGTAAAGATGGCGGGATGCTCGCTGTCTGCGCGCTTCATCTCGGCCACATGGGTTTTGTAGTTCAGGCCCACGCAGAACACTTTGCCTGGATTGGCAATCACCGGCAAAAGCCGAGCATCGCTGGCCTTGACCGGCACGCCAGACTGAACTGCTGCCGCCTCCAGGGCATCGAGTTGGTTGGCAGCGATGACCGACTTCAGATCCAGATATTGAGCGGCAAATGCGGCGGGCACTTGCAGCCAATTGTTTTCGTCCTTCCACAAGCCGTAGCTGGCTTTTCCCTGGTATTCAAAACTCACAAATCGCATATTTTTCCTCTGATGACTTGCACCGTGCATCGATGCATGGATGGCTATGGGAGCGAAGTCTAGGCAGACCATAGTCATCTGCATAGAATGCCATCAGAGATTTCAGATATGCCATTTAAGGTATATCAAAGGACATGCATGCAATTTCAGGACTTCAAACTCTTTCTGGAAGTGGCCGAGATGGGCAGCTTCACCAAAGTGGCCGCCCATCGACAAACGGTGCAATCCCACATCAGCCGCCAGATCAGCACTTTCGAAGAGGCGTGCGGCGGGACGTTGTTCAGGCGCACCGGCCGTGGTGTGGCATTGACCGAATTCGGAAACCACGTGGCATTAAAGGCTCGTCAATGGGTCAGGGAAACCGACGAATTTTTTGCTGACATCAAGCAGACCGCCAAGGTCCCCATGGGCGAGGTACGCGTTGGCATCCTGCCTTCAGCCGCTCATCCTCTGATGACGCAAGTCTTCAAACGCTTGCACCAAGAGTTCCCCAAAATCACCCTCAACATCCGTGAAGGCCAAGGTGGGGAACTGGATGCCATGCTCGATTCGGGGAGCGTGGACATGGCCATTCTTTTTCGATTCGACAAACCCAGCAATCCAGACGAAACATTGCTGACGACCGCAAGTACTTATCTGGTTTCACGGCCGGGACTTTCCTTGACGCATGCAGACACAGTGGAATTCCGCCGTCTGGAGGGGCTTCCCTTGGTTTTGCCGCGGCGCCCTGCCCACTGGCGTTCCATCCTCGATGAAACCGCCAAAAGCAAAGGGTTTCATCTGCAAGCTGCCCTGGAAGCCGACTCTTTGAGGGTTCAAAAGGAACTCATTGCCGACAACCCACACCTGTATGCACTGCTTGGCCCGTTCTCTGTAAATCAGGAGTTGAGAATGGGGAGGTTGCAAGCAGCAAAAGTGATCGGACCTGATCTCAAGCGATATGTGACATTAGCCCACCCCAAACAAGGACAGTTGACTCAAGCCAGTCGAATTGTCTCGCAGCTGATCAGAGAAACTGTCGCCGCTTGGGAGGGGCAAATCACAGCACCCAACATCTAGTTTCAACCTTAATTTTTAGATTTTCTAATTTCGGTCGTTCACTCTGCGGTGACGAATGTCTGATCTGGGATATTTTGGACTGTGAACGACAGCTATCGGGGATGACTACTACCGACCACAAATGGCCGCAACCTGAAATACAGCCGATTCAACCTGCAACCCATCTGCCCTGCAAACTGACCTGCTACCACAAGAATTTGGCAACCATGGGCGCACCACCTCACACGACACGCGCGTGCAAACCACTTGCAAAAGGGGCCTTGCGCAAGCACCCCTTTTGCAGCATGCCGTTCACTTGCGTGCGCGGAATTTTTTCAGTTCGCCATAAAACGATTGCACAAACTCGGTGCCAATGGCCTCGCTGTTTTTGTCGATCACGGGCTGCACCGCTGCGCGGATCTTGTCCAGCTCGGCCGCGGGCATGTCGGTCACGCTCATGCCTTTGGCTTTGAGCTGGCCGACCACTTCGGCGGCATCGGCCAATTCGGCTTTGCGCTGGAAGGTGCGTGTGTCTTCGGCGGCTTTTTGAACCGCACTTTGCTGCTCAGGTGTCAGGCTGTTCCACCACTTGGATGAAGCGACCAGGGCCACCGGGGTATAGACGTGGTTGGTCACCGTCAGGTACTTTTGCACCTCGTACATTTTGTTGGCATACATGTCCACCACAGGGTGTTCATAGCCATCGAGTGCCTTGCTCTCCAGGGCCGGGTAGACCTCGGTGAAGGCCATGGGCACCGCGTTCATGCCCATGGCATTGAAGCTGGCCAGGGCCATGGGGCTTTGCATCACCCGCACTTTGAGGCCTTTCATTTCGGCCATCGTCTGCAGCGGACGTTTGCTGTTGGACATGTTGCGAAAAGCCCCGCCGGACCAGACCAGCCCACGCAGGTTCATGTCACTCAGGCCGTCGAGCATCTTGCGGCCCACCGGCCCGTCGAGCACATAGGCGGCTTCGGCATCGCTGCCAAAGATGAACGGGAAGTCAAAAATCTGGAATTCTTTTTTACGGGCTGCAATCGGGGCCAGCGCTCCCATGTACACATCCTGCACGCCGCTTTGTGTGGCGATCAGCATTTTGTCTTCGGAGCCCAGCGTGGAGTTGCCAAACACCTCGATGACCACCTTGCCGTTGGTGGCCTTGGACACGGCGGCTGCAAACTGCTTCATGGCGGCCGCACGCGGGTGGGCATCGTTGAAGGAATGGCCGAGCTTGGCTTTTTTGATGTCCTGGGCCTGGGCGGTGGCCAAGCCACCGGCCAGCATGGCCACGCCCGCCAGGGCGATCAGGGTTTTCGACATCAGACGGCGAGAATTCAAAGACATGGTGCGCTCCTGTAGAGTCAAAAAATCAATCAATGGGTCATCAGGTGCAGCGGCCACATGACGATCTCGGGGAAGACCACCAGCAGCAACATGACCACGGTCTGGGCGATCATGAAAGGCATCACCCCCTTGATGGCGCCGGACATGGGGATCTTGGCAATGCTGCAGACCACGTTGAGCACCGTGCCCACAGGCGGCGTCACCAGACCGATGGCGTTGTTGATGATGAACAGCACACCAAAGTAAACCGGATCAATGCCCGCCTGCTTGACCACGGGCATCAGCACCGGGGTCATGATCAGCACGGTGGGGGTGAAGTCCAGCGCGGTGCCGATGATGAAGACCATCAACATCAGCACGAACATCAACAAGGTTTTGTTGTCCATGAACGGCTGCACCAGTTCAGCCACTTGCTGCGGGATGCTGGCGGTGGTGATCAGCCAAGCCGACACACCAGCGGCGGCCACCAGGAACATCACGATGGCGGTGGTCTCGGCAGCGCGGTAAAACAGGTGGAACAATTCCTTGACCTTGATTTCGCGGTAAACAAACAGACCGACGATCAGGGAATAAGCCGCAGCGATCACAGCCGCCTCGGTGGGCGTGAAAAACCCCACCTTCAGGCCACCGATGATGACCAAGGGCAAGGTCAGCGCCCACAGCGATTTGCGGGTTTCAGACCAACGCTCGGGCATGCTGCGCTTGGGCTCCACGGTGATCTTGTCGCGCTTGATGGACCAGCGCCAGGCGATCATGATGGCCACGCCCATCAAGACACCGGGCACGATGCCTGCGATGAACAGCTTGGTGATGCTCACGCCACCGGCCACGCCAAAAATGATCATGCCGATCGACGGTGGAATGACCGGGGCGATGATGCCGCCGCAGGCGATCAGGCCGCAAGAGCGGTTCACGTCGTAACCGGCATTGCGCATCATGGGCACCAGCACCGAAGCCAGTGCGGCCGTGTCGGCCACCGCCGAGCCCGACAGCGAAGCCATGATCACGGCTGCGGCCACGGCCACATAACCCAAGCCACCGGGGATGTGCCCGATCCAGGCCATGGCCATGTTGATGATGCGGCGGGTCATGCCACCGGCATTCATGAACTCACCGGCCAGCATGAAAAATGGCACAGCAAGCAAAGGGAAACTGTTGGAGCCGTCCCACATGTTCTGGATCACGATCTGCGGATCGGTCACGCCCATGTGGTACATCATGGCCAGACCGCAACCGATCAGGGCAAAGGCAATCGGCATGCCCAGGGCCATCAGACCCAGCAGGGAGCCAATGAAAACAAGAATGGTCATGGCGGCCCCTTACGCTTTCTGGCCGACTTCGGCCGCAATCTCGTCCACTTCGGACATGCCCTCTTCCATCACATCGGACAGCTCGGATTCCTGAACCTGACCGGTCAACAGGCGGTACAGGTTGAACAGGCACATGATGCCAATGAAGGTGCCCGTCAGGTAGCTCACGCCGAACACCCAGATCATGCTGATCTGGGCCACAGGCGAGGCATTGCCTTGCAGGATGTCATGCTGCAAATAAGTGCCATAGACGATGTAGCCACAGCACACGGCCATGATGAATTGGCTGATGCCCCAGCAAACTTTTTTACCCGCCAGGGGCAGCAACTGGGTGATGACGTCCACCCCCAGGTGCGCATGCTTGCGCATGCCCACAATGGCCCCAATGAAGGTCATCCAGACAAAAGCAAACCGCGGCAACTCTTCCGACAGGTCGATGCCCGTGTTGAAGAAGATGCGCAACATCACGTTGCCGAACACCATCACCAGCATGAGGGCGATGCAGATCACCATCACGGTTTCAAAGATTTTGAAAATGCCGTCGATGACCGGTTGAATTGCTTTTGTCATAAAGACCTCCAGAGGGAATGTTCGTCAGGCTTTACTTGCCCGAACGCGCTTTTTCAATTTCAGCGTAGAACTGCTTGACGAAGTCTTCGCCAATGATCGGCGCGAACTTGGTCACCACGGTCTTGACCTTGTCCTGAATGCGGGCCAGCTCGGCTGCGGGCACGGGGCTCACGGTCACACCGGCTTTGGCAAACTTGCCCACCACGTCCTTGTCGCCCTCTTCCAGGTATTTGCGCTGCAGCAGACCGGCTTCGGTGGCGGCTTTTTGCACACCGGCTTTGTCGGCCGCAGGCAGGCTGTCCCAGAACTTCTTGGACGCGACCAAGGCCACTGGCGTGTAAACGTGGTTGGTCAAGGAAATGAACTTTTGCACTTCCTGCATCTTGTTGGCATACATGTGCACCAGTGGGTTTTCCTGACCGTCCAGTGCCTTGGTTTCCAGGGCGGGGAAGACTTCAGAGAACGCCATGGGCACAGCGTTGGCGCCAATGGTTTTCCAGGTTTCCAGGGCCACGGGGTTGGCCATCACGCGCACCTTCAGGCCACTGACGTCTTCCAGACGGGTCACAGCGCGCTTGCTGTTGGACAGGTTGCGAAAGCCCATGCCGGTCCAGGTCAGACCCACCAGACCACTGGGTTCGATCTTCTGGAAGATTTGCTTGGAAGAAGCACCGTCGAGCACGGCATAGACTTCTTTTTCGTTGGCAAACATGAAGGGCAAGTCCCAGATCTGGACCTCCTTCACTTTGGACGACAGCGGGGCCAGGGTGCCGATGTACAGCTCTTGCGTACCGGCCTGCACGGCCTGCAGCTGCTTTTCGTCGCTGCCCAACACAGCGTTGTGGAAGACCTGGATCTTCACATCGTTGTTGGTGTATTTGGCCGCCAGCTCGGCGAATTTGTTCATGGCCATCGCTTGGGGATGGGTGTCGGGCATGGCGTGGCCGATCTTGGCCTTGATTTCGGCAAAAGCCGCACCCGAGCAAAGGGCCAGGCAAGCCGTCGCCAGCAATGTGGCGCGACGCAAAGAAGAAGTCTTGTGGGTCATGGAGTGTCTCCGTCTTGGTGGGTTGAAATGGATCAGCCGCTGCGGCCCAAGCGCTCAGCGGCTGTGAAAAATATCAAGGGGTGTGCAAGCTGCCGTCGATCAGGCGCGTCTGGGTCCAGGTCGTGATGCCGCTGTCGCAGGGGTAGCGGGCCGCTTGCGCTTCGTCGATGTCCACGCCCAGGCCGGGCAAGTCGTTGGCATACACATAGCCCTGCTTGAATTGCGGCAAGCCCGGGAACACGTCGAGCAAAGCCTCACGCGGCCCCTTGAGTTCCTGGATCACAAAATTCGGCGGCTCGGTGCCCGACCATTCCTGCACCCCGAAATTTCGCGAAGCCAGGTCGATGTGGATGTTGGCCGCATGGGCCAGCGGTGACATGTCGCCCGGGCCATGCCAGGCGGTGCGTACCCCGTACTGCTCGGCAAACAGCTGCAGCTTGCGCGCCGGGGTGATGCCGCCCACCTGACTCAGGTGCACGCGGATGAAATCGATCAGGCGCTCGGCAATCAGGTTGCGCCACTCAAAGGGGTGGTTGAACAGTTCGCCCTGCGCCAAGGGGATGTTGGTCTTGTCGCGCAACTGGCGAATCCACTCACCGTCTTCGAGGGGGATGGCGTCTTCCAGAAAGAACAGATCAAACGGCTCCAGGGCTTGTGCCAGGCGGATCGCGTCGATGGGTTTGAGGCGCTCGTGCACATCGTGGCACAGCTCCACATCGAAGCCCACGCGGCTGCGGATGCCGTCAAACATCTTGGCGGTTTCGCGCATGTATTTGCGCGCATCGAGGTACACCCCATCTGGCGCATGGCTGGGGGCATGGGCCGGTGCCGCGCCGTAGCCACCACCGCCGTAGCCACCGCTTTGGCAACGGATGTGGGTGATGCCCTGCTCGCGGTACTTCTGGATGTTGTCGCACAGCTCGCTCAGGTCCTTGCCGTCAGCGTGGCGGTAGATCGGCACGGCTTCGCGCACCTTGCCGCCAAACAGCTGGTACAGCGGCATGTTGGCCAGCTTGCCCTTGATGTCCCACAAGGCCATGTCGATGCCCGAGATCGCGTTGTTCTCGATCGGGCCATTGCGCCAATAAGCGTTCTGGTGCATCAGTTGCCAGATCTCTTCGATGGCGTGCACATCACGGCCCACCACCAGCGGGCGGATGTACTCCTCAATCAGGCACTTGACCGCCAGATGGCGGTAGGCAAAAGTGCCGCAGCCCAGGCCATACAGGCCCGGCTGGTTGGTTTCGACCTTGACCACCAAAAGGTTGATGCCTTCGGGGGCGGTCAGGATGACTTTGACGTCGGTGATCAGCGTGCTCATGGAATCGGTCTGCGGTGAAATGCGTTGCAAGAAGTTCAGAGCACCGACAGCCAGCCGCCATCGACATAGATGATCTGGCCGTTGACGTAGTTGGATGCCCCCGAGGCCAGGTAAATGGCAGTGCCCACAAGTTCTTCAGGGCGACCCCAGCGCTGTGCGGGGTTGCTGTTTTTGACCCAAGCGTCAAACGAGGGGTTGTTCACCAGTGCTTCGTTCATGTCGGTCAGGATGTAGCCGGGGCCAATCGAGTTGGCCTGGATGTTGTGCTGAGCCCACTCGGCCGCCATGGCTTTGGACAGCATCTTGATGCCGCCCTTGGCCACCGTGTAGGGCGCCACCGTGGCACGCGCGGCTTCGCTGGTGAGCGAGCCGATGTTGATGATCTTGCCGCCCGTGCCCCTGTCGATCATGCGGCGCGCCGCTGCGCGACCGACCATGAAAGCCGCCGTGAGGTTGGTGTTGATGACGCGGTTCCAGTCATCCAGCGACACCTCCAGCATGGGCTGGCGGTGCTGGATGCCAGCGTTGTTGATGACGATGTCGATCGCCAGGCCCGCACGGTCAAAGCCCGCAAAAGCGGTCTCGACCGAAGCCTGATCGGCCACGTCAAAAGCCGCACCCTGGACATTCAGGCCCTGCGCCTGCAATTGCGCCACCGCCGCATCGACGGCGCTTTGCTGGCGGCTGTTGAGGATCACGGTCGCCCCCGATTCGGCCAGCCCTTGCGCCAAGGCCAGGCCAATGCCACGGGTGGAGCCCGTGATCAGTGCCGTGCGGCCACGGAGGTCAAACAAGGTAGGGGCAGTGCTGGATTTCATGCCCGGGAATATATATGACGTATGATGAATCAAGACTCGTGGTAAACCCTAGGAAAGAGGGCATACATTCTTCGCCGATACTCTTGTAAAGATAAGAATCGCTCAGAATCCATTGGTCATACCTTGAACACCATGAACCCCAAACCGGCACCGCCCCGCACCACCTTTCAGCAACAGGTTCTGGACACGCTGGGCAGGGACATTTGCAGCGGGCGCATCAAACCCGGACAACTGCTGCCCCCCGAAGCCGATCTGTGCGAACGCTTTGGCTTCAGCCGCATCGTGATCCGCGAGGCCATCAAATCACTGGCGGCCAAAGGCCTGCTGGAAGTCACGCGCCGCGTGGGCACCCTGGTGCTGGAGCCCACACGCTGGAACCTGTTTGACACCGACATCATCGTCTGGCGTGCCGAGTCCACCGTGTTCGACCCAACCTTGTCGCGCGACCTGATGGAGATGCGCCGCATCATCGAGCCTGCCGCCGTGCGCCTGGCCGCACAACGCGCCAGCGACGAAGACCGGCGCAATCTGCGCTCGTCTTACATGGCCATGGCGCGAGCGGTGGCGGGCAAAGGCGATTACGTCAAGGCCGACCTGGCTTTTCACACCACCATCCTGTCGGCGTGCGGCAACCAGTTTGTGCGCCAGATGCAAGACGCCATGGGCGCCCTGCTGCGCGTGAGCTTTGAAGTCATCACTACCAAACCCGGTGGCCCCGCCCACTCGCTGCCCCTGCACGAAGCCGTGTGCGAAGCCATCGAACGCGGCGATGCAGACGCGGCCGAACGCGCCGCCATGATCCTGATCGAAGGTGCCGAAGAAGACCTGCGCGAGCTGGTCCCGCTGCGCACGCCACCGGCTCAAACGCCTGCGCGTTGAGCGCAGGGCTCAACGCCTTTATCGGCTGATGCGCACCACCGCATCGGGCCGCTTGTGCAAATCAGGCAGCAGCTCCAGGCCCAGGCCAGGCTTGTCGTTCAGGCTAATCATGCCGTTCTTCACTTGCGGCAACTCGGTCACCAGCTCCTTGTACCAGCCGGTGTAGAAAGCGCGCACGCTCTCTTGAATGAAGGCATTGGGCGCATGCAGTGACAAATGCGTGGACGCCGCCCACACCACCGGGCCGGTGCAATCGTGCGGCGCCACGGGCAGCTGCCAGGCGTCGGCCATGGCGGCGATTTTGCGCGCTTCGGTCAGGCCCCCGCACCAGCTCAGGTCCAGCATGGCCACACCGGCCACGCCGGTTTGCAAATAGTCCTTGAAGCCCCATTTGTAGCTGAGCGTTTCGCTGGCACAGATCAGCGCCTTGCTGTCCACAGCGTACTGCTTGAGCAGGTCCAGGCTGTCCATGCGGATCGCGTCTTCGTGCCAGAAGGTGTCGAACTCCTGCAGGGCACGCGCAATCTTTTGCGCCATGGGCAAGCGCCACAGGCTGTGGAACTCGACCATGATGTCCATCTTGTCGCCCACGGCCTTGCGGATCTTGCGAAAGGGCTCAAGTGCCGTGTTCAGGTCCTGCGGGCTGATGTACTGGCCGTGCGACTTTTCAGCGGCCATGTCAAAGGGCCAAATCTTCATGCCGGTGATGCCTTCGGACAGCAGCGACTCGGCCAGTTCGTCGGCGTGGTGCAAGAAGCCCTGCAAATCTTCATAAGGCCCGGCGCCCTGCCCCAAGCCCCAGTTGGCGCTGGTCTGATTCACGTTGCTGCGGATGTATTGGTAGCCCGCGCAGGTGTTGTAGACACGGATCTCGTCGCGGCTCTTGCCGCCCAGCGCGGTGTAGACCGGCATGCCTGCGGCTTTGCCAAAAATGTCCCACAACGCAATGTCCACCGCCGAGTTACCACGCGTCTCGGCGCCGGAACCACGCCAGCCCAGATAGCCGGTGATGTCGCGCTGGCGTGACTCGATGGCCAAGGGGTCTTGCCCGACCAATTTGGGCGCCACCCATTCGTGCAAATAGGCTTCGACCGCCTGCGCGCCCATGAAGGTTTCACCCAGGCCCACCAGGCCTTCGTCGGTGTGCAGACGCACCCAAATGATGTTGGGAAATTCGTCCAGGCGAATGGTTTCGAGTTGGGTGATTTTCATGGCGACTCAAATTTCAGACATTAAAAAAGCCCCACAGCTGGTGGCTGTGGGGCTGGGTACAACGGATCAACCGCCGCGTGCTTTTTTCAGCTCGTCTTGCACCACCTTGATGGCGTCGGCACCGATCGAGTCTTTGTGCTTTTCGTACACCGAAGCCACTTTGGCACGGATGCGGTTTTGCTCGGCCGCGCTGACGTCGTTGATCAGCATGCCCTTGGTCTTGAGCGAGGCCAGCGACTTCTCGTTCAGCGTGCGGTTGGCGGCGCGCTCAACCTTCTGGCCTTCAATGGCGGCTTCACGCAACAGCGCCTGCTCTTGCGGGTTCAGCTGGTCCCACAGCTTCTTGCTGTACAGGATCAGGAAGGGCGTGTAAGCATGGCGCGTCACGCTCAGGTACTTTTGCACTTCGTTGAACTTGGAAGTTTCGATGGTCACGAAGGGGTTTTCCTGACCGTCGATGGCGCGGCTTTCCAGCGCCGAGAACACTTCCGGGAAAGCCATGGGCACAGCGTTGGTGCCCAGGGTCTTGAAGGTGTCCAGGAAAATGTTGTTCTGCATCACGCGGACCTTGACGCCGTCAAAGTCTTCCAGCTTGGTCACAGGGCGCTTGCTGTTGGTGAGGTTGCGGAAACCGTTTTCCCAGTAAGCCAGGTTCACCAGGCCTGCGGCTTCAAGCTTGGCGTTGAAGTACTTGCCTGCGGGGCCGTCCAGCACCATGTCGGCTTCTTTTTCGTTGGCAAAGAGGAAAGGCAGGTCAAACACGCCCAGCTCTTTGACGATGCCCACCAGCGGCGAGCTGGAGGTGCACACCATCTCTTGCGTGCCGGCACGCAAAGCTTGTGTGGCCTGCAAATCGCCACCCGCCATGCCGCCCCAATAGGCGGTGATCTTCATCTTGCCGCCCGATTTGGCGGTGATGATTTCCTGCATCTTCTTGACGCCCGCGCCGACCGGGTGGTCTTCGGTGATGCCGTTGGTGAATTTGATGTTGCGCTCGGCAAACTGCGCCATGGCGCCGCTGGCCACCAGGAAGGTGCCCGCCAACAGGGTCACCAGATTTCTGCGTTTGAACATGCTTGTCTCCTTTTATAAAACACAGGGTTGAAAACTCAGACTTTCCTCAAGCGTGTCGGCGTACCGGCCACGCGGGGCAATTTGCGATGCGTCGACAGGACATGCTCCATGTCGTCATTGGCACCGTTGATCAAAACCATCAAGGCCCGCTCCGCTTTGGCGGGCGAGTGGGCGATCACCGCATCCAGCACGGCCCGGTGCAAAGGCAAAGAGCTGCGCGGACCGTCCTTGATGCGGGTGGAAATTTCAAAGCTGGTGCGCAGCAAAGCAGCCAGGGCCTTGCCCATCTGCACCAGCATCCGGTTGTGCGAGGCGTGCAGCAGACCCTGGTGAAAACGCAAATCGTGCACCACGTAGTCGCCGCCTTGCTCGATGGCGTTTTTCATGCCCAGGTAGGCGTCTTCCAGCTCGGCAATGTCGGCAGCGCTCGCCTTTTGGGCCGCCATGCGCACCGCAGCGGGCTCCACCACCAGGCGCAACTCCTGCAAGTCACGCAGAAACTCGGGCGTCAGACCCGCCTGGACTTGCCAGCGGATCACGTCGGGGTCAAACCAGTTCCACTGCTCACCGCTCAGCACGCGGGTGCCCAGCTTGGGTCCGGTGATCAGCAGGCCTTTGGCAATCAGCGACTTGATGGCCTCGCGCACCACCGTGCGACTCACCCCCAGCTCATCGCACAGCAAAGGCTCGGGGGGCAAACTGGCCCCCACGGCATAACGCCCGGACAGGATCGCCTGACCGAGTGTGTCCAATGTGTGACCGAGAATGTTTTTGACCATGTGCAGCAAAATGATGACCGGCAATCATATGATGAATAAGCACCCTTGAAGCCCTGCGGAAAACCCTGCATTGGGCCATTTGACGTCAAGGGTTTTCACGCATGTCACAGGGTTTACATGGAGGCCAGAAATTTTCAATCATCATATGATTGAACTTTTCCGCAACCTGTCCATTCACCTCCATGTCTTCCACTCCACGCAAAAAACCCGAAGAACTCCGCAGCCAGCAATGGTTTGGCCGCCAGGACCGCGATGGCTTTGCCTACCGCAGCTGGGTCAAAGGCAAGGGCGTTCCGCACGACCAGTTCGACGGCCGCCCTGTCATCGGCATCTGCAACACCTTCAGCGAACTCACGCCCTGCAACTCGCACTTCCGCACCCTGGCCGAGCAGGTCAAGATCGGCGTGTACGAGGCGGGTGGCTTTCCGCTCGAATTCCCCGTCATGTCGCTGGGCGAAACCCTGCTGCGCCCCACCGCCATGCTGTACCGCAACCTGGCCAGCATGGACGTGGAAGAATCCATCCGCGGCAATCCGATCGACGGCGTGGTGCTGCTCATGGGCTGCGACAAGACCACCCCCAGTTTGCTGATGGGCGCGTCCAGCGCCGGTCTGCCCACCATTGGCGTGTCGGGCGGCCCCATGCTGAATGGCAAATGGCGCGGCCAGGAACTCGGCTCGGGCACCGGCGTGTGGAGCATGAGCGAGCAGGTGCGCGCAGGCACCCTCAAGCTGCAGGACTTCTTTGAAGCTGAGAGCTGCATGCACCGCAGCCACGGCCACTGCATGACCATGGGCACCGCCAGCACCATGGCCAGCATGGTCGAAGCCCTGGGCATCGGTCTGCCCGGCAATGCAGCTTACCCCGCCGTGGACGGCCGCCGCAATGTGCTGGCCCGCGAAGCCGGTCGCCGCATCGTCGAGATGGTGCACACCGACCAGACCATCAGCAAAGTGCTGACCAAGGAAGCTTTTGAAAACGCCATCCGCACCCTGGCGGCCATTGGCGGCTCGACCAACGCGGTGATCCACCTGATTGCCATCGCCGGTCGTCTGGGCCTCAAGCTCACGGTGGACGATTTCGAGCGCCTGGGCAGCGAACTGCCATGCCTGCTGAACCTGCAGCCGTCTGGCGAGCACCTGATGGAAGACTTCTGCTACGCCGGTGGCCTGCCGGTGGTGATGAAAGAAATCGAACACCTGCTGCACAAAGACATCGTCACCGTGAGTGGCAAGACCGTGAGCGAGAACATTGCAGGCGCTGTGAACTACGACCCGCGCGTCATCAAGAAGTTCGACGAGCCCTTCAAGGAAAAAGCGGGCATCGCCATCCTGCGCGGCAACCTGGCCCCGCGTGGCGCGGTCATCAAGCCCAGCGCCGCCACCCCTGCGCTGATGGTGCACACCGGTCGCGCCGTGGTGTTTGAAGACAGCAACGATTTCCACAAACGCATCGACGACGAGAACCTGGACGTGGACGAGAACTGCATCCTGGTGCTCAAGAACTGCGGCCCCAAGGGCTACCCCGGCATGGCCGAAGTGGGCAACATGCCGCTGCCCCCCAAGGTGCTGCGCAAGGGCATCACCGACATGGTGCGCATCTCGGACGCCCGCATGAGCGGCACGGCCTATGGCACCGTGGTGCTGCACACCGCGCCTGAAGCGGCTGCCGGTGGCCCGCTCGCCGTGGTGAAAAACGGCGACATGATCGAGCTGAACGTGCCCGAGCGCAAGCTGCAACTCCTCATCAGCGACGAGGAACTGGCCCAGCGCATGGCCCTGTGGGAAAAGCCCGCACCGGCCATGCAGTCCGGTTACTGGAAGCTCTACATCGACCACGTGCTGCAAGCCGACGAAGGCGCCGACATGGACTTTCTGGTCGGCCAACGCGGCGCGGCCGTGCCCAAAGACAACCACTGATGAACCGCTTTTCTTTTGTAGGAGCCCACCCTGTGGGCGATTCTGCGTGGACCCCGAAGGTCCGCATCGCCCACGGGGTGGGCTCCTACAAAAAACCAAATCGCCCACGGGGTGGGCTCCTGCAAGAATGCACATCCCTCTGAATAAACAAAGGAAAAATCCATGCGTATTTTGATCACCGGCGGTGCCGGATTTTTGGGCGCTCGCCTGGCCCGCGAAGTGTTGAAACGTGGTCAGCTCAATGGCCAAACCGTCAAGGAATTGGTCATTGCCGACCTGTTCCCCGCGCCTGCCGATTTGCTGGCCGACCCACGGGTCAAAGGCCACGCAGGCCCCATGCTGGAACAAGGCGACTTGTTCAAGAGCGGCTTTGACGGCGTGTTCCACCTGGCCTCTGCCGTGTCGGGCGAGTGCGAGCTCGACTTCGATCTGGGCCTGCGCTCCAACGTGGACAGCAGCCGCTTGTTGCTGGACAGCCTGCGGGCCTCGGGCAAAGTCCCACGCATGGTGTTTGCCAGCTCGGTGGCCGTGTTCGGTCCTGACGCGGCCAACCCCATGCCCGCACTGGTGGCCGACAACACCTTGCCCACGCCACAAACGTCTTACGGCACGCACAAGCTCATGATCGAGCACATGGTGGCCGACTACACTCGCAAAGGCTACATCGATGGCCGCGCTGCCCGCCTGATGACAGTGACCGTGCGCCCCGGCAAGCCCAATGGCGCAGCGTCTTCGTTTTTCAGCGGCATCATCCGCGAGCCCCTGGCTGGGGTCGACACCAGCTGCCCGGTGGACGCCTCGGTGTCGCACCCCGTCTCGTCCCCCGGCAACACCATCCATGGCTTGATCACCGTGTTCGAAGCCAGCCGCGAAGCCATCGGTGGCCGCATGGCGCTGAACCTGGCCGGTCTGAACGTCACCGTCAGCCAGATGCTGGCCGCACTGGAAAAAGTGGCTGGCCCTGCCGTGCGTGCACGCGTGAAGTTTGAAAAAGACGAACGCATCGCGGGCATCGTCGACAACTGGGCCAAAGGCTGCACCTTCGAGCGCGCACACGCCTTGGGTCTCCGTGCCGATGCCAGCTTTGAAGCCATCATCGAGCAGTACATCGAAGACTGCAAAACACGGCCCGGCTACCCTGCCGACGCGTTGAAAGGTCTGGCCTGAAAGCACGCATGCGCATCGAAAAAACGCGAGACATCGTCGCCTTGGGCGAGGCCATGGTCGAGTTCAACCAGACCCAGACCGAGCCACCTTTGTACCTGCAAGGCTTTGGCGGCGACACCAGCAATGCCGCCATTGCCGCGGCCCGTGCGGGCGCGCAGGTGGCCTACCTGACGCGCCTGGGCACCGACCGTTGGGGCGATCGCTTGATGGACCTGTGGCAAGGTGAAAACGTGGACGCCAGCACGGTGCTGCGCGATCCCCAAGCCCCCACCGGCATGTACTTCGTCAGCCACGATGCGCAAGGCCACCACTTCAGCTACGCGCGTGCGGGCTCGGCCGCCAGCCGCATGCAGCCTGCAGATGTGCCCAGCTGGCAAGACGCCATTGAGCGCAGCCGCTGGCTGCACCTGTCGGGCATCAGCCTGGCCATTTCAGCCTCGGCCTGCGACACCGCTTTTGCCGCCATGCAAGTGGCCCGCACCTCGGGCACGCAAGTGGCCCTCGACTCCAACTTGCGTTTGTCGCTGTGGCCGCTGGCCCGTGCGCAGGCCTGCATCACCCACGCCATCGGCTGGTGCGATCTGTTCCTGCCCAGCCTGGAAGACATCACGGCGCTGACCGGTTTGACCGACCCTGAGGCCATCATCGCCTGGAGCCATGCACAAGGCGCACAGCAGGTGGTGCTCAAACTCGGTGCCGAAGGCGCGCTGGCCTCCGATGGGCAAACGCGGCGGCGCGTGCCCGGCCTGGCGGTTCAAGCGGTCGACGCCACAGGCGCTGGTGACTGCTTTGCGGGCAATCTGCTGGCACGCCTGGCCCAAGGCGATGACCTGTGGCATGCCACCGCCTATGCCAATGCGGCCGCTGCCTTGTCGGTCCAGGGCTATGGCGCGGTGGCGCCTTTGCCCCGCCCCGATGCGGTCCTGCAAAGCCTGAAGCCATGAGCGCGCGCCCCTTGATCGCGGTGGACTGGGGCACCAGCAGCTTGCGCGGTGCGCGGCTCGATGCCACGGGCCGCGTTGTTGAATCCCGGCAGTTTCCGCGCGGCATCATGACTGTGGCCAAGGGCCAGTTTGAAGCCGTGTTCAACGAATGCTTTGGCGACTGGATGCAGGCCCCCGATGCGCTGTGCCTGATTTCCGGCATGGCGGGCAGTCAGCAAGGCTGGCAAGAAGCCCCCTACTGCCCCTGCCCTGCAGGCTTTGAGGAACTGGCCGGTGCCCTGCACTGGCTGGAGGCCAAGCGCATCGCCATCGTGCCGGGCCTGAGCTGCCTGCACAGCGATGGTCTGCCCGTGCCGCAGCACGACGTGATGCGCGGCGAAGAAATCCAGATCTTTGGTGCACTGGCCTTGACCGGTTTGCGCGATGCCACCGTGGTTTTGCCCGGGACGCACAGCAAATGGGCGCAGGTCGAAGCCGGGCGCGTGCAGGGTTTTCGCAGCTTCATGACCGGTGAAGTGTTTGCGCTGCTGAGCCAGCACTCGATCCTGTCGCGCACCCTGCAGGCCGATGCGCCCTGGCATGACGACGCTTTTGTGCACGGCGTGCAACTCGCTCAGCGCACACCCAGTGTGCTGTCCAGCATTTTTGCCACCCGCACCCTGGCGCTGTTTGGCAGTCTGCCTGCGGCGCAGCATCCTTCTTTTTTATCCGGTCTGCTGATCGGTGAAGAACTGCGGGCCATGCGCCATGCCGCCAGCGCGGTGCTGCTGATCGGCAGCGCCTTGCTGACCGAACGCTACGCCTTGGCACTGAGCAGCCTGGGTGTGCGCAGCCAAAGCCTGGGCGACGAAGCCACCTGGGCCGGCCACGCCGCATTGGCCCAAAAACTGCAAGCCTGACTGAACACCACCCCATGAACACAAGCGCCATTCCCGAACAATTCACACAAGCGCTCGCGCAACTGCCGCTGGTCGCCATCTTGCGGGGCCTCACGCCCGAAGAAGCCCCGGCCATCGGTCAAGCCCTGGTGGACA
>Ga0228702_1000708_pt1 | contig 23918 bp, 21 predicted proteins | sample McNCre217_Aug_MG_2_FD_178018 | JGI IMG/M metagenome (GOLD analysis project Ga0228702, IMG submission 178018) | Freshwater microbial communities from McNutts Creek, Athens, Georgia, United States - 20-17_Aug_MG | ecosystem: Environmental > Aquatic > Freshwater > Creek | place: USA: Georgia...
CCAACGACACCCCAGCCCGCCGCCAGGTTGAGCAGGTAGCCAAGCAGGCGGCAGACATCGCAGCAGCCGACGGCTTCTTCATCCAGTTTGCAGCCGGCGCCAAGGCCGGCGACACCGAGCTATCGGAAGAACTAAAGGGTCGCCTTGCCGAGGCGGCCAAGGACGCCACCGCGGCTTACGGGCGACTCGAGGCGTTCCTCAAGAACGACCTGCTTCCAGCCGCGCGCGTCGATGATGCGATTGGCCGCGAACGCTATGCGCTACTTAGCCAGTCGTTCGTTGGTTCGAAGCTAGACCTCGACGAAACCTATGAGTGGGGCATCCAGGAGCTGGCTAGCGTCACTGCCGAACAGGAGGCGATCGCCAACCAGATCAAGCCTGGAGCCACAGTCGCCGAGGCCATCGAGGCGCTAGACGCCGACCCCACCCGAAAGTTGCACTCCACCGATGAACTTCAGCGTTGGATGCAGAAGCTGAGCGACCGCGCGATCGAGGAACTGGGCAAGACCCACTTCGAAATCGCTAAACCGCTTCGCAAGCTTGAATGCATGATTGCCCCAACCCAGACCGGCGGCATCTACTACACCGGGCCTACCGACGACTTCAGCCGTCCGGGCCGCATGTGGTGGTCAGTTCCAGTTGGCGTAACCGAGTTCAACACCTGGCGTGAAACCACCACCGTCTATCACGAGGGCGTTCCGGGCCACCACCTTCAGGTGGCACAGCAGACCTACAACAAGGACGAGTTGAATGACTGGCGCCGCCTAGCATCGTGGACTAGTGGCCACGGCGAGGGCTGGGCTCTGTACGCGGAGCGTCTGATGGCAGATCTCGGCTTCCTAGACGACCCGGGCGACCGCCTTGGCATGCTCGATGGTCAGCGAATGCGTGCGGCTCGAGTGGTGCTCGACATCGGTGTGCACCTTGGCAAGCCTCGCCTAGACGGCACCGGCAAGTGGGACTTTGAGTATGCGCTCAACTTCATGAGCCAGAACGTAAACATGAGTCCAGAGTTTGTGAACTTCGAAGTCAACCGCTACTTCGGATGGCCAGGCCAGGCACCGAGCTACAAGGTTGGCCAGCGCATTTGGGAACAGTTGCGCGATGAAGCCGCCGCGAAGGCAGGAGCAAGCTTCAACATCAAGGATTGGCACAAGCGCGCACTTAACCTCGGCGGTTTGCCGCTGGACACCCTGAAGTACGCGCTGAGCCTCTAACTTTGGAGCCTCTGAGCGCCAACTTACCTACGGAAGGCGGAGCCAGAGGTCTGGACCGAGCGCTTCGGGTCTGGTTGCGATGATGCTCACCTGGTAGCTTTCGCCGCGAGGTGCACGGATGACGATGCTGCCTGACTGTGTCGATCGAATTGCCGAGGCAATGCTCTGATGGATTTCCTCACGCGAAGAATCGTCGGCTTCATCGAGCCCACCACCATCGACGAAGCTTACGGTTACTCCGCGCTGACGAGCCTCTCGGGCCTCGAATCTGACGGCATCGTTCAAAAGCGCATTGCCCTGAATCTCGTCGCGGAAGCGGGCCTCCAAAAGCGCAATTTCACGGCGGTCGGCATCGTTTATGTTGCCGTTTGAGGAAACGATTCGCTCGAGCTCAGGAATGCCAGTGAGCAGCGTGCTCTGAATCAGGCGCTCGCGCTCGGCGCGCCCTGATGTCTTGCGAGCGGTGTTGGTTGCGATGTCGACAGCCTTTGCAAGCTGCACTTCGGTCTGGCTTATCAGTGACCTCAAACCGCGACCCATGCCGTCGGCGGCACCCACATAGATAAGCGCACCGATGAGGCCGGTGGTAACGATGACAGCAGGACCACCCCAGGCAATGACCTCGATCCACATCACAACAAGGCCGATCCATCCAAGAATCGCATGCCCTCGAATAGTGGTGATTGCCATAAGCGTGCCAATTGCGCCGACAAACCAGGTATCGAAACTTCCGCTGGAGTCGGCAATCTCGATTGGGAATTGACTCAGCACCAGCACCGGCATCGCAACGCTGAAGATCAGGTTGATTACCGCCTGCCAGGTTGGAATCTGCAGTGTCTTGTGCCCGAAAATGCTCATCGTCACGGCCGCGAGGTAAGCAATGACAGCAATAATGGGTGTCAGCGGCGAGGTGTAGTCCTCGAGCGAAATAAAGCCGTACGCGGCGTGCTGAAGGGCGAAGAGGAAGCTGAGCGCGATCAGCAGGCGCATCGAATTCTTATTCATTTGCGCTCCACTCCAAGACTACGGTGGTGCCTTCGCCCGGGCGCGAGTCGATGTGAGCGGTTGCGCCTACCGATTCGAGCTGACGGAAGATGATGGTTCGAATGCCGAGGCGATTTTTTGGCACTCGGCTAGGGCGGAACCCGACGCCTTCGTCGCGGACGACAATCTTGATTTGGTTGCTCTCTGCCTTCAGGCGAAGTTCGCGCAAGACTCGCTCGCCACCGGCATGAATCTGTGAGTTGGTGACTGCCTGCAGAGTGGCTTGAGTGAGCGCATCGGCCACCTCTGCCGGAACCCAAACCTGGCTCTGCACCGATGAGTAGAGCTTGAATCCGGGATGCTGGGTGGCAACAAGCTCTTCGATCGAACTGAACAAGGCATCTGCGGGAATGATCGGATCTGTGCCGGTGTTCTCCGCACTGTAGCCCTTCAAGCGAGCAATCGACGATTCCGCCAAGCGTGCAGCATTCTCGCGCTGCTCCGGGGTGTGAGCGTCGAGCGCCGAGTTGAGCGCAACAATGACCTGGTTGTAGACCACGCTGGCCAAACGAAGGCGTTCTCGCTCGCGAGACCCCTGAGAGGCCTGAGCCACCGCCGCATCGCGAAGTTTGTCATTCGCAAGGTCTTGCTCAAGCGCGCGGAATCGCATCAGCTCAAACAGGGCGGCGAATGTGCCGCTGAACAGGAAGGTGTAGAGGCAGTCTTCGATGGTTCGGTCGATGGATGCATCCCCACCAAAAGCTGATGTTCTCAATAGACCGTAGGCAACTGGCAAAATCACAATCGCCGCGCCCGCGAGCGCCTTGCGCAAACCGAAAGAGGCCGACAAGGCTGCCAGGCCAAGTGACCACCAAATGTAAGGCGCGTGTTCCAGAGGCAAAGCCGCTGGCTGAACCTCAAATACCCAAAGGGCAATGTTGATGCTCACCGAGGCGAAGTGCAGAACGTACCAACGTCGGCCACCGGAGAAAAACCAATTTGAAATAGCCATACCGACGATGGATAACAGAGTGAAACTTATTAGCGGCCAGAAGAACAACGGCTTGTAAGTGTCGATCTGAGAGAAGGCATTGACCGACATTTCGGTGCCGGTTAGCAGAAGAGCAAGCGAATACGAACGCCCAAAGATCTTCTCGAGCCTGCGGGCGGCGTATGAAGACGGCATGGAGTGGAGCACGATTGAACCAGTGTTGGCCATGCGCACCCCTCCCCGGTTACTTTCGCTAGCGAACACTTAATCTAGCGGAAGCCACCGACACTATTTGCGAACTAGGCTCGCGACAGTCTCGAAGTGGTGGGTGTGAGGGAAAAGATCGAATGCGCGGATGGCCTTGAGCTCATAACCCTCGGCCAAAAGCTGCTTCAGGTCGCGAGCCAGCGAAACCGGGTCGCAAGCTACGTAAACCACGTGCTTTGGAGCGAGGTCGGTGATCGCCTTGATTACCTTTGCGCCAGCACCGGCACGAGGTGGGTCAAGCACAACGGTGGCCTTGCTGTAGTCGATGCGACCGGCCTTCGACTCGGTGACCTGCTCGGCCACGAAACGCTCGACCGGAGCAAACACCGCGCGAACCGCTGGAAGATCGGCGAGGTTCATCTTCGCGTCCTCGGTTGCCTGCTTGGCGGCTTCAACCGTGGTGATCTTGGTGCGGTTAGCAAACTTTGCCGCGATTGCACCGGCGAATAGACCGACACCACCGTAGAGGTCTAGGTTTGGGGCGTCAACGTCGATGCCAACCTCGGCAATCATGCCGTTTACGCAGTCGGTTAGAACCGCAGCCGCGCCACGGTGAACCTGCCAGAAGCCGCCGCCGGTGATGCGGAAGGTGCGGCCGGCAACGCGCTCTACTAGGCGGGCATCGCCCTTGAGCTTCTTGTCGACAAGGTACTGAACCTGACCGGTGCTCGAGGTCGAGATTTCAATCTTCGAGACGGTTGACCAATTCTTGAGGTGCAGGCCGAGGTCATTGATTTCCTCAACGGCCATCGGAAGTTTGCGAACCGAAACAACCTCATGGCTGCGCTCACGGAAAGGACCGGCCTCGCCCGATGCGTCCACGTGCAACTGCACGCGAGTGCGGTAACCGAGGCCGTTTACCTCATCATCGCCGGCGACTGCCTCAACCTCTGGGCGTAGCTTGATGCCGGCCATGCGGTCTAGCGCCTCTTCGAGGACGTCGGCCTTCAGCACGCGCTGGGCCGAAAGCTTGATGTGACCGAACTCGGCACCGCCGGCCTTGCCCTCCTCGGCTTCCTTCCAGAAGTGAGGTACGCGGTCGGCCGAAGGCTCAAGAATTGCGATTGGTTCGGCGCGGCAGAACGAGCCACCACGGTCCTCGAACACCACTGCCTTGACGAGCTCGCCTGGCAAAACGTGCGAGACAAACACCACTCGTCCATCGTGACGGGCAACGAAGATTCCGCCGTGCGCCACCTTCTCAATTCGAAGAGTTAGCTGCTGACCGGTCCAGTTAATTGATTTGTCCACCAGACAAGTGTCCCATACCCTAAAAGACATGTCTCGCCTTGTCCTCGCATCCACGTCCCCAGCCCGCCTAATTTTGCTTCGCAACGGCGGCATTGAACCTGAAACCATCGCGCCGATGGTGGACGAAGACGAAGTGGCAGCGGTGGCAAAGGCCGAGGGGCTCATCAACAGCACCGAAGACATGGTCAGCATCCTCGCCCGCGCCAAAGCCGAGGCGGTTCTAAGCAACCCGATCACTGCCGGCGCATTCGTGCTCGGCTGCGACTCCTCACTCGAGTTCGATGGCGAATCGCTAGGCAAGCCACACCTGCCAGAGGTGGCCATCGCACGCTGGAAGTCGCTTCGTGGCCGTTCCGGAAAGCTCTACAGCGGCCACTGGCTCATCGACAACCGAAACCCGGAAGCACCGGTAGCGGTGGGCCGCGCGAGTCACGCGGTGGTTCACTTCGCCAACCTTTCTGACTCCGAGATTGAGGCGTACGTTGCCACCGGCGAACCGCTCAAGGTGGCCGGCGCTTTCACCATCGATGGGCTAGGCGGCGCATTCCTCACCGGCATCGAGGGCGACCCGCACACCGTCATCGGCCTGAGCCTGCCGGTTTTGCGTTCGATGGCAATCGAACTTGGCGTCGAATATCACTCGTTCTGGAACCGCAACGCCTAGAGCAATGTTGCTTTTTTGTTATTCGCTAACCGCCCTCTAGAGGCTCGCCTCGGTAGGCTAGTAGCACTATGACTTCTGCAAAGAAAATCACCAAAGTCCTCGTAGCCAACCGCGGAGAGATCGCAGTTCGCATCATCCGTGCCGCCAAGGATTCAGGCATTGGCAGTGTTGCGGTTTACGCAGATCAGGACCGCGATGCACTGCACGCGAAGATGGCCGATGAGGCTTACGCCCTAAACGGCAAGACCTCGGCCGAGACCTACCTCGTAATCGAGAAGATCCTTGCTGTAGCTGCCGAATCGGGCGCCGATGCCGTCCACCCTGGTTACGGCTTCCTTGCAGAAAACGCAGACTTCGCCCGCGCCGTCATCGCAGCGGGACTCATCTGGATTGGCCCTTCGCCAAAGGCGATTGAGCTTCTCGGCGACAAGGTTTCGGCTCGTCACGTTGCCGAAAAGGTTGGCGCTCCGCTAGCCGCTGGAACTCTAAACCCGGTCAAGGATGCCGCCGAGGTTCTCGACTTCGTCGCTCAGCACGGCGTACCGGTTGCCATCAAGGCTGCATACGGTGGCGGTGGCCGCGGTATCAAGGTTGCTTACAACAAGGATGAGGTTGCCGAGCTCTTCGAGAGCGCAACCCGTGAGGCAATCGCGGCCTTCGGTCGCGGCGAGTGCTTCGTTGAGAAGTACCTCGAGAAGCCACGTCACGTTGAGACCCAGTGCTTGGCCGACGCTTATGGAAACGTAGTTGTAGTTTCGACCCGCGACTGCTCGCTGCAGCGTCGCCACCAGAAGCTTGTCGAAGAGGCTCCAGCGCCATTCCTTACCGAAGACCAGAACAAGCGTCTCTACGAGGCTTCGAAGGCGATTCTGAAGGAAGTTGGCTACCAGGGCGCGGGAACCTGTGAGTTCCTAGTCGCACAGGACGGCACCATTTCGTTCCTCGAGGTAAACACTCGCCTCCAGGTTGAGCACCCAGTTTCGGAAGAGGTCACCGGCCTCGACCTAGTTCGCGAGCAGTTCCGTCTGGCTGAGGGTGGCAAGCTCGAATACGGCGACCCAATCGTCAAGGGCCACTCGTTCGAGTTCCGCATCAACGGCGAGGACGCTGGCCGCAACTTCATGCCAGCACCTGGTCCGGTCAAGCTATTCAAGGCGCCTTCGGGTCCTGGTGTTCGCGTTGACGCAGGTGTCGAAACCGGCGATGAGATCTCGGGCTCGTTCGACTCGATGGTCGCAAAGCTAATCGTCACCGGTTCCACTCGTGAAGAGGCGCTTGCTCGCAGCCGTCGCGCACTAGCCGAGATGCAGGTCGAAGGCCTGCCAACAGTTCTTCCGTTCCACCGCAAGATCGTTAACGAGCCGGCATTCATCGGCGCGGATGGCAAGTTCGGCGTCTACACCCGCTGGATTGAGACCGAGTGGAACAACGACATCCCAGCCCACGTAGCCGATGGCGCGGAGGGCAACGAGCCAGCCGAACGCAACAGCGTTGTGGTTGAGGTTGGCGGCAAGCGCGTTGAGGTTTCGCTGCCTGCAAGCTTGTTCAGCGGTGCAGCAGTTTCGACCGCTTCGGCACCTGCCGCAGCCAAGCGCAAGAAGACCGGTGGCGTTGCTGCCGGTGGCAACGGAAACGCCATCAAGGCACCGATGCAGTCGACCGTTGTGAAGATTGCCGTTGAGGTTGGCCAGGAAGTTGCCGAAGGCGAACTCGTTGTGGTTCTAGAGGCCATGAAGATGGAGCAGCCACTCAACTCGCACAAGGCCGGAAAGGTGAAGTCGATCGGCGCTGCCGTTGGCGAGACCGTTCCTGCAGGCACCGTGCTAATCGAGTTCGAGTAAGCCGCACACTAGTTTCAATAAGAAACCCCGGTCCGATTGGGCCGGGGTTTCTTGCTGCCTGAGTTACTTACTGCCTGAGGCTATTGCGCGGCGAGCGCCGGGCAGCTGCCAACTTATAGCAGCGAAACTACTCAGTAGGCAGGTGAAGATCCTGCGCTGCTTCCTGGATGGATGCCGACAGCGATGGGTAAACGGTGAAAGCGCGGGCCACCTCATCGACGGTTAAACGGTTCTCTACCGCGATGGTGATTGGGTAGATGAGGTCTGAGGCGCGAGGCGCTACAACTACACCGCCGATGACGGTTCCACCGGTTGAACAGACCAGCTTCACGAAACCATCTTCGATGCCGAGCATCTTGGCGCGCGGGTTGGTGTTGAGGTCGATCTTGCGAACGAAACCGTTGACCTTGCCATCCGCGATGTCCTTTTCAGACCAGCCGACGGTTGCGATTTCTGGGGCGGTGAAGATGTTGGCCGCGACGTTGCGAAGGTTGGTTGGAGCAGAGACGTCGCCCATGGTGTGGAACACCGCGGTGCGACCCTGCATCTGGCTAACCGATGCGAGCGGCATGAAGGTGGTGCAGTCGCCCACTGCGTAGACGTTGGCGCGCGATGTACGGGCGACCTTGTTGACCTCGATGTGGCCCGATTCGGTCAGGATGATTCCCGCCTCTTCGAGTCCGAGACCTGCGGTGTTTGGAATCGAACCAACCGCCATCAGACAGTGCGAACCCTTGATGACCTCGCCGGTCGAAAGGGTTACCTCAACGCCATCGCCGGTGTTCACAACCTTGTCGGCGCGCGACTTGCTTGCGATGTTGATGCCGTTGCGGATGAAGACCGACTCGATAACCTCGGCGGCGTCGGCATCCGAGGATGGAAGCACGCTCTCGCGACTCGAGATTAGGGTGACCTCTGAGCCGAGGTAAGAGTATGCGCTCGCGAACTCGGCACCGGTGACACCGGAACCAACCACGATCATGTGCTCAGGAAGTTCCTGAAGGTTGTAAAGCTGAGTCCAGGTGAAGATGCGCTCGCCGTCTGGCTTGGCGTCTGGAAGTTCGCGCGGGGTTGCGCCAACCGCGACGATGATGGTCTTCGCTTCAATGCGCTCTGGCTTGCCGCCGTGCGGGGTCGCGATGACGTGGTGGTTGCCGTCGAGCTTGCCGGAACCGTGGATAACTCGCACTCCGGCCTTGATGAGCTCCTCGAGCATGTCCGAGCTCTGCTGCTCGGCAAGGTCGCGCAGACGCGAGTTGACAATTGCGAGGTCGATCTCAACCTTTGGCTTGACCGGCTGGCCAGCGAAGGTGAACTTGACACCGAGGTTCATGGCTCGGGCAACGCGTTCGGCCGCCTCAGCGGTTGCGATCAGCGTCTTGCTCGGGACTACGTCGGTTAGAACGGCGTGACCGCCGATGCCCGACTTCTCGATGAGGGTTACATCGGCACCTAGCTGACGCCCGCTTAGAGCCGCTTCGTAGCCGCCAGGGCCACCGCCGATTACTACGATGTGATGGTTCTTCTTTTGGATCTCCACCTGTCTATTCTGCCCCACAACTAGACTCAACTTCATGGCAAGTGGCTCAGAATCAAAAGAACTTAATGTGTTCGAAACGGCACAGCAAGCGGCGGCGATATTTCGCGAGCGCAGCGGCATCGATTCTCACGACATTGCCCTGACTCTCGGCTCGGGCTGGGGCGGGGCCGCAGAGCTGCTTGGCACCGAAAACTTCAGCATCGCAGCAACCGAACTCCCGGGTTTCCACGCACCGGCTTTGGCTGGCCACGTTCCAACCATCCGTTCTTTCAAGCTCGAAAACGGCAAGAACGTGCTGGTTCTGGGAGCCCGCGCACACCTCTACCAGGGCCACGGCGTCGGCGCGGTTGCGCACGGCGTTCGCTTCGCCGCAGCGCTGGGCGTCAAGACAATCGTGCTTACCAACGGTGCCGGTGGCATCAAGGAGAGCTGGAAGCCGGGCACCCCGGTTCTAATCTCGGACCACATCAACCTCACCGCCACTACCCCGCTTGAGGGTGCAACTTTCATCGACATGTCCGAGGTTTACTCACGCGAACTGCGCGAAGTGGCGCGCGCGGTCGACTCAACCCTCGACGAGGGCATCTACGTTCAGTTCCGCGGGCCTCAGTATGAGACCCCGGCCGAAGTTCAGATGGCGAAAAACCTTGGCGGTCAGATCGTGGGCATGAGCACCGCGCTCGAAGCCATTGCCGCCCGCGAGGCAGGCATGAGGATCCTTGGGCTTAGCCTGATCACCAACCTAGCCGCGGGCATCAGCAAGACCCCGCTGAGCCACGAAGAGGTTATACAAGCCGGCAAGGATGCCGAGCCGCGCATCGGTGCCCTGCTGGCCCAGATTGTGAACCGCATCTGATGACAGCGGATGCTTCACTGCTTGCAGCCGCCGAAGCCTGGCTGCAGCAAGACCCAGACGAAACTACCCGAGCCGAACTGAGCGCGCTAATTGAAGCCGGCGACGAAGCCGAGTTGCAGGCCCGATTCGGCAAGCGCCTGCAGTTTGGAACCGCTGGACTTCGCGGCCGCCTAGGTGCAGGCCCGAACCGAATGAATCGAGTTTCGGTTGCGCAAGCTGCCCTTGGCATCGCCAACTGGGTGAAACAAAACCCTGAGTTCGCTGAGCCGTCGGTCGTGATCGGCTTCGACGGGCGTATCAACAGCGACGTGTTCGCGAAGGAGTCGGCGGCAATCTTCGCCGGCGCTGGCCTCGAAGTTTTGTTATTCGAAGACATGGTGCCAACCCCGGTGCTCGCCTTCGCCACCAAACAGGGCGGGTACTCCATCGGCGTGATGGTCACCGCAAGCCACAACCCGGTGAAAGACAACGGCTACAAGGTTTACCTTGGCGGCAAAAATGGCGGTTCGCAGATTATTTCGCCGACGGACGCCCAGATGGCCGCCGAGATTTCCAAGGTTGCCGAAACCCTTACCTTCGATGAGATCCCGAAGAGCGAGGACTTCGTCACCGGCGGCGCAGACCTCCAAGAGATGTACCTCGAGATCACCTCGGCGCTAGTCGACCCTGATGCCGAACGCGCCACCATCTCGACCATCTACACGGCGATGCACGGTGTTGGCTGGCCGGCACTTAGCACACTATTCGAATACGCTGGGCTTCCTCGCCCGGCGGTCGTCCGTTCGCAGATTGAACCGGATGGCAACTTCCCCACCGTGGCGTTCCCGAACCCCGAGGAGCCTGGCGCCTTGGATGAGGCGTTTGCGGCGGCGAAGCAGGTTCGCGCCAAACTGATTTTGGCCAACGACCCGGATGCAGACCGCCTTGCAGTGGCAGTGGCGAACAAGAGTTACCGCGATGGCTACCGGGTTCTCACCGGCGACGAGGTTGGTCTGATTCTCGCGGCTGAGATCGCAACCGCTGCGCGCGATGCCGGGATCGAGGGAACTCTCGCCAGCAGTGTGGTTTCGAGTTCCGCACTCGAGGCAGTCGCCCTTTACACCGGCCAGAACTTCGTGCAGACCCTCACCGGCTTCAAGTGGATTAGCAAGGTGCCTAACTTGCTGTTCGGTTACGAAGAGGCGCTGGGTTACTGCGTCGACCCGCAGCACACGCCAGACAAGGATGGCATCTCCGCGGCTCTGGTGATAGCCGACCTCGCAAGCCGCCTTGCAGCCAACAGTGAGACCCTCGAGGACTACCTGAACCAGTTGAGCGCCATCTTCGGGCACTACTCCACCGGGCAGATTTCCCTCCGCTACGAAGATGTTTCGATCGCTCAGGAAAAGGTGGCGGATTTGCGCGCAAATCCGCCGGCAAGCATCGATGGGGCCACGGCCGCATTCACCGATTTGGCCCTGGGTAGCGAGGCCCTGCCTCCAACCGACGGGCTTCGTTTTGACCTCGCGGATGGCCGCAGAGTGATTGTGCGCCCGTCTGGCACAGAGCCAAAGTTGAAGTGCTACCTGCAGGCCATCGGGGCGGATTACAAGACCGCCAAAAATGCAAAAACCGCCCTGGAGGCGGCCATGCGGGAGATTTTAGAAGGCTAGAGCAGCGCTTTGCTGAGCTTTTCGCTGAGCTCGGTGAGGTCGAAAACATGGTCGATCGCGATGACTTCGCTTGGCAAACCCTGAAGCTTGTCGACGATTTCCGGGGTGGTCAGCAAGATCTGTGCGTCGCGGCTCGCGCGAGCGGTGTCGATGTCTGCCGCGTCGACGATTGCGTCAATTCCTAGGGTGCGCAGAACCTTCTCGGCATTCATCTTTAGCAATACCGAAGTTCCAATGCCCGCACCACAGACGGCAATAATCTTCATGGCTCTAGTCTCTCATCCGATTACTCGAACAATTTCCTAATTTCGGCTTCTGTGGAGCAACTTAACACGGATTTCACAAAGTCCTGCTGAGAGAACTTGGAGGCGAACTCACTCAAGAGTTCGAGATGCTTATCGTGGTCGAGTGCCGCGAGCCCAAAAACCAACCGCACCGGGTCGTTCTTCTTGTGACCAAACTCAACCGGCTCATCGAGCACAACGAGACTCATTCCGGTCTCCAAAACCGAGGCATCCGGGCGGGCATGCGGCATGGCTAAACCCGGCGCAATGACAATGTACGGACCAAGCTCGAGGACGGTGTGAATCATCGCCTGAGTGTAGGCAGGCAGGGTGCGGCCGCTGGCAACCAGGGCGTCGCCGGCGAGACCAACGGCATGCTGCCAGTCATCGGCGGTTTGGCCCAGGATGACTGAGCCAGCGCCTAGAGCCTGCTGCAAACGCGACATTAGCGGCGGTTACCTGCCCTGGCGAAACCCTCGGCGATCATTTCCATGAGCTCTTCGCGAGCCTCAAAGTCCTGGAAGGTGGCCGCTGCCGCGTTCATCTGGAACTGCTCGATGTCGCCGATTCCGTAGCCGAAGGTGTCGGCCAAGTTCTCGAGCTCGCGGGTAAGGGTGGTGCGGCCGAGCAGGCGGTTATCCACGCTCACGGTCACCTTGAAGCCAAGTTCGTACAAGAGGTCGAACGGGTGGTCTTCAAGCTCCTCGCCCCAGGCCTCGATGGCGCCGGTCTGGAGGTTGCTGCTTGGGCAGAGCTCAAGCGGAATCTGGCGGTCGAACACCCAGCGCGCAACCGGGCCGAGCGAGACATAGTCGGTGTCGCCCTCTTCTCGCGAGAGGATGATGTCCTCGCTCAGGCGAACGCCGTGGCCAATGCGAAGCGCACGGCCCGAAATCAGTGCATCCTTGACGCTCTCAACGCCGTCGGCCTCACCCGCGTGGACGGTGACCGGCATTAGCTCTGAAGCCAAATAGTCGAAAGCGGCCTTGTGGTTCGAAGCAGGGAATCCATTTTCGGCACCTGCGATGTCGAAGCCGACCACACCATCGGCGCGGTGGCGAACTGCCAACTCTGCGATTTCAAGCGCGCGATCGGCGTGACGCATTGCTGTGATGATCTGGCCGGTACGGATGTAGCCGCCCTGCTCATCGACGATACGAGCGCCCTCTTCGAGGCCATCCTGAACTGCGTCGACAACCTCATCCAAGGTGAGACCATTGCGAAGGTGCTGCTCCGGCGCCCAGCGCACCTCGCCGTAAATCACGCCATCGTTGGCGAGGTCTAGGACGTACTCCTTCGCGATGCGGTGCAGGGCTTCCGGAGTCTGCATAACCGCAATGGTGTGGTCGAAGCACTCAAGATACTGAGGAAGCGAACCCGATGAAGCGGCGGCGTGGAACCACTCGCCCAGTTCCTTGGCGTTGTCGGCAGGCAGCTCGTAGCCGATCTCCGCAGCGAGGTCGATGATGGTCTGCGGGCGAAGGCCACCGTCGAGGTGATCGTGCAGAGAAATCTTTGGGAGGGTGCGGATCTTGAAGTTTGCCAAGGTGTGGTCCTTCGATTGGGGTGCGCTTTGAAACTGAAGTTTGAAGCTAAAGGGTAATGGTATCGAGCAATTGCGCGGCTAGTTGAATGGCTTCAAGACGATGGTTCCGTCTTCGATGCTCTTTGCTAGCTGCGCCAGAGTGCTGTCGGTTGCGTTCGGGTACGAAATGTCGTGGCTCGGGGTGATTTGGACCAAGCCCTGAACCAACTGCGAGGCAGGTGCGACAGAACCATCCACGGTGGCCGCGGCTTCATCAGTTGAGGTTGGTGAAGGACTAGGCGAAACCTGCATGCCCGGAACGTGGCCCGCGATTGCGCTCAAAACCTGCTCGCCAATCAGCTTTTGAACCGAAGCAAGGATGACCGACTTCACGCTCTCGAACTTAGGCTGCTTGAACCAGTCGGAGTCTGAACCGATAACCGAAACGCCCTGAGTCCTGGCCGCTTCTTGGGCGGCTGCAAAGCCATCGATGCCGATTGGCAGGATCACATCTGCGCCTAGTGCGGTCAAGGCACCGACGTTGTCTTTCACCCACTGGCCGCTGGCCGCGGATGAAATTAGGCGCCAAGAACTAATCGTGGTCGATTCGGCACCGAGCAACTCAACCTTTACACCCGAATCTGTCGAGTAGTAGTTGACGCCCTGGCGGAAGTACCAGATGGCGCGCTTGGCAGCCACCGAATCGCTTGCCCCGATTACACCGACGATGCGCTTCTGCGACTTCTCGGCGGCGAGGTAGCCGGCCTGGAAGTAAGCAGAATCGGAATCGAAGGCAACACGGGTGAGGTTTTCCGGCTGCACCGGAACCTGAAGCTCGCCGCGAGCGTCAAGCTGCACGAAGTTCACATCCGGGTTCTTCTGTGCCGCACTCAGCAGTGCGTCGCCAGCATAAATACCGACGCCAAAGACGAGGTTGCACTGACGGCCAACCAACTTATTGATGAGCGCCTGGATCTTGGCCGGCGAGTCGGTTGCCGCAGTCTCCGCCTGCGAGATGCGCACGCCGTATTGAACCTTGGCCTGTTGCAACGCGAAATAGGCCGCCTGGTTTACTCCACCATCGGAGAATCCGCCGACGCTCGAAAGCATGCAGGCCTTGTAGTCAACCGGGGTTGGGGTAGCCGAAACCACCTCAGGTGTGCAGCCCGAAAGCATGCTCACCGCGGCGATTGCGCCAACAGTTATTCCAACAACCCGCTTGAACATCCGAACCGCTTAGAGCAGATCCTCGTGACCGGTTGCCTTCAGGGCGTCAACCAACGACTTCACGCGCTGAGCGTGTTCCTTGGTGGTGACCAGAAGCGCATCCGGGGTGTCCACAACGATGATGTCTTCCACGCCGATGAGCGCGATGAGTCGGTCGGTGTCACTAACCAAAATTCCACTTGATGAGTCGGCCAGAACCTTGGTGTTACCGAGCACTGCAAGGTTGCCGCGACGGCCCTGCGACTGCAATTCCGCGATAGCCGCAAAGTCACCGACATCGTGCCAGCTGAACTGACCAGGGATAACGGCGACGAGACCGGCCTCGGCGGCTGGTTCGGCGATCGAATAATCGATTGCGATCTTCTTGAGGTTTGGCCAGACCTTGTGCATGACCGATTCGCGGTACATGCCGTCCCAGGCATCGGCGATTGAAAGCAACTGCGCGTGAAGTTCAGGTTCGCTCTTTGCGAGCTGGTCGAGGAGCACTGAAGCTGGGGCGATGAACATACCCGCGTTCCACAGGTAGCGACCGCTTTCGACATACTTGCGCGCGGTGGCCATCTTTGGCTTTTCGATGAAGGCTTCGACGGCGCGGGCGTGAGGCGCGCCTTCAACTTCAAGAGCATCGCCGGTCTTGATGTAACCGAATGCGACCGATGGAGCGGTCGGGGTAATACCGATGGTGACAATCTTGCCGGTGGCGGCAACTTCGATGGCTTCGCGCACGCAGGCCTGGAAAGCATCCGAGTCTGGAATTACGTGGTCTGCTGCGAACGAACCGATGATCACATCTGGTTCGCGCTTTGCCAAGATTGCGGCTGCCAGGATGATGGCCGCGGTTGAGTCCTTTGGACTGAGTTCGAGAACGAGGTTCTTAAGGTCGAGGTCTTCGATCTGCTCGACGACAGCGCCCTGGTGTGCTTGGCCGGTGACAACCATGATTCGGTCGTGACCACTTACCGGAGCTAGGCGATCCCAGGTGTCCTGAAGCAGGGTCTGACCGCTACCGGTTAGATCATGCAGGAACTTCGGTGCGGATGCACGAGACAGCGGCCAAAGGCGCGATCCAATTCCACCCGCAGGGATGATTGTGTAAAAGCGCTCTGTTGGAGTTCTCGAAGTATTCATATCAATAAAAACCCTAGTTGAATCTGGCTAATTGGGGTTGGAGCAAACGTAACTCTCATAGACTTTTAAGTGTTTGTGACCTCACTAGGTCGAAGCCCCTTAAGAGGAGGAATTCAGTGCCAAAGATGCCTGCTGGCACCCTGTACCGCGGAAAAGTTGGAATGTGGTCTTGGGTACTGCACCGTATTACCGGTGTAGCAATTTTCTTTTTCCTACTAGTACACGTGCTAGACACTTCGTTGGTTCGCATTAGCCCAGCCGCATACGAAGGCGTAATGGCAAGCTACAAGACCGTCATCATGGGTCTTGGAGAGCTTGGCCTGGTTGCAGCAATCCTCTTCCACGCACTAAACGGCGTTCGCATCATCCTCATCGACTTCTGGCGCAAGGGCGCGAAGCTTCAGAACACCATGTTCTGGATCGTCATCATCGTCGCGGCAGTCCTGTTCGCAGGTTCAGCCGTTCGCCAAATCTCACACTTGCTTAACTACTAGGACTGATCTAAATGGAAATCGTTATTGAGACCCCAAACAGCCCTCGCAAGCGCAGCAAGGGTGCCAACTGGGAAAAAATCGGTTGGATGTACATGCGCATCTCGGGTGTCGTTCTTATCGCACTCATCTTTGGCCACCTTTTGGTCAACCTCTTCCTTCCAAACGAAGGTGTAAAGAGCATCGACTTCGCGTTCGTTGCCGGCAAGTGGGCTAGCCCGTTCTGGCAGGTTTGGGATGGCCTAATGCTTTGGCTAGCCATCATCCACGGAACAAACGGCATGCGCACCCTTGTTAACGACTACGCGGGACGTGAAGGTGTTCGTAAGACCCTAAACGCCGTGCTGTTCATCACCGGTGCTGCGTTGATCATCTTGGGCACCTTGGTAATCACCACGTTCGATCCTTGCATCGACCCAAACGTTCACACCTACCTTCCAGACTTGGTCTGCGCAAAGTAACTTCAGCTACGAATTAGGCGAGGAAGCCAATGACTACCCCAAAGGTTCATAACCACCAGTACGACGTAGTGATCGTGGGTGCCGGCGGCGCTGGCATGCGTGCGGCTATTGAGGCCGGACCACACGCAAAGACCGCGGTTATCTCCAAGCTCTTCCCTACCCGTTCGCACACCGGTGCGGCACAGGGCGGTATGGCTGCTGCACTTGCCAACGTTGAAGAAGACAACTGGGAATGGCACACCTTCGACACCGTAAAGGGTGGCGACTACCTGGTTGACCAGGACGCTGCGGAGATTCTTGCAAAGGAATCGGTTGACGCAGTTATCGACCTAGAAAACATGGGTCTTCCGTTCAACCGCACCCCAGATGGCAAGATCGACCAGCGTCGTTTCGGTGGCCACACTCGCGACCACGGTAAGGCACCGGTTCGCCGTGCTTGCTACGCAGCCGACCGCACCGGTCACATGATTCTTCAGACCTTGTACCAGAACTGCGTAAAGCTCGGCATTGAGTTCTACAACGAGTTCTATGTTCTAGACCTAATCATGAACACCGTCGATGGCGTTGAGCGCCCAGCCGCTGTTGTTGCCTACGACCTTGCCACCGGAGACCTACACATCTTCCAGGGCAAGTCGATCGTGTTCGCAACCGGTGGCTTCGGCAAGATCTTCAAGACCACTTCGAACGCACACACCCTCACCGGTGACGGCGTTGGCATCATCTTCCGCAAGGGTCTTCCACTAGAAGACATGGAGTTCTACCAGTTCCACCCAACCGGTCTTGCCGGCCTAGGAATCTTGCTTTCGGAAGCCGCTCGAGGCGAAGGTGGAATCCTTCGTAACGCCAGCGGTGAACGATTCATGGAACGCTACGCACCAACCATCAAGGACCTAGCTCCTCGCGACATGGTTGCTCGTGCAATGGCAAACGAAGTTCGCGAAGGCCGCGGTGCTGGCCCTCACAAGGACTACGTTCTTCTAGACCTAACCCACCTTCCACCAGAGGTAATCGACGCAAAGCTTCCGGACATCACCGAGTTTGCTCGCACCTACCTTGGCGTTGAGCCTTACACCGAGCCAGTACCGGTGTTCCCAACCGCTCACTACGCAATGGGTGGTATTCCAACCAACATCAAGGCTGAGGTTCTGCGCGACAACGACACCGTTGTTCCGGGTCTGTACGCCGCTGGTGAATGTGCTTGTGTTTCGGTTCACGGTGCAAACCGCCTCGGAACCAACTCGCTCCTCGACATCAACGTGTTCGGTAAGCGCGCCGGTATCTACTCGGTTGAGTATGCAAAGACCGCCGACTTCGTTCCAGTTCCAAAGGGTGCTGTCGACGATGTTGTGAAGCTTCTCCAGGATGTTCGCAAGAGCAAGGGCAACGAGAAGGTGGCTGTGCTTCGCAAGGAGCTTCAGGACACCATGGACAAGAACGCCCAGGTTTACCGCACTGAGGAATCGCTCAACGAGGCACTCGACAAGATTGCCGAGCTTCGTGAGCGTTACCAGCACATCAGCATCCAGGACATGGGTCAGCGCTTCAACACCGACCTCCTCGAGGCAGTTGAGCTTGGCTTCCTACTAGACCTTGCTGAGGTTCTAGCCTTCACCGCTCGTGAGCGTCGCGAAAGCCGTGGCGGTCACTTCCGCGAAGACTTCGAGACTCGCGACGACAAGAAGTTCATGGTTCACTCGATGGCTTACAAGAAGGGCAACAAGATTGACCTTGGTTGGAAGCCTGTGACCATCACCAACTACCAGCCGATGGAGCGTAAGTACTAATGACTGATGCAGCTACTCCGGTAATCGCCGAAGTTCCTTCGTTCAACGTCACCATCATGGTGCGTCGATTCAACCCTGAGGTTGACAGCGAGCCAAAGTGGCAGGACTTCGACCTGACCATGTACGGCACCGACCGCGTTCTTGACGCTCTGCACAAGATCAAGTGGGAGACCGACGGCACCCTGTCGTTCCGCCGCTCGTGTGCACACGGTGTCTGCGGTTCGGACGCAATGCGCATCAACGGCCGCAACCGTTTGGCATGTAAGACCCTGCTGAAGGACCTAGACCTTTCGCAGCCAATCTACGTGGAGCCAATCAAGGGCCTTGAGGTCGAGAAGGACCTCATCGTCGACATGAACCCGTTCTACCAGGCCTACCGCGATGTGAAGCCGTTCCTTCTTGCGAGCGACAACCCAGAGCGTGAGCGCCTACAGAGCGCCGAAGACCGCGCACGCTTCGATGACACCACCAAGTGCATCCTTTGCGCAGCCTGCACCACCTCGTGCCCAGTGTTCTGGACAGACGGTCAGTACTTTGGTCCAGCAGCTATCGTGAACGCTCACCGCTTCATCTTCGACAGCCGCGACGACCAGGCCGAGCTTCGCCTCGACATCCTGAACGACAAGGAAGGCGTCTGGCGCTGCCGCACCACCTTCAACTGCACCGAAGCCTGCCCTCGTGGAATCCAGGTAACCCGTGCAATCGCCGAGGTAAAGAACGCGATTCTTCGCGGACGCGCCTAAGCAGTTCTTTTTGTGGGAGCCGGCCTTCGGGTCGGCTTTCGCATTTAACGCGTCTATTGCATGCATACATCGGTCAGACAATCGTGCATTGTCGTGATTTGCTCTCCACCCAGGAAGTAACTTCGTCGCATTGGGGGTAACGAATGAAGCACAAACCTAGGGGGCACTTTGGCCATGAAATCGAAACAAGTTCTTTGGATTGCACTTACCGCTATTCCGCTTTTAGCATTCTCTGACGATGCTCAGGCCGCAGGTTTAACAAATGTTGAAACTTGCACAAGCACTTCGTATGCGTGCCAGACATGGAGTTACACCGGCACGGACCCATACGGCTACTACAAGTTTTCGACAAAAGCGCCAAATGGAACGCTTCACAATTGCACTGCGTATGCGGCATACATGCTGAGCCTTCGCACCGGATATGACCCTCGTTGGGCGACCCTTGGGAATGCTTCGACCTGGGCATCGCGAGCAAAATCATTCGGACTTCCAGTTGGACAAACCCCACATGTAGGTGACGTCGCGCAATGGAATTTTGGGCATGTAGCTTTCGTAGAGCAAGTCAACTCTGACAGTGCGGGGAAGGTGGTCTCAATTGTTGTCACAGATGACAACTTCAACCGCGCAGTTACAACGCGAAAGACAATATATTCCGGGGCATCGACAGGAGTAATACCTTACCCAGACAATTTCATCAGTTTCCCGTCAACTGGCGGAGGCGGACGCCCTGCGGTCGCGGTGAGTGAAGCACCAGATTTGGGCTAGGCGATGATCTCAATTTCACTTGCAAAGACACTGACTTTACTGAGCTTGGCTGTGACATTGGAACCCTCCACCGCCGCTGTGCTGCCAAGCCGGGTTACCGTGGTCGGTTATTCACAAGATCAAGTGATTAGGAAAATTCCGGAGGGTTTGCCTTGGAATTCGCGCATTAGAACGCGAGCAGCATTGAACATTTCAGCAGACAGGAGAAGGCTGCAGACCGCTCTTGGAAACTTGGCGCAAAAAGGAGCGTATTTAGTTGAATCATTGACCGATGGGAGCTCTGCTGCATTCAAGCCGGGAAGCCTAAAGACTCCATCACAGTTTGTCCTCGAGGGCCTTAACTCCAGCGGACAGACCGTTGGGAACGCAGGCCCCTTCCCTAGCGATGCGAAAGACATTGCATCCTCCTTGACCCGCCTCAGCTCAGTAAAGTGCCTGTTATCCGACAGCACTAAGGCACATTCGCCTGGCCCACTTTTGCCCGTCTGCAAAATACTTTCCCCAACCTCGAGGGATTATCTTAAAAGCGTGATTCAGGGGGCTATAGCTTTCACCCAACCCAGTGACCTATACAGTTTCAGAATTCAAGAACTCAACTACATAGTTGCGAACAACCTCAAGTTCTCCATCCGCGGAGGTCAAATCGTTTGCCCAGAACTATCGAAGCTCAGCCCGAACGAAACTGCCATAAGCCTGTCGGATAAGAGCGCAATTGGTGGCTACACGATTACGGTGACTGAGGATGGGAGCGGATTCACATTTACCGAAATTGCACCTGACTTTGTGAGACTTGCTCGAGACGCTTATGTATTGCCCGGCGAGACCTGGATCCGATTTCAATAAATCATTAGCCCAGAGGGCTGCGAAAACCAGCTCGCTAGAAAACGATGGAGCTAGCCAGCGCTGGGATCAGCGCCGGTGAGGCACTCAGACTGTCGACACCCATGCGGATGAAGATTTTTGCGGAAGTTGGGTCCGCGGCTGATTCGCCACAGATTCCGACGTGTTTGCCCTTGGCTTTGCAAGTGCGGATTACCGAGTCGATGATCTCAAGCACCTTGTTGTTTCGTGTTTCACTGAGGGCCATTCCACCGGTGTAACGGCTACGGCCAAGCACATACTGGGTTAGGTCGTTGGTTCCGATACTCACGAAGTCGACAAACTTCAATGCGCGTTTTAGAACTCGTGGGCGTGCGATTTCAGGCACTTCAACCATGATGCCGACCTTGTTGAGGCCAGCCTCGCGAGCCATCTTTGCGAATAGTTTTGCCTCCTTGGCGGTAACCACCATCGGAGCCATTACCCAAAGCTCAGTTGCCGGGTAGTACTCGGCCGCAGCGGCGAGCGCCGAAAGCTGCGTCTCGAGCACCGAGTCATTGGCCAACAGAACGCTCAGTCCACGGTTGCCATACTTACCGTGGGCGCTTCTACGCAAGAACTCGAGCGGCTTGTCGATATCGATGTCTAGAACACGGACGATAACCCGGCTGCCCTGGAACCCAGCGAGCAACTTGGTGTACTCGAAGATTTGCTCTTCCTTGCTCGGCGCTTTTTTGTGTCCGAGGAACAACAGTTCTGTTCGGAATAACCCGACCCCCTGAGCACCCGCTCGCTGTGCGGTTGGAATCTCAAAACTTGAACCGAGGTTTGCCATGATCTGCACAGGCAGGTCGTCAAAGTCTGGCAACGCATTCATGACTGTGGTCGAAGGATAGGCAGCATCCGAGTACTGCTTTAGCTCATCGGCATCCGGTTCGACAAACACCTGACCACTTGTTGCATCAACGATGAGGTCTTGACCGTTTTCAATCTCGCAACTGCCAACTACGCCCATGACGGTTGGCAGGTTGGCGCTCCGAGTAATGATGGCACTGTGCGACGTGGCCGAACCCTTCTCGGTGATTACCGCAAGAACCTTGGTTTGCTTCAGGGATGACGCGAGTATCGGCGATAGCTCTGTGGTGATTAGCACGAATGGCTCATCCGGGAAAATAACCTCGCCTGAGACACCGTTCATGCGGTCGATGACCTTGGCAGCGAGGTCTTGCAGGTCTGCACTTCGCTCGGCGAAGTAACCACCGAGTCGTTCAAGTTTCAGAGCGAAACTATTGAAAGCACCGCGAACCGCACGTTCCGCACCGGAACCGGAAGCCAAAAACTCTTTGATGCTCTCGAACAGAACTGGGTCTTTCAGCATTGCGGCAAGTGCCATCAGGATGTCGCCACCATCGCCGGTTTTCGATTGCGCCTCGAGCTGTGTGGAAAGCGAATTTAGGGCAGATCGGATCGCTTCGATTCCACCTTCTGGAGCCTGACCAGAGCTGTCAGCTCTCAGCTCGGAAGCGCGCATAACAAATGCCGGGCCGTTGGCAATTCCGCTGCCCACACCGGCACCAACCAATATCTGCTTAGCCACCTTTGAAGTCTACGAAAGTTTAAACTTGATTCATGGCTAACTCTCCGCTCAAAGTAGTGACTCTCAACGTCAACGGCATTCGTGCTGCGTTCCGCAAAGGCATGACCGATTGGCTGAGCGAAGCCCGCCCTGACATCCTGTGCCTCCAGGAGGTGCGCGCGGCCGACGCCGATCTAGAGGCACTCTTCGGCGAAGTTGACCACCTCTCCCCTAGCGGCAAGTGGCACATCTTGCACGACCCGGCGAGCGCAAAGGGTCGCGCGGGCGTCGCCGTAATCTCGGCACAGCCCGCAATTGCGCACAGCACAGTTTTGGGACCGGACGATTTCGACAGCGCCGGCCGCTGGCTTGAGGCAGAGTTCGACGTGAACGGCAAGCGCCTGACCGTGGTGAGCACCTACGTTCACTCGGGCGAGGTAGACACCCCGAAACAGGTTGAGAAGTACAAGTTCCTCGAAGCGATGACCGCCCGAATGCAGGAGCTGCTGGCAACCCGCGAATACGTTGTGGTGCTCGGCGACCTAAACGTTGGCCACACGGAACTCGACATCAAGAACTGGAAGGGCAACCTCAAGAACGCAGGGTTCCTCCCGGAAGAGCGCGCATACTTCGACGGTTTCATGCACAAGCAGGGCTGGCGCGACCTCGGACGCGATGCCCACCCAGATGTTGCCGGACCTTACACCTGGTGGAGTTTCCGCGGGCAAGCATTCGACACCGATGCCGGTTGGCGCATCGACTACCAGCTGGCAACTCCGAAGCTTGCCGAACTGGCCTCGAACTACAAGGTGCACCGCGCCGCAAGCTACGACACCCGCTTCACAGACCACTCGCCTGTCGCGGTGGAATACGCTTTATAAAAGACTTTGGTTGACGGGCAGTGCCCTAAGACCTTGGCGACCAAATGGTTGCCGGCAGCATTAAGGAATCAAATGAACATCAAGGCACCCGCTTACACCTCGGCCAACGGTAAGCCAAACCTGCTCAGTGGCATGCAGCCATCGGCGGGTTCGCTGCACCTAGGAAACTACCTTGGCGCATTGGTGAACTGGACCAAGATGCAGGACGACTTCAACGCCTACTACTGCGTTGTAGACCTACACGCCATCACCGTCCCTCAGGACCCAGCCGAGCTTCGCACCAACACTCGCCGCACCGCTGCGCAGTACCTTGCAGCCGGCATCGATGAGAACAAGAGCGCGCTCTTCGTTCAGAGCCACGTTCCTGCCCACGCGCAGCTGGCCTGGGTGCTCAACACCCTCACCGGCATGGGCGAAGCCGGGCGCATGACCCAATTCAAGGACAAGTCTCAGAAGGCTGGAGTTGACAGCGCATCGGTGGGTCTATTCACCTACCCGATTTTGCAGGCAGCCGACATTCTGCTCTACCAGCCGAAGGCGGTTCCGGTTGGCGAAGACCAGCGCCAGCACCTCGAACTCACTCGCGACCTCGCAACCCGCTTCAACAGCCGTTTTGGTCAGACTTTTGTGATTCCTGAGGCGCACATCCTCAAGGAAACCGCCAAGATTTACGACCTTCAGAACCCTGAGGCGAAGATGTCGAAGAGCGCGGCCGACCCTAAGGGCCTCATCAACCTGATGGACGAGAACAACGCGATCGTCAAGAAGATCAAGAGCGCGGTGACCGACACCGAGGGCGTAATCAAGTTCAACCGCGAAACCAAGCCTGGCGTTAGCAACCTGCTCGGCATCTTCAGCCTGATCACCGGCGAGAGCATCCTGAGCCTAGAAAACCGATTCGAAGGTTCCGGCTACGGCGCGTTGAAGGGTGAGCTGGCCGATGCGCTTGTGGCTCACATAGAACCAATTCG
>Ga0228702_1000709_pt1 | contig 23910 bp, 20 predicted proteins | sample McNCre217_Aug_MG_2_FD_178018 | JGI IMG/M metagenome (GOLD analysis project Ga0228702, IMG submission 178018) | Freshwater microbial communities from McNutts Creek, Athens, Georgia, United States - 20-17_Aug_MG | ecosystem: Environmental > Aquatic > Freshwater > Creek | place: USA: Georgia...
ATCGTGCTGAGCGCAAGATGTCTTTAGGTATCAAGCAATTAACAGAAGATCCTTGGACTAAGACTGATTTATTAGCGAAATACGCAATCGGTACGAAGCACAAAGGAACGGTTCGTAACTTAACTAACTTCGGTTTATTCCTTGAGTTAGAAGAAGGAATCGACGGTTTAGTACACGTTTCTGACTTGTCTTGGACAAAGAAAATCAAGCACCCATCTGAATTCGTTAAAGTAGGTGATTCTTTAGATGTCGTTGTGATCGAATTAGACGCGGATAACCGTCGTTTAGCTTTAGGCCACAAACAACTAGAGGAAAACCCTTGGGATACATTTGAAAGTGTTTTCACATTAGGTTCAACACACAAAGCAACGATCATCTCTAAAAACGACAAGTTCGGCGTTTTAGAATTGCCATACGGTATCGAAGGATTAGCTCCTTTGAAACAATTAACAAAGGCAGATGAGTCAGTTGCTGAGGTAGGTGAGGCTTTAGACTTCGTGGTAACAGAATTCCACAAAGAAGATCGCAAAATCATCTTATCTCACACACGTACCTTTACGGCGGCAACTCCGGAAGAAGTAGCGGCAGATGCTGCAGCTGCTAAGCCAGAGAAGAAGAAGGCAGCGAAATCTGCTGACAAACCAGCTACTGTAACAGCGGAAAAATCGACTATGGGCGATATCGGTGCTTTATCTGCTTTAAAAGAGCAAATGGAAGGTGCTGAAAGAGAACAAGCGATTAAAAAATTAGAGAAAAAATCTAAAAAAGCTGAATAAGAACACTCACCTGTTCTATACGGAAAGGGGTTAGCGAAAGCTGACCCCTTTTTTTGTTTTGTAATTTTTTTTTCCAAACTTACAAGCATCATTAAAACCTATCAACCATGAGTAACGAATCAAGACGGAACTTCCTGCGTAAGGCAGGATTAGCCGCAGCCAGTTTCTACATTGTACCCCGCCACGTTTTGGGCAAGGGTTACACTGCTCCTTCGGACAAATTAAACATTATGGGTGTCGGTGGTGGCGGAAAAGGCTACAGCGACATCATGAGCTCGTATAATAAAGGGGCTGAAAACATCGTCGCCATCGTCGATGTAGATGATCGTCAAATCGCTCGCATTAAAGGCGATTTACCCAAAGCGAACTACTACCGCGATTTCCGTGCTGCTTTAGACAAAGAAGGCAACAACGTAGACGCAGTCATTGTTTCTACACCAGACCACACCCACGCTACGATTGCGATGGAGGCCATGCGCAGAAAGAAACACGTGTATGTTCAAAAACCGTTAACACACGACATCTACGAAGCGCGTATCCTAGGAGAGAAAGCGCGCGAGATGCAAGTGGTGACACAAATGGGTAACCAAGGATCTTCTGGTGATGGTGTTCGTCAAATGATGGAATGGTTCGATGGTGGCGCCATCGGAAAAGTAAAAGAAGTGTATGTTTGGACAAACCGTCCCGTATGGCCACAAGGTATTGCTTACCCTGCAGCTGGATCTCCAGCACCAGCAGAGTTAGATTGGGATCTTTGGTTAGGACCAGCAAAATATAGAGAATACAACCCGGCATTACTTCCATTTAAATGGAGAGGCTGGTGGGATTATGGTACGGGTGCTTTAGGCGATATGGGTTGTCACCTATTAGACCCTCCATTCAAAGTATTAGGCATTCGTGATGCGATCGACGTAGAATGTTCTGTCGGTTCTGTCTTCTTACAAGACTGGACTCCGGAATACATTCCACAAGGATGTCCTCCTAGCTCCATGGTAACATTGCACTATGGCCCATCGAAGAAAAACAACTCCCCTGTTAAATTAACCTGGTTTGATGGTGGTCTACGTGCACCACATCCAGATGGAATTCCTGCTTCAGAAATCATTGGGGATCCAGATGGTTCGAACGGGGTAATCTTAATCGGGACAAAAGGCATCATGACTTGCGGAACATACGGTATGTATCCAAAAGTATTCAGAAATGGAGCCCGTGTAGACGAAACAGAACTTCCGAAAGCAAGTTTGGCTCGTGTGAAAGGCGGCGATGGCGGTCACAACACACAATGGGTAGAAGCTTGTAAGGCTGGCTTTGGCAATATGGAAGTAAGTTCTCCTTTCGATTATGCAGCACCGTTTACAGAATCCGTATTAATGGGTAACCTAGCAATTCGTTCGTACATGTTACGCGAAGGTGAAGGCCGTAACGCGAAATACATTGGTCGTCAAAAACTAGAGTGGGATGCGAAAAACATGCGCATCACGAACTTCGAGGCGGCGAATCAATTCGTCAAACGCGAATACCGCAAAGGCTGGACACTCTAAGTGACCATTCGATAAATAGAATTGAAAAGACGGGATGCTCTCCCGTCTTTTTTTTATTTTTGTACTATGAATTTTAGCGCATCCACACCTGCTTCTGAAGTCTTCGCACAAGTCGAAGCTTACATTCTTTCTCAAGGTTATACGATTATCGACAAAGACCATAGCCGTCCTTGGGGAGGTTTCTTTGTCTTAGACGAAACGCAGGCAGCCAAATTCGCGGCACAGTTCTTCCCGCAGCTATCCATGGATGCGATTCAAATCACACAGAAATTAAGCCCTAAGTTCTTAGTAGTGGCGCCAAAGAAACGCTTGTCTTGGCAGTACCATTTCCGCAGAGCAGAGGTTTGGACGGTGAATTCAGGGCCAGTAGGAGTCGTGATTTCCGAGACCGATGAGCAGTCTGCTCCGGGCGTTTACCAGGAAGGCGAATTGATTACTTTACCCACCGGCACGCGTCACCGTTTAGTCGGTTTAGACAACTGGGGTGTAGTGACAGAGATTTGGCAACATACGGATGTCGCACATCCTTCTGATGAATCGGATATCGTTAGATTACAAGACGACTTTGGCCGTTAAGCCTTTCTTTGGGCCGTTCATATAAAAATAATACAAGAAAACTTTGTAATCTATAAAAGTTTCCATAGTTTTGCTTCCCGATTAAGCCAGGGTTCAAGCAAATGAAAACGCGTATTCTAAACAAAGGAGCAGAACTATTCTTCCGTTACGGTGTCAAAACGGTAACGATGGATTCCATTGCAACAGAATTAGGCATTTCCAAGAAAACGATTTATCAACATTTCCCAGACAAGGACTCGATGGTTTTCGAGGTCGTTAAATCCTTCATCGAACGGGATTTAGCAAAATGGAAAGAATTGGATCGCCTCTATTCGAATGTGATCGAGAAGATGTTCAAATCCTTCGAAATGACAAAGGATTTATTGACTCAAATGAATCCGCGTTTGCTGTTCGAAATTCAAAAATACTTCCCAAAAGCCTTTCAACTTTTTGAAGCCCACGGCGAAACTTGTATTAATGAAAATCTGATTTCAGATTTTAAGAAAGGGGCGCAGTTTGGTTATTTTAGAAATGACGTCGACTTTGAATTACTTGCGCGCTTACGCATGGCAGAAGTTGACCTGGCTTTCAATCCCGATTTTTACCCAGGCAACAAACTTTCCCTGTATGAAACACAAGTGGCTTTAATGGATATTTTCATGCGAGGCATTTTGACCGAAAAAGGTTTAACACTTTACACATCTTACCAAAACAATTTAAAATAATGATCCGTCTAAGAAAAATCTATGCCGGTCTATTTTTAATGACCACCTTCGCCGCAAATGCGCAGACCTTCAGCCTAAAACAGGCCGTGGATTATGCCATCTCGCACCAGGTTCAGGTTAAAAATAGCCAAATTGATCTGCAAAATGCTGATGCGAAGGTCAAGGAAATCAAAGCGATGGGGCTACCACAAGTAAATGGTAGTGTCGCATTAACGAATAACATCATCCTTCAAAAGATGTTTATTCCGGCTAAAATTTTTAACCCATCCGCTGCGGAGGGAGAATTAATTGCCGCGAAATTTGGTGTCGATAATTCGGGTTATGCAAACGTTGGATTAAGCCAATTAGTATTTGACGGGACCTATTTATTAGGCTTGAAGGCTTCACAAGTTTACAAAGACCTATCCGTGAAATCTTTGACCCAGTCAAAACAACAAGTTGCGGAAAATGTAAGCAAGGCTTATTATGGGATTTTGGTAAACGAAAAACGAATCGCCTTATTATCTGTTAACTTAAATCGCCTAGACACTTTGTTAAAGGAGACACGCGAATTAAACAAGCAGGGCTTTGTAGAAAAGATAGACGTGCAGCGTTTAGACGTACAAGCGAACAATTTACGCACGGAATTAGAAAATGTAAATCGTTTGCAAGAGCTAAGCCATTCCCTATTAAAGTTCCAAATGGGCTATCCTATGGAAGAGCCGATTCGCTTAAGCGAGAGCCTAGAAAAGGTGGAATTAGCAACATTTACAACAAGCAACACTGGCGATTTTAACTACGCAAACCGCATCGAATACTCTATCTTACAGACGCAAGAAAATCTAGCAGAATTAGACTTGAAGAGTATCAAAGCAGGTTATTTGCCTCGTTTAGTCTTAAACGCTAATTACGGTTATAACGCGGGAGCGAATGCTTTCAAAGATTTGATGACCAAACAATGGTTCGATAACGCAGCCATTACCGTGGCGTTACAGATTCCTATTTTCGATGGTTTCTCTAAGAAATACAAGGCCGTACAATCTGCCAACAACTTGCAAAAGGTTCGTCAATCTTATAGCCTGCTAAAGTCTTCAATCGACTTGCAACGTTCTCAGGCTAGCATTACGATGAAGAACGCTTTGGAATCCATGAAAGAGCAAAAAGCGAACTTGGATTTAGCAAACGAGATTTCCCGCGTAACACGCGTAAAATACCAACAAGGTGTAGGATCTAACCTAGAGGTTTTAAATGCAGAATCATCCATTAAAGAATCACAAGCAAACTACTTCACGGCACTTTACAATGCCTTAGTAGCGAAAGTAGAATTAGAAAAAGCAAACGGTACATTATATTTAGACTAATAGAAACATGAAAAAAATAGCCATCCTCCTAAGTGGAATTCTTTTCTTCGCAGCCTGCGGACCAAAAGACAAAAAGCAAGAGTTAGCGGATCTTAAAAAGCAGGAAAAAGAAATTCAGGCCAAAATCGCGCAATTAGAAAAAGAAGTAGGGAAACCTGCAGACAAAGCTGAGGCCAAAGTAATTGCCGTAAGCGTAAGCCCATTAGCGCCTCAAAATTTCCAACACTTCGTAGAAGCACAAGGAAATGTAGTCGCTGAGAATACCGTTTTAGTGAGCCCACAAACAGGTGGTGTGATTTTATCCTTACCCGTAGTAGCAGGTCAATCTGTTTCTAAAGGCCAATTAATCGCGACTTTAGACAATAACATCTTAAAAGAGTCATTAGAGGAAGTTCGCCAGCAATTGTCACTAGCAAAAACAATCTATACGAAGCAAAAAGCACTTTGGGATCAACAAATCGGTACGGAAGTTCAGTATTTAAGCGCGAAATCAAACATGGAATCGCTTGAGAAAAGAATCGTAACCTTAAAAGCACAATTAGGCTTATCTCGCGTTACCGCTCCGATTGCGGGAACGATTGAATTAGTTCGTCAAAAAGCAGGTGAAATGGGCGCTCCTGGTGTACCAATTGTTCAAATTGTGAACTTAGGTAACTTAAAGATCTCTGCTAAAATCGCAGATTCATACGTAGGAACCGTGAAACAAGGCGATGAAATCAACATCAAATTCCCTGATTTAAACAAGGAGTTAAAAGCGCGTATTTCATTGGTTTCTAAAATTGTGAACCCATTAACCCGTACGTTTGACATTGAAGCTCGCATCCCGAACGCAGGGGGCGAATTAAAGCCAAACTTATTAGCGGTGATTAATATCAACGATACGTCTAAGAAAAATGCGATCGTAATCAGCGAAAACATCATTCAAAAGACGGAAAAAGGAAATTTGGTGTACGTGGCCGTGGAAGAAAATGGCAAGAAAGTAGCACGCGCACGTCAAGTTACGATCGGCTTAACCTACAATGGCCAAGCAGAAATTACGGAAGGCTTACAAGCTGGCGAAGCGATCATTACACAAGGATTTCAAGATTTAGTGGATGGCACAGCCATCTCTTTCTAAGTACATATGGAAAAAAATATCAAAAACGAGCAATTACCTGAAGGTAAGGGCTTTATATATAACATGGTGGGCTGGTTAGCCCAAAACCGCACAACGGTTTACATCTTCACGTTCATCATTTTTGTGGCGGGGATGGGAATCTACTCGCGCTTACCGAAAGAACAATTTCCAGACATCGTGGTGCCTCAAATGGTCATCCAAACAGTCTATGCTGGAACAACGCCTTCGGATATAGAGAACACGATCAATAAACCGATCGAAAAGCAAATCAAATCGATTACGGGTGTAAAACGCGTGAAGTCAAATGCCTTGCAAGATATTTCCGTGATTATTGTGGAATTCAACACAGACGTTACAGTACCCATTGCAAAGCAAAGAACACAGGATGCGGTGGATAAAGCCATAGCGGATTTACCTAAAGATTTAACGCGCGAGCCTTCTGTTGCAGAGGTGAACTTCTCGGAATTCCCGATCATGAACATCAACATCGCAGGAGATTATCCTTTAGATAAATTGAAGAAATACGCGGAGGATTTACAAGATGAGATCGAAGGAATGCCGGAAATTAACCGCGTAGATATCATCGGTGCATTGAAAAGAGAAATCCAAATCAACCTGGATTTGTATAAGATGCAAAGTTATGGATTGACTTTCTACGACATCCAATCCGCCGTTCAAGGAGAGAACGTAAATATCTCTGGCGGTGATTTAGCTGTGGATGGAGTTCGTCGCTCTTTGCGTGTGACGGGAGAATTCAAGGCCGTAGACCAATTAGCGAACTTAATGGTGGGTTCCTCTACCGGCGCACGCGTTCGTTTAAAGGATGTGGCAGAAGTAAAGGATAGCTACGAAGAAAAGCAAGATTTTGCGCGTTTGAATAACAAGTCTGTAATCACATTGAACGTGATCAAGCGTAGTGGTGCGAACTTAATTGCCGCAGCAGACCGCATCGAAGAAACGATCAAAGAATACAAAGAAACACGTTTTCCTGCCGGCTTAACGGTAACTACGACAGCGGATCAGTCGGAACGTACACGTGGCGATTTAGCGGATTTAATAAACACGGTTGTCCTTGGATTCTTGTTCGTGGTCATCGTATTAATGTTCTTTATGGGCGTTCGCGATGCTGTATTTGTGGGCCTTTCGGTGCCTTTATCGGCTTTGATGACCTTCTTATTTATGCCTTCGTTGGACTTCAGCTTAAATACGATCGTATTATTCGGTTTCCTTTTGGGCTTAGGAATTGTGGTGGATGATGCCATTGTGGTGATCGAGAATGCGCACCGCTTGTTCAATAACTTCCGCAAGTTAACAATTACCGAGTCCGTGAAATTAGCGGCATCTGAGGTATTTGTGCCGGTATTATCAGGAACGTTAACGACGATTTCTCCCTTCTTGCCTTTGCTTTTCTGGCCAGGTATTGTGGGTGAGTTTATGAAATACTTGCCTATTACCTTAATCATTACGCTTTTTGCCTCTCTTTTTGTGGCTTACGTGATGAATCCGGTTTTCGCAATTACGTTTATGAAGCGTCACGATGAGGAGGTAAATGATGTGAAGGATCCTAAGTTCTCGGATATTCGCCGTACGGTATTTATCTTATTGAGTTTAGCGATTTTTGGCTATGTGATGGGCTTTGGCTTAGGTCACTTTGGCATTGGAAACTTCTTCGTTTTATGCATTATTCTGTACGTGTTCAATCACTTTGTGATCACACCGAAATGGATTGTACCTTTCCAAGAGGTTACTTTACCTAATTTCAAGACGAATTACCGTAAATTAATTTCGTGGGTGTTAACAGGCCGTCGTCCGATTTATGCAACGATTGCGTCCTTCTTCTTGTTGATTTTTACCATCGCATTAATGGGCATTGTAAAGCCAAAGGTGGTATTCTTCCCAGCAGGAGATCCGGATTATATCTATATTTATGCCAAAAATCCGATCGGTACAGATGCGGTCGTAACGGATTCCGTGACGAAAGTGATCGAAAAGCGGGTATTCTCTTTCTTAAACAAAGAAGGTTACAGTAAAATCGTTAATTCCGTCATTTCCAACGTAGGTAAAAATGCAGGAGATCCCATGCAACCAGACCGCGGAGCTACACCTCATAAAAGTAAGGTGACTATTGCCTTTGAAAAATTGCAATTGCGTGGTGGCATTGCTACAGGTGAGATATTAACTAAGATCCAAGCGGATTTTGCTAAAAATCCACTTCCTGGCGTCGAATTAGCCATCGAGCGTGAGCGTAACGGCCCACCTACGGGCAAGCCTATTTCGATTGAAATTGCAGGTGATGAATTCACTGTATTGCAAGATTTAGAGAAGAAAGTGCGCGCAGCGATCACAAAATCTGGTATCCAAGGAATCCAAGAATTGAAATCTGATTTAGTGACAAACAAACCGGAAATCATCATCGATGTGAACCGTGAAAAAGCATCCCGCGAGGGTATTTCATCGGCACAAGTGGCGATGGCGGTGCGTACAGGATTATTTGGCGCAGAAATTTCTAAATTCCGTGATGTAAAGGATGAATACCCAATCCAATTGCGCTTAAAAGGAGATTCTCGCAACCAAATCGAGAAATTATTGCAAATGAATATCACCTACCGCGATATGAATATGGGAGGCGCATTACGTCAAGTACCTTTGAATTCAATCGCCGATATTCGCTATGCAACTTCTTTCAGCCAAATCAACCGCAAAGATCAAGAGCGTGTCATCACCCTGGGTTCTGACGTGATTCAAGGTTACAATGCGAACGAAATCGTAGGAGAATTAACGACCTTATTCGAAGAAATCGATGTGCCACAAGGCTACAAGATCCGAATGGGTGGGGAGCAAGAGGACCAAAAAGAATCAGGTGCTTTCTTAGGCATGGCCTTCTTAGCGGCATTAATCTTAATCTACTTAATCCTAGCAACACAGTTTAATTCTGCCGTAAAACCATTAATCATCTTCGCGACGATCTTGTTATCGTTAATCGGTGTATTATTAGGCTTCATGGCTTTCGGGATGACATTCTCTGTGATTATGTCAGGTGTGGGAATCATCGCCCTAGCGGGTATCGTAGTAAAGAATGGTATCCTATTGATCGAATTCATCGAAGAACTTCGCTTCAAGCGCGGATATGATTTGAAAGAAGCGATCATCGAAGGTGGTGGCATTCGTTTAACGCCGGTATTGTTAACGGCATCGGCGGCGGTATTGGGCTTAATTCCTTTGGCATTAGGCTTAAGCATCGACTTTGCAGCGATGTTCACTGAATTAAATCCACACATCTTCATCGGTTCTGATTCCGCTGTATTCTGGGGAATCTTAGCCTGGACGATCATCTTCGGATTAACATTCTCCACCATTTTAACACTTGTGATCGTTCCATGTATGTACTACATCTCGGAGCGTATCAAGCAAAAGTGGTTTACTAAGAGCGTTTAATTTTATTAAGGTTCAAGAATTGCAAAAACCCCTGGGCGAAGGTCTAGGGGTTTTTTGTTTCCCCTCCGGACTTCGGACTCACGACCCCCACAACCCATTTGCTTTTCCATCCGCCATTCCCTAATTTACTCTTCCAAAATCAACAATATGAAGAAATTACTCTTATTCCTTTGTTTGCCGCTTTTTATGCAAGCGCAAGATCGCACCTATGGAAAATTGTGGGCCACTCGCTCACAAGTAATTGCCCAGAACGGAATGGCTGCCACCTCACATCCGCTGTCTACCCAAGCTGCATTGGATGTGTTAAAGGCCGGAGGAAATGCCATTGATGCAGCCATCGCAGCCAATGCGATGGAAGGTGTGGTAGAGCCTCACGTGAACGGGATTGGAGGGGATTTGTATGCCATTGTTTGGGATGCAAAGACGAAGAAATTATATGGATTGAATGGGTCGGGGAGGTCGCCTAAATCCTTGACTTTGGCCGAATTTAAAAAACGGGGTCTAAGCCACATTCCTTCCCTAGGACCTTTACCTATAAGCGTGCCAGGTTGCGTGGATGCGTGGTTCGAATTGCATAAAAAATTCGGTTCAATGCCGATGAATAAAGTATTGGAAAAGGCCGTTTCCTATGCCCGCAATGGCTTTCCGGTACATGGCGAATTTGCGTCTGCCTTAAATCGTGTCCCCGCGATTTATGGAAAATTTCCGAATGTGGCGGAGCATTATTATCCCAACGGAAAAACGCCAGTAGAGGGGGATATTTTCAAGAACCCAAACTTAGCGAATACCCTTGAAAAATTGGGAAAAGAGGGGCGTGATGCCTTTTATAAGGGGGACATGGCGCGGACAATGGACGCGTTTATGAAGAAAAATGGTGGATTTTTGAGCTACGAAGATTTAGCCTCGCACATGTCTACTTGGGTGGAGCCCGTTTCCGTGAATTACCGCGGTTATGATGTCTGGGAATTGCCCCCAAATGGGCAAGGAATAGCGGCTTTGCAGATGTTAACGATTTTAGAAGGCTATGATTTTTCCAAAATAAAGCTGGGTTCAGCTGAGCACGTTCATTTATTTACAGAAGCGAAAAAACTAGCTTTTGAAGATCGGGCGAAATACTATGCTGATCCGGAGTTTGCGAAAATCCCCGTAGCCGAATTAATTTCTGAAGCATACGGTGCGAAGCGCCGTGCCTTAATTAATCCCAATCGGGCGGCTCGCCATTACGAGGCGGGAAATCCTGCTTTGAAAGAAGGAGATACGATCTATTTAACGGTGGCAGATAAGGACGGCAATATGGTGTCGTTGATTCAGAGTAATTACCGAGGTTTTGGGTCAGGAATGATGCCGGATGGCTTAGGATTTATGTTCCAAGATCGAGGAGAGCTATATAGCCTGAAAGAAGGTGAAAATAATACGTATGCACCGGGTAAAAGACCTTTCCATACCATCATTCCAGCGTTTATGACAAAGGATGGTCAACCTGTGATGAGTTTTGGTGTAATGGGTGGTGCATTCCAGCCGATGGGTCATGTACAAATTGTGATGAATGTGGTAGACTTTGGCCTAAACGTACAAGAAGCAGGTGATTTTCCGCGCATTAACCACGAAGGATCCTCTGAACCTACGGGTGAAACCATGGAGCCTACAGGGGGTACCATTACCTTAGAACACGGATATCCGTATGAAGTCATTCGGGAATTATTGCAAAAAGGGCATCAAGTGGGCTATATGAATGGTATTTATGGAGGCTACCAATGCATTCAATACGATCCCGTTCGGAAAGTCTATTTTGGGGCAACAGAATCAAGAAAAGACGGCCAAGCCGCAGGGTATTAAAGATGTTTGCTAGTCGCATTTTCACGGGCCATGAATGGCTACATAATAAAGAAATTACGGTAGAAAATGGCCGCATTTTGGCTTTATCGGATAGTCAGGGCGAAGCGTCTGAAAACATACTAGTTCCAGGATTTATTGACCTCCAAATTTATGGTGGCGGCGGGATTCTATTCTCGAATCACCAAACACCAGAGGCCATTCAAGCCACTTTTGATGAACAGCACAAAACCGGCACCGTTGCCTTTCAAATCACTCTCAATTGCTCCCCAATAGAGTCCATGTGGAAGGCCATTGAGGCTTATAAAAACTATACTGGTCCTGGATTAGTAGGTTTGCACCTGGAGGGCCCCTTTTTCAACCCGGTGAGAAGAGGTGCGCATAAGGAGGAGTTTGTCCAAAAGCCTAGTTTGACTTTTCTAGAGGAAATGATCGAGCGCACGAAAGGCATTCCTACGTATTTGACCATGGCCCCTGAAATGTTCCGCTCAGAGGAACTTTCTTTATTGCAAAAAAGCCACATCATGTGCTCCTTAGGCCACAGTGACGCGACATACGAGCAGGCAATGGATGCCATTCATACAGGAGTTTCACGCATCACTCACCTATTTAATGCGATGTCTCAGTGGCAATCGCGGGCGCTCGGTTTAGTGGGTGCCAGTTTTCAATCACAAGCCTGGACGAGTATTATTGCGGACGGTTTACACTGCGATTTTAAATCGCTAGAACTAGCCTATCGCCTGAAAAAAGGTCGCTTGTTTTTAATCACGGATGCTGTGACAAATGATACATCAGGCCCCTATTCCTTTTTATCTAAAGAAGGCCGCTTCACTAACGAGGCAGGGATTCTTTCTGGATCTTCTTTGACGATGATAGAGGCCATCCAAAATTGTGTTCAGCAGACTTCAATACCCCTGGAAGAGGCGATTCGCATGGCGACCATTTATCCGGCGGAAGTGGCCAATTTACATGATTTAGGTAGTATTGAGGTGGGGAAAAGGGCTTGTTTTGTAGAGCTGAATCCGAAGCTGGAGGTGGTGCAGGTTTGGTACGATGGAAAAGCCTTGTTAAATTAGATTATGATTTCATTTCCTTCGAAGCAGCCACAGGTTCAGACCACTATTTTCACGAAAATGTCCGCCCTAGCCATGGAGCACGAGGCATTGAATTTGTCACAAGGTTTTCCTGGTTTTGATTGTGCCCCTGCTTTGCAAGATTTGTTGCAGTTTTATGCCAAAGGTCATAACCAATATGCCCCTATGGCTGGCGTTCCCGTCTTGCGTCAATCACTAGCCTCAAAAACATCCTCATTCTACGACATTCCAGTAGTGGCAGACACGGAAGTAACGATTGTCTCTGGTGCTACAGAAGCCCTTTTTGCAGCGATTCATTGCTGTGTTTCTCCGGGGGATGAAGTCATTCTTTTTGATCCAAGTTATGACGCTTATGATCCCATCGTTCGGTTAGCGGGTGGAATACCCGTCCATATTCCATTAAAAGCATCCCGAAATTTTGCGATCGATTGGGCAGAATTAGCGGCGAAAATCACACCTCGGACACGGGCCATTATGGTCAATAGTCCACACAATCCGACCGGCGCTGTTTGGTCAATGGACGATTTAGATGCTTTGGCAGAGATTGTCAAAGGGACTAATATCTTGCTAGTTTCAGACGAGGTATACGAGCACATTGTTTTTGATGGTGCGAAGCACGCCAGTGTTTTGCTGCATCCGGAATTACGAAAACGAAGTTTTGTATGCGGATCTTTTGGCAAAACCTACCACATTACCGGTTGGAAAATAGGCTACTGCATAGCCCCTGCCTTTCTTACCGCTGAATTCAGGAAACTACATCAGTGGGTCACTTTTTCGAGCGCAACTCCACTGCAATACGCCTTAGCGGACTACCTAAAAGAGCCTTCCCACTATCTGGAATTAAGTCACTTTTACCAAAAAAAGCGCGATTTATTCGCCTCCCAATTCGCAGGAAGCAAATGGAAAGTCCTACCAAGTGCCGGAAGTTTCTTCCAATGCCTCGATTATTCAGACATTTCAAATGAAAAAGATGTGGACCTAGCTGATCGCTTGACCCGCGAAATCAAAGTGGCCTCCATCCCGGTTTCCGTTTTCTACGAAACCGATCCAGGCGATAAAATTTTGCGCTTCTGTTTTGCGAAAGAAGATGAGGTGCTGGTGGAAGCAGCGAAACGCTTAGTTAACGTGATTTAAACTACAACCATTTCTTAAAGAGAATTATCAGTTTCTTGATAATTTGAGAGGATATCTAACCTTTCTACTATTTCCTCAAAAAAACAATCCTACATTTACTTCGGCCGAAGCGATCGATTAGGCTTATCTGTTCAGCCAACAAACTTTTAATGTAAACTAATGCATTGAGATTTTTTAGTTTACATGAATCAATCTAAAATAGATACTCCTGTAAAACCACCACTATGAAACCAAGAGAAATTATTGAAATTGGTCCAAAAAAATTCCCTGTCTGGAGCAATTACTTAATAATACTTTACAGCATTGCAATGTCCACGGCATCCCTCTACATCCTTTTTCATAAGGAGACCGTTAATAATCCTAAAACTGTATATGACATTGTTTTGGGTAGCCTAGGGCTATTTTTGTTTGGACTTATTCCAAACTTAATATTATGGTTTAAAAAAGGAACTAAAGCACTATTAACGATTACGAATGAAGGTTACCACGATCACGTTTCGGGAGAGTTCATTACTTGGGGCGAAATTAGAACTATTCAATTGAAGAAAAACTGGTTATATTCAAAATATATAGCCATTCAGCTACATGACTCAATTAAATTCATGAATTCTCCTAGAAAACTAAAAAGACTAATTGAGCAAATTAACTACAAAATGACAGGCGCTCAAATTTTTATAACTTCCATTAATATGGAAATCCAATTGGAACATTTGTTTGCGATTCTACAAGAGAAAAAAGAATCATTTGAAAATGAAGCCATACATAGTGGTAGGGCTCTAATTTAATTCAAATACTTTAAAGCAATTTCCTCCCCAATCTGCTCTAAAATCTCAGCTGCACGCGACATTGCGTCTGCCGTATTCAAAGAATGAGAGGCAATAGTAAACACTTCGTTTTCATCTAAGAAGAGAGGGAAATTCGCAGAGCTTTCGAAGTCACCAGAGACCAGAATGGTTTGCTTGAAGACTTTGTCACATCGTTTCACCACTTCCGATACGACTTTGCCGCCCCAAGTGGACCCATCAATCTTTCCTTCTCCTGTGATAATAAAATCCGCTTTTAATAGCGCGCGATTAAAGTGGACTTTGTCCATTATCCAGCTGGAACCTGCCACGATTTTAGCATTCAAAAAATAGCGTGCACCTGCTCCTAAGCCGCCAGCGGCTCCTGCGCCCGGCTCTGAAGCAATGGACCCAAATATAGATGTTATATTATTTAGACCTTTATCTAATTGTTTAATTATTGTCGTGGTGGCCCCTTTTTGTGCTGCGAAAACATGGGCTGCACCTGAAGTTCCTGCCAGTGGATTCGCTACATCCGTCACTACCGTGAAGAGGCAAGATAACGATGCTCCCGGGTGAATGGAAGCGATATGGACCAAATTCTCCCCTGTAGGCTCTACTTGCGCTCCATTAGCATCCAAAAAAGTCCAGCCAAGCGCTGCAGCCATACCCATGCCGGCATCATTGGTGGCAGAACCGCCTATGGTGAGGATAATGTGCGTGGCGCCTCGTTTAAGGGCATCCGCGATAAGCATTCCCGTACCAAATGTCGTGGTCTTTAATGGGTTCCGTTCCTTTGTCGATAAAAGAGCAAGGCCGGAGGCGCGGGCCATTTCAATATAGGCTGTTTTTTGATCTGCTAACCATAAATAATCTGCCTGAATAGGACGCATTAAGGGATCCACAGTGTCTACAGTCACCCAACTACCTCCATGCAATTGCTGAATCACTTCTAAGGTACCTTCGCCGCCATCTGCGAGAGGAAGGGCCGTGAAAACCGTTTTGGGACGACGTTTCTTAATCCCTTTTTCAAGTGCTTCACAAACTTGTAAGGCAGAAAGAGAGCCTTTAAACTTATCAGGTGAGATTAAAATGTGCACAGCGATGGATTTATGCCGCAATTTAGCCACAATTCCTTACATTTAAGGTATGAGAATTTTGACAGCCCTTACCCTCGTATTTTTGATTTCCGTTTCTTGCACGAATCAACCTGATTTGACAGGTTTTGACATAGAGAGCTTTAAAAAGGACCGTGGAAGCTGTGGGGGAACCAGGGAAAAGCAAATTGACTGGCTGAAAACACACAAAATGACTTGGAAAGGAGTTAGCTCGAATGATTTGGAAGACATCCTCGGAAAACCCGATATTCAACAATTAGCGGACCGAAATCAGGAATATTACGTGTATTTTTTGGAAAAAGGCCCTCATTGTGATAAAATTACAAATCCTTCTCAAGCGCGTACGATGGCATTTCGATTTAGTGCCATGGGATTGACCACTGAAATTACCTTTCAGCAAGGATTGCCTTGATAAAAACAAAACCTATGAAAAAAATACTATTCCTATTCTTTATGAGCATTTCCCTATCCCAGGCCCAAACTGCGCCGGCTCTCGATTTCTTCTGCGAATTAAAAGTAAAACTGAATCCCGCCTTAGTTGTGGGCGAAACTCCTCATGGTACGCGTCGCATTATTCCCATTGTGGGAGGTACAGTAGAAGGACCTAAAATCAAAGGGGAAATACTGAATGGGGGAGCTGATTGGCAGGTTTTACGGCAAGATGGAGTAATGGAATTAGAGGCACATTATCAATTTAGAACGGACGATGGCACCTTGATATATGTCAAAAACACAGGCCTCCGTGCAGCTACGCCAGAAGTGGCTGCTAAATTAGCTCGAGGCGAAAAGGTAGACGCCAGCGAATATTATTTCCGTGCGGTACCTAAGTTTGAAGCGCCAAAAGGGAAATACGATTGGATCAACAATAGCCTATTCGTATGCACGGGAGAACGCCTTCCGGATGCGGTATTAATTCGTGTTTGGAAAGTACTATAATGCCCATGAAAGCGATACAATTTTTAATCATCCTCATCTGTTTTATGTGCAACATGCTGGATGGCATGGATGTGCTGATTATTTCCTATACGGCTCCGGCGATCGCGAAAGCCTGGAGCATTTCTCCCGCGAATTTGGGAATTGTATTTAGCTCTGGACTGGTGGGCATGACCGTGGGAGCCATCTTTTTAGCTCCGCTGGCGGATCGTTTTGGGCGTAAGCCATTAATGATTCTGGCTGCGGCCATTATGGGCTCTTGTATTTATTTGACCTCCTTTGCGACGGATGTGAACCTATTGATGGTTTATCGCTTCATTAGTGGATTAGGCATAGGAACGATGATGGCCTGTACGGCGGCGATTACAGCGGAATATGCACCATCGACTACGCGCGATTTTTGGGTAAGTACGGTGGTGGCGGGTTATCCTACAGGTGCGGTTTTGACTGGAATTTCTTCCGCGAAAATTATGGAAGAAAGGGGTTGGGAGCATTTATTTGAGTTAGCAGGGTTGCTTACTTTTTTAGCCATCCCTATCCTGTTTTTTCTGTTAAAGGAATCCGATGATTTTAAGGCCAAAGCAAAGCCAAAAGACGCTAAGCTCAGTGCCTTGTTTACACCTGAGTATAAATGGAGTACTTGGCAGCTTTGGAGTGCCTTGTTTTTATCGTTTACTACCTTGTATTTTTTAATGAATTGGATTCCAAAACTGGCTTCCAATGCAGGTCTATCGATGGAATTGGCCATTTATTCTGGGACCATCTTTAACTTGGGGGCTATCGTGGGTATTCCCGTGCAAGGTTATTTTTCTACGCGCTTTGGACTGAAAAAATCCATCGGAACGCTGCTGTTAATTACAGCCGTTTTACTAGGAATTTTTGGGCAGTTTTCTGGATCCAATTTGATCTTAGTTGTTTTGTTTTTCCTCGGTTTCGGGGTACAAGGGAGCTTCGTCGGTTTGTATGCGGTGGCCGCAAGGATGTATCCTACGGCAATTCGTTCGACCGGTATTGGTTGGGCGATCGGCATGGGCCGCTTGGGAGGCATTTTAGGGCCCATCTTGGGCGGGATCTTAGTGGGTGTAGGATTGGGAATGGCTGAAAGCTTCCTTTTCTTCGCCTTACCTTCCTTGATTGCCGGAATTATTACTTTTAAAATCAGCGCCAAAACCATTTCCTAATGCGCAAACACAATTTCTTTCCAGGGCCCGCGACGCTCCCTTTTGAAGTCATTCAAGAAGCAGCAGCAGGTCTTTTAGACTACCAAGGGATGGGCGTTTCCATTGCGGAAATCAGCCACCGATCTCCCATTTTTACCGATTTATTAGACGAAGCCAATGCGATCGTCAAAAAACTATATGGCCTTGGGGATGATTGGGCCGTGCTTTGGTTGCCTGGGGGTGCCTCTAGTCAACTGACTGTTGCACCCATGAATCTGACCCTGCCGGAAGACAAAATCGCCTTTGTGGATACTGGTTTTTGGGCTGGAAGAGCCATAGAGGCAGCAGCCAACGAAGCGAATGCCTTCTACTTAGATTCCTCCAAAGAGACTCATTATGACCGAATCCCCAAAATCACGGACGTGCAAGGGGCGCGGTATTTACATGTTGTTTCTAACGAAACCATCGACGGAACGCAATACCATCAATTTCCAGAAGTCGATGTGCCTTTGGTGGCTGATATGACCTCTGATTTTCTGTCGAGACCTTTGCCGATGGAGAAGTTTGGCGTGATTTTCGCGTCTGCACAGAAAAATTTTGGGATAGCAGGAATTACCTGTGTACTGGTCAATAAGGCCGTTTTACCGGAGAAGAACAGTCGTAACATTCCCAAGATTTTCGATTACCACACCCATATAGCAGAAAACTCGCTTTACCACACTATCCCAACCTATCCCGTCTATGTGGCCTTATTGATGCTACGTTACATCGATGAACAAGGTGGATTAGTGGCCATGCAACAATTAAGCCAGCAAAAATCGGCACTCATTTATGCGGAGATTGACCGAAACCCACTGTTAGAAGGTATCGTGGCCACAGAAGATCGTTCCGTGATGAACGCTTGTTTCAAGAGTCAATCACCGGAAATGGATCAGAAAATCAATCTCTTTTTAGAACAAAATGACATCGTAGGAATCAAAGGTTTTCCTACCAAAGGAGGATTTAGAGCCTCCATTTATAACGGTCAACCATTGGCTAGCATAAACCATTTAGTGGATTTATTACAAAATTTACCCCTATGAAAATAATTATTGCCGGCGGAGGAATTGGCGGTTTAGTGACGGCGATGCGATTGCATCAAGCCGGTTTTGAGGTGAAAGTATTTGAGTCAGTAGAAGAGGTAAAACCCTTAGGCGTAGGGATCAATTTACTCCCCCATGCGGTACGCGTTTTAACGAACATCGGGTTATTAGAAAAGCTTTCCAAAATCGCGGTAGAGACGAAAGAATTAGTATATGCTAACCGGTTTGGGCAGTTTTTCTGGTCTGAGCCGCGCGGAAAATTCGCTGGCTACCGTTGGCCACAGTTCTCCATTCACCGCGGAAAATTCCAAGTGATGCTTTGGGAAGAAACCTTGAAAACCCTCGGTGCAAAGAACTTGAAATCAAATTGCCACCTAGCTTCATTTGAAGAAAAAGGAGACAAAATCACGGCAACTTTCATTAATAAAGAGACGGGAGCCGTGGTTGCGCAAGAAGAGGGTGATGTATTAATAGGGGCAGATGGAATTAATTCAGTCATTCGGAAGATTTTATATCCCAAGGAAGGAGGAGTCGTGTTTTCTGGCAATATTTTATACCGCGGAACGGCCATGATGAAGCCTTATAAAACAGGATCTTCAATGGCGATGATTGGCTCCATGAAGCAAAAAATGGTTATTTACCCCATTGGTGAGCCTGATGCGAATGGAAATCAGGTCATTAACTGGGTGGCCAATGTTCGGGAGCCTGAAGGTGCAAAAATTACGGTTCGAGACTGGAATCGAAAAGTGGCGAAAGAGCCTCTTTTAGCTTTATATAAAGACTGGAAATTTGACTGGATCGATGTGCCAGAAATGATTGAAAAGACCGATGGCGGAATTTTTGAATTCCCCATGTCTGACCGAAATCCATTGGAAAAATGGTCTTTTGGCCGGGTTACACTCTTAGGTGATGCGGCTCACCCCATGTACCCCATCGGATCAAACGGTGCATCGCAGGCGATTTTGGATGCTGATGCATTGGCCTTAGCTTTACTAGCCGAAAAAGACATCATTCAAGCACTGGAAAACTATGATCAAGAACGCGTACCAGCCACAGCGAAAGTGGTCTTGCAAAACCGTCAAAAAGGTCCCGATTTCATTATGGATTTAATGGAAGATCGATTCCCAGGTGGCTTTAGCGAAGCAGAGATTCCACACGAAGAACTCGAGCAAGTAATGACTCATTACAAGCAAGTTGCGGGCTTCGACGTAACAACCTTAAACGAAAAAGTATAAACCTACATCCTATGAAAAGACGTCACTTTATTGCTTCGGCTGGCTTACTCACGAGCACGGGAACAACGATCACATCAGCAAAAAAACCTTTATTACACCACGTGTTTTTCTGGCTAAACAACCCCGCTTCTGCTGAAGACAAACAACAATTAATCAAAGGCCTAAAAACCTTAAAGGGGATCCCAACCATCAAAGAAATCCACATAGGCACCTTAGCTTCTACTGAAAAACGTGAGGTGGTGGACACCAGCTGGGATGTCTCGGAACTCATGTTTTTCGATGACGAAGCTGGTCAAAAAGTGTACCAAGATCACCCTATACACGTGGATTTTGTGAAGAACTATTCCCATTTATGGAAAAAGGTAATCGTGTATGATTCGGTAGATGCATAGATGAAAATACACCTACTAAATGGGGATTGCCTGCAAGCTAGCTTGCAGGCAGAAAATGCCTTGATCGTTCGCGAAATGCTGGTGGAAGGGCCTATAAAGGCGGATTCTTGGGAGGCTTTTTTCCAAATAAGGGCAGACTATTTAGCAAAAACGTATGCCATTCCGACAGAAGAATACGATAAAAAAACGATTAAAGAGTTCGAAAAAATACAGCAGATTCCTAACCATTCAGAAGTCAATCTTTGGTTCGATTATGACCTATTTTGTTTCGTAAATCTGTTGTTTGTCATTCAATTCATTGGCCAAAATAAAACACTTAAACTCTTCCTCGTTCGGCCTCTTCGCGAAGCTAAGTTTCGGATTTGGCGCGGATTTGATCAACATAGCCAAGCTGATCTGAAAAAGGCATTTTCAAAACGAAAAAAGATTGGAATACACGATTTGCACTTTTTAAAGCAGCTTTGGAATCGTTTAGAAAAAAGGAACCCCCGTTTTCATCACCCATTGATCCCCTTTTTATCAACACATTTGAATGATTACAACCTTTGGCAAAAGGAACCTATTGTCCAAGCCAGGTGGGGCTTGACGGAGGGGCAGGCGGCCCGAATTAAAAAATAGAATTTGTTCCTAAATCCCAAAACGGAACAAAAATGGGTGCACATTTCTACTGCGCTGGTCAGAATTCACCTTTCTTTGGCAAAATTTTTAACCCCTTAAACAACCAAAGAAATGAAAAAAATCATTCTATTATTTGCACTTGCGGGAAGCATTTTCGCATGTTCTAAAAAAGAAGAAGGAGCTGCAGCATCCACTAGCGCAAAAGGCCAAAACGGAATTACCATTGACAGCTCCGCTAACACGGATTTAGTGAGAAAAGCTATTGGGTCAATCGAATCAGGTGATACGGCTACCTACCGCGCAACGTATACACCAGATGTCGTTTTCCACGATAATTTAGATTCGATGGGTATCGATGGAAATATGGCGATGTTCAAATTATTCGCTGAAAAAGGCGTTAAAGTTAAAATTGAAGTGGGACCAGTTTGGGAAAACCAATTCGATAAGCCTGACGCAAAAGGCATTTCTAATTTCGTAATGGCCTACACTACGTTTACTTTCACCAGAGGTGACAAAACGGCAAAAACAGTGATTTTCTCTGTCGATGCGATCAAAGAGGGCAAGCAAGTAGAAGAGTGGTTAATCTATGACAAAACCGCTTTCACAGAATTAATTAAATAAAGGTTTTGGCGCAGCGTCCTGCGGACGCTGCGCTATTTTTTTACTTCATGTCTCCGTAAGGAATCGTGTTCACGTACAATGATAATTCTTTCGCCACCTCCTTCATCAAAATCCAACGTTCTTGATTGGCTAACAACATAATTTCAATGTTGTCCGTCTTCATATTTTTCGAGATATAATAATCTTTACGCGTCTCACTTAGATAGGCTGATTTGTCTTCGTTCGTTGTTTCCCGTGTTCGGTTAAGTAAATCGTTGTTAAAACGACGGAATTTTTCCGGTGTATCCAATGTTAAAGTGAACCAAAGATTTCGGGTACTCACAAAAGCCAAAGTCACTTCGTAGTGTTCTTGACCCTTGTCTGAGGTTACTTTGGAATAATTGACTTTGCAATTACCATTAATAATTCGGGCTTGAATTAATTCTGTTTTAGGTTGTGCTAACGCACTTAGTGCAAACACAAGCATCAAGATGAAACTGAGTGTAATTTTGTTCATAGGGTTTATATTTTTAGCAAGGTAATAAAAAAATTTCCCCATCCTACTCTCCCTTAGGACACCCGCTTCCAATTCTTTTCGTAAATTCGATTGAAACCTATTGAATATGAAAAAGTCGATCCTTGCCCTCGTGCTAATTACGCTCTCTTATGTCGCTCAAGCACAATTTTCCCTACAAAATTTACAGGTAGAATACCAAAAAGCTCCGCTTGGATTAGATGAAGCACATCCGCGTTTTTCATGGCAGATGAACTCTGCGTTACGCGGGGCAAAACAGAATGCTTATCGAATAGTCGTTCGGGATGAATCTGGCCAAACACTTTGGGATTCCAAAAAACAAAACACAGACATTTCGCTCGGAATTTCCTATGCTGGCGAATCGCTAAAAGCAAAAACGGCCTATCGCTGGACTCTGGAAGTGTGGAATGAAAAAAATCAAAAGTCAACACAGGTTTCCGCTTTCGAAACAGGACTGATGAATCCAAGTATTGAGGCCTGGAAGGGCGCGGAATGGATTGGGTCTAATACATTGCCATTCTACTCCGACTATTTATCCGTTTACAAGTTTCAATTTGGACTTCAGATTGATAAAGGGACAAAAGCGAGCTTTGTTTTTGGGGCAAACGATCCACGTCTTCAGAACCGAAACCTAAATATTCAAGAGGTAGCAAACGGCAAAAATCAATCCTATATACGCCTCGAGTTAGATCTTGCTGGTATAGCAACATCCGATACAGGAAAAGCCCATTTACATATTTACCGAGTTGGTTATGACAAAAAAGACCAAGCGAATAAAGCCTTTAAAAGCTTTAAAATACCCACCAGCATTATCAGCAAAGGGAATCAGTCTCAGAAACACACCGTATTTGCAGAATGTAATTTTGGTGTTTTTGATTTCTACATTGACCAAGTGGATAAGGAGCACAAAATTAATCCCGCTCCTAAAAATGCAAGCCCTTTTGCGCCCTCTGGATTAAATTTAAACCCCATCGGGGCTGGAAATAATTTTATTAGTTTTCCCATGCTTTCGGAGATCGGATTTTCCACAGAAACAGGAGAATCAGCCCGCTTCTCTGATGTCATTATTCGCCATTTCCGTCTTCCCTCTAATCCCTTGTTTGAAGCGAAAGAAAATCCGGGACTTTGGAAAGAATTACCTTTCGATGGTAACAGTTTTACGGTTGCAGGCAAATTCAGTGTAGCCAATCCGAGCCGTCAGGCTGCACCTATGTTACGTACTTCCTTTGCATCCAGCGCTGGCAAAACGATCAAAAGTGCCCGCATTTATGCGACAGCACGCGGAATTTATGAGTTGTATTTGAATGGGAAACGCGTGGGGGATGAGTTCTTTAATCCCGGTTTAACCCAATACAACAAGACCCATACTTACCAGGTTTTTGATGTGACTTCGCTCCTTCAAAATGGCCAAAATGCTTGGGGAGCCTGGTTAAGTGAAGGCTGGTGGAGTGGAAATATCACGTATAGTGGAGATAGTTGGAACTATTTTGGGGATCGTCAATCGCTATTAGCTTCACTCGAAATTCGCTACACAGACGGAACGGAGCAAGTCATTCAAACCCAACCTTCCACTTGGAAAACGTTTAGTGATGGACCCATTCGCGTGGGAAGTTTCTTCCAAGGTGAAGTCTATGATGCGCAAAAAAATGCGGCCATAGAAGGATGGTCAACCACCCATTTTAAGGATAATAACTGGGTGCCAGCGGCGAAAATAGGCTTAGAGGGAACGAGTTTTGCACTCGATTACCAAGGAATGAAACTGGTTAATCACCTAGATGACCGTGTTACAGTACAACAAGTGTTGCAAGCTAAATCGATAGCAGAACCTAGAAAAGGGGTTTTTGTCTATGATATGGGCCAAAATATGGTCGGTTTTCCTAAAATTTTCATCAAAAATGGTCAACC
>Ga0228702_1000710_pt1 | contig 23909 bp, 27 predicted proteins | sample McNCre217_Aug_MG_2_FD_178018 | JGI IMG/M metagenome (GOLD analysis project Ga0228702, IMG submission 178018) | Freshwater microbial communities from McNutts Creek, Athens, Georgia, United States - 20-17_Aug_MG | ecosystem: Environmental > Aquatic > Freshwater > Creek | place: USA: Georgia...
CGCCGACTCGGCTGCACCTGCGCCGGGTGAATACGTCCTCGGCCCTGGCGACGAAGTCCGCATCCAGGTTTGGGGCGCGGTGGACTACGCTGGCAACCAGACGCTCGACCGCAATGGCCAAATCAGCCTGCCCAAAGTCGGCGTCATCAACCTCAACGGCGTGCAAGTCAAAGATCTCGACGCCACCTTGCGCAAGCAAGTGGGCACGGTCTTCACCAACGTCACCGTCAACGCCAGCCTGGGCAAACTGCGCGGCATCACCGTCTATGTGGTCGGCCAAGCCCAGCAACCCGGCACCTACAACCTCAACAGCCTGAGCACCCTGGTCAACGCCATTTTTGCCAGCGGTGGCCCCACGGCCAACGGCAGCATGCGCAACATCCAGCTCAAGCGCGGCGACAAAACCGTCACCACGCTCGACCTGTACGCCTTCATCGTCAAAGGCGACAAAACCAACGACGCCCAACTGCAGCCTGGTGACGTCATCATGATCCCGCCGGCCGGCCCCCGGGTCGCCCTGACCGGCGCAACCGACCATGCCGCTGTATATGAAATCAAGGCCCGCACCAACGTGCAAGACGTGCTGTCTTGGGGTGGCGGCGTGCCCGCCATGGCCAATAAAGACAAAGCGCAACTCGAAAGCATCGGCGAAGGCCGCAAAGACGCCCGTCAAGTGCAAGACCTCGAACTGACCGATGCTGGCTTGAGCCGCACCCTGCGTGACGGCGACGTCATCACCTTGCTGCCCATGAGCCCCGCCTTTGGCAATGCCGTGACCCTGCAAGGCACCGTGGCCCAGCCCCTGCGCCACCAATGGACCCCTGGCATGCGCGTGGCCGACCTCATCCCCGACCGCGAAGCCTTGCTCACGTTTGACTACTACAAACGTAAAAACCAACTCGTCCAGACCCTCGAAAAAGACGCCAAAACAGCCGGCAACGAACTCAACACCCGCGTCAAAGGCCAAGTGGATCAGATCAACTGGGACTACGCCGTCATCGAACGCCTGAACAAAGCCGAGCTGCGCACCGAGTTGATCACCTTCAACCTCGGCAAAGCCGTGCTGCAAAAAGACCCACAGCACAACCTCGAGTTGCAACCCGGCGATGTGCTCACCGTCATGAGCAGCACCGATCTGCGCCTGCCCACCGAGCGCCAGACCCGCTTGGTGCGTATCGAGGGCGAAGTCGCCGCCCCCGGCATTCACCAAATCATGCCCGGTGAAACACTGCCCCAGCTGATCGCGCGTGTGGGTGGACTCACACCCCAAGCCTATTTGTTTGGCACCGAATTCACCCGCGAATCGGTCCGCAAACAGCAGCAGCAAAACCTCGACGTCGTCATCCGCCGCCTGGAGGCCCAAGCCCAAAGCGCCAACGCCACACTGGCTGCCAACCTGACCGGTGAACGCGCCACCCAAGCCGCTGCGCTGACACAACAGCAGCAAGCCCAACAACGCGCCCAAATCGACAAACTCAAAGCCCTGCGCAGCCAAGGCCGTGTTTCGCTCGAGTTGGACCCTGACAAAACGGGGGCCACCGGCCAACGCGCCACCCGCGAGTCGGCCGAACTGCGTGCCGCCCTGCACCAACTGCCCAACGTGCCGCTGGAAGACGGTGACGCCATCATGGTGCCAGCACAGCCCGCCTTTGTGGCCGTGGCCGGCAGCGTCAACAACGAAAACGTGCTGATCTACAAACCCGGTCGCACCGTGCGCGACGTCATCAAGGCCGCAGGCCTTGCCGAAGACGCCGAAGCCAGCGAAGCCTTTGTGCTGCGGGCCGACGGCTCGGTCCTCAGCCGTCGCGGCACCAGCTGGTTCAGCAGCTTCGAGGGCATCCACATCATGCCCGGCGACACCCTCATCGTCCCTGCCAAGGTGGACCGCGAAAGCAGCTACAACTTCATCGTCCGCGGCCTGCGCGACTGGACCCAAATCTTCAGCAACCTTGGCATCGGCGCTGCCGCCATCAAGACCCTGCGCAATTGATACACGTCGGGGCTAAAGCCCCGACCTGCAAAACAATCACCCCGTATGACCGACACCCCCAAAACCCCCGCAGACCAAGAAGAAGACGAAATAAGTCTCCTCGACCTGCTGCAAACCATCGTCGACAACCTGCGCCTGCTGGTGCTTGGCCCGCTGGCGGTGGGCGTGTTGGCACTGGGCATCAGCTTTGCCATTCCCCCCACCTACACGGCCAAAACCCAATTCTTGCCACCCCAAGCCCAGCAAAGCGCCGCCGCCGGCCTGCTGCAAAGCCTGGGCGGTCTGGGTGGTTTGGCAGGTGCGGCTGCGGGCCTCAAAAACCCCGCCGACCAATTCATCGCCTACATGAAGAGCAATGCCGTGCAAGACGGCCTGATCGAACGCTTCAAACTGCAAGACCGCTACGACCAAAAATACAAATCCGACACACGTAGGGAACTGGAAAAAAACAGCCGTATCGCCAGCGGTAAAGACGGCCTCATCAGCGTCGAGTTTGACGACAAAGACCCCCAGTTTGCAGCCGATGTGGCCAACGCCTATGTGGAAGAGCTGCGCAAAGTGCTGGGCCGCCTGGCCGTGACCGAAGCCCAGCAACGCCGCCTCTTCTTTGAAAAGCAACTCGTCCAGGCCAAAGACAAACTCACCGCCGCCGAGCAATCGCTCAAGGCCACCGGCATCTCTGACAGCGTGCTCAAAAGCAACCCCGCCAGCGCCGTGGCCGGCATCGCCGCCCTCAAGGCCCAAGTCACCGCCCAAGAAGTCAAAGTGGGCGCCATGCGCGGCTACTTGGCCGAAACCGCGCCAGACTTCAAACAAGCCATGACCGAGCTGGCCAACCTGCGTGCCCAACTGTCCAAACAAGACAAAGACGACACCTCCAACGCCCCCGCAGGCCAGGGCGACTACATCAGCAAATACCGCGAGTTCAAATACCAGGAAACCCTGTTTGAACTCTTTGCCAAACAGTACGAACTGGCCCGCGTGGACGAAGCCCGCGAAGGTGCCGTCATCCAGGTGCTGGACGCCGCCCAGCCCCCAGAGAAAAAAGCCAAACCCAAAAAAGCCCTGATCGCCATCATCGCCACCCTGGCCACCGGCTTTGCACTGCTGCTGTTCATCTTCATCCGCCAAGCCCTGCGCAACGCAGGCGGCAACACCCAAACGGCCCAAAAAATGGCCACACTGAAAGCCAGCTGGCGCAAAGCCCTAGGCAAAAAAGCCAGCTGACCCAAACCCCGTATGTCGGAGCTTCAGCTCCGACTCCTGATCCAAAATGAACATCCTAAACGCCCTGCAAAGCGTTTTCCAATCCCCCGCCATCACAGCCGCAGCTTGGGGCTTTGCCTCCTGTTTCGCGCAGTGCGTCCTCCTGGTGCTGACCAAGCCCTGGCACGGCGCACTGACCATGGACTTCACCGACGGCGTGCAAAAGTTCCACACCGCGCCCACGCCCCGCATTGGTGGCATTCCCATCGTCTTGGGGCTGGTCGTCGCATGGGGCAAAGCTCCGGCAGACATCCAGGCCATGCTCACGCCCATCTTGTTTGCCGGCATGCCGGCTTTCATCTTTGGTGTGGCCGAAGACATCACCAAACGCGTGGGCGTCATGCAGCGTCTGCTGGCCACAATGGCCTCGGGCCTATTGGCTTGGTGGATCACGGACTATTCCCTCAGCCGCGTAGACATTTGGGGTGTGGACTGGCTGATGAAATACACCGTGGTGTCGGTCGTCTTCACCGCCTTTGCCGTAGGCGGCGTTGCCAACGCCATCAACATCATCGACGGGCTTTGCAACAGGTTTTACGCTAGTGCTGTTTGTGTTTGTGCTCCATGCGCTGCGAATGCCGATAGTGACCAAGTGACTGTTGTGAAGCTCGTCTAGATTGAACATTCGTGGCGATGTTAGCAGGGTAAGGCTTAAGTTGGGGGGATAAAACCCGTATTGAGTTTTAGCGGGCTCCAATATTTATGATGAAAAATTAGATGATCAAAACCAATATAATTGTTGAGCTGGCAATAGGATTTATGATGATTCTTGTCATGTTATTTGACTTGTATTCTCAATATATTCGTGGAAGTGTATCAAAGAGAAAGTCAAATCAATTAATTGCCAAGGCAAATTGGGTTCAATATCAAGCAAGAATTTTGACAATGGTTTCCGTTGTGATTTTGACGTATTCATATGAAAGAAATTTAATAACATTTAGCATATTTTATTTGCTGTCGCTGGTATTTTTAATATCTGCGATTATTGGGGTGATGTACATTCGATATTTCAACTTTTATAATTTTTCAAATATTTTGCTAAATTTGCCCACGTATTTTTCATTTAAAAATTTGTATCGCGAAAAATATTATTATAAAATAAAAATAGTAGTTGGTAAGGTTTGGGGGTATTCGTTATTGTTGAATTTGCTGATCAATTTTGCTATTGTGATCCCGTTTGTACTGGCTGCAAATAATCCTGATATAAGGATGACCTCTGCATATATTGGTCAAGCATTGAATTTTATTGCGTCAGTTGTGAACTTTAATCTTGTCGAGCCGAAATATTATAGAGCATTAGATCAAGGAATGGAGTCAAGTGTATCATCGCAAATAATATTATCAAAAATATTTTCAAATTTGATTGTTGCCATTGCATTGTTTGTTTTGTACTGATGAAAGCAATATCAATAGTAGTTGCAATATTTATTTGTTCAATCTATTATTTCGTAGGTGGGGAATTATTTCCAGATTACAAAAATTATATAACCATATCAGAGAATGGTGGCTGGTTATTTGATCCTAATGAATATTTTTTTGAATGGGTCTCTCGTTGGTGGTTGCGAGAACTACCAAGTTATGTGTCGCATGTAATTGCCGTTGATTTACTTGCATTTGCGGTTCAATTGATTTATGTGGTTTGGTTAATTTGTGCAGTTAAGAAAAGTGAAATAGTTGCAAAATACTGGATTACTGTTCTAAGTGGCCCATTGCTACTAACAACAACTTTGCGTGGCACAGTTGCCTACCTTGCAGCATATTTGTTAGTTGATGGTGAAAATCGATCTTTTCTAAAATCAACCCCAATATTATTGTTGGGGTTGTCATTTCATGATAGTTTTTTAATTGTTGCTTTGATCTGCATTATTTCGTATGTGCTATCAGCTTACTTGGGTCGTCGGCTTTTGATATCAATATACATATTTTCAGTTTTTATGATATTTTTCGGGAGTTATCTACTTGGCGGGCTTGGTTCTTTAATACTTATCCTTGGTATTGGAATTAGGGATGTGTATTTTATGGAAATTTCCGGACCGTCAATTATTAAAACTATCTATGCTCTTTTTGTAGCTGCGTTGGTATTTCCCATAGTATGGTCTAAAAATATTGAAAACCCGCAATCAACGCTAATAATTGTTTTATTGTTTGCTGCATCAAGTATATTATTCGGCCTTTCATCAACTCCTGCTATCCGAATGTTGTTGTTTGTTTCAGGAATGGCAGTCCTTGTTGGTTTTTCCAGAGGTTTATATTCTTTATATTTTTATAGGCCGAGTGTGATGATCTTTCTTGGTATGCCTATTATTTCTATAATGTTTTGGGATCTATTTAGAAATGCAAGCAATGCAACGTAAAAAAGTTTTGGTTTTTTTGGCTGTATATAATGGTGCCAAATATCTGAAGGATCAAATTATTTCAATTATAAATCAGGAAAATGTAAGTGTATCCATATTGATTCGTGATGATGGCTCTAGTGATGAAAGTTTGAAATTATGCTATGAAGCAGTCAGTGAGCATAATAATGTGAATATCATATGTGACAATGAGTCAACAGGTACGCCTGCAGGATGCTTTTATAAGTTAATAACCAGTGTCAATAATGTGTCGGAGTTTGATTATTATGCTTTTGCAGATCAAGATGACATTTGGTGCTCGAATAAATTGCATGCTGCTATTAATAAACTTGATGCCTCGTACGATGGCTATTCATCAAATTTGATAGCATTTGATTCGCAAAAAGGAAGGGCATGGATAGTTAATAAAACTGCAGTTCAAACAAATATTGATTATTATTTTCAAGGGGCTTCTGCTGGCTGCACATATGTAATTAATAGAAATGGCTTTGAGATTATTAATAAATTCATTAAAGGTATGAATTTCAATAGGTTGAAAGCTTTGTCGCATGATTGGTTAATATATGCAGTATTGCGATCAGAAAATTTGCGTTGGGTGCATGATGATGGCGCATTTATTTTTTACAGGCAACATCCCAATAACAGTTATGGAGATAAGAAAGGATTTGAGTTGCTTTTAATGAAATATGCTTTATTTAGAAATGGTTGGTATAGACGTCACATTTTGGAGATGCTCGATATCTTAAGGCCTAATGAAAAATCAAGGCAAATAGCTAAATTTCTTTCTGTGTATAACATTTTTCAAAGATTATTTAATATTAAATTTGCATTAGGATTTAGGCGTAAAAAAATTGAAAGTATTTTTTTGTATTTCATGATTTTGATTGGTTTGATATGAAATTTAAAACTGGCTATATCGATTTCATCGGGAGCCAATTTCGTCTTCGACTGGCTAACCGGAATCAAGAGAACATTGTCGATCTTGTCAGTTTTACTTACGCGGGCAATTTGCAGACCTTGGCTAACCTGCAGGGCGAAACTCCGCCTGTGTGTGCAGGACGACATCGTTGATTGAGCGCTGGTTAGCCGTCTGCTGGCCACGCATCAGCCGGGCACGATTGTCAACTTCGTGGCAAAGATTCGCGTAAACCGTTTCATACATGGCACGAGTGATTTTATCGAAACCAATATCATGGGCACTGTGGGTAACGATAGGCTCATCGTCATTGCGACCCGACTAGCAGTGAATGTAGAAAATGACAAGTCATTAATTGAAGTTAAGGTCATCACATGAAAAGACTCATAGACATTGTTGCGACTGTAATTGGTTTGTTTGTTCTAGCCTTGCCAATAGCTGTGTTGGCACTTCAAGTAAGGCGCAAATTAGGCACCCCAATATTATTTACTCAAGTTCGACCGGGCTTAAACGGTGCTTCATTCAAAATGGTCAAATTTCGCACGATGACAAGCGAATGCGGCCCTGATGGTGAAATTCTTCCTGACTCCCAAAGGTTGACAGCTTTTGGTCAATGGCTTCGTGCGACAAGCTTGGACGAACTACCAGAATTATGGAACGTGCTAAAGGGTGAAATGAGTTTGGTTGGGCCGCGACCATTGTTGATGCAGTACTTGCCGCTCTATTCAGCAGAGCAGGCACGCAGGCATGAAGTCCGTCCAGGTGTAACTGGCTGGGCACAGGTCAATGGCCGCAACGCCATTAACTGGGAAGAAAAATTTACACTTGACGTATGGTATGTCGACAACAAAAACTTGTGGCTGGATATAAAAATTATATGGCTGACTGTGAGGAAAGTTATTATGCGTGAAGGCATAAGTGCGGCAGGTGAGGCGACAATGACGGCATTCACAGGAACCGAAATATAATTTTTTGAAATGTGAAATATAGGCGAGAAACATGGCAATAACAAACATTAATGAATACGTTCTATCTGCTGCTGCACGCTATCCAAATAAACTCGCGGTGGAAGACGACTTAACGTCGCTAAATTATCAAGACTTAGTCCGACGCAGTGCATTACTTTCAAATGAGCTTGTGCGTGCGGGTCTTAAAAAAAATATTCCTGTAATCATTCTGATACCTAAATCATGTGAAGCAGTAATTGGAATAGTTGCCACAATATTTTCTGGTGGTGTATATGTTCCGGTAGATGTCACCTCCCCTATCGAGCGCTTGAAGTCGGTTTTCAAGCAACTTGGCGATGCATTCGTCGCCTGTACAGATGCGACAATAATGAAGGCAAGGGAATTAGTTGAGAATGAGAATAAAATTATCTGTCTAAATACCGTGAGTAACGGAAAAGGGTTGAAAGAAGATATGCTCACGCTAATGGATCGGGTGCGAGAACGCACAAAGCAAGTGATAGATCAAGATCCGTGTTATGTGATTTTTACATCTGGGTCCACTGGTGTGCCTAAGGGCGTGACGATAGCGCATCGAAGCGTTATTGACTATATCGAATGGGCGAAGTCAGAATACCCAGTGAATAATAGCCACCGGTTAGCAAACCAAGCACCATTTTATTTTGATAATTCTACACTTGACTTGTATCTAACCTTTTCGACCGGTGCCTCTTTGCATTTACCTCAAGATAAGGTGTATGCTTTTCCAAAATTGGCATTGGATTATTTGAGTCAGAGAAATATTAGTACAATATTTTGGGTGCCTTCGGTTCTTGTTTCGATTGCTAACTCAGGTTTGCTTGAGAAAATGCCTCCAAAAGCACTGAAACATGTTCTGTTTGCAGGCGAACAAATGCCAGTTCCGCAAATTAATACATGGATTCGAGCGCTGCCTGGAGTGCTATTCTCTAATCTCTATGGCCCTACCGAAGTCACTGTAGATTGCACTGCATATACCTTTTATGAGCCTTATGAAGGTGATATATTGCCAATCGGACATGCCTGTCGAAATACTGATGTTTTAATAATCAATGATTTAGGTGTTGAATGCGTTGAAAATGAAATAGGCGAGCTATATGTTCGGGGAAGTTCCTTGTCGTTAGGATATTGGAATGATAAGGGTAAGACGGATTCTGTATTTATTCAAAATCCATTGGAAAAACGATTTAGAGATATGGTCTACCGAACAGGTGATTTGGTCAGGCGTGATAAATGTGGTTGCATCTCATTCCTCGGTAGAAAAGACTCTCAGATAAAGCTTAATGGGTACAGAATTGAACTAGGTGAGATAGAGGCTGCCGCAGCAAGAGTGGATGGCGTAGCTCGCAGTGCTGCTATTTTGGATGGCCGAAGAAGATTAATTGTTTTGTTTGTTGAGATCATGGAAGGATTTGAGTTCGACTTGGTGAAAATACGACGAGAGTTAGGGCAATTGATACCAAAATATATGCTTCCCGGAGAGGTGGTTTCTATTCCAGCCTTCGAACTTAATCAAAACGGAAAAATTGACAGAATGAAATTAGGAAAGACTTTGGAGGAGAAATCATGAATTCAGGAATTGCTGATAAGAGTGGGCAAGAATTAGAAGTTCAAATTATTCAAATTTTGAAAGAGGAGCGACCAGAAATTGATTTTGAGTCATCATCTGATTTGGTTTCTGATGGATTGATCGACTCATTTGAAATTGTGATGTTGATAACTGAATTTGAAAAAAAATTCGAAATAAATATTCCGGGAGATGAAATAGTGCCGGAAGCATTCGCAACCATTGCAGCTATGGCTAATCTGATCCGTAAGTTGCGGACAGGGGGCTGACATTATGCGTGCTTATTTTGATTCATTTAGAATTTCTGCGGTAATTGGGGTGGTTCCTTCTTCTGTTTCATATTTTGATGATGAAGTTCCCAATTACACACATGATGTATCCAGTAGCTATAAGTTGAAGGAAATTATGGGCTATGGCGAGCATCGTGTTGTAACTGGAAATACAACAACTTGCGATTTGGCAAGTGCTGGTATAGCAGAGTTAATCTCGCGAGGGTTGCTCCATTCAGACGAGGTAAATGCTCTATTTTTTATAAGTCAAACACCAGATTACATAATTCCTGCTACTAGTAGTTTTCTTCACGGTCAATTTCATTTGCCTGCTGATGCTTATTGTGTGGATATTAATGATGGCTGTAATGGATATATAAAAGGATTATTTGAGTCCTTTTCTTTTTTGAATGCGACAAATGCAGATTGTGCCGTTATAGTTGCTGGCGATGTGCTTAGTCCACTGGTTTCGCGTAGAGATCGTAATTCATTCCCCTTGGTTGGTGATGCTGCTACTGTGACAGTGATTCGGCGAAATAAATTGTGGGCGAATGATAAAATATCAATAGCAATTCGCAACGATGGAAGTGGTTTTGACAAGCTGATTGTTCCCGCTGGCGGAGCGAGGCAAAAAATTATTGGTAATGAGGTTGATGAGCTTGATTCAGAGGGTAATTCTCGCAGCGTACGTAATCTTAGAATGAATGGACGCGATGTCTTTGCGTTTACTCAAACGGTGGTTCCTGATTTTTTGCAAGAGATAATGGAAGTGGAGGGACTAAAACCTTCAGATGTTGATCGTTTCTATTTGCATCAAGCTAATGCGTTTATTATCGATAGACTTCGAAAAAAGCTTGGTGCCTCTGCTGATCAGATGCCTGATCGAATTGTTAGAAAATATGGAAATTCGTCTTCGGGGACGATTCCGATGTTGATTGCGACTGAGCCAAAAGGTGATCAAATTCTTCGCTGTATGCTTGGTGGATTTGGTGTCGGACTTAGCTGGGGGGCTGTTAATCTGATGTTGCAGCCTACTGTTTCACAAGGTATATTGGAGGTCAAATGACTAATTTAACTGAACTGCTGTCAGAAACTCTTGAAATAGATGTTTCAGAGATAAGCCTAGATATGGATTATAAAAGTCATCCAAAGTGGGATTCTCTGGCCGCGCTGAGTCTTATCACTGCGATTGAGGATGATTTTGGTTTGGTCTTGAATGATTCTGATTTGAAAAAATTAGTATCAGTTCAAGATTTATCGGATCATATAATGTCACATGCTAAAAAATAAATTATTAGATGATGGATACTGCTGTTGTAATTGGTTGCTCTTCTGAACTAGGATTGGCAATTTGCTCTGCTTTAATAAAAAGAGGGGACCGTGTGATAGGGACAACCCGAGGTGGCGACTTCTCTGGCCCTATTGATTTTGGTGAGGCCTTTCAAGTTTCAGCCTGTGATGCTACAAACACAGAATCTATCCGCCAACTATTTCAATCGCTTGCCGATGTTAAGCCGCGGCATTTAATCTATTGCGCTGGATTTCACCGTCTCGCTCCTGTGTCACCTATTTCTACGGGATCTTTGGAGGACCATTTGGCGGTTAATTTTCGTGGTGCAGTTGACTGCGCTCGTATTTTTACAAGCAGTAAATTTAGTAAAGTTGATACACAACGCACGGTTACAGTCGTTGCGAGCATTGCTCATCGAATTAGTGAAGCTGGTCTGGTTGGCTATTCGGCCTCCAAGGCCGCTGTTGTGGCGGCAGTTAGAGGCATGGCACTCGAGTTTGCATCGCGAAATATCCGTGTTAATTCTGTATCACCCGGCTGGATTAAAAGTAATCGAGCCGATGCTGTAAGCGCAAAATTGTCAGAGGAGGGTTTGTCCGGCATTCAAAAGCGCTACCCACTGGGCCTTGGATCCGCTTCGGATGTTGCTAATGCCGTGGCTTTTTTATCATCAGATTCGGCTAAATGGATTACAGGAGTTGATTTGCTCGTCGACGGCGGGAGGTCATGCTCTTGACTTCAACCCCAATAGTTAACGAAGCAGTTGTATTCAATTCCGAAGATTTCCATCAAGGAATTTACGAAACAGACCCGCATTTTTACCAGTTGTTTGATATTGCAGGAAAGCAGGGTCTTGCAATTGCTTTGAATGTGCTTGCTACAGATCCTTCAAGCGATTTTAGTTTACCGATAGTTGCCCGGATTGATCATAGAATGTTGGGTTTTTTATATGCGTATCCTTTAAGGGAAATGTTTTCACGTCAGTCATATTCGCTTCGCAAATTTATTTCTTTGTCAGATAATCCTCGAGCCTTGCGCCCCGCGTTGGCAGCACTAGCATCAAGTAAGGGTAAATTTAATTGCCAAAATAGTTATTATCTGGCGCGAGTCTATGTTTCGCCGGATGAGCGAGGAACAAAGGTTGGGGAATTGTTGATGAGTTTCTATGAAGCCAAGGCTATTGCTCAAGGAATGACAGCTTTGAGTCTTCATGTCCGTACCGAAAACATCCGAGCACAGCGCTTTTACTCTCGCTTGGGCTTTGAATTTTCTGATGACTTAAATTCTGGATATTTGAGTATGGAGAAAAAATTAGATGACTGAAAATGACGATCTTCCTATGGTGTTTGTAGGTGCTGGAGGATTTGCGAGGGAACTCTTGGGATGGATGGAACGTGACTCTTCTTGGGGGCGCCCCGTCTTTATGGTTCAGGAGATTTCCGGTGATTCCCAGCTGGGCGTTAAAGTAGTTGATTTTGAATCCATCAGCAGTCCAGTTCGTTTTGTTCTTGCGGTTTCATCCCCTGCTCTTAAAGAAAAGTTAGCCCTAAAAGCCTTATCGCTTAACTGGGTTCCCGTTACATATGTTGATCAAACTACGGTATTGGGGCTAAATGCACAGATTGGTCGTGGTACTGTTGTTAGTCCGTTTTCTACAGTATCAACTAATGCGATTATTGGTGAATTTGTCACGCTGAATTGTCGAAGTGGTGTGGGGCATGAAAGTGTTGTCGGTGATTTCTCGACTTTGCTTGGATCCAATCAAGTAAATGGTAATGTTAATGTTGCAGATCGGGTTATTCTAGGTGCTGGATCTATTATTCATCCTGGTCGGACTATTGGAAGTGGAGCTACGGTTGGTATCGGGGCTGTCGTGCTTACCAATGTCAAGGAAAAAACTGTAGTGTTTGGAAATCCCGCAAAGCGTATTTCAAATGGACATTCTGCCTAATTTAATAGATTTTCAGTTTTCAAGGCCTTATTTAAATGCTTAATACATCATTCTCCCCTTGGCCCAGTTTCACTCCTGAGGAAGCTGATGCGGTGCACCGCGTTGTGCTGTCCAACAAAGTGAACTATTGGACGGGCACCGAGACCCGTGAGTTTGAAAAAGAGTTCGCCGCTTGGTGCCAGATGCGCTATGCGGTGGCTTTGTCCAATGGCACTTTGGCTTTGGATGTCGCACTCAAAGCCTTGGGCATTGGCCCCGGTGATGAAGTGGTGGTGACGCCACGCACGTTCATTGCGTCGATTTCTTGTGTGGTGAATGCTGGCGCGACGCCTGTGTTTGCGGATGTGGAAGCTGATTCCGGCAACATTTCTGCGCAAACCATTTTGCGTGTGCTTACACCCAAAACCAAAGCGGTCATTTGCGTGCATTTGGCCGGTTGGCCTTGCGACATGGACCCGATCATGCAGTTGGCCCAGGCGCATGGCCTGAAGGTGATTGAGGATTGCGCACAGGCGCATGGTGCCCGATACAAGGGCCGCCCGCTGGGCAGCATTGGCCATGTGGGGGCATGGAGTTTTTGCCAGGACAAGATCATGTCCACAGGTGGCGAAGGCGGCATGGTCACCACCAACGACGAGTCTTTGTGGCGGGCCATGTGGTCATACAAGGATCATGGCAAGAGTTACGAGGCCGTGTATGAGCGGCAGCACCCGCCGGGTTTCAGGTGGTTGCATGAGAGCTTTGGCACCAATTGGCGAATGCTCGAAATGCAGGCGGTGATTGGTCGCATTCAGCTAAGGGGCATGGCCGATTGGACGGCTGCGCGTACTCGCAATGCAGAGGCTATTTGGGCAGCTTGCCGCAAGTTTGCCGCTTTGCGGGTGCCGGAGTTTCGTTGCGGCGATTGCCGCAGTGCATGCACGCTGGGTGGCAAAGGCTGTGCCCATGCGCATTACAAGTGCTATGTCTATGTGAAGCCCGCGTCACTCAAGGCAGGCTGGTCGCGTGACCGGATCATTGAGGCGATCAATGCCGAAGGTGTGCCTTGCTTCCAGGGTTCGTGCTCTGAGGTGTATCTGGAAAAAGCTTTTGATGGCACCGGTTGGCGTCCTGAGCTACGTTTGGCCGTGGCCCGTGATTTGGGTGAAACGTCGTTGATGTTTTTGGTACACCCCACACTGACACAAGAAGAAATTCAAAAAACCTGTGATGTGATCCAACAGGTGATGACCGAAGCATCGGTCTAAAAAAATGATTGCATCCGCAAGGGGTGCACGAACAGGGTTGCCTGCAACAGGCGACCCCATTGAGATGAAGCCCGTGCCACCAGCTGCACGGGTATTGGCTTTGCGCCCCTTTGGCGGGTGCGTGGGCTATTGCATTTTTCGTATCCCTCGCTCGTCTTGCGCGAGTTGAATCCCATGAATATCCATGCACTGAAACTGTCTTTTTTGTCGGCACCTCGCACGACCAAACAACTCATGGCTGTTTTGCTTGATGTTGTGCTGTGTGGGGTCTCGGTGTGGATTTCCTATGGCTTGCGGTTTGAGTCTTCTTTGCCTTGGGCAGCTTCGCAGTCTTGGTTGCTGGGTGTCGGCGTATGTTTGGCGCTGCCACTGTTCACTGTCATGGGACTTTACCGGGCGATCTTTCGGTATGCCGGTCTGCAGGTGGTGTTCACACTCAACAAGGCCATCGCGATCTACACCTTGTTTTATGCCTTGATCTTCACGGTGGTGGGTGTCGACGGTGTCCCCCGCTCTTTGGGGTTGATGCAGCCATTGTTGTTTGGGTTTGGGGTCATGTCCTCTCGTCTGGTGGTGCGCTATTGGCTGGGCAGTACCAATAAATCACGCAGCACGGACGACTTGCCTCGCGTGTTGATCTATGGGGCAGGTTCAGCCGGGCGGCAATTGGCTTCGGGCTTGTTGGCATCGCCCGAGTTGCACTTGGTGGGGTATGTAGACGACGATGAAAGGCTGCACGGTCATGTGCTCAATGGCTTGCCGATCTATGACCCGCAGACCTTGCAGGTCACGGTGCCCGCCAAGCGGGTGACGCACATTTATTTGGCCTTGCCTTCGGTCAGCCGCAGGCGGCGCAATGAGATTTTGAATGCCTTGTTGCCATTGCATGTGCAAGTGCGCACCTTGCCTGGCTTGATGGACCTGACCAATGGCAAGGTGGTGGTGTCCGATTTGCGCGAGCTGGACATTGAAGATCTGTTGGGCCGTGACCCGGTGCCCCCCAACCCCTTGATGCTGGCCAAAAACATCGCCGGCAAGGTGGTCATGGTCACAGGGGCGGGTGGGTCCATTGGGTCTGAGCTGTGCCGGCAGATCCTCAAGATGCAGCCTAAGGTTTTGCTGTTGGTGGAGCTCAATGAGTTTGGCTTGTACGCGATTCACCAAGAGTTGGAGCGCGTTGTCATTGAAGAACTGCAGGACGATGTGACGGTGATGCCGCTGCTGGCCAATGTGCGTGATGTGGGGCGCATGAGCCAGATCTTGCGAACGTGGAAGCCGGATACGGTGTACCACGCAGCAGCTTACAAGCATGTGCCACTGGTGGAGCACAACCCGGCAGAGGGCATTCGCAACAATGTGATGGGCACCTTGGTCACGGCGCAGCAGGCGGCTTTGCATGGGGTGTCTGATTTTGTACTGGTCAGCACAGACAAGGCAGTGCGCCCGACCAACATCATGGGTGCCAGCAAGCGTTTGGCCGAGATGGTTTTGCAGGCGCTGGCCGCTGAGACGCTGGCCAAAGGTGGAAAGACACGTTTTGGCATGGTGCGTTTTGGCAATGTGCTGGGCTCGTCGGGCTCGGTGGTGCCTTTGTTTCGCAAGCAGATTCAGGCGGGCGGCCCGATCACCCTGACCGATGTGCGGATCACGCGGTATTTCATGACCATTCCGGAGGCGGCGCAGTTGGTGATCCAGGCGGGGGCCATGGCGGCTGGGGGCGATGTGTTTGTGCTGGACATGGGTGACAGCGTGCAGATCATTGATTTGGCCCGCCGCATGGTGGAGCTGTCGGGCTTGAGTTTGCAAGACGATGCGAACCCGGATGGCGACATCGCGATCAAGGTGACGGGCTTGCGACCCGGAGAGAAGCTGTATGAGGAGTTGCTGATTGGCGACGATCCGCAGCCGACGCAGCACCCGCGCATCATGAAAGCGCATGAAGAGTTTTTGCCTTGGGACGAGCTGCAGGCCAAGTTGTTTGAGCTGGGCCAGGCCCTGGATGCCAACGATGTGCCTGTTGTGCGCATTTTGCTCAAGGAGCTGGTGCCGGGTTATCAGCCTGATGGCGATGTGGTGGATTGGGTTTGGGTAGAAAACGAGAAGCTGGCAGCTTAACAGGCCTGTATTTGAAGAACTGCTGGCGATTCATTCAATGCTTCAATGTGGCAAAAATGTAAATTAGATAATTTATATATATTTTAAAAGGTAAAAATATGACAATTTTAAGAGTCTTAATTCTGTATTTAATTTTGCAATCTAGCGCTAACGCTTATGTGGACCCAGGCAGCGGCATGCTGCTTTGGCAAGGTCTTGTCGCGCTCATTGGCGCGGTCTTGATTTTCTTTCGCAATCCGATCCAGGTGATTAAATCCTGGATTGCCCGGATTCGCGGTAAATGAGGGACCCGCAGGCCAGCCTGGTCTTTGGGGCAGACCAGGTTGTTCGCCATCTGCGCGAAGCATTTCCTGCACAGCATCCGTTGCACACTGCACAGGCTCGGCAGTGGGCCGACAATGGTTTGTTGATCCCCTTTGACTGGCTGGATACACACCGGCTGGTGTCCCCCAAAATTCCTTTTGTTTCGTCGCCCGAAGAATGGTGTGATGCCCAATTGCTGGACGCCGCACGTCTGACATTGGACTTGCTTGAGAAAGCCAATGCAGCAGGCGCAGACCTGAAGGACGCCAGTGCATGGAATGTGATCTTTGAGGGTTGCGCGCCCGTGTTTTGTGACCTGACTTCTTTGGAGCCGATGCAGTCACACGTCTGGTGGGCCGCTGGCCAATTTGTTCGCCATTTCATTTCCCCTTTGTGGTTGTCGCGGGCGACGGGTTTGCAGTCGCGTGATGTGTTCCGCATGAACCGCGATGGGGCCATGCCCGAGCTGGTGCGTGAGACATTAGGTTGGCGGCGGTTTTTGTGGCGCTGCTGGCCCCTGGTGGCAGAAGCCAAAGCCCAAACCGCATCGGGTTCGCTAAGCGTGGTCACACCACAAACAGCACGCTACCGGCAGCAGCTGGTGGCATCACTGCGCTGGATGCTCAATGGCGTGAAGCCGAGAGCTGTTCGCAACACGGTGTGGGGTCAATACACAGAGCAGCGCGGCCATTACACATCACCTGCATTGCAGGCCAAGCGTGAACAAGTGGCGCAGTGGTTGACGAAGTTGCAGCCAGCATGGACTTTGGATTTGGGTTGCAACAGCGGGGAGTTTTCTCAGCTGGCATTGGACGTAGGCTCACAGGTGATTGCGCTGGACGGTGATCACGATGCCGTTCAGGCCATGTATGTGCATCACGCAGGCCAACGCAAGCTGTACCCGGTCTTGGCTTCATTGGACGATATCCATTCAGGGCGTGGCTGGGCGGGTGTTGAACACACCGGTTTGGCCAAACGTCTTAATGGATGCGCTGATGTGGTGTTGATGCTGGCATTGCTTCATCACTTGAGCATAGCTGGGGCGGTGCATCTGGAGCAGGTGGCCCATTTTGCTGCGGCTTGCACACGCCGCTGGTTGGTGGTGGAGTGGCTGGAGCCGTCAGACCCACAGGTGCAACAGTTGTGCGCCCAGCGCAGACGCGACGTCAGTGAGTTTGCGGTGGAAATACAAAGGCAGGCGTTCATCAAAGCAGGCTTTGTGCTGTGCAAGGAAGTGACTTTGCCTGAGGGGCAGAGGCATTTGGCCTTGTTGCAGAAAAATAAAAATGAAAGCAAATTTTGAACGCGAAAAAAATATCAATTATTTTTTTTGTTCTCGGGTTGGCTCAATTACTAAGTGTATTTGTATCAAGTTGGGGCGCATTTCCTGTATCTGATCTATGGCTCGGAATGATCGTATGTTGTTCAATAATGGCCGTTCAGGTGTTGTTGGTGTCGATTTTTATAAAGTCGATTAATTTTAAAAAAATACTCTTCCTTGTTTTATCAGTAATAAATACATTTTTCTTTGTTTTTGTACTGACCTCATGGTCAAGATGGGAGTATTTGGGGTATTGTTGTCTCGTATGCATTTTATTTTTAATGGCGATTTCGCGGGCAGGTGCTAGCGAAGCAGTGTTGCTTTCATTATTGATAGTAGTAATTCCTGTTGGTCAAAATTTTATCGCAAAAAGAACATCTAGTATGGATGGTTTGAGTAAGCGGGTCGTTAACCCTAATTTATATAGAAAAAACTTATACATCATTGGGATTGATGGAATGGTGTCGAGGTTGGCGCTTCAGAAAATTTATGAGTCGTCTGATAGTGTTGCATATGAATGGCTTGAGAATAATAATTTCAAATTGTATGATATAAACTCGGCTGGCGATCAGACATTGACGACTTATGGGGCTTTGTTAACAGGAAATAAAAATTTACATCCTAGAGCTGTACGCCCATATTTTAATGGCTCATGGGAGAGCGAATTTTATTCAATGATGAGGGGTGCAGGCTACAAAATACAATTTTTCTATGAGTCTGATTACTTTGGGACCGATGCTGGCATGATTGACAGTTTCCAGCCAAAATCAAACACTTTGTCAATTTGTAGCTTTATTGATAAGCGTTGGGGCTTTTATTTTTGTGATTGGGTAGATGCCTTTGGTGTGAAATTTGTTGGCGATACCGGCCCCGGTGAAAAGGTTGTATTTTATAAAAATAATGCAAAGATACACGGTAATGAAAAATGGATTTCAATAAACCATATGTGGTTTCCTGGGCATACGGTTGGTAATTATGATGGATCGAATCCAAAAGATTTTGAAGTTTATCGTGAATATTACTTAAAAGCGCAAAATCCTCTAAAATCCATGTTTGAAGAGTTGGTGGCGTTTATAAAAAAAAGAGATCCAGATCCAGTTATTGTTTTTATGGGTGATCATGGTGCGTATGCATTGCGATCAAATAAAGATTTTATTCTTAAGGGCCATCAGGAAAATGAAATGGCCGAGTTGAAAAGATTGGATGCACGATCGGCGCTGTTAGCTATATATCCTAAGAATTTTTGTGAAAATAACATAAATGCAAATGATACAAGCAACCTGTTTTTGAGGTTTGCCGACTGCCTTGAAGGCTATTGAGCTTAAGATAAAAAGGCTCTGACAATGCAGATAAAAAAATACTTCGGCACAGACGGTATTCGCGGCAAAGTGGGCCAAGCGCCCATCACGCCTGATTTTGTTTTGCAGCTGGCCCATGCCGTGGGCCGTGTGCTGCGACAGACCGAGGCGCGCCCGGTGGTGCTGATCGGCAAGGACACCCGCATTTCGGGCTATATGTTGGAGTCGGCCCTGGAGTCGGGGTTCAACTCGGCCGGGGTGGATGTGGTGTTGTTGGGGCCAGTGCCCACGCCTGCGGTGGCCTACCTCACGCGGGCGCAGCGGGCCAGTTTGGGTGTGGTCATTTCGGCCAGTCATAACCCGTTTGACGACAACGGGATCAAGTTTTTCAGCGCCATGGGGGCCAAGTTGCCCGATGAGTGGGAGCTGGCCGTTGAGGCCGCCATGGCGCAAGCGCCGCAGTGGGCAGATTCTGCGCAGCTGGGGCGCACCCGCAGGCTGGACGATGCGGCGGGCCGGTACATCGAGTTTTGCAAGAGCACGTTTGATGCGCGTTTGTCGCTCAAGGGGCTCAAGGTGGTGATCGATGCGGCGCATGGTGCGGCTTATCACATCGCGCCCGATGTGTTGCACGAGCTGGGGGCTGAGGTGATCAGCATTGGCTGTGCGCCGGATGGCTTGAACATCAACCAGGGTGTGGGGGCCACGCACCCCGAGGCCTTGGTGGCGGCGGTGTTGCAGCATGGGGCCGACTTGGGCATTGCCCTGGACGGGGATGCCGACCGTTTGCAAATGGTGGATGCCAAGGGGCGTTTGTACAACGGTGATGAGTTGATTTACCTCTTGGCCCAGGACCGTGTGCGCCGTGGCCAACCGGTGCCCGGTGTGGTGGGCACGCTGATGACCAACATGGCGGTCGAGCTGGCGTTGCGTGCGCAGGGCATGGGTTTTGTGCGGGCCAAGGTGGGTGACCGCTATGTGCTGGAGGCGTTGGCCGAAAACGGCTGGACGATTGGCGGCGAGGGGTCTGGGCACATTTTGGTGCTGGACAAGCATTCCACCGGGGACGGTGTGATTGCGGCTTTGCAGGTGTTGCAGGCGGTGGTGCGATCGGGCCAGAGCCTGGCGCAGTTGCTGGGTGGCTTGACCTTGTTCCCGCAGACCATGATCAATGTGCGCGTGCAGCCGGGCACAGATTGGACGCAGAACCAGGCCTTGCAAGACGGCATTGCCTCTGCAGAGGTCCGTTTGCAGGGCCGTGGCCGTGTGTTGATCCGCGCCAGCGGCACAGAGCCCTTGCTGCGCGTGATGGTGGAAGCGGACGATGCCGCACTGGCCGAAGGACTGGCAAAAGAGCTGGCTGCGCTGGTTTAATTGGGGTCAGATCCCGATTGTTTTGTCAGAGCCGCCTTCGGGCGGCTTTGTCGCTTTTGCATGAAACTATTCATGTGTCCGCTTATAGGCGTGGGGCTATGTCTGAAGGAATTGCCGTGACAACTTGGCGAAAACTGCTGCTGACTGTCTGGGTTCTGGCCATGGGCTTGGTGACGGTATTGGCTTTGCTGCCTGTTGAGCATTTGCAGTTGCCGGTGTTCGATTGGTGGGACAAGGCGCAGCATGCTTTGGCGTTTGCGGTGCTGACAGCGGGCGCATGCTTGCTTTGGCCGCGTGCCACTGTCCGCGTGGTGGTGGGCATGATCGCCTACGGTGCCGGCCTGGAGCTGGCCCAGTGGGCCGTGGGTTGGCGTTTTGCGGAGTGGAGCGATTTGTTGGCAGACGCTGTGGGGGTGGTGGTGGCGGTGGGGGTGATGAGGTGGCTAGGTGAGATTGCCACGCTTCGCTCGCAATGACGGGGCAGGGGTCATTAGTCGGGGTCAGATCCCCATTGTTTAGGGTGCTTGCTGGACCCCGGGTCTTCGCCCGGGGTGACAGTGGTGGGGCGGGTGACAGTTTTTGTTTGTCATACCGGGCCCCGTTGTCATACCGGGCTTGACCCGGTATCCAGAGTGGTTGCTGGGCTTCGATATGAAGGGTATGCCGCTGTGGAATACCTCTTGCGATTTTTATCACCTGATGATACATTCATCGAATGCGCGGTGATCTTGGCATAACCACTCTCATCGATCTCCATGATCAAATTATCGATCAAGGAGATGGGTATTGGGTCAAGTTCGAGGCTTGGGTTGTACCCGTCTCAAAGGACATTCCGCATGGGGTTCGTTATGCGCTGACACTGCACGAGCCCTATGGCAAACGCATTCTTGGTTACGACAATGCCCATGCGGTGAAGCCGCCCAAGAAATTCAAATATGCTGGGACAAAGTTGCCTTATGACCACAAACATCGGCATGTCAGTGACAAGGGTGTACCTTACGAGTTCAAGGATGCACATCAATTGCTAAGCGACTTTTTTATGGAAGTCGATCGAGTGCTGAAGGAGGCTAGGAAGTCATGAAGACAATCGTTGTTGGAATCTTGTCGCAAGAGAAAATTCGCGAGCGAATGTTGTCTATCGCTCGTGGTGACTTCAAACCAAAATCCACCGACCCCAAAATCTGGTTCACATCAATGAGATCGTTGGCAGAGGTTTTGAGTGACGACAATCGCGCCTTGCTCAAAGTCATTCAGGATTCAAAACCAGAGTCAATTTCAACTTTGGCTGACATCACTGGCCGCAAGCCAGGTAACCTGTCTCGAACATTGAAAACAATGTCCAACTACGGATTTGTTGAAATGAAACGTGAGAACAGGCATGTTCGCCCAATCGTTAAGGGAACGGACTTTCGCATCGTTGCCTGAGAAGGATTTATGGGGTCAGATCCCAATTGTTTAGGGCGCTTGCTGGACCCCGGATCAGGTCCGGGGTGACAGTGGTGGGGCGGCGCAAGCACAGGTGAGGACGTTTCGAGGCCATCTGGCTGGCACGGTGCTCTCCTGCCCTGGTTGACCAGCAATGCGCAAATAGCAATCAAGTCCTCAATTGCTGAACGGCCCTGATTTCATAGTCGTTAACAAGCTTCTTGAAGTACTTGTAAATGTCATCCATCTTCACATTCAGATGGATGCTGGAAAACCCCTCGTCCTGTTTGTCCAACGCCATCACGCCGGTGACCACACTCTTGAAGTGCTCGGGATCTTTGTGCCTGATGGGCTGGTAGGCATCGATGGCCGCGAAGACATCATCGAGCGTATAGCCGTGGTCTCGCGTTAGGACCATCAAATCGTAGATGTCGCGAGACTTCACGCGGTCATAGACCACGATGCTTTTCATGACAAGGAGTCCATCGACGCCCAGCACATCAAATCCGCCCTTGGAAACCGCCACCTTGGGGGCTGACTTCAGGAAGTCAATTTGCGCTTTGGGTCGATCACCTTCATTGCGCGAATGAAACGTCACCTTGGCTCCATCGATCAGGTAGTCCTGAATGTAGTGATCCAGGTTCTCTGACGTATTGATCTTGAATCCCAGCTTTTGTTCTGATGTGATCAGGCTTTCAATTGCGGCACCAGCAGCCAACTCATCCAGGAGAGCGTCAATGGACTTGATGGGCAACTTTTGGCCAAAGATATTGAAGTCCAGGTCCTCGCTGATCCTGTGCCCAATTTGCAAGGCCAATGCTGTGCCTCCAACCAGGGTAAAGCCAGCCAGTCTGGGGTCATCCTTGAGGCGAGCAAAGTTCTTTTGTGTCGCCTCTGGCATGAATTGCAGTTTGAGCTTATGCATGTATATGCTCCTGCTCCTGATTTTGTGAGGCTCGCAGGCCTTTGCTGATGTTGCTCAGCATCCGGCTTACACTGGCCGTGGTCATGGGCTCAAACGCATGGCGCTTGAACACGCGCTTGACCTTGGGGACACCGTAGTAAAAGCACAGCCGTGCCACGTCCTCGAATTTATGCTTTTCCAGCACCTTGCCGATCAGCACGTTGTCCCGGATGTTCGGGTTGGACCAGTCGTACGCACCTGACAAGCCGATCTTGACGGACTTGCGTGGCGCATTGGCTTGCTGGATGGCGGTGCGCAGCCACGCCGGGATCAGTGCTGCGTAGCTGTCGATTTCTCCTTCGGCCCAGTCACCTGTGGCGCGCTGTATCTCCAGCGTCGTGAGGTTTTTCATGCCTTTGGTCCACAGCGCAAGCAAAGCCCTGCCCTTGGGGCTGGCCGCGAGCTGGACTTTCCTTTGACTCATGCGTTGGAACTTCACGGTCTGCCCTGCGGCCCTAAAGGTGCGTGAAAGGCCCGAAGTGGGCACCACCAGCACGTTACTGGACTCTTCAAGGGGCGCAAGTCCCACGTGCTCGCCAGTCTTGCGCGCAAGGGCGCTGGCCACCGTTTGAGCATCCACAGGCTGACCCTCGGCGGCGTACAACCCTCTGGCCACACGCACGATGATCCCGTCCTTCATCAACCGAAAGAGCGCCTGGTCAACGGCTGCACGCGTTCCTGCAGGCAAGAAGTCGGCACTGGAGAACACGGCCCCTTGGGGCTGGTCTGCAATGGCTTGCCGGATCTTTTGAGTGACGCTCATGTCAGAAATTATCAATGTTTTTCAATCGTTGTCAATAATTTATGGCTGATGGGGCACTGGGATGGCCTTGGCCTCAGTCCAGCGCCTAGATGTAGGATTAATCGGGGTCAGATCCCAATTGTTCAGGCACCCTTTGTCATACCGGGCTTGACCCGGTATCCAGTGTGGTTGCTGGACCCCGGATCAGGTCCGGGGTGACAAACGTCTGGATGATGTGCAATATGACGCATGAATATGACATGGGGGCGACATGACCATCACCGCACGGGTTTTCATGAGTGGGCGTAGTCAGGCCTTGCGCTGGCCTGCCAAGTTGCGTTTGCAGGCGCAAGAGGTTCGCCTGGAGCAGATTGGCAACGATATTTGGTTGCATCCTGAGGTGTCGCAGGACAAGGACATGGGGCGCTGGTTGGAGCAGTTTTATGCCAGTACCGAAGCTTTGCCGGCTGATTTTCTGGCTGAGCGCACCGATGCACCTGCGCAAGAGCGCGATTGGTCTTGAGGTCTTCAGA
>Ga0228702_1000714_pt1 | contig 23862 bp, 17 predicted proteins | sample McNCre217_Aug_MG_2_FD_178018 | JGI IMG/M metagenome (GOLD analysis project Ga0228702, IMG submission 178018) | Freshwater microbial communities from McNutts Creek, Athens, Georgia, United States - 20-17_Aug_MG | ecosystem: Environmental > Aquatic > Freshwater > Creek | place: USA: Georgia...
CTCACGCACCGACTTTGACCTCTGGGCCCAGGGCGTGCCCTATCTGCACGATCTGCACCAACGCTTTGGCGAAGGCATCGCCCTGAACGACTGGCTGGACATGATGCTGGCCGAGCTGGAGCGCAGCGGGGCCATGCAGGTGCAAGGCGGCGTGCTGCACGACCGCTGACACCAGCTGGCCCTGCGGGTCAAGGCCTGAAACGCATGTCAGCGGCAAACAAAATTGGCGGCATCCTCTGAAGAGCCTGTGCCCTTGTAATGGGCATATTGCGGCCAAGCGCACAGCGGGCGCGTGCGGCCCGGGTAGACAGCGGTGCCGCTGGCAGGCACGCTTTGCGGGGCCTGGCCTTTTTCGACCCAATCCACCAGCCTGCCCAGGCCATCGATGCTGTCGGTGGCCGCGCCACCTGCACAGTGGCCCATGCCGGGCACCAGGAACAAGCGCGCAAACTCATGGGTCTTGGCACCGTTTTGCGCTGTCAGGCGCTGGTAGTAGTCCACCATCTCATCGGCCGAGAAAATCGGGTCGGCCATGCCATGGATGAACATCAGCTTGCCACCACGCGCCTGAAAGCCCTTGAGCTGGGTATCGGCTTCGGTGTTGAAAATCCACGAATGCGCGTCCATGCGCTGCGGGTCACGGTCAAAATCAAATTTGTAGATGCTCAGGCTGCGGTCTGGAGGGGTGACAAAGTACCCCTGCAGCGCGTCTTCCATCAGGAACACATGGCGCGAGTTGGCTTTTGCCGTGAGCGAGTTGCCCAGCTTCCACATGCGCCAGTCATTGGCCGGATGCCCCATGCCCGGATCCCAAGGCCATGAGAAATACAGAGACTGCCCTGCCGAGTTCTTGGCCCCCGTGAACATCTTCTTCAAAGCACCCACCTGCGCAGGAGCCAGGCAACTGTCGTCTTTGGCCCCTTTGCACTGCAAAGCGGCCACATCGAACTTGCAGGCGCCCGGGTTGGACACCAAGCCGTCTGCGACGCCGTCGAGCGCATCGCAGCGGTTCAGGATGCCTTCGCGCACCAAATTCAAATCACTGTCGGTCAAGGCCTGACTCAGCACCGGCTGGCCATCTGACCCCTTGGGTGCAATGGCCTGCAGCGCTTGCGTGTCCCAGGCGGCGGCAATGGTCGCGCCCTTGGAGACGCGCATGGCCGGGGCCATCGCGATCACGCCATCAAAATAACTGGGGAAACGCTGGGTGAACATCATGGCCTGCCGCCCACCGCCCGAGCAACCGATGAAGTACGACTTGTCCGCAGGCTTGCTGTAGTAGCGCCGGATCAGCTCTTTGGCCGTGATGGCCACTTTGTCGTGCGCGTTGTAGGCGTTGTCGGTGCGTGCGATGGGGTCAAAGCCAAAATCGGCCGTGGGTGTCTGGTGCCCGGCATCGGTCGTGACCACGGCAAAGCCGCGGTTGAGTGCGTAGCCGGGTGCAGCCTGCGGCCCCACAGCCGGACGTACCACACCATCATTGCCACCACCGCCCTGGTACAAAAAGCGGCCGTTCCAGGCTGTGGGCAGACGCAGCTCAAACCCGATGTGGTACGGCTTGCCGTCTTGCCCCAGGCGCTCGGCCATCTTGCCGTTGACCTTGCAGTGCGCCACCAGCATGGGACCGGTGGTCGCACCCGGCGGGCGCGTGCTGTCGCCCACCACGGCTTCGGTTTTCAAAGTCATGCCCGGCAAAGCCGTGGCCGCAAAAGTGGCGCAATCCGAGGTCTGCGCCCAGGCCCCGCCTGTGACCGACATCAGTGCACCCATTGCCCAAGCCGTGTTCCGAGTCATCGCTTGCATGAAGGTGTCTCCATCATCTCGTTTTGAGAGGGTGCTCACTTGCACACAAAACTGCTGGCGTCTTCCACCGAACCGCTGCCTTTGTAAGTGGCCACCGCAGGGTAGGCGCACAGGGGGCGGGTGCGCTGGGCCGACCAGTCAGCGGGCAGCTCGGCATTGACGCCACCGGCATTGCCCGCGCCGCGCACACTGGCCACCACGGCTTGCGGGGCCTCACCCTGCTCCACCCATTTCACCAATGGCCCCAGCAAATCAAACTGATCAGCGGCAGGGCCCATGCTGCAGTGGTTCATGCCGGGCACCGGGAAGTAGCGCGCAAAGTCAGCGCCTGGGTTCAGACCCGCCTTGCCGACGCGTTCCACCCATTGGCGGGTGTCTTCGGCCGAGAAAATCGCATCGCTCACGCCGTGGTACAGCACCACTTTGGCACCCCGGCTGCGCAAGGCGGCCAGGTTGTCGGGGCGGGCTTCACCGGGTGGTGTCATGAGCGACCAGCCTGATTCACGGTAAGTGTCGTTGGTGGCGCTGAACATGGCCAGACGGGCGGCGATGTCGTCCTTGAGCGGGTCCACCGGGCTGGGCGGCACGCTGAAGATGGTGTTCAAGGCCAGCGGATCACGAATCAGCGAATCGACAAACTTCCAGGTGCCCCAGTTGGCCCCGGCCACCCCGGTGTCGTAAGGGAAACTGGCGTAAATGCGTCGACCGTCGGCGGTGTGCGCACCACCAAACACGCGGGCCACCACATCTTTTTGAGCGGGGGTCAGGCAAGCGCCGTTGCGCTCGCCCGTGCAAGTGGCCACATCGGTCTTCACGTTGAAGGCGGCCTGACAAGCCTGCGTGGCCTGAACCATGCCGTCTTTGGCCCCATCGAGGGCATCGCATTTTTGGGCAATGGCGTTGGCCACGGTCAGGCGTTCTTGCGGCGTGAAGGCGCTGGCCAAATCAGGCAAGGTGCCGTTGGGGTTGAGCGGGTTCTTCACGGTCGCGCCCGGCGTCGCCAGTGGTGCCCACTGCTGTGCGCCCCATATTTGCGCCAGTGCTGCGTAAGGCAAACGGTAACCCGGTGCGCCCACCAGATAGCCGTCGTACTGGTCACCCAAACGAGAGGCGGCCACCATCGCATGGCGCCCGCCGTTGGAACAGCCGCCGATATAAGAACGGTCCGGCCCCTTGCCATACGCCCCGGCAATCAACTGCTTGGCCATGGGCGTGAGCTTTTGCACCGCTTGGTACCCGTAATCCAGGCGTGCCTGCGATTCCAGCCCGAACACTGCAGTTTGCGGCCCGCTGTGCCCGGCATCTGAGCTGATGACCGCAAAGCCTTGCATCAAGGCCCCCGTGAGCGGCCCACCGCCCAAAGCGCCCAACGCAGGCTGCACCGAGCCGTCCAGCCCACCATTGCCCTGGTAATAAAAGCGGCCATTCCAGGACACGGGCAAGCGCATCTCAAAACCGATGGCGTAGTCGCGCCCATCGCTGCCTTTGCGCTCGTGCATGCGGCCTTTCACCAAGCAGTGCGCGGGCACGGCTTTGTCGCCTTGCTTCAGAACGCCCGTGTCCACCCGGCCCGCAGATTCCAGCCGGGTGTTGGCCAACTGAAGCCCTCCCACCAGTGCCTCACAACTGGACAAACTGGCTCCACTGGCGGCTTTCAACGCTTGCGGTGACGACGAAGTGCCGGGCAAACTGCTGCACGCGATCAGCACGCTACCTGCGCACAGCCCTCCCAGCACTTGCAAAGAAGGTTTCAATCGAAATGAGGTCATGGTTGGCTTCCTGTTGTCTGATCGCGTCAATGCCTACTCAGTCGGCCTTGAAGCCTGTGGCCGCAACGGCCTTGCCCCAGGTCACCGTGTCGGCGGCGATGATGCGGGCGAACTCTTCTCGGCTGGTGCCCGTCACGCGAAAGCCGGACTCTTCGAGCTTGGCTTTGGTGTCCGCGGCTTTGACGGCTTTTTGGATGTCAGCACTGAGCTTGGCCAGGATGTCGGCAGGCACCTTGGCAGGTGCCACCACGCCAAACCACGACGAAAACTCCAGGTTGCTGTAACCCTGCTCCTTGATGGTGGGCACATCGGGCAAGGCGCCCGTGCGGGTGGCACCGGTGCTGCCCAGCGCAACGAGCTTGCCTGCTTTCACATTGGGCGCTGCCAGGCCCACGCTGGCGAATACGCCCTGCACATCACCACTGAACAAGCCGCCCAGTGCGTCCCCAGTGTTTTTGTAGTGCACGGCTTCAGGTTTGAGCTTGACGGCATCGCCAAACATGAAGGCCCCGAAGTGACCAGGTGTGCCCGCGCCAAAGGTGGCCATGAACAAGCCCTTTTGCTGCTGGGTCCAGCCCACAAATTCCTTGACGTTTTTGGCCGGCACTTTTTGCGGATTGACCAGCAACACAAAGTCGGCACTGACCACCTGACTGACCGCGGCAAAGTCCTTGGCCGGGTCATAGGGCAGCTTGTTGTAACTGCTGGGGGCAATGCTCAACTGACCGGTCTCGCCCAACATCAGGGTGTAGCCATCGGGTGCTGCGCGGGCCGCTTCACTGGCAGCGATCAGCCCACCGGCACCGGGCTTGTTGTCCACAATCACGCCCATGTTGTTCCAGCCTTCAGACAGCTTCTGCGCCAGCAGGCGGGCCACAATGTCGGGACCGGTGCCAGCCGGGAACCCCACGATCAGGCGCACTGGATGCGTCGGGTAGCTGGTCTGGGCCTGCACACCCGTGGTGGTGGAACAGGCGGCCGAAGCCAGCGCCAGCATGGCACTGCGGCGACTCAGGAGGGCAGACAATTGAAAGGCATGGGATGTCATGGGATGTCTCCGAAAAAGTGAGATTTCAATCTGGGTGTGAAAACGAAAAGGCAACGCTGCTGTCAGGCCAGCTCAAAAAAACGCATCACCACCCGGTCTGGATGGCGGGCTCCGGTGCCCACAAACAGGCGTTCGGTGATCCAGCCCAACGAGGCCGAAGCCGTCTCGAAACTGGGGCTGCAACGGAAATAGACCGACGCCGCATCGACCGGCTCCCCTCGCACCAAACGGGCCATGACTTCGGGCGCTGCCGTGCGCACGGCACGGTTTTGAACATAAATCAAATCCCCGCCATCAGCCTCGATCACGTAGCGGGCGTCCAGTTCGGCCATGCGGTCATTCACGATCAACTGAAAATCCGCGCCACCGGGCAAGACGCGAGCGGTCCAGCCATGGCCCTGCACCTGCCCTCCCAGAATCGGAATCAGGCGACGCACGCCATGGTGGGTCTGGCCCACCTCCTGGGGTTTGTCCACCTGGACAGACAAATCCGCAAAAAATTTCAGTTCAGGCACAGGTAAATCAAGCATGCGTCTAGGGTATTCCCAAGGCAGCCGACCGTCTGTCCTCCCTTAAGATGACGGACAAACCCTCACACCGAACACACACGTCAGCCTTACCCCATGCGCCAATGGACCCCCGCCCAAACCAGTGGATCAGTTCAGGCTTTGCAAGGCCTGATTGGTTTGATGGGGCAACGCGAATTCGAAAGTGCTTTGCTCGAGCATCTGCACCCGCTGGTGCCAGCAGCCTCTTATTCGATCTACCAAACCGGTCATGGCTGTGACCCGACCCTGTTCATGTCGGCCAGCCACGGGATTCCAGACACCACCCGCGACTGCTGGCGCGCTTACTTGTCCGGCCCCTACCTGAGTGATCGCACCCTGGATGCCCCCAGTCAGGCCCCAGACCATCCTGTGCTGTGCCACATCACCGCCCCTGAAGTGCCTGCCCAGCACCGCGCCCGCGTGTACGAAGCACATGGCATGGCTGAACGGGTGTCGGTGGTGCAGCACCGGAATGCGTCCATTTTTGCCATCAATCTGTACCGGCACGAACACCAACGCCCCTTCAGCGATGGTCAACTGTCCGACTTCGCCGAGCTTGCCCCGGCGTTGCTGGCACTGACGCAAAAACAGATTGAGCTGACCCGTCCTGGCCAGCGGGATGCCATGAGCGATGTGGCACGCTGGCAGCGCAAGCTGCATGAGGCCGATCGTCAACTGACCGCGCGGGAACTTGACGTGTGCGCCCGCCTTTTGACAGGCATGACCCAGGAAGGCATCGCCCGCGATCTGGGCTTGAGCGTCCCCACGGTCAAGACCTATCGCAACAGGGCTTTTGCCCGACTGGGCATCCATTTCAAGAACCAGTTGTTTGCCCTGTTCGTCAACGCCTGACCCTGTGCTGCGCTCAGCAGGCAAAAAAAAGCCCATCACAAGGATGGGCTTTTCAAAGACATCTCCAGGATATCTGGAGCGGGAAACGAGGCTCGAACTCGCGACCTCAACCTTGGCAAGGTTGCGCTCTACCAACTGAGCTATTCCCGCATGGTTCATCGTGGCGGAGTGGACGGGACTCGAACCCGCGACCCCCGGCGTGACAGGCCGGTATTCTAACCAACTGAACTACCACTCCGCATCAGAACTTGGCTCCTCAACCTGGGCTCGAACCAGGGACCTACGGATTAACAGTCCGGCGCTCTACCGACTGAGCTATTGAGGAATGATCTTCTGCAAACAAAAGCCCATCCGGAGATGGGCTTTTGCAATTTTGGTGGCCTGGGACGGAATCGAACCATCGACACGCGGATTTTCAATCCGCTGCTCTACCAACTGAGCTACCGGGCCGGTAAGCTTTGAATTATAGCAGCGTTTTTAGGCTTTTTAGCCCAAGCGTTTGCTGCGTGACAAATCAACCCCCAATTGTTTGAGTTTTCGATACAAGTGAGTGCGCTCAAGCCCGGTTTTTTCAGCCACTTTGGTCATGGAGCCGCCTTCATTGGCCAGATGGAATTCGAAATAGGCTTTTTCAAACGCATCCCGCGCTTCACGCAGCGGACGATCCAGATCAAAACTGGACTCGACTTCAGGCTGCGCCATCACCTCGGTGGCATGCACGGGCATGGCCATGCCCATAGGCATGACCACCGCACTGGCTTGGGTAACAACCTTGCCCACATCGCGCGCCAAGCCCTGCTCCACAGCTTTGAGCAGCTTTTGCAAGGTGATGGGTTTCTCGAGAAATGCCTGTGCGCCTATCTTCACCGCATCCACGGCCGTGTCGATGGTGGCATGTCCGCTCATCATGATCACCGGCATGGTCAACAAGCCTGACGCTGCCCATTCCTTGAGCAAACTCACACCGTCAGTATCGGGCATCCAGATGTCCAGCAAAACCAGGTCGGGACGCATGCGCTGCCGAGCTTCACGGGCGCGGGCGGCGTTCTCGGCAAGTTCAACCTGGTGCCCCTCGTCAAAGAGGATTTCCGAGAGCAGGTCACGTATCCCCAGCTCATCATCCACCACCAAAATATTTGCCATAGTGCCCGTCTTGTCTCTGTTCATGCAGCGGTCTGAAGCAGACCGCTTGCTGTTGTGTCCAGCGCGAATGATAACGAGACTTGAGCCCCTTTGATCTCCCCGGCTTGCTCGATGTTGACCAGATCGATGCGTGCGCCATGCTCATCGGCAATTTTCTTGACCACCGCCAAACCCAAACCCGTGCCCTTGACCTTGGTGGTGACATATGGCTCAAAGGCGCGCTTGAGGATATTGGGCTCAAAACCAGGTCCCGTGTCGGTCACGGTCAAGCGAACCCGATGGCGCTGGGGCACCCATTCCGTGCGCACACGCACACGCCCACCCGCCCCCGGGTCAGGCCGTGCTTCACAAGCATCCTGCGCGTTTTGCAACAAGTTGTGGATCACCTGCCGCAGTTGTTGTTCATCGCCCTGAATCGGGGGGCATTGGGGGTCTAGCGTCACATCCACCTGGGCCCTGTCCAACCGGTCCGTCGGCTCATTGGCATACAGGACCATGAGGTCAGAAATCAGGGCATTGAGTTGCACGGGGCGCAAATCTGCCGAGGGCAAACGTGCGTAATCCCTGAACTCGTTGACCAGCCTTTTCATGGCATCGACCTGGTCCACGATGGTTTTGACCGACTTGGCCAGCACCGCGTCGTCCTGTTCATCGAGCTTGCCCAGAAGTTTGCGCTGCAAGCGTTCAGCGGACAGCTGGATCGGTGTCAATGGATTCTTGATTTCATGGGCCAGGCGACGCGCCACTTCGCCCCAAGCTTGCGCTCGTTCGGCCGACACGATCTCAGAAATGTCATCGAACACCAACAGGCACATGCCATCGGGCAAGATCGCCCCCCTGGCCAGCAAGGTCACCGCTGTTTCGCTCAAGCCCTGACCGGTGGTGTGGATCTCGAACGACTTTTGCCAGTGGTCCAGTGCATGCGAGCCCTGCTCAGAGCGCAGCGCCGTGAACTGCTCGGCCACGCCAGAGGCAAAGTGCTGCAAGCCGGGCAGGCCAAGCATGGGCTGTCCCTCATGTACCGCCACAGGCACACGCAATATGCGAGTGGCCCCCGGGTTGGCGGACTGGATCACGCCTTGCGGGTCCAGCACCATGACGCCAGCCGTCAAGTTGTCCAGAATGGTTTGCAAATTGCCGCGTGCAGCATCCAACTGTTCCACGCTGCGCTCGACGGTGGTGCGGGCATCGGACAATTGCTGGGTCATGGCGGCAAATGACCGGGTCAAGCCACCCAACTCATCCTTGCCCTGCAGCACCAGTTTGGGCGTTAAATCCCCGGCAGCCACTTGCCGCATGCCGTGGGCCAGCAACAGCAATGGACGAGCCAGCTGGTTGCCCATGAAGACGGCCAGCAAGATCGCCCCCAACACCGCCATGAACAGACTGAGGGTCAGGGTGCCGATGTACATCCGCCGCAGGCCCTCACGCGCCAACGCACGTTCCTGGTATTCCCGGTTGGCTGCCTGCACTTCCAGCGCATTGTTCACCAAAGTGGGGGGCAAGTCCTGCGTCACCTGCAGAAATCGCCGGTCTTCATCAAACGCCATACCCACCTGGGGCACAAAGGCAATGGCACGAATCCGGCTTTTGTCGCCGCCGGGAATAGACTCGTCCAGCCCCTCCACCCAATCAATGCTGCCGTTTTGACGTGCACTTTTGAGCTGAGCTGCCGCAGGCCGCTCAGGGCGGATTTGAAAACGGGATTGGCCTGTGCTGGCCACCATGTGCCCACTGGCCGTCCACAACACCACGTCACTGACGCCCAATTGTTCTCGGATTTTTTCAAGGGCCAGGCCTGCGTTGGCATCAGACACATCGGCCAGCTGCGAAGCGGCCACACGGGACTGCTTGGCCAGATCGTTGCTCAGGGTGTCAAGTGTGGCCCGGCCCAGATTGAGACCCGCCACCAAAGCCGCCTCGACCTTGACGTCGAACCAGCTTTCGATTGAGCGCGAAACAAACTGGTAAGACACCACATAAATCAACACCCCAGGGATCACCCCCACCAAAGCGAAGATGGCCGCCAGCTTGACCAGCAAACGCGAGCCGAATTGCCCCTTGCGCAAGCGCAACAGCAAGCGCACCATGCCCCAGACAATGGTGAGCAACAAGCCGCTGGCCACAATGCCGTTGACCAGCACCAGCCATTCGTAATTCTGGTTGTAGCGGGCCCGGTTGCCGGTTGCCTGCGTCAACAGCACCAGCAACCCCAGACCAATGACCACCATGGCGGCAGCGCCCAGCCCCAACAACCAGCGGGATGAACCCGATGCCAAGGGGGAGCGACCAATCACCATGCGCGAAAAAACGCCCATGTCAGCGCACCAGGTCTTGACTCAGGCGTTGCTGACGCCCGACTTCGAGGTTCCAGTCGGCCTGGTTGCCTGCAGCAATCTGAAATGGCCTGGGCAACTGGGACACATCCAACCGGAAGCGGTATGCCACATACTGGCGCGCGTCCGGGTCCAGATCGGCCAAATCGGCAACTTTCCAGCCGGACACACGACGCACCACGGCCAAGGCCTCCGGCAAGGTTTCAAAATTCTGGGAAATGCTGCCCGCGAGGCTGGCCCCTGAAATCGGCTCGGCCGACACATTCAGGCGCCAGCGCCGTGTCAAGGGTTGATAGGCCAGGCGGTAATAACGGCTGACCGCGCCAATCTTGCGGTCATACCAGTACAAGCGATCGCGCATGACATCGGCTTCAGCCACAAAATACACGGCCAACCCTTTGATCAACGCATCTTCGACGGCGGGCCCCAACTCCAGTTTCAGCTGCGCATGCAGCTGCAAGCTGGTGTCTCGTCGCTCCAGCCGCAACTCGGTGAGTTCAGCCACCGACGACTGGGCCCATGCACAAGAGGCCGACAACAAGCAGGCCCCCAAAATCAGCCCCCACAATCGCCCACGGAGGGACCGCGACTCAATCCAGACGCTTTTCCAGCAGTGCGTAATAAAACCCATCGTGTTCACCCAATGGATTGTCCCCGACTGGAAGGCCTTGCGGCACTTGTCCGGGGATCAAATGCCCCGGCGAGGGCAGGAATACCGCGTCGGTGTTGCGCTGAAGAAACGCTTGCACGGTGTCATCGCCTTCGGCCTTGAAGACCGAACAGGTGCAATACAGCAAACGCCCTCCGGGTTTGAGCAAAGGCCAAAGGGTTTTGAGCAAGTTGGCCTGGATCGCGGCCAATTGGGCACTGTCGGTGGGCCTGCGCAGCCAGCGCACGTCCGGGTGCCTGCGGACAATGCCCGAAGCGGTGCAAGGCGCATCCAGCAAGATGGCATCGAACAAAACACCGTCCCACCAGCGATCAGGCTGCGCAGCATCGGCCGCCCTCACCTGCGCCGAAGCCCCCAGGCGCTGCAAATTTTGGTGAATGCGATCACAACGGCCTGCATCGACATCCAGCGCCAACACTTGGGCTTGCGGGCAAAGCTCCAGCAAATGACCGGTTTTACCCCCAGGAGCGGCGCAGGCATCCAGAATGCGCCAAGGCTGCGTTGAATCAAGGTTCTGCATCAACAACGGGGCGGCAACTTGGGCCGCCGCGTCTTGCACCGACACGTGCCCTTGCGCAAACCCGGGCAATTGCTGGACCGGGACCGCCTTGTGCAATTGCAAGCCATCGGCCCCGACCCGCTGCGAAGACCACCCCAAGGCCTGCAGTTGCTGCTGGTAATCGGCCACACTGTGGTGACGCCGGTTCACGCGCAGCGTCATGGGTGCAGGCGTTTGAGCCATGTGCAACAAACGCTGCCAATGGTCCGGGTGATCGGCCTGCAGGCGAGTTACCCACCAAAGAGGATGGTTCCACAGGGCAGCCTCGTCTGCATCGGTTTGTTGCACCAAGTCATCGCGCTCGCGCAGGAACCGCCGCAAGCAGGCATTGACGAAGCCGCTTTGGGCCTGCGTGTGCCGCTGCTGACGGGCAGCCTGAACCACCTGATTGACCAACGTGTGGACCGGATATGGGGCTTGCGCCTCGTCCCATGCCAACGCCAAGGCCGTACACAACAGCGCATCGACAGCTGGCGGAGGGGCTTTGGCGGCCAGTTTTTCACGCAAGGCCGTGGCACGCCCCAGCTGCCGAAGCACCTGAAAACTCAAGGCCTGAACGCCCGGGCGCAGATCATGCGGCACGCTGTCCAGTTGCGCCGTGAGTGAACGCCCGGCACGCAAGCCCTGCACAGCGACGGCAGTGGCTTGCAGCAAACGCCACAGGGGCGGAGATTTGACCCACGACTTATCGGCAGGAACTGAAGAAGGCTTGGCTGTCATGAGGAATTCAAGCCGAAGCGGCCGACAGGTCCAATTTGATGGCAGGTTTGAGATTCAAGCCTTTGCCCAACCAAGCCGCCGGACGCATGGCAAGCGCATCGTTGTAGGCGCTGACGGCACCGTGATAAGGCACCAGGGCCACCGGCAAGGTTTGGCGCATGCGGTTGAGCGCGACCTCCAGATCCGGTTTGATGACCTCAGGACCGGTCTGGAGCATCATCCGGATTTCGACCACCAGCCGCAGGTGCTGGGCCATGACCTGTTTTTGACCATCAACATCCAACGGCTGCAAGCGAGCTTGCGTGAGGGCTTCCAGCAAATCATCACAGGCACTTTGCACGGTCTGCAATTCAAATGTGTCCGGCTCTGCAGCCAATGATTGGCGTGCAGCGATGCCTCCTTGCAGGCGCACCAGCAGACGCAGCCAAACGGCATCAACACTGCTCCACTGACGAATGACTTCGCTGCGCAAACGAACCAAACGGTTGTAGGCCCCGACAGCCCAAAACAAAGCCAAAGCCAGCGCGATGCCCCAATACAAATCTCCCATGCCCATCGTCCTTTTTCGTGACCTGCAAAAAAACAGCCCCTGACCGCAAACGGTGCAGGGGCTGCTCACATCACCGTCTAGTCGGTGATCTTAGCGCTCAGGCGGCTTCGCCGGCATCCGTGACGGCGTCTTCAGCAGAAGCACCGGCCAGATCAGCGGCTTCGGCATCGGCAATGGCGCGTCTTTCTGCATCGTCCATGGCATCCTTGACCTTGCGAGCCTGGTGGTAAGCCAAACCTGTACCGGCAGGGATCAGACGACCCACGATGACGTTTTCCTTCAGACCGCGCAACTCGTCGCGCTTGCCCATGATGGCCGCTTCGGTCAGCACACGCGTGGTTTCCTGGAAGGAAGCCGCCGAGATGAACGAGTCGGTCGACAAAGACGCCTTGGTGATGCCCAGCAGCAAGTTGCTGTAGGTCGCAGGGATCTTGCCATCGCGTTGCAATGCGTCGTTGGTATTGAGCATTTCGGAGCGCTCCACCTGTTCACCGGCGATGTAGGTCGAATCACCGGCGTTCTCAACCACGACACGGCGCAGCATCTGACGAACAATCACTTCGATGTGCTTGTCGTTGATCTTCACGCCTTGCAAGCGGTAAACGTCCTGCACTTCGTCGACGATGTAGCGGGCCAGCTCTTCGATGCCCAGCAGGCGCAGGATGTCTTGCGGGTCGGCCGGCCCGTCGACGATGCTCTCACCCTTGTTGACCACCTGGCCTTCGTGCACGAGGATGTTCTTCTCTTTGGGGATCAGCTCATCCCAGACCTTGCCTTCCGGATCGGTGATCTGCAAACGGACCTTGCCTTTGGTTTCCTTGCCGAAAGACACGGTACCGGTGATCTCGGCCAGCATGCCCTTGTCTTTGGGTGAACGGGCTTCGAACAGTTCGGCCACACGCGGCAGACCGCCAGTGATGTCTCGGGTCTTTTGACCTTCAACAGGGATACGGGCCAGCACTTCGCCAGGGCCCACGTCCATGCCGTCGCGCACCTGAATCAGCGCGCCAATCTGGAAGCCGATCGTCACCGAGTGGTCGGTGCCAGGAATCTTGACTTCTTTGCCGTTGCCATCGATGAGCTTGACCTGTGGACGAACCACTTTGGCTGCACCGCGACGCTTGGGATCGATCACCACCAGGGTGGACAGACCGGTCACTTCGTCGACCTGCTTGGCGACCGTCAGACCTTCTTCGACGTTCTCGAATTTCACCTGACCGGCGAATTCGGTGATGATCGGGCGGGTCAACGGATCCCAATTGGCCAAGATCGTGCCAGCCTTGATGGTCTGATCAGCCTTGATCGACAAGATCGCGCCATACGGCACTTTGTGACGCTCGCGCTCGCGGCCATGCTCGTCATGGATGATGATTTCACCGGAACGGGCAATCACCACCAACTCGCCTTTGCTGTTGGTCACATAACGCATCGTGGCATTGAAGCCGATGATGCCGTTGGACTTGGCTTCCACGCTGGAGGCCACTGCAGCGCGCGAAGCCGCACCACCAATGTGGAACGTCCGCATGGTCAGCTGGGTACCCGGCTCACCAATCGACTGGGCCGCGATCACACCCACGGCTTCGCCGTTGTTGACCAGACCGCCACGACCCAGATCGCGGCCATAGCACTTGGCGCACAAACCAAAACGGGTCGCGCACGTCAGCGCGGTACGGACTTTGACTTCGTCCACGCCAGCGGCTTCGAGTTCGTCGATCAGGTCTTCGTCGAGCATGGTGCCCGCTGCAGCCAACACCGAACGGTTCTCGGGGTGCAACACGTCTTCTGCGGCAGTACGGCCCAAAATACGATCGCGCAGTGATTCAATCACTTCACCGCCTTCAACGATGGCACGCATCAGCGAACCATCAGAAGTGCCGCAATCGACTTCGGTCACCACCAGATCCTGGGTCACGTCCACCAGACGACGGGTCAGATAACCCGAGTTGGCAGTCTTCAAAGCCGTGTCGGCCAGACCTTTACGAGCACCGTGTGTCGAGATGAAGTACTGCAACACGTTCAGGCCTTCACGGAAGTTCGCCGTGATGGGGGTTTCAATGATGGAGCCATCAGGCTTGGCCATCAGGCCACGCATACCGGCCAGCTGGCGAATCTGCGCAGCAGAACCACGCGCACCGGAGTCTGCCATCATGTAGATCGAGTTGAACGATTCCTGCTCGACTTCTTTGCCATGGCGGTCAATGGTCTTCTCTTTGCGGAGTTGATCCATCATCACCTTGGAGACGACGTCACCGGCTTTGCCCCAGATGTCCACCACTTTGTTGTAACGTTCGCCAGCCGTCACCAGACCCGAGACATATTGCTGCTCGATGTCCTTGACTTCCTTTTCGGCGGCTTCAATGATGGCGGGCTTTTCAGGCGGCACCAGCATGTCGTCAATGCCGATCGAGATACCGGCGCGGGTCGCCAGACGGAAACCGTTTTGCAACAGCTTGTCAGCGAACACCACGGTCTCTTTCAAACCGCACTTGCGGAATGACGTGTTGATCAGCTTGGAGATCTCTTTCTTTTTCAGTGCCTTGTTCAGGTTGCTGAAGGGCAGGCCCTTGGGCAGGATCTCGGACAACAAAGCGCGACCGACGGTGGTTTCCACCATCGACACCGATGGAACGAACTCGCCGGTGGCTTTGTTTTTCGTCCACTCGGTCATGCGAACGTTGATCTTGGCAGTCAACTCCACAGCACCGGCGTCCAATGCACGCTGAACTTCACCAATGTCAGCAAAGATCAGACCTTCACCCTTGGCGTTGATGCGGTCGCGGGTCGTGTAGTACAGACCCAGCACCACGTCTTGCGAAGGCACGATAGATGGTTCGCCGGAAGCGGGGAACAAGATGTTGTTCGAAGCCAGCATCAAGGTGCGGGCTTCCATCTGGGCTTCCACAGACAGTGGCACGTGAACGGCCATCTGGTCACCGTCGAAGTCGGCGTTGAAGGCCGCACAAACGAGAGGGTGCAATTGAATGGCTTTGCCTTCAATCAGCAAAGGCTCAAAAGCCTGGATACCCAAACGGTGCAGCGTAGGCGCACGGTTCAGCATCACGGGGTGCTCTTTGATGACCTCTTCCAGGATGTCCCACACCACGGGTGTACCGGCTTCGACTTCCTTCTTGGCCGCCTTGATGGTGGTGGCAATGCCCATCGCTTCGAGACGGGCGAAGATGAACGGCTTGAACAACTCGATGGCCATCAACTTGGGCAATCCGCACTGGTGCAGTTTGAGGGTTGGGCCCACGGTGATCACGGAACGACCCGAGTAGTCCACGCGCTTGCCCAGCAAGTTCTGACGGAAACGACCGCTCTTGCCTTTGATCATGTCGGCCAGCGACTTCAGGGCACGCTTGTTGGCACCGGTCATGGCTTTGCCGCGACGGCCGTTGTCCAGCAAGCTGTCCACGGCTTCTTGCAACATGCGCTTTTCGTTGCGCGCAATGATCTCGGGGGCCTTCAATTCCAGCAAACGGCGCAGACGGCTGTTGCGGTTGATGACGCGGCGGTACAGGTCGTTCAGGTCGGAAGTGGCGAAACGACCACCGTCCAATGGAACCAACGGACGCAAGTCCGGTGGCAACACAGGCAACACTTCAAGAACCATCCAGCCGGGTTTGATGCCGGACTTCTTGAAGGCTTCCAGCACTTTGAGGCGCTTGGCGTTTTTCTTGACCTTCAGTTCAGAACCGGTCAGATCGCCACGCAGACGCTCGATTTCGCTTTCGATGTCGATGCCTTCGAGCAGCTCACGAATACCTTCGGCGCCCATCTTGGCGGTGAACTCGTCACCGTATTCCTTGACTTTGGCATCGTAGTCGTCTTCCGACATGATGCTGAATTTCTTCAGTGGCGTCATGCCAGGATCGGTCACCACATACGCTTCAAAGTACAGCACGCGTTCGATGTCACGCAGCGTCATGTCAAGCACCAGGCCCAGACGCGATGGCAACGACTTCAGGAACCAGATGTGGGCGCAAGGGGCGGCTAGGTCGATGTGACCCATGCGCTCGCGACGCACTTTGGTTTGAGTGACTTCAACGCCACACTTCTCGCAAATCACGCCACGGTGCTTGAGACGCTTGTATTTACCGCACAAGCATTCGTAGTCTTTGATGGGGCCAAAAATCTTGGCGCAAAACAGACCATCGCGCTCGGGCTTGAAGGTGCGGTAGTTGATGGTTTCCGGCTTCTTCACTTCACCAAAAGACCACGAACGGATCTTTTCGGGCGATGCCAGGCCGATGCGGATGGCATCGAAGTGGTCATCGGGCGTGAACTGCTTGAACAGGTCGAGTAGTGATTTCATGGATTGAATCCTTTGCCTGTGAATTAAGAACGCTCGAGCTCGATGTCAAGGCCCAGCGAACGGATTTCCTTGACCAGCACGTTGAACGATTCGGGCATGCCCGCTTCGATGGAGTGTTCGCCTTTGACGATGTTTTCGTACACCTTGGTACGGCCTTGCACGTCGTCGGACTTGACGGTGAGCATCTCTTGCAGGACGTAAGAGGCACCATAGGCTTCGAGCGCCCACACTTCCATCTCGCCGAAACGCTGACCACCGAACTGGGCCTTGCCGCCCAACGGTTGTTGCGTGACCAGGCTGTAAGGACCGGTTGAGCGGGCGTGCATCTTGTCGTCGACCAAGTGGTGCAACTTCAGGTAATGCATGTAGCCAATGGTGGTTGGACGGTCAAAGGCGTCGCCAGTGCGGCCATCAAACAAGTTGGCTTGCGTGCGGGTGGCCGTCAGACCTTTGGCCTGGGCCAGGTCATCGGGGTATGCCAAGTGCAACATGGCACGGATTTCTTCTTCGGCGGCACCGTCAAACACAGGCGAAGCGAATGGGAAACCGTCCTTGAGGTTGTCGGCCATGGCCAGAACTTCATCGTCCGACAGCTGAGACAGGTCTTCCTTGCGGCCCAGACTGTTGTACAACTGTTCGAACAGCTTGCGCAGTTCGGCCACTTTTTCGAGACGCTGGGTCTCGGCTTGCAACATGTTGCCAATGCGCTGGCCAATGCCCTTGCCGGCCCAACCCAGGTGGACTTCGAGCACCTGACCCACGTTCATGCGCGAAGGCACGCCCAACGGGTTCAGCACGATGTCGGCCGGTGTGCCGTCTGCCATGTAAGGCATGTCTTCCACGGGCACGATCTTGGAGACCACACCCTTGTTTCCGTGACGACCGGCCATCTTGTCGCCGGGCTGCAAACGACGCTTGACGGCCAGATAAACCTTGACCATTTTGAGCACGCCCGCTGGCAACTCGTCGCCTTGGGTGAGCTTCTTGCGCTTTTCTTCAAACGACAAGTCAAAGCTGTGACGGGTTTGCTCCAGAGAGTTTTTGATCGACTCCAATTGCGTAGCGATCTCGTCTTCCGCAGGACGGATGTCGAACCAGTGGAATTTGTCCACCGATTCCAGATAGGCTTTGTCGAGTTGGGTACCTTTGGCCAGCTTCTGCGGGCCACCGTTGGCCACGCGGCCAATCAACAGCTTTTCGATGCGGTCAAATGCGTCGGCTTCGACGATGCGCAACTGGTCATTCAGATCCAGACGGAAACGCTTGAGTTCGTCGTCGATGATCTGCTGGGCACGCTTGTCACGCTGGATGCCTTCGCGTGTGAAAACCTGCACGTCGATCACAGTACCGGAGCTGCCCTGGTCTACGCGCAGCGAGGTGTCTTTCACATCGCTGGCTTTTTCACCGAAGATGGCGCGCAGCAGTTTTTCTTCAGGCGTGAGGGTGGTCTCGCCTTTGGGTGTGACTTTACCCACCAGCACATCACCGGGTTGCACTTCTGCCCCCACGTAAATGATGCCGGAATCGTCCAGACGACCCAGTTGTTGCTCGGACAGGTTGGGGATATCGCGCGAAATTTCTTCGGCACCCAACTTGGTGTCACGGGCCATGACCACGAGTTCTTCGATGTGGATCGAGGTGTAGCGGTCTTCCGATACCACACGCTCAGAAATCAGAATCGAATCTTCGAAGTTGTAGCCGTTCCACGGCATGAAGGCGATCAGCATGTTCTGACCGATGGCGATTTCGCCCAGGTCGGTCGATGCACCGTCGGCAATCACATCACCTTTGGCCAGCTTGTCGCCACGTTTGACGATCGGACGCTGGTGGATGTTGGTGTTCTGGTTGGAACGCTGGTATTTGATCAGGTTGTAGATGTCCACACCGACTTCACCGGCCACCGCTTCCGCGTCGTTCACACGGATCACGATGCGGGTGGCGTCGACATAATCCACCACACCACCGCGGGTAGCGGTCACCACGGTGCCAGAATCGACCGCAGCAACGCGCTCGATGCCGGTACCGACCATGGGTTTTTCGGGGCGCAGAACAGGTACGGCTTGACGCGACATGTTCGCACCCATCAAGGCGCGGTTCGCATCATCGTGCTCAAGGAATGGCACCAGCGATGCCGCCACCGACACGATCTGTGCGGGCGACACATCCATGTACTGGATGCGCTCGGCACCACACAGGATGGATTCACCCTTTTCACGGGCAGACACCAGATCACCGGTCAGCTTGCCATCTTTGTCCAAAGTGGCATTGGCCTGCGCGATGACGTATTTGCCTTCTTCGATGGCCGACAGGTAGTCAATGTCCATCGTGACCTTGCCGTCCACCACGCGACGGTAAGGCGTTTCAATGAAACCGTATTCATTCAGGCGGGCATACAAAGCCAGCGAATTGATCAGGCCGATGTTTGGACCTTCAGGCGTTTCGATCGGGCAGACACGGCCGTAATGGGTCACGTGCACGTCACGCACTTCGAAGCCGGCACGTTCACGGGTCAAACCACCTGGGCCCAGTGCCGACACGCGGCGCTTGTGGGTGATCTCGGCCAAGGGGTTGGTCTGGTCCATGAACTGCGACAACTGGGACGCGCCAAAGAACTCTTTGAGCGCCGCAGAAATCGGCTTGGAATTGATCAGGTCGTGCGGCATCAGTGGCTCTTGCTCGGCCTGACCCAGACGTTCCTTGACGGCTTTTTCGATGCGCGCCAAACCCGTACGGTACTGGTTTTCGGCCAACTCACCTACGCAACGCACGCGGCGGTTGCCCAAATGGTCGATGTCATCGACTTCGCCATTGCCGTTGCGCAGATCCACCAGAATCTTGACGACAGCCAGGATGTCTTCGTTGGTCAGCACCATGGGGCCAGTGGACTCACTGCGACCCACACGGGCGTTGAACTTCATGCGCCCGACACGCGACAGATCATAAGTATCCGCGTTGTAGAACAAGCGCTGGAACAGGGCTTGCACCGCGTCTTCAGTGGGTGGCTCACCAGGGCGCATCATGCGGTAGATGGCCACACGCGCAGCGAATTCGTCCACGGTTTCGTCGATGCGAAGGGTTTGCGAAATGTACGCGCCCTGATCGAGTTCGTTCGTGTAAATGCACTGCAAGTCCTGAATACCCGAAGACCGCAACTTCTTGAGCAGGGCTTCGGTCAATTCTTCGTTGGCCTTGGCGATGATTTCACCAGTGTCAGCATCCACAATGTTACGGGCGACCACACGACCAATCAGGAAGTCCTCAGGCACGCTCACGTGCGTGGTGCCCGACTGCTCAAGTTCACGGGTATGACGCACGGTGATGCGCTTGTCCTTGGCCACCACAACTTTGCCGGACTTGTCCGTGATGTCAAAACGGGCCACTTCGCCGCGCAGACGCTCGGAGACAAACTCCATTTGAGCACCGCTGTCCATCAGACGGAAAGTGTCATTCACAAAGAAGTTCGCCAAAATCGATTCAGGGTTCAGGCCGATCGCCTTGAGCAAAATCGAGACGGGCATCTTGCGACGACGGTCCACACGGAAATACAGAATGTCTTTGGGATCGAATTCGAAATCGAGCCACGAGCCACGGTAGGGGATGATGCGAGCCGAGAACAGCAACTTGCCCGAACTGTGGGTCTTGCCCTTGTCGTGCTCGAAGAACACGCCTGGCGAACGGTGCAATTGAGACACGATCACGCGCTCGGTGCCGTTGATGATGAAAGAGCCCTTGTCGGTCATCAAGGGCACTTCGCCCATGTAAACCTCTTGCTCCTTGACTTCCTTGACCACTTTGGATTGCGATGTCGAAGAATCACGGTCATAAATGATCAGCTGCACACGTGCACGCACAGCCGAAGAGAAGGTCAGACCACGTGTCTGGCATTCACGCACATCAAACGCAGGTTTGGCGAGGTTGTACTCAACAAACTTCATCTCCACAAAGCCGTTGTGCGAGACGATCGGGAATGCCGACTCGAAAGCCGCTTGCAAGCCCTCATGGGCGCGCTTGGATGGAATTGCCCCTGCCTGCAGGAATGACGTGTAAGCGTCTTTTTGCATTTGCAGCAGGTATGGAACTTCGAGGACGCTTTCGCGGCTGCCGAAACTTTTTCGGATACGCTTGCGTTCGGTGTATGAATAGGCCATGAGATCTCCGGGCTTGATCTTTCAGGACTGTGTGCTGTGCGCTCACTCAAGGGCACACAACGGGCTTGGCGGCTGGCCTCTACCAGCGTTGGCGGACGATTGCGCATTGCACGCAACCCGAACCAAGGGTCTTCTGCAGTCGGGTCAGAAAACACTGGAAAGAAGACTTTTACAAATCCACTTTCCGGTGTTTCACTAAAACACTGGAAAGCTGACTTGTTGGAATCTGCTTTTCAGTGCGTTCAGAACAATCAAAATGCTGGTCTTATCAACCTGAATTTCTCTGTGTCCTTCAAGCACCAAAGGCTGGAGGCCCTTGCGGACACTCCAGCCTTGGAACGAGACCGAATTACTTGAGTTCGGCCTTGGCGCCAGCTTCTTCCAGCTTTTTCTTGGCTGCTTCAGCGTCAGCTTTTGGCATGCCTTCTTTGACAGCCTTGGGAGCGCCATCCACCAGATCTTTGGCTTCTTTCAGGCCCAGACCGGTGATTTCGCGCACGGCCTTAATCACGGACACTTTGTTGGCACCAGCTTCAACCAGAACGAGGTTGAAGTCAGTCTTTTCTTCAGCAGCAGCAGCACCAGCACCACCACCAGCAGCAGCAGGAGCGGCCATGGCGGCTGCGCTCACACCAAATTTCTCTTCGATGGCTTTCACCAGGTCGTTGAGTTCCATGACCGTCATGCTGTCCAGAGCGGTCAAAAATGCGTCTTTATCGAATGCCATTTTTATTTCCTAACAATTGGTTAAAACACGAACGCTGGCCTTAAGCGGCAACAGCTTCGCCTTCGCCTTTTTTGGCCGCCAGAGCACCCAGAACCACTGCGGTACGGGACATTGGCGACATCAGCAAGCCACACAACTGAGCCAACAAAACTTCTTTCGAAGGGATGCTTGCCAGTTGCTTAACGCCATCGACGTCCAGAGCTTTACCTGCAAATGCACCTGCGCGGATCACCAACTTGTCGTTGGTTTTCGCGAAGTCAGCCACCACCTTGGCGGCAGCGACGGCATCTTCAGAGAAGCCATAGATCAGCGGGCCGGTCATCTGATCGGCGACAACTTCAAACTGCGAACCAGCCACAGCACGGCGGGCCAGGGTGTTTTTCAACACGCTCAGCGAAACACCCAGGCTGCGAGCTTTGACGCGCAGGTTTGTCATGTCAGCGACCGTGATACCACGGTATTCCGCCATCACCAGCGTTTGAGCTTTAGCGGCGAGGTCGGTCACTTCGGAAATGACCGCTTCTTTCTCACTGCGATTCAGACTCAAGGTCTACTCCTTTATATGTGTTTTTCGGGTCACCCCTGAAACACGCCTATTTGCAGCGACCAACTGTTTTGGATCTTCATCCATCTGCAGCGGGATCGCCATCTGCGTTGGCCCAAACTGGCAGTCAAGCTGCTCGTTTGCGGATTAAGCACAACGGGTGTGCACCAACGGTCTTGGATGGCCTGCCCGCTTCCTTGCAGAAGCTGGCAGCCCACCACATTGAGTTCACCCCGGGCGGGGTGAGCTCAAATTTCACGCGATCAGCCCGCGATGGATTGCGTGTCAACGCGAACGCCAACACCCATGGTCGAGGAAACGGCCACTTTGCGCAGATAAACACCTTTGCTGGTGGCAGGCTTGGCCTTGACCAGTGCTTCGACCAGCGCAGCCAAGTTACCTTGCAGCTTGTCCGAGTCGAACGAACGACGGCCGATGGTGCCGTGAACGATACCGGCCTTGTCCACACGGAACTGCACCTGACCCGCCTTGGCGTTTTTCACTGCCGTGGCCACATCTGGGGTGACGGTACCGACTTTGGGGTTAGGCATCAGGCCACGTGGGCCCAAGATCTGACCCAGCGTACCCACAACGCGCATGGCGTCGGGAGCTGCAATCACCACATCGAAAGGCATGTCGCCAGCTTTCACGCGGGCAGCCAAATCGTCCATACCAACCACATCAGCACCGGCGGCTTTGGCCTCTTCAGCCTTGGCACCTTGTGCGAACACGGCCACGCGAGCGGTCTTGCCGGTGCCGTTGGGCAACACGACAGCGCCACGCACCACTTGGTCCGACTTCTTGGCATCCACACCGAGCTGCACAGCCACATCGATGGATTCATCGAACTTGGCAGTGGCGCACTCTTTGACGATGGTCAAAGCGTCAGCAATGGCGTACAGCTTGTTGCTGTCAACTTTGCCTTCGAGGGCTTTTTGCTTTTTGGTGAGCTTGGACATTTACACGCCCTCCACATTCACGCCCATGGAACGGGCAGTACCAGCGATGGTGCGAACAGCTGCATCCAGATCGGCGGCAGTCAGATCTTTCATCTTGGTTTTGGCGATTTCTTCCAGCTGAGCGCGGGTGATCTTGCCAACCTTTTCCAGACCAGGCTTGGTCGAAGCCTTGTCGATCTTGATGGATTTCTTGATCAAGGTCGCTGCAGGCGGTGTCTTGATGATGAAGGTGAAGGATTTATCTGCAAATGCAGTGATGACCACTGGCAATGGCAGACCAGGCTCGACGCCTTGGGTCTGGGCGTTGAACGCCTTGCAGAATTCCATGATGTTCAGACCACGTTGACCCAGTGCTGGGCCAATAGGTGGCGATGGATTGGCTTTACCAGCTGGAACTTGCAGCTTGATGAAGCCGACGATTTTCTTCGCCATGCTTTTCTCCTTGCGGGTGTTAACGCCCTGTTCAGTCGAACAACGAGCTTCCCGGGGTTAACGACTCTTGATGACTGCCAGATGCCGAGTCGGGAAGCATCTGACAAAAATGGATACTGGACCCGTCAGGTCTTCTCGACTTGACTGAACTCCAGCTCAACTGGCGTAGCGCGACCGAAAATGGTCACCGACACACGCAGTTTATTGCGTTCATAGTTGACTTCTTCCACCGTGCCATTGAAATCAGTGAAAGGACCTTCCTTGACGCGGATGTATTCACCCACCTCGAACTCAACTTTGTGGCGTGGCTTGTCAGTGCCTTCCTGCATTTGACTGACGATCTTCTGAACATCTGCTTCAGAAATCGGAGCGGGACGGTTTTTGGCACCGCCGACGAAACCCGTGACCTTGTTGGTGTTTTTAACCAAATGCCAAGTTTCATCGTCCATCACCATTTCCACCAGCACATAGCCGGGGAAGAACTTGCGTTCGGTGGTGCGCTTTTGGCCATTCTTGACTTCAACCACTTCTTCAGTAGGAACCAGAATTCGTCCGAACTTCGACTCCATACCCGAGCGACTGATGCGCTCAATGATGTTGCGTTCGACAGCCTTTTCCATGCCCGAATAGGCATGAACAACATACCATTTCAGGTCTGGATTGGTGGACGAACCCGCCATGGGCGCGTTGACTACTGCTTCGTTCATTATTTTTTCCACCCAAGAATCAGATCGTAGAA